>Ga0247727_10005074_pt1 | contig 27143 bp, 44 predicted proteins | sample WisWelCaveWW1625_FD_202498 | JGI IMG/M metagenome (GOLD analysis project Ga0247727, IMG submission 202498) | Biofilm microbial communities from Wishing Well Cave, Virginia, United States - WW16-25 | ecosystem: Environmental > Aquatic > Deep subsurface > Groundwater > Cave microbial mat | place...
GGAGGACGTCACCGGCATCACGGCCACCGAGACCCAGCGCAGGATCGACGCGAGCCTGGGGGGCTGGTCCCGCTTCTCTTCCACGAGGATCTTCGCGAAGGAGTTCCTGGCCCGCTTCGCCTCCGCCACCGACAAGGAGCGCAAGGCCCTGTTGGAGGATGTCCTCGGGCTCGGGCAGTTCGACCGTGCGCTCGCGCTGGCCCGCTCGGCCCTGGGAGAGGCGCAGAAGGAGCAAGCTGCGGCGGAGGCCCGGGCTTCCTCGGCCCAGGAGTCTCTCGCCCGGGCGGAGGCCAAGCTGGCCCAGGAGGTCACCCCGACGGTCCCCTCCGCCGTCATCGCCGAGCAGGTCGCGGGGATGAGGTCGGCCCTGGCCCAGGCCAGGGGCGAGGCCGATCGCCTGGGGTCCATGGCCGAGAAGGCGGACGCCCTCCGGACGACGGCCCCCCAGCGGGCCAAGGCGCAGGCCAAGCTCGACGCCCTGCGGGCTCGGGTGAGGGAGCTGGCCGCCAAGATCGGAGAGGGGGTACCCGACCAGTGCCCTCACTGCCTCCAGCGCGTCCTTCCGGGCCAGAAGACGTCCCTGCTGGCGCCCCTTCACGGGGAGCGGGACGCCCTGCTGGACGACGAGGGCAAGCTGGCCGCCCAGGCTGCCGCCCTGGAGGCGCAGGTGGACGAGGAGGAGGCGTCCTACCAGGACGTCGCCAAGCGCGCCCGGCACGCGCAGAAGGCCGCCCAGGCCATGTCCGAGGCCCTTCCCGTCATCGAGGCGACCCTCGCCCGCCTGGAGGCCGCGGAGGGGCGCAGGCGCGAGGCCGAGGGGGAGGTCGCGACCCTCCATGCCGAGCGCGAGGCCCTGGCCCAGGCGGCCGGCACCGCGGCCCGGAGGGTCAAGGTCTTGGACGCCTCGGTGGGCGTCCTCGGACTGCGGGGGGCCCGGAACCTCCTGATGGGTCGGGCGCTGAAGCGCCTGGAGCGGGAGGCGAACCAGATCTTGGCCCGGCTCTCCCCCGGCATCGAGGTCGAGATCGCGGGCACCTCGAAGCTCAAGAGCGGCCGGGAGGTCGATGCCGTGTCCGTGATGCTCAAGGGGGCGGGCGGGGGAGACTACCGCGGGGCCAGCTCGGGGGAGCGCGCCCGCGTCGACGTGGCCATCCTGCTGGCCCTGGCCTCCCTCCAGGGCTCGACCGGCCTCGTGGCCTTCGACGAGATCTTCGATTCCCTCGACCGCCAGGGGGTGGAGGCCGTGGCCTCCCTCCTCAACGACATGGCAAAGACTCGGCAGATCTTGGTCATCACCCACCACGACGACCTGAAGGCCCTGTTCCCGCAGAGCACGGTCTTCCGGGCAGGGCGCTCCCCCGAGTCCTCCTCCGCCATGTTGGAGGTGGCCTGATGGGACCCCTCATGCTGGCCACGCTCCAGGTCGCCGTGCCACTCTGGGCCGAGAGGCTCAAGCACCAGCGCCTCGCCGACCTCCTGCCCCGGGCCCGGGAGCTGGCGCAGGTCGTCGCCGAGAAGGGCGACGTCCTCCAGTTCAAGTCCAAGAAGCGCGGGGAGACGGCGAAAGCCTTCGACGCCCTGGCCGAGGGACTGGCCATCCTCTCGTTCGCCCCGGGGGGCGTTCGATTCTCCGGCGTCCACTTCGAGAACGCCCACCCGGACTCCAGTGGTAACGTCGAGTCTTAAGGGCCCTGGCCCCGGGCCCCAGAGCGGCTCGGTGGGGCTGTGAGCGTCCGCAGCCACCGCCTTCCACCCACCGAGCCGCAGGGGCCGCTAACCTCCAGGAGAGAAGCAAAGATGAGAAGGGAACCGAACGGCGCGTCGAGGCACGAGCTGGTCCGAACGGGGGACAGGATCATGAGGGGATGCGAGGGCGGGGCGAAGGGCGAGGACGCCGAGGAGCCCGGCATCTTGGTCCGGGGAGGTTTCCTTCCCCTCTTCATTTCTGCAAAAGAGCTTCGAGCTGCTTTGAAGAAGCTCAGGGGGGAACATGCCTAGGGACGTCGATCCTTGGTTCGTCGAAACCATCACCTCCGATCGAGTTCACCTTTCGCCGCAGCAACCTCCCGTTTTCCCCGAAGGCGTTCCTCCTCCGGCCGTCTATCGCTGCCCGAAGGGACACGAGCAGGATGAATCAAAATCCAATCCCGACCCGGTGGTCTGCACCCGCTGCCTGGCCGAAGCCTTTCCGACCAGCGAGACCGAAGAGTCGGCGGCCCGCCGCGCGGAGTGGGAGTTGAAGAACGGGTGAGCCGAAGGACCTTGCTCCTTCTCGGGGAGAAGACTACCTTGAACTGACAAACATTCCCGCTCGAACTCCGGCCGATCTGGCAAGGATCGGCCCAGCGGACCCGAAGGAGGATGACCCGAGATGGCAGACGAAGAGCAGCCCGTAGGTCCTCCCGACCTGCAGATCGTCAAGGGTTCCCGGGACAAGAAGCGCAACGGGCGGAGGATGACCCACGCCCTCTACGAGGCGATGTGGGAAGCCTACAAGCAGGGCGACCGCAAGCACCGCTCGCTGATGAAGCGCTTCGACATTTCCCAGGTCACGGTCAGCCGGGCAATCAACAAGGGCTGGCCCGACTACGGCTGGATCCCGTACAAGGATCGGATGCTCGCCCTCGAACAAGCGAAGATAGATCGCGAGGCGAAGGACGCCCGAGAAGTCTCCGAATCGCAGAAGAACGAGTGGCAGAAGGCCAAGGCCGACTCGCTCAAGATCTCGCAGGGCGTCCGCATCGCCGTGGCTCGCCTCCTCCGCGGCCTCGTCGACGCGGCAGAGCGCGCGACCTTCACCCGCACCAAGCGCATCCGCCAACCCGACGGGACCTTCACCGTGCAGGAAGCTCCGATGAACGCCTACGAAGTTTCCGAGTGCCTCCGCAGGATAGCTTCCTCAGTTCGAGAAATCGGAGCGCACGACATCGGCTGGCTGATGGACGAACCGGCGCGCTTCGCCGAAGTCTCGGACAGGTACAAGGGCTTCCTCCAGCTCACCGAGGAACAAATGGACCACATCGTTAAAACCGGCGGCCAGCTTCCCCCGGGAGTCACTCTGGAGCAGCTCCTAGGTCCGATCGATCCGCAGCTCATGAACCTTGGCGTGAACAGTTAAAGGGAGGTCGAACCTTGAGGTTCAAGAAGAAGTCCCCGAAAGTTGATCCAGCCGAAAAAGCTACAGCGCAAGTCGAGCCGAAGGTTGTCGCGCCAAACGAACCGAACAGGTACGAGTGGACGCTGCTTTCTTCCTGCGAGGTTCCTCGCGTCATGATCTGGCAGCTCGTCGACTCGCGAACCGGGGAGAAGGTCTGCCAGGCCACCGGAAGCTCGGGCGACGCCCTCACGAGCTTCTACGTTCCGGTCGCGAGCGGGGGCTTTCCGCAAGAGTACGTCCTGCGTCAACCTGCAACCCTCGACGCCATCCGGGGGATGCTCACGTCCGGGAAGCCCATGGACGCTCAGGTTGCGACCCCGACCCGGCCGGCGGGGTAACTTGAGTGCCATGCTGAGGGGGCCGTCCTACGTGCGTCAGGGTGGGGTGGCCAAGAAGGCTTCCGAGGCTCTGAGGCGCGACCGGAGGCGGGCCGCCAAGAAGGCTCGGGATGGCGGGGTCTGGTGAACCTCCTCGAACTCTGCCCGCACTGCGGCCTCTCGGTCCACGCGATGACGCACGATGCTCCGTGCCTTCGGGCCGCCTACCGCCTCGCGCTCAAGGACGGTCAGGACAAGGCCAGCAAGGAGATACCGGCCGAGGCCCTCACGGTGGGCTTCGTGCTTTCCGGCCTGGAGTTCGCGCTGCGCAAGGTCGAAGCCCAAGAGAAGAAGGAGGCCCAGGATGCAGAAGAAGCGATCACGAAGGTCCCCTAGCAGGGGACGGCTGGAGATTGGAGGGGAAGAAGCGGCGGGGACCCTTCAAGGGAGCATCCGGAAAGTTCTGGGGATCTCCGAGGAGGGGTGCCGGGAGTACGCTTCGGCGTTCGCGGAAACCTTGAGTGTGCTGAACCGGACAGCTCCGGCCTGCTGTTACATGCACCACGAGGCCACCTTGTTCGCCAGCATCATGCTGGCTTGGGCGTCATCTTCCCACCTGTCCAGGGAGCGGGCTGCCCAGGTCTACGCCGTCGCCAGCGAAGCCTATACCCATGCCAGGAGGGCGGGGGCCGTTCCTTCCACCGAGGTAGCCAGGTCGCCGGGCGACGTCAACTGACGATGATGGCCAGTAAGCTCGCCAGGTCCCGCCAGCGAAGGCGGGGGAGAAGTTGACGTGACCGGACCGCTGCCCAAGTCCCTCTCGAACCTGCTGCTCACCAGGACGCTGGCCACGCGGGGGCTCTACGAGTGCCGAACCGACATCGCCAAGTTCATCTCGCGCTGCGTCCGGGACGACCACGGGAACCTGCTGGGCCTCGCCCCGATGCACCTTTACTGGCTCCATCACGTCGAGTGGTGCTGGGCTCGCGGGCTGCGCTGCATGATCCTCGCGCACTTCGGATCTGGAAAGTCGAGCGCGCTTGCCGTCCCGCTGATCGCCTTCATGCTGGGACAAGATCCTCAACTTCGCGTGAAGCAGATCTGCAACGACGACTCGTCCGCAAAAAGGCGCGTGGGTTCTGCCAAGCAGATCTTCGAGTCCGAGAACTTCCGGGTGGCCTTCCCTGACGCCCGGCCCGGACCCAAGTGGACGGACCACGAGCTGATCCTGGTCCGGAAGGGACACTCTATCGAGCCCTCACTCCACGCCCGGGGAGTCTTCACCACGGGCATCGGCGGCCGGGCCGACCGGATCGTCTGCGACGACGTCGTCGACCAGAAGAACTCCATGGACGAGGCTCAGCGCAAGAAGGTCCGGAGCCTCCTGGAGGAGACCTGGTTCTCGCGCCTCGAACCCGACGGCCAGGTCCTTTGGATCGGGACGGTCTGGAACCTCGCGGACGCCACCCACCACTTCATGAAGCAGCCTGGGTGGTGCGTCCTGGTCCAAAAGATCTCCGACGACTGCAACCTCATCGAGCAGGAGGTCGTGGTGGGACCCGAGCACAGGCCGGCCTATCCCATCGAGCTGAAGGCCCTCGCGGGGTAACTTGGAGGGTTGAAATGGCGAGGATGGCGAGACCTCCGGCTTACCCCAAGTGCCGGTGCGGGAGGTGCGTCCGGGAACCCGAGCACTTCGATTCGTGGGGGCATCACAGCCACCTGTACGGGAGGAGGACCCGGGCCGTCCAGGCGACCCTCCGGGCGCGGGGCTGGGCCCCGGCCGTCGAGGTGGCCCTGGCGGTGAAGGGCTCGAAGGCGCCCTGGAAGCGCATCCCGAAAGTAGGAGGATTTGCTGGCCCGAGCAACAAGTGCGTGCGATCGATCTGGGCCCCCGTCTGGGCCCTGATGGTACTGAACGTGGGTGGCGTTCCCCTCGTCTACCGGAAGCGGTGGGTGGCCTGGCTGAACTCTCACCGGGAAGACGCCGAGGCCATCGTGGCCCAGTTGTCGATCGCGCACGGACCCTTCTGGTACAAGCAAGCAAACGGGCTTAACGTCGACGTGTTGCCGTTCCTTCCGCGCGTCTGGGAGAAGTTTCCCGCGTCGATGGGACAGATCTGGCAGCGCCTCTTCCCGGAGCACATGTGGTGAAGACCCGCGGGCAGGAGTTCGACGACTTCAAGGCCGCGATCGAAAGGTCCGGGGAAGAAGCTCGCCTGGAAGCGCGCGTCAGGGACGCTTGGATCGACGTTTCTACTCAACTGACAGAGTTGGGGTACAAGCTCAAGGCCATCCAGTCCCGCCCCTCGGTAGATGATGCGCTCGATCTTTCAAACTCGCTTCGCGGCGTAGCGGGGTTCCTCGATCACTTTGCCGAACTCCAGAAGGACAAGGTGGCCTTCGAGGCGGAAAAGACTCTCGCGACGGAACGAAAGGGATAACTTAGCCTGCATGGAAAAAGACGAAGAGACTCCCGAGCAGAAAGTCTTGAGGCTCGTGCATACCTGCCTGGACGTTCCGGCAGAGGAAGCTGCCGTCATCGCCATGGACGTCCTCAGCGTCATCCCGCAGATCTCCGCGGCCTGCGAGGCGCAGCTCGGGGTTTCGCCTTGGCGACCGCTGGCCCTCCTGGTCGCCCTGAAGTACCAGGAGCTTCAGGTCGACGCCGTGTTTCGCGGGCATAATATGGACAGGGCGCGGGAGGCGGCCGCCGTGATCGCTCACGGGCTGTTCGCCATCGGGAAGGCCATGGGGAAGCCGGAGGCGGACGCTTGACTCATCAAGAAAGACAAGAGCAGATAGATGCTTTGAGGGCAGAGTTGTGTCTTCTTGAGTCTGTTGGCGCAGACGAGTGGATTTTCATCGACGAGGAGTGCAAGGGACGCCTTCGAGCTAGCGGGTTAGCGTCCTTGGCTTCTTACGAGGCTTGGTGGGATCCTGAAGACAAGCACGCAAAGTTCCGACTGAAAGCGGTTGGTGGGAACTACGTAGACGTCCAGGTTAGGGAGTTGAGGGACGTTGAAGAGGGCGGATTTGAACTAGAGTTTTTCGGTTCTTTTGAGCGTAACGAACTGGCCCATTTCATGGCGAAGGTTTTCGAGAACGCAAGGCAAGGCAAGTGACCTTTCCGGAACTTCTCGAAGAGGCCCGCAGGCTGGGCTTCACGCACGTTCGGGTTCCCCCCAAGGACCACCACGCCCAGTCAGGGACTACGGTTCCGCTCGACGATTGGAAGTCCCCGCGCTCCCCGCTCTGGGACGGGTTCCAGATCTTGAGCGGGGAGATCGCGGTCGACGAGCTGGCGGGGGGCTCCACGTTCCGGGGAGCCTGGCCCCTCATGCGCCACGGCCCTCCGGCGGTCTCGAAGGGGGCCCAAGCTTGAGGAGCGTTCTGGACGCCCTTCGCTCGCTCTGGCGGGCGTTCCTCCGTCTCTGGGCCCGGAGGCCCAAGCTTCCCTTGTTCGCCCCGCCTGCGGCGGGCCAGGAGGTACCCCGGCCGGCCCCGAAGCCCCCCATGCACTGGTCCCCCGACCCGTCGGGTTACCCGATGTGCGGGGCCCGGGTCGGGGCACCTTGGACCCGCGATCTGGGATATACCACCTGCTCGGAGTGCGTCCGGGTTGGACTTCCTCTTAAGATCCAATATGATATCGGGAACAGGTAACGAACATGCCGGCCCAAGCTCTCAAGCTCGCCCCGTCCAGCCCCGACGACTTCGTCGACGAGGCCATCGCGGAGGTGCGCCGCGAGATGGCGACGTCCGACAGGGACTCGGCCTTCCTGACGGCCGAGATCATGAGGGCCATCGGGAACCTCTCCCGCTACTCGAAGCCCATCTGGAACGAGGGGGAGGGGGTCGGGCCGCTGGCCCTGGCCGTGGCCCTGTCGTTCCACTTGGGGTGCGTCCGGGACAAGATGGACGGGCCGCTCCAGGAGACCGTCGAGGCCCTGACCCAGCGGTTCCGGGCCCTGGCCCTGCGCTACGGCCGGGACGACGACCTTCCCCCCTCCCTCGACGCGAACTGAACTCCCCGGGGGTAACTTAGGGGGCATGGGAGATCGGGAGGTCCTCGCCAGCGAGGTGGCCAAGATCTTCGAGCGGCTCAAGGGCAAACCGCCCTGCGGGTGCCCCAAGGACTTGGCGGTGTACTCCCCCGTCACCACGTACGGGGGAAAGGCCATCGCGGTTCAGTGCTCCCTGCTTGGGTGCTTTCACCGTGCGGGATTGCGAACTGTGCCAGAAGCCTTACTTCGTTCGGGAGTGCGCCTTCGTGAACTCGATCTACTGCTCCGAGAATTGCAAGTCGAAGGCGAAGCGCCAACGCAAGGAGCAGCGCACCGCCGAAGAAGCTCAGGCGTTCATCGAGTACAAAGCCAGATCTAAAAAGCGAGGTTGGTGAAGATGTCAGCAGAAGACTGGACAGCTTTCGACGACGTCGAAGAAGAAGCCACCGAGGCGGAAGAGTTCCGCGACGTGAAGTGCATCGGAGAAACCGACAAAGCTCTCCTGTGCGTTTTTCCAGAAGGTCATCGCAGGTGGGTTCCGAAGGGCCAGATCTCTACCGGCGCAAACCACAACGAGATCTTCTCGAAGGGCGACGAAGGAACCCTGCTCATCACGACGTGGCTCGCGGAGAAGTGGGAGGAGGAAGGCACGCCCAAGGAAGAAGCCCAGGACATGGGGAAGGCGGTCTGCCTCCGGGAGACCGAGAAGGCCATCCTCGTCCGGCTGGAGTCGGGCCGGGAGGAGTGGACGCCGAAGAGCCACGTGGTTCAGTCCTCTGAGGTGCAGCGGGACGGCGACGTGGGCGAGCTTAGGATCTCGACCTGGCTGGCGGCGAAGTGGTCTGAAGAAGGGAAGGCACCGTGACTGGAGATCCGGACTTCGATCGCCTGCTGGAGAGGTGCCTGGAGGTCCTGAAGGTCAAGGGGCACGACTACACTATGGGCTCGCCGGACCGGTTGGCGAACTTCCGCGAGGCGGGAAGGTTCCTCGACGAGGACCCCATGAAGGTCCTCGGCGTCCACCTCTACAAGCACGTCGCGGCCGTCTTCTCGTACATCAAGGGCAGGACGGAGTCCGAGCCCATCGAGGAGAGGCTCGTCGACGTCATCAACTACTGCCTCCTGCTCGGGAGGATGGTGGCGGAGGCGAAGCGGCTGGCGGGCGAGGACGCCAGGGTCCCTTGCCCGAGCAAGATCCAGGACAACCTGGGGAGCGAGTTGCCGTGCGCGAAGGCGGAAGGGCACGCGGGCTTGCACCTGTTCCTGCGCTCCATTCCGGGTGAGGGGAGTGGGGGAGTGGGGGAGGGGTAACTTCATCTGGCTATGAAGGAGTTGGAATTAACGGTCCGCGTCCGGAACAACCGGATCAAGGAAAGGAGGGTCGCTCTGAACCTAACCCAGAGGGCCTTGGCTGACGTCGTCGGGCTTCCTGTGGGTGTACTGACTCGGCTGGAAGGTCTACGCGAATCTCCTTTCGAGAGGCCCCGCGGGAGGCTTTGCCCAGCTCCTGGGTGTGATGAGAACTTGTGCGCGCGGTGGGGGGTTTGTCGGTCTCACAAGGACGTACCCGAATCGGATCGATCCACTTGGGTTGTTAAGAAGTCGCGGGAGCCTCTTGTTGGTGTTTGGTCAAGGCACGCGCTTGAGCTGGCAGAGTATTTTGGATGCCCTGCCGAAGAGCTTTTTCCTCAGGCGGCCCTGGACGTCGAAGTCCCGGTCGCGGTCAGGAAGCTCGATGCAGCCGATCTCCCCGCCTTGTCGGATGACCAGAGGGGCCGTTTGTTGGATCCAGAATCGTGCTTCGCCCGAGCAGAGGTCAAGGAGGCGGTCCAGAAGGTATTGACCACGCTGACGCCGAAAGAGGCGCAGGTCTTAAAAATGCGGTTCGGGTTCGACGGCGGAGAGTCGATGACCCGGTCCGAGGTGGCCTCACATTTCCAAATTAGTTCAGGACGAATCGGTCAGATCGAGTCCAAGGCATTCCGGAAGATCCGTCACCCTAGTCGGGCAAACTACCTCAAGAGAAGGTTGTTTGGGGGCATCCCAAAACCGTCCTCAATCCCCCCTAAATCACCTGAGGAGAGGTACGCCTTGTCCCGGCAAATGGTCTACGCTCGGTTGGAAGGGGAAAAGGCGGAGTGGTTAAGAAGGGAGCTAGGAATAGAGCATAAGGATACAGAGGAAGAGAAAGCTCGCCGTTCTCTCCTATGCTTCTTCTGTCAGGAGAGGAAAAGGATCATCAACCTGCTCGTCGACGATGAGACCTACCCTATATGCTTCAAGTGCGGAATCGATCGAGCGTACATCCCCCTTCTCGAAGCGAAGGGAAGGGCGCCGGAACAACTGCGCATGGCCGAGATAATCTTCAACAAGGTCATAGGCAGTTCAGGTTGACGGTTGTCCTTGAGAGGATATTGGCCATCCCGGGGTAACTTCACTTCCATGAGCGTTTCAATCTCCCGAGACAACCAGCACGCCGAGTACCGAACCCCGGACGACTTCCTGGGGGCCGTCCGGGCGAGGTTCGGGGCCTTAGCCTTCGACCTCGCGGCTTCGAAGAGGTCGGCAATCACGCCGAAGTTCTACTCCATGACCCAGGATTCCCTGCGGCAGCATTGGCCAGATCTGAAGGGGAAGCTCTGGCTCAACCCGCCGTACGGCAACATTGCTCCTTGGGCAGGGAAGGCGGCGATCTCAGCTCAGCAGGGGGCCGAGATCTTGATGCTCGTCCCGGCCTCCGTCGGGGCGAACTGGTATCGAGACTTTGGGAGGGTGGCCGCCGACACCTACGCCCTCTGCGGGAGGTTGACGTTCAAGGGCGAGACGACGCCGTACCCGAAGGACTGCATGCTGCTCCACTTTCACCAGGACGTTGCGATGGGGAACCGGCCGGCGAAGTTCTTCGTCTGGTCTTGGCGCGAGGGGAAGGTAGCGTGACGGGCAGACCATCTACGAGAGGATCTCTTGCGGGGACGGCCCGCGCTTGCTGGAGGAGGCCAAGCCATGAAGAAAGAAGTACCTAAGCTCACTCACGAGGAGTTGTCGCGCATTCTGTCGCAGGCGGCCATCGGCAAGCTGTATCACAACCTGTTTGGCTCTGCCGATGATGACGCCTGTGCGGGCTGCGGCTGCGTGGCTGGTGCAGTGTATGCGTTGGGTCCGGACGGACGAGACGAACTATTAGGGTCGGAGGACTACCTTCGCGCGGGGCGCATCTCCCGTGCCGTCTGCGGGTTTTATCCCGACGGGCCGGACGCCATGCTGCGGTACCTCGAAGACAGGGGCCTGGCATGAGCACGAGCTACGGAATGACGTATCCCTTGAGGGTAAAAGTAGTTGAGTTTCTCGAACGATCCCTGCGGCAGGTTCACTGCGCCCGGTGCGAAGGGAGCGGTGCCTGGCGTTCGGCCGAGACTGGTCTCTGGGATCTGTGCGAGTGCCCTCCTGTTCCCCGGAAGTTCCCGAGGGCTGAGTTTAACGAGATGGCGAGGATCGTTTACAACATGGCCGACGACTACGACGGCGATCCGTGGTTCGCGGCGCAGGACGTCGCGCTGCGCATCATCAAGGTGTTGAACGGCGAGGTGGCGGTTGACGACTAGCCCAGCTTCGTGGTCGGCTAGTCAGCATGATCTTCAAGACCAGCGCGGGAAGCTCAATCCTCGGGGCCCTGCTCGCCGTCCTCGACCTCCTGCTGGCGGCCGCCGTAGTCCGCCTGGGGTGGGAGCTGGGCGGCCTCCTCTTCCGGAAGTTCTGATGGACGTCCACGTCTTCGCCCAGGTCATCCTGGAGCTGATGGGAAGGCCCAACCTTTCCAACGCTCGGCGGGCCGAGGCTCTGGCCCCGATCGTGTTGGAGACGGCGGAGAGGTTCGGGCAGGATCCCATCCTGATGGCGCTGTTGATCCGGAACGAGTCGAACTTCGAGCAGGCGGCCCGGGGGGTCCACGGCGAGGTCGGGCTCGGCCAGGTGAAGCCCGACGGCCGGGGTGCCCACCATTGCCGGAAGATCCTTCTGCGCATTCACCGGGTTCGCGAGAATCTGACCTGCACGGCCATCCTGATGGCGGAGGCGAAGCGCCGGTGTGGAGGTTCCCCCGAGAACTGGATCTCGGGCTACCGGGGGCGCTGCGGGCCGTCGGGTTACTCCCGGCGGATCCTTGCCAGGGGGACGCGCTGGCTCCCGCCCGGGGGCTCCCGTGGGTGAGGCGCCTTGGAACGAATCGTTCGGGATGATCTGCGTTCTGGCTGCCCTGTCGGTCGCGCTCTACCTCGTGGCGAAAGGGTTGTGGGGTCGATGAAGAAGCCACCGAAGTTGCACCGCTGCGTCCTGGCCAGGGTGTCCCTCGACGGCTACGTGGACCTCTGGATCCCGATGTGCGAAGCGTCCGGCGTCCACGGTCCGTTCTTCATCGACTCGCTCGACGACCCGTTTCCGCGAGGCGAGGTCCTGTCGGCCGGCCATCACCTCGCCTCGGCCTGCTGGGTGGTTACCGGGTCGAAGGCCGAGCATCGCTGGTAGAGTAGGTCCGTGCCCTTCCAGAGCGTTTCTCAGGAGAAGTACCTGAGAGCTGTCCACCCGGAAATCGCCGAGCGGTGGACGAAGGAGCACGGCTCTCTCCTCGCGAAGGGGAAGAAGCGGGCCGGCCCGGGGAACCTCCTCGTGCCGCGGAACTTCGACCACCTGAAGGGGAACCTCACGGGCATCAGCGATCGCACGATCGAAGCTCACCTCCAGCTCTACCGCGGCTACGTCGACAGGCTCAACTCCATCCAGGCCCGCTACCCGATGGTCGACTGGACTGCCCCCTCGGGCTCCCCGGGAACGCCGATCGATCCGACTCCCCTCCTCGAAGCGCCGGTGGCCTCCCTGAAGCTTCAGATCGAGGGAGTCCTCCAGGAGGCCATCGCCATCGTCCTCGCCGAGCTGTGGGGGAAGGGCGTCGCCTTCACCCCGCACTTCTACCTGGGCGACGAGGACTTCTGGACGACCGACCGGGCCACGAGCATCAACGTTCCCTGGTTCCTGGCCGACCCGAAGCTCTGGGCCCTGGCGAACGAGGTCAGGGCCACGACGTACTCCCCCGGCGACGTCCTGAGGACCCTCCGCCACGAGCTGGGCCACGCCGTGGGCTACGCCTACCGCCTCCACGAGAGGCCGGAGTGGCGAGCTGCCTTCGGGGACTTCGACCAACCCTACCCCGAGGGCACCCCTCCGCCCGACGAGCCGGACGGGAACTTCGTCGAGTACCTGGCGACGGTGCCCAACCACTACCCGCAGAAGCACCCGGACGAAGCCTGGGCCGAGGCGTTCGCGGCCTGGCTCGACCCCTCGGAGAACTTCGATCGCTGGGCCGGCCGGCCGGGGGCCCAGGCCAAGCTCGCGGCCGTCACCGCGCTGGTGCAGGGTATCGTCGGCACCGAGCCCGCGAACCGGAGCCTTGGTCGTCCCGAGTCCTACGCGGGCCTGAAGGGCACGGTTCGCCAGCGCCTGGGGTTCGGTGGCACCCAACCCTTCACCGGGGGGGCCTGGTCGGAGCACAGCGAGCTTCTCCGGCGGGAGCCCGAGATCTACAACGCCGTCGTCCTCCACGAGCTGTACTTCGAGAACCTGGGGCGGGCCATGGAGATGCCCGCAAACTCCTCCTTCGTGGCGGCCGCCTCTTCGGCCTTCGGTTCCTGGGAGAGCTACCTCCTCGACCTGCGGGCCATCGCCGGGAGCTGCGGGGACGGCTGGGCCCTGACGGTCTGGGACGACCGCCTGGGCCGCGTGAAGAACGTCCTCGTGGAGGGGCACGACCGGGGACTTCCCCCGGGGTGCCCGATCCTCCTGGCGATGGACATGCACGAGCACGCCTGGTGGTTCGAGAGCCCGGCTCGTCGAGACGTAGGGGCGGCAACGTTCTTCCGGAACGTGGCCTGGGAGATCGTCGAGGGGAGGTTCCAGGCAGCAACCGGCGAAGGAACCGCGGAGGTTGAGCCGTGAGAGATCGCCTACCCTTGCTCCTGCTGTTCGTGGGCTGCTCCGTGGAGTCGCCTCCTCGGCCTGACGCCCCTGTGATGACTCTGCCGGATGCGGCCCCGGGCGCTCGATGCGTTCCCGGCCAGGTCACCTACTGCCCCTGCACGGGGAACGCGGTGGGCGCGCAGACGTGCGCGGCCGACGGCCTCTCGTTCGGGCCATGCGCTTGTCCGCTCGGTCAGGACGCGGCATCCCCGCAGGACGCGGCTCAGATCGTCCGGGACGCTGCTCCCGCGCCCCGGGACGCCTGGAGCCCCGAGGCCGTCCTCAAGTGGGACTGCGATTGGACGAAACCGGCGGAGTCGGGGTGCCCTCCCTTCTACGGCTGCTCCAGGGTCTGCATGAGGTACTTGGGGCAGAAGACCTTCTGCATCAGCACTTCCGAGCCGCCTCCCAGCCCGGGCAACGGCACCTGCCTCACACAGTACTGCGGCGCCGGCTACGTCTGCGCCGACACCAACGGCTACGGCTACCTTTGCAAGATTCCGTGCGTCAGAGATGCCGATTGCGCCAAGTACGGCGCCAAGACGTGCAGCGATCGCTTGTCGTCCCCGTCTTGCTCAGACCCCTCCCTCTGGGGTTCGTACTGCTGGCCCTAAGCTCGCCATGCACCAGACGCTGAAGCTCCCGTCCCTTCCTCCCTGGCACCACTGGAGCACGGAGCGCCTCCTCCGCGAGAAGGAGAGGAACCCGCGGGCATTTGCACGAGGTTTCCAGATGCGGGCCTTCTCCGACACCGAGAGGATGTTCCCGTCCTTCACGTCCTGCTACTCGCACGGCGTGGTCGTCGGCGAGGTAGCCCGCCGGGGCTGGCCCTGCTTCGCTGGCGTCGACCTCTCGGGCCCGAACCGTCCGGGAAACGCGATCACGGTCGCGGCCCTCGACCCGTCGTCCTCCCGACGCTACCCGATCGAGATCCACGTCGGCGCGTGGAAGTCCCCCGAGGTCGCGGCCAAGCTCGCCGAGATCGACGCGCGCCTCAACCTCCGCGTCATCATGGTCGAGAACAACGGCTACCAGCAGAGCGTCATCGACTGGATCCGACACTCGGCCCGCCAGCAGAGCTTCTGGGTGAAGGTCGAGTCCTTCACGACGGGCATGAACAAGGCCAACGCGACGTACGGCCTTCCCTCCCTCGAAGTCGAGTTCAAGAACCAGGCGTGGGTCGTCCCCGCCGACGAGTTCGAGGGGCACCCGGTCGACTGCCAGTGCGGTTGGTGCGTGTGGACGGCCGACCTCCGCGACTACCCCATGGTCCCGTACGGCGACTGCACGATGAGCGCCTGGTTCTGCCGCGAGGCCATGAGCCGCTACTTCGGCCTCACCGGGATCCAGGTCAGCCTCCCCGGCGGCTTCAACGCGCGGTGACCCCGGATCGCTCGTTTTCCCGCAAAAAATGCGGGGCTAAGTACTTGTACCTATTAGGGAATTACGATTCCCTGAAAATAGGGCTTTACAAGGTAAAGATAAGGTATAGACTCTTATTTCATGGAGGGCAAGATGGAAATAACGAAAGCGACACCGGCAAAACTCAGGGACGGGACGTGGGGCGCTCGCGTGCAGGGCACGGCGACTCCCGGCACGGAGATCGAGGTCACGACGAAGAGCGGGAAGACCTGGCGCGCGACCGTGACTCGCGTGCTGTGGACGGGCGATGGCATCACGCTCTGCGCGACGCAGAGCCTGGATCGCGCGCAGAACAGCGAGGATGGTCGCCCGACCTATCGTGGTAGGCCGTACGGCCGTCGGTGCCCGACTGGCGGGAACTGTTCCAGCTTCGCGGGGTACGAGTGTGGTTCCTGCCCGGAGTGCGGGTAACCATGACTCACTACTGGTCCCCGCTTGGGGGGGCGCGGTACTGCCGCCTGGTGGGAGGTGCCCGGTGAAGCGCGGGCCAAAGCCCCGGCGCCGTCGCCTCTTCAACGTCAAGCTCACGGACGGGGAGCTGGGGTCCTTCCGCGAGGCGGCGGCCCGGGTCGGGATGCCCGTCTCGACCTGGGTGCGCTTCACCTGCCTGGGGGCCGCGCTGCGCGAGGCCCTGAAGGGAGGTGCCCCGTGATGGACTGCGACAGGTCTGACCTGTCGCAGGGGGGTTGACGCGAAGGCGACGGATGGCGTAGAAGCGGAGGCGTGGACGAAGTCATCCCGCCGGCCCTGGTCCTGACCTCCTCGGACGGGAAGGTCCTCGTCCGGGTGATGAATGACGGGATGGTGGAGCTGGGCCCGGGCGTGCCCTCCGACGAGGCTGCCCGGGCCTTCTGGGCCAAGGTCACGGAGTTCTGCGCGCCCCTGCGCTGCGCGAAGTGCCTGGAGATCGTCTGATGTCGGCCCCGCCGAAGAAGGACCGGCAGCCCCGGGAGAGGCGCCGGGCCCTGGCCGAGCAGGGCAAGTGAAGATCGTGAGGCTCGCCCGCGTGGTCTTCGGCATCTCCCAGACGGAGCTGTCCGGGAGGTCGGGAGTGAGCGTCCGAGCACTTCAGCGCATCGAGGAAGGCGAGAACGCTCCGAGCGTGCGGACGCTGAAGGCCATCGACGAGGCGTTCGGCGAGATCTTGGAAGAGCGGAAGGACGGGGCCAGTGGTACCTGAAGACGCTGTCAAAGCTCTCCTGTGCGACGTGGGCGAAGACCCCGGCCGGGACGGTCTACTGGATACCCCGAGGCGGGTCGTAAAAGCTCTGCGAGAAATGACCACAGGGTACAAGCAGGAGCCTCGTGAGATCTTGGGGCGCGTGTTTTCGGATGACCACGACCAACTAGTGACTCTGGACCACATCGAATTTGTCTCGCTCTGCGAGCATCACATGATGGCTTTCATGGGACAGGCCCACGTGGGATACATTCCCGGGCCCGGTCGCGGTGTGGTGGGGATCTCGAAGCTGGCCCGCCTGGTGGATTGTTTCGCGCGGCGGCTTCAGGTGCAGGAGCGAATGACTCGCCAGATTGCGCAAGCTCTTCATGAGCATCTTCAGCCTCTCGGGGTTGCCGTGATCACTGAGGCCCGGCATTCCTGCGTGTGCGCGCGAGGAGTCGGGAAGCAGTCGAGCATGATGCGTACCAGCGTGATGCTGGGGGTGTTCAGGGACAAGCCGGGAGTGCGGGCCGAGTTCATGGGACTGATCGATCGTGGTTGAATGAAAATTGGAATGCACCTAGCCTCAGCGATTCCTTTTGTGGCTACTGGCCAGTACGCTGCGGCTCTTGGTTGCGTTTTGCCAGATATCGTTTGGATACCAAATGAGGTGGAGATCCATAAGTCGAAAGAAGATCCCTTGGTCTGCATTGAGAAATTCTCTGACCGGCGAATCCTGCCTTACCGGATGACCCACTCTCTACTCTTCGTAGGAGTCGTAGGATTTCTTGCCCCCCAGAGTCTGATGTGGCTCGGAATTCTTGTTCACCAAATCCTGGACTGGCCTACCCACAGAGGCCGAATGCAGCAGCAGCCCCTCTTCCCTCTGCGTTGGAAGTGGCCTTGGTGCTGAAGGCCGCAGTTCTGCTAAGCGGTGGTTGGGATAGTGCTTACTGCGCTGTCCGTGCAGCTCGTGACCATGGGGCGTCACAAGTTGTGGGGGTTTTCTTCGACTACGGCCAATCCTATTCAGTTTCGGAGCACGCAGCCGCCACCTACCTCGCGGGGGTCTTGGGGATTTCGCTCATCCCCGAGAAGCTGCCTGGGATCTTCTCCTTGCCTGGTGGCGCATTCTCTGGCCGTAATAGAAGATTGATTCGACGGGCTACGGAGTTGTTCTCGGGGTCTTGTGTTTACTTCGGGACTAGAAACCTCCTACCTCTCCTGGATCGTTTTGGGGATTCTAACTGGTGGTGGGGTACTCAACTGAGTCGATCGTTGGGGATTGATCTGCGAATGCCTTGTGTACTTCTCCCCAAGAGAGTCATCGGGCGCAGGTTGGCTCAAGCGGGCATTGACCTCTCGAAGCTCTATAGTACGGAATGAAAATCTTCCTCTGCACTTGGCCCTTCGGGGCGGGGGGGGATCCTAGAGACATGGAGCGCGGCATGAAGCTGTACCTGGGCGATGCTCAAGGCAGGGCTGGAGGAGACCTTCAAGCCGACTGCTTGAAGGTCTCCTCCAGCCCTGCCATTTATCTGGGGGCACCCACCGGACCCGCGATCGCCGTGGACCTTCCGGCCATTGGCCGGAAGGTCCAGCACGCTCAGAGACCGCTGCGCCTGCTGCTCTCCTATCACTACTACAAGGATGAGAACGTAAAGGAACTGCTGGATTCCTGCTTCAAGGACCAACCCGTCGACATTTTTGCCGACTCCGGGGCCTACTCGTCTTGGACTACAGGAACTCCCATTACGGTGAAGGAGTACGCAGACTGGTTGCTACGTTGGGGAGATCTTCTTACTTGTGCTGCTGCACTGGACGTAATTGGCAACGCTCAGGGTTCTTGGGACCAGACTGGGGAACTGAAGGATCTACTGCAAGGAAAACTTCCCAATTTGGATCTTATCCCCGTAGTCCACATCAACGACAGAGATCCATGGTCCTGGCTCTCTCGGTATGTCGGAGCGGGGTACAAGTACATAGGAATTGCCCCTAATGCCGTGAAGGGGAATCAGAAGTTGAAGGGGGCCTGGATGGCCCAGGGATTTAAACGCCGGCCCCCCGATGTGAAGTACCATGGTTTCGGGGTGACTTCCTGGGACCATCTTCTAGCCTTTCCCTGGTATTCAGTGGACTCCTCATCCTGGACGTCCGGGTTTCGATACGCCCAACTGGCTCTGTTTGATTCGAAGCGCGGGTGCTTCGTCAATGTGGCCATGGGTCAAAAAAAATCTCTGCTGGAGAACGCTGGGTTGCTTGCGCAGTATGGTTTGAGACCTACGACTGCCCAGGCACATTCCTACGATCGCGATCTGCTTTGCGGGGTATGCGTGGAGTCGTGGCAGCGAGCTGAGGAGTGGCTTTCTTGTAGATCGTCTCTCTCTCTCTCTCTCTCTCTCTCTCTCTCTACCTTGTCGGAGGCCGCGGCCGCGGGGCCCCTAACCACCCCTCAGTTCTAGGCCCCGCTTTACAGAAGAGGAGCACTTCTACGTGATCATCCCCGTAACCGAGCAGGTACCTCTGAGTTCTCTCAAGGGGGCCGACTACAACCCGCGCGAGATGCCCGGTGCGGAGATGACCAAGCTGATGCGATCACTCCAGGAGTTCGGCTTCGTGGAACCCATTGTGGCGCGCCGCGAGGACGGGTTGATCGTAGGGGGTCATCAGCGGGCTGAGGCCATGCGGCGTCTTTCTCCTGGGACCGATCCTCAAGTGCCCGTGGTCTACCTGGATGGGCTCTCGGATGAACGTGCAATGACTCTCAACTTGGCGCTCAACAAGATTCACGGTGAGTGGGATTATCAGAAGCTCTCGGAGGTTCTCGGGGCACTCTCGGACTTCCCCGAGGTGGAGCTTTCCGGTTTCGGGGCCCATGAGATCGAAGACATTCTGACCTTGGCCGGCCAGGCTCCTCCTGACACTGGGGCGGGGGACGTGGATGTGGACAAGGAGTTAGAGGCTCGTGCTCGTCGCTTTCAGTTTGAGGTGCCGACTATAGAAGAGGCTCACCTCTGCATCGAGGTGCTCCAGCGTTTCGGGATGGCTGGTCCGAAGTCTGCTAGCGCGGCTTTCGTGGCTCTGGTGAAGGCGGCTAAGGTCCAGCTTCCATGACCACGATCACCAAGCGTTTGGAGATCGATATGGGGCATCGACTCCTCAAGCACGAAGGAAAGTGCCGGAACGCCCACGGCCATCGCTACGCTTTCGAATTGACCTGCACAGCTCAAGCTCTCGACGAGGTTGGCCGAATCCTCGATTTTGGGATCATCAAGAGCCTCGTCGGGGGTTGGTTGGATTCAACTCTCGACCATGGCTTCATGGTTCAAGAGGGTGATCCGCTCGCGGTCGCCCTACATCAAGAGAACTTGAAGCTGATGGTGGTGGGGTTCCCTCCGACTGCCGAGTACCTGGCTCAGTACGTGTTCAGCGAAGCCCAAGTCTTGCTGAGTCCGCACGGAGTCAAAGTTCTTCACGTGACCTGCTACGAAACCCCGACCAGCAGCGCTGGTTACAGCGAACCATGACGACGTACGCAATCAAAGAGATCTTCCAGACGCTCCAGGGGGAGGGGTTCCACGCAGGGAGGAAAGCAGTTTTCATCCGCTTCGCCGGGTGTAATCTCTGGAGCGGTCGTGAAGAGGATCGGGAGAAGGGAAAGGGTGCATGTGCCCGGTGGTGCGACACCGACTTCGTCGGCGGGGAAAAGATCACGGCCAGTGAGATAGCAGCGATCGCCGTGCAGGTGTATGGCGCTTCCGATCTTTCGCACCAACGCCTAGCTGTGGTTACCGGTGGGGAGCCCGCCCTTCAGTTCGACGGGGAACTGCGCAATGCTCTTCGGCAGGAGCAGTTCATGGTGGCGATGGAAACAAACGGGACGGTTGCTGTCGAGTTCAAAGACCGTCCTGACTGGATAACTCTCTCTCCGAAGCTCGGGGGTGAGGTGCTCTTATCAGGTCAGATCGAGGAGTTGAAGGTTGTACTGCCAGGTCACGTGAATCCGATGCTTGGTTGGACCCAGGCTCAACTCCTGGAGATGGTCAGTGCCGGAGCTGCCGGAAAGTATCCTCGCGCGGCCTACTACTACGTGCAGCCGCAAGACGGCCCAAACCAAGTCACGGCAGTTCGGCAGTGTATCGATTTTGTTCTGGCGCACCCGGCCTGGAAGTTTTCGACCCAGACTCATAAGGTGCTGGGTCTTCGTTGAAGGAGGTCCCCGTGGCTGAAGAGAAGATCGACAACTACCCCACCTACACCCAGGCGTTCGACGTCGTCCTGATCAAGGACGGGGTGAACTCCATGACGGCGAAGCCCGACGACTTCAAGCGCGTGCCCGTGGTCGCCGCGGACACCGTCCAGGCTTGCCTCCACGACGACGTGGCGAAGGAGAAGGGCTTCTACCCGCTCTACGCCGTGCCCCCCGGCGTCATGGGCGAGCCCGAGGTTCTGGCCGTCCGCCGCATCCAGGACCCGCCCACGCATCCGCGGGACTGGGGCGAGCCCGGGAAGTGATATAGGATTGCTTTCCATGAGCGAGCCCAACGACATGGCGGCGCGGGAGAAGTCGTTCCTGGATGACCCGAAGCAGGGCCCCCTCGACGAGGGTGACGTGAAGCGCCCGGCCCACGTCGAGCCCGACGAGCTTCCGACCTTCGACCCCGTGGCCGATCCGGCCTCCCAGCCCGTTACGTGAACCGAATCGGACAAGACCGCGAAGACCGCCCAGCCTTCGACGCGAAGCTGCACCGCGACGTCGTGGCTGAAGCCGTCCACGGGCGCAAGATCGGAACGTATGTCCGGGCGCTCGGGAAGGCCGGGTTCCGCTACCTGCCGCCGGAGCACCTCCCGCCGTGGCAGGACGGGAAGGGGCGTATGGAGGGGGAGTGGAGGCACGAACGGTTGCGCCTGGCGTTGACGGACTCCATGGTCTGCTCGTGGTTCGAGTCGCCGAAGGACTTCGTCTTCTGGTTCCGGACACAGTTCTTCAAGGCCCAGGGGCGTGGAGGGCAAGCACCGTGAAGCGCCGGAGGGTCTACCCGTCCACGTCGGCCCCGGAGCGAAGCTTCGACCTCCGGCCCTTCGCCCTTCCCGAGCCAACTCCGTCGCGCGTGGCGAAGTTCCTCTCGTGGGTCTGGCGCACGCTCGCAGGTTTTTGAAGTGAAAAAGTGTAGTCAGTGTGGGACGTATAGGACATTCGCCGAGTTCCGCTCCAGCCCGCGGTATTCCGATGGTTACTTCTCAACCTGTCGTCCGTGCGGACGGAGGACGGCCCGTCTATACGCACAAACCCACAAGCCGAGGATCCGAAAGAAGAGGGTGCGAAAGAGGATCTCCGATCCGGTTTTATTGGAATGTGTGCGCGCGAAAAACCGTAAGGCTTACCGTGACTATCGTATGAGGTGCTCGGAGGAGCGACGGTTGCAGCGCCGACTCTGGACCCGCCTGTACATGAGGCGCTACAGGCAAGGGAACGTTTCTGTGCGCCTTGCTCACGCGATGCGTTTGGCAGTGAATCGTTACCTTCGTGGAAAACTTCCCACCACCCAACGAGCTGTGCTGCTCTTGGGGTGTTCCATCACAACCTTAAAGGTTCATTTAGAACGCGGGTTTAAAGTTGGGATGTCGTGGGAAAATTACGGTCGCCGGGGTTGGCATGTAGATCACATTCGACCCTTGCGCTCTTTCAATTTGACTGACCCTGAACAGATCCAGAAGGCCTTTCACTACCAAAATCTTCAGCCTCTCTGGGCTAGGGAGAATCTCCAAAAAGGGAGTAAATTCTTGCCATGAGCACGCTGGTAGGAGGCCCCGCCCCTAGCACTCCGAGTCCTCGTTCGCCGGAAGTGAAGCACTGGCTTTATCAGAACGCGCTCTTCGGGGAGACGACCCGCTTCCGCCAGCTCGACAGGTATTGGCAGTTTTATTCCTGCAACCAGTACTGCCACCTCGACAAGGACTGGTGGGGTTACCCGGCCGACAACATGGAGACGGTCTCGCCGGAGATCCAAGTTCCCCTCGGCTTCACTCAGCCCGCGCTCGACCTCCTCGTCAGGATGAAGAGGCCCACGGCCCCGTACCACCTTTGCGTCGGCGCGGGACAACGAATCACGTTGGCGTCTGGGGCGAATGTGATGATTGAGACGTTCATCGGCGGGCCCGTGCTGGCGATGGGCCGCGACCTCACGATGGGTGTGGCGGCTGCCACTCCTGCGGTCAAGACGAAGACGGAGGCGCTGAGGGCACTGCGACTGCGGTCTGGTCGCTCGCTGCTCCTCACGCACAACCATCCGGTCTACGCGGCCACGGCGAAGGGCTTCGACTGGGTGCCGGCGGAGCACGTACTACCGGGAGATTTTGTGGCATCCCCGAGGGCTGTTCCGACGGACGGTTCTGGTGGCATGGGCGAAGCTGATGCCCTGCTCGCAGGATTCATGGCCGGGGATGGCACGGCCATCGACGGCATCGCCTTCACCAACACGTGCCGCGAGATCGTCGATTCGTTCGTCGACACTGCGTCCGCGCTGGGGCTCACGGTCAAGCAGATCAACCGCGAGCACTACTCCGTCAGCGGCGGGCGAAGGTTTGGTGGCCGCAGCAAGGCTCGCTGGAATTCAACGGCCGTTGCTTGGGCGACTCGCGTTGGTCTGCGCGGCTGTTATTCCTGGGAGAAGCGTGCCCCCTCTGCGCTGTTTTCTTCGACTGCCGGAAGCATCGCGGCTTTTCTGGGTGGGCTCTGGGATACCGATGGTTGCATTCATGTGGAAGTCGCCCAGGCGATACTTGCTACTACGAGCAGGGGGTTGGCAGAGGACGCGCAGGATTTGCTCTTGCGCCTCGGTATTTTCTCCAGCGTGAGATCTGCCGGGGTCGTTCCCGAGACGGGGCGGGCAAAATGGTGTGTGCTTGTATCAGGCACATCGCTCCTCAAGTTTGCTGAACAGATCGTGCTGCACCATCCCCGGAAGGCTGAGCGCCTTGCTCGCCACGCGGCCCGTCTCCGTACTCGCAAACCAACGGCGGCGGACTACTTGGATGTAGTTCCTCCGGCGTGGCGGCAGTACGCCCGGCATGGTCATGAGCAACAGTCGGGTCGGGCTCTCTCACGAGCTGTGATGGCCAGGATCGCTGAGGCTGACGGTAGCGCGTTTCTTGAATGTCTCGCAGGGTCCGACGTCCTGTGGACGCGAGTTGACGCGGTAGAGGACCTCCCTGATGCGGACGTTTACGATCTCTCTGTCCCGGGACGCGAGAATTTCATCGTGGAGAACACGGTAGTACACAACTGCCGAGCCGTGGTCGATCGCTTCACCGGGCTGATCTTCTCCGAGGCCCGCAAGCCCGAGATCATCGTCGAGAACGATCCCGACAGCGAGGACTTCCTCCTCGCGGCCATGGAGCAGATGCGGTTCTGGCCCACCATGCGGGAGGCCCGCACGATGGGAGGAGCCTGCGGCTCGGTGCTCGTCACGGCCCACCTGCGCGAGGGGCGCTTCGTCCTGGAGGTCCACGACCCGAAGCACGTTCAGATCGCGTGGAAGGATCGGCGCCTCCTCATCCCCGCCGGCATCCTCAAGCTCCACAAGTTCATCCGCGAGGAGGAGGAGTTCGACAAGAACGGCCTGCCCACGGGCGAGGTCCAGGCGGTCGAGTACGTCTACCGCCGCATCGTCACGGAGTTCGAGGACGTCGTGTACCAGCCCGTGAAGCTGGAGCCCGGCAAGGCTCCCGTGTGGGTGGAGGAGAGCCGGACCGACCACAACCTCGGCTTCTTCCCCGGCGTCTGGATCCAGAACCTCCCGTCGATCGAAGACTTCGACGGCGAGCCGGACTGCCAGGGGGCCTGGCAGACGTTCGACACGATCGATCGCCTCCTCGCCCAGATGAACAAGGGCGCCCTCCTCAACCTCGACCCGACCGTCGTGCTCAGCGTCGACCCGAAGGTCATCGAGATGGGCGGGGGCGTGAAGAAGGGGAGCGACAGCTCGCTGAACGTCGGGCCCGGCGGCAGCGCGAGCTACATGGAGATCTCCGGCGCGGGCGTCGAGTCGGGGTCGAAGCTCGTTCACATGCTGAAGCAGAACGCTCTCGACGTGACCCGCTGCGTCCTGATCGAGCCCGAGAAGATCTCGGGGGCGGCGCAGAGCGCGAAGGCCATCGAGCTGGTCTACGCTCCCATGCTGGAGAAGGCGGACGACCTCCGCGCGCAGTACGGGGACCTCGGCGTGATCCCGCTCCTCCGCATCGTCGACAGGATCGCCCGGGCGATCGGGAACAAGCCCGTCACCCTGGCGGACGGGACGGAAGGCCGCACGGTCTTCGACCTCCCTCCCCGCATCGAGGAGTCTCCCCTCCCCGAGGGAGCCCCGCCGGACGCCGTCCCTCGGCGCACGGTGGTCGAGAGGAAGCTCGGCCCCGGTGGCTTCATCCGCCTGAAGTGGGGGCCCTACTTCTCCCCCAGCGAGCAGGACAAGCAGATCGCGATCGCCAACATCGTGGCGGCCAAGGCCGGCGGCACCCTCGACGAGGAGACGGCCGTGCGCCAGGTTGCCGCCGTGTTCGGCGTGAAGGACCCGCAGGCCGTCTTGCGGAAGGTTCGGGCCGAGCGCGAGGCCCAGATGAACATGGCCATGGCCGGGCTGGGGGCCGGGGTGATGCCCGGGGACGAGGGGCTGACCTCCCCTTCGGAGGGTAGCCCCGGCGCCGGTGAGGGGGGCAAGCCGTGAGCCTGACCTTCAGTTGGGATTTCGACGGCACCCTCGTCCACGAGCACGTCACCCCGCTGCGCTGGCGCCCTGGGGCGAAGGAGCTGATCTTCGGCCTGAAGGCGGCCGGGCACCGCCTGATCTTGTTCACTAGGCGGGCGACCCCTCCGGCCCCGAGCCCGAACCCGGAGCGGGAGGTCTCCCGCTTCTGGGAAGCCGGGGAGGTTCCCGCGGACGTCGCCGAGCAGTGGCGCCTGTTCGACGAGATGAGGGACTTCCTGAAGGTCGAAGGAGCTTGGGACTTGTTCGAACAGGTCTGGCCCGCGAAGCCGCGCGCAGATTTTTTCGTCGATGACAAGGCTGAACCGGCCGACCTGATCTCGCTCGCGGCCGAGTTCGGCATCCCACTGGCGAGGAGGAACGATGTCCAGCAACCCGTACGCTGACTGGGCCCGACGTAAGGCCGGCAAGATGGCGCAGCCTGCACGCCCGCCCGCTCAGGCGCCGGCTCATGCTTCTCCTGCCCCGGCAGCCGCCCCCCAGGTTCCGCCCTACGCCGCTCCCCCGGTGAGGGCCGGGAGCTGGGCGCAGCAGCGCCCGGCCGCTCCCCACGCGACGATCCCGCGTCCCGAGACGAACGTCCTCGTGAAGCCGGGGCCGAGCTTCTACGAGGACTGGATCGCGACCGTCCCCGACGTCGTCGGGCCCTCGGGCTACGACGCCATGGACGGGAACATCTCGCCCGACTCGGCGAAGGCCCTCCAGGAGGCCGGCATCGGCGTCGCCCCCTCACCCAACCCGGACGCCCCGACGAGGGCCTACCACGCGAACGCCATGCCCGCGACCAAGGCCACGGGCCTCAGGTAGTCCCCTCGATGGACCCGGAGCACCAGAAGGATTGGGCCAGGCGTCGCGCCGAGGCCGAGCAGAAGGAGACGGCCCAGGCGGCCCGCAAGCCCGAGGTCGTGAAGAAGATTCAGGCCGAGGCCAAGGCCGCGGGGGCCACGCTGGCCAGCGGGGGAAAGGGTGGATTGGATCCCGAACTTGCCCTGGCAGTTTTTCGCAGGGACAAGTTCAGGTGTCGGGTTCCCGGATGCAAGACTCCGCAGGAAAAGCTGGACCTGGACCACGTCTCTGGGCACCCGAAGGAGATAGCGCACGATCCGGAGGCTGACGCCTGGCTGAAGAAGCAAGCCAAGAAGCCGAAGCGGGACAACATGGATTCTCTCAACGTTCTATGCCTTCGCCACCACGATCTCATGCACCAGCGCGAGCGCGCGATCGAGGACGGTAAGGAAGTCCCCCCGAGTCCGAAGAAGTAAGATGCCCTCTTCCGTCGTTCGAGACGTCCTGCGCATCCACCGGGCGCAGCTCCAGGGGCTCGTCGAGCTGCGCGGGGTGAAGCGCATGCGCGCCTTGTACGAGGACGCGCGCCAGGACATCCAGGACAAGCTCCGGCGGCTGGCACGGCAGCACCGCGGCCAGACCTTCTCCGCCCACCACCTACGCTCGGTCCTGGCTCAGGTGGAGGACGGCGTCCGCTTCTTCGCCAACGGGATGGAGGGGCAGCTCCAAAAGGACGGGCGCACGGCGAGGTCCCTCGCGGCGAACCACGTGGTGAGCGAGGTGAAGAAGTTCTCGAAGACGTTCACGGGGGTGACTCCCGTGCTCCAGGTCGAGCAGATCGCGCGCATGCGCCGGGTCGTGGGCGGGGCGGAGCCGACGCTCCTGCGTCGCTTCGCGAAGTCGAAGGCCCTCTACGGCGTCCCGACGATCCGGGCGATCGAGGACGGGCTGGCCATGAGCCTGGCGACCGGGGAGACGCTGGACGACGCCGTCGACCGCGTGGCCGACACCGACGGGATCTTCGAGGGCCAGCGGTGGAGGGCCGAGCGGATCGCGCGCACGGAATTGGCCTTCAACTACGGGCTCACGAAGCAGCGAACGATGGAGGAGCTTCGCGTCGACGTTCCTCACATGCAGAAGAAGTTGATCGAGACGATGGACAACCGGACCGGCGAGGACTCGGAGATCCTCGACGGGCAAATCGTCGACGTCGACCAGCCGTTCGTCTACAACCCTCCTCCAGGGAAGAAGGGCTACCCTCCGTTCATGCAGCCGCCCGGGCGCCCCAACGATCGCGCTGTCACCATTCCTTGGGATCCTGCCTGGGGCGACGACGATCGGCTCGTGCCGGAGGCCGGAGGCGTTCGGCCGCGCTCCCCTTGACGCCCTAGGTTCACACGGGCACGATGTCCTTCATGGACGTTTCGGCCGAAGACCTCAAGGACTGGGCCGGCCGGAAGGCCGAAGGCTTCACGAAGAAGACCGCGAACGCGGCGAGGAAGGCGGCCGGCCCCCAGGGCG
>Ga0247727_10005075_pt1 | contig 27141 bp, 27 predicted proteins | sample WisWelCaveWW1625_FD_202498 | JGI IMG/M metagenome (GOLD analysis project Ga0247727, IMG submission 202498) | Biofilm microbial communities from Wishing Well Cave, Virginia, United States - WW16-25 | ecosystem: Environmental > Aquatic > Deep subsurface > Groundwater > Cave microbial mat | place...
GAAGTGACTTCTTGCAAGGGCTTCTTGCTCAGTTCTTCGACGCTTCCCACATCTGTCCACCGGTTCTCAGGCATCATGCGCTCCTTGCCCCATGCTGTTCCCTTCTATCTTCACATATCTCAACGTTCGTTCCCGCAACAAACCGCTCACGAATAACTTTGCGGTTTCTCATCAATTCAGACTATTGAGCCAGCCCGATCTGTGTCATGAACGTCTGGTTGTCCCACATCAACCACTCTTCGTCCATCACACCTTTCTTCCAGTGTCCTATGGTCACCATCGTCAATTTGAACGGTTTGCCGGTCGGTGGAATGGCCTTGCCTTCGCCGATCGGCATCGGTCGAGTGAATGTTCCCTCCATGGTACCGGTCACCGCCGTCCACTCACCCGAGGCAATTCTGATGGGATGCTGCTTGATTGAGTTCTCCGCCTGAAAATCGGCGGCGACGGATACGCCTCCTCCTGTAGAATGGGCGCATGACGGATCGGCCATCACACATCATATCGTTTCAGAAAATAGAGGGGGTATCTATGTTCCAGCCGCATGGCCTGTCCCCTCTGCCATCCCACAGGCAGATGCTACGCGCCTTCCTCGCCAGTGATCCCAGTGCCGAAGGCATATTCTACGTGGCAGTGAAGACCACCGGGGTGTTCTGTCGTCCGACCTGCATCGCGCGAAAACCGAGTGCGCACAATGTCGAGTTCTTTGCCACAGCAAGCGAGGCGGTTCATGGTGGCTACCGGCCCTGCAAGCGATGCCGCCCCATGGACGTGGTGAGACGCCCGCCTGACCTGGTCGAACGCCTGCGCGAAGCCGTTGAGCGCAACCCGACCGGACGCTTGACCGATAAGGACCTGGCGGCCATGGACATCGAGCCCTCGACCGCCCGTCGGCAGTTCAAGAAGTACGTCGGCATGACGTTTCATGCCTATCATCGTGCCCGTCGAATGGGCCTTGCGCTGCATGACGTCCGTAACGGGCGCGGTCTCATCGATATCCAGCTCGATCGCGGGTTTGAATCGGGCAGCGCGTTCCGTGAAGCGTTCACTAAAATGTTTGGTGTTCCACCCAGCAAAGCGAAGGAGAGTGCGTGTCTCCTCGCTCGCCAGTTTGAGACTCCGCTTGGCCCCATGCTAGCCCTCGCGAACGATCAAGGGTTGCAGGTTCTCGACTTCGTCGATCGGCGCGGGCTGGAGCGCAGGATCCTCACGCTCCGCACACGCCTGAGCTGTGCGGTTGTACCGGGCAACAATGTCCATCTCGACTCCATCGTGACCCAGATGCATCAGTATTTCGCCGGCACGCGGGTCACCTTCGACGTGCCGCTCGCCCTCACCGGCTCCCCTTGGGAGCAACGAGTCTGGCAACGCCTGCTCACGATCCCACCCGGCGAAACCGTCTCCTATTCACACATGGCCAAGGAGTTGGGACAGCCAAACGCCAGCCGCGCCGTCGGCCACGCGAATGGCATGAACTATCTGGCTATTGTCGTTCCCTGCCACCGTGTGATTCGCGCAGACGGCTCGCTCTGCGGCTATGGTGGCGGTCTCTGGCGTAAGCAATGGCTTCTTGACCACGAACGTAGCAGCCTTTCTCCATCTTCATAACGGACAGTAGGAGCGTTACGAGACGAACTGAATCCCGGCTTTCTGCACCTCCTGGTAAGGGAGCAGCCAGACGAGCGATTCGTCGCTTAAATCTCCCACCTGAATGCGATTACCCCATGGATCGCGGAAATCGCAGCGGAAGCCGGGCACTAGTGTAAGTTTGTACTTGTTGATGAGCTTCTTCCTCACTTCCTTGATTTGTTTTTCGTCACGGACCATGAGACCGAAATGCTTTGTGCGATCCGGTTGCAGTGTGTCCACTTCAAAGATCGCCATGAATTGATGCTCGCCCAGTTTGCACCAGGCGGCGCCTTCGCCGCCGCGGAGCATCTTCAATCCAAAGACGTCGGAATAGAATTTGACTGCCTTTTTCGCATCGGTGACTTCGATCACTATATGATTACAGCCATAGACCTGGACCGCCATCAGGAACCTGCCTTTCTCTTCATGACTATTTCCTCGGCCTGATGAAGTGCAGACACAAAGATATCTGGAGGTTGCGCGCCGGAGATCGTGTACCTACCATTCAGCACGAAGTAAGGGACGCCCCGAATACCCATCCGGTGGCCCGCCGCCTCTTCGGCGCGGACTTCTTGGACCGCCCGGTCACTGGCCAGAAACCGCTCGACCTCCTCACGATTGAGTCCACAGTCGGCCGCAATCTCAGCCAGCGAATCGAGATTCCCGATCTCGCGCCCCTTCGTGAAGTACGAGTGAAAGAGGGCCTCGGCTACTTCATCTTGACAGCCCTGTTGCTCCGCGAGCCAGATGAGGCGATGGGCGTCGAAAGTGTTCGGCGTCCGCTGGATCCGATCGAAGGCAAAGACAATTCCATCCTCCTCACCGGCTTTGGCTAGGCGCTCTTCGATCGCCCGCCGGGCCTCTGCGCTGCCGAACTTCGCGTCTAGATAGACGCGCCGGTCCATGCCTTCCTTCGGCATCGTCGGATTCAGCTGGAACGGTCGCCAAGTAATGTGCGCCTGTTGGTCGTACCCTGCAGTCTCGAGCGCCTGCTCTAACCGGCGCTTCCCGATGAAGCACCAGGGACAGACGACGTCGGAATAAATCTCGATCTGCATCGTGTATTTCTTCACGGTCTGTTACTGCTCAACTCAAATGACCCATTTTGCCTGACTGATAATCGTTCACGGCTTGGACCAATTCTGCTTTCGTATTCATCACGAACGGTCCATAACGAGCCACTGGTTCATCGATCGCTTCGCCCGCCATCACCAGAATCGTGGCATCCTCCTCTGCAATGATCGCTATCGGCTCTCCTGTCGAGGTAAAGACGGCAAGTTCGGCCTCCGTTAACCTGTGCGATCCCTCGACGGATGCCTGGCCACTGAGGATCAACAGACCGACGTGGTAACCGTTTGGGATCTGCAACGGCATCGAATGCCCCGCGCGCAGGCGCAAATCGTACAATTCGATGGGCGTGAACGTCTTGGCCGGGCCTTTTGCCCTTCCTACCGATCCGGCAATCACACGAAGCGAACCTGCTTCCCCGTCCAACTGCACGACAGGAATCTGATCGTTCACAATCGTTTGATAGCCTGGCGCGGACATCTTGGACGCCTTGGGCAAATTCACCCACAACTGAATCGCCTGCAGCGTCCCGCCGCGCTTCGCCCATTCGCGCTCGTGCATCTCTTCATGGACGATGCCCGATGCGGCCGTCATCCATTGCACATCGCCTGGACCAATGATGCCAGAATTCCTAGCTGAATCTCGATGCGCCACGATGCCCTGATAGACGATCGTGACAGTTTCAAAGCCTCTGTGCGGATGTTCTCCGACCCCTCGTGGGGTGTCCGTCGCAGGATAGAACGTGGGGCCCGCGTAGTCCAACATGATAAACGGGCTCAGCTCACGATCCAGGTCGTTGCTTGGAAACAGATTTCGCACGTGAAACCCGTCCCCGACGACGTGCTGAGAGCCCGGTTGATAGACCTTCACCTGGTCAGTCTTCTTTACATTGACTGTCTCGATCGTGTCTCTCATCGTAAGCCTCCCTTTCTCCGTCCCTCGCGCTTTGGAAGTGCGGTATGTGTCATGCCGGTCGCATTAGAGTCGCTTTTCCTCGAGATCGTACACGTCGAACCACACATAGACCGGACGATGGTTCGGCACGAACTTGGGAATGTACTCCTCCAGATACTGCTGGGCCTGGAGACTCATGTCGCTGAGCCTCGTGTCGCGCATCCTAATTATTCCATCTCAAAATGTCATCCGCGTCCTTGATCTTTGAGGCTCCCGTGATCCATTTCGCAATTTCCTTGTCGGTGGCTCCCGTCGCGACGACGTCTTTCAGCTGCTCGGGGGTGATGCCGGTGAACGAAAACCATTGGCCGGCTAACGAGCAGGGCCAATAGTTGTATGCGCCGTTCATGCCAAGTAAAAACGCCCGGCATTTATCCACACTACGGGCCGCAATCACATAGCCGCCCAGCTTTTCGCGAGGGCTGCGCGGGTAGCTTTTCCGGAGATCCTTGGCCAGCTTCTTTACCTTCTCGATGTCCGTCTTCACGGTCGCCTCCTTTCTCATCTCGCCCAATGCCTCAGAATTGAATCGAGCCTTCTGATTCCCAGATGAGGACTTCAGCTCCAGCGGTGCCATCCGCCGTGAGCCGGTGCGATCCGGCTGCTGTCAGTCTGACGGCATCGCCTCTGCCCAGCAGGCTGACCCCCTCCAGATCGACGGCGCCTCTGGCGACGAAGAGATGCGCCTTCAGCGCATCGGGAACCTGAGCCGTCTCGCCCGGCTTGAGCCGTGCACCCCAGAGCACGGCGTGTCTCTGGTGAATCGTGATCGCTGCATCATGGCCACGCCTCGAGGCAATTGGGACAAGCCCTCCCTTAGCCAACTGCGCATTAATATCAAGCTGTTCATACTCGGGAGCGATGCCCTCAGTATCGGGAACCACCCACATCTGAATAAAATGCACGTCCTGATGCTGGCTCGGGTTCATCTCAGAATGCCAAATGCCCGTGCCGGCACTCATCCGTTGGGCCAGGCCCGGATAGATGATCCCTGTGTGACCTTCCGAATCTGTGTGTTCAAGCTCCCCGTCCAGGACCCACGTGACAATCTCCATGTTCTGATGAGGATGGGTGCGGAAACCTGTTCCGGCCAGGACGGTGTCATCGTTGCTCACCAGCAACAATCCGTGGTGCGTATTGGCCGGGTCGTAGTGATTGGAAAAATTGAAACTATGCCACGAATCGAGCCAGCTGATCTTGGTGTGAAACCGCTCGGAGGCTCGGCGAATATCCACTGCCGATGCCTGTACGTGCCCTTGCACAATGGTGCTCATGGGAGAACCTCCTCATGTTATCGATCCCGGACTAGTGATTCTTCGGCGATCACCGAGACCGTCCTCTTCTCGCCGCGTCGCAGAAACGTCAACGCCATCGGGATGCCGACCTTCTCCTCGACCAGCAACCGGTGCAGATCATCGATGTCCCGGATGGTCTGGTCGCCGTAGCCGATGATCACATCGCCTTCCGCGAGACTCGCTCGCTGCGCTGGGCTTGCCGGCTCAACCGCCACGACGAGAATCCCTCTCTCAGTATCCAGGTCATGAAAGCGGACGACTCGCCGAGGCAGCTCCACATTCTGGCCCGAGATCCCGAGGAAGCCGCGACGGATTTTCCCATCCTTGATCAGCCGGCCCGTGATGAACTTGGCCGTATTGATGCCGATGGCGAAGCAGATGCCTTGAGCCGATCGGATGATGGCTGTGTTGACGCCGATGACTTCACCGCGCGAGTTGACGAGCGGCCCGCCCGAGTTGCCCGGATTCAACGCCGCGTCCGTCTGAATGACGTTGTCGATCAACCGGCCGGACGTCGAACGCAATGAGCGCCCGAGCGCACTGATTACTCCGGCTGTGACTGTGCATTGGAATCCATAGGGATTGCCGACGGCGATGGCCAGTTGTCCCACGCGGATCCTGTGCGAGTTACCGAACTCTGTGTGGTTGAGCAGCGGCGCCTCGACCCGAATCACGGCCAGATCCGTATCAGGATCCTCGCCGATGAGGTGAGCGGAGTGCCGACGACCATCCGACAAGGTGACCTCGATCCGCTCCGCGCCATGCACGACGTGGCTGTTCGTGAGAGCAAAGCCGTCCGGCGTAAAAATGAAGCCGGAGCCGCTGCCGGTGACATCAGGGGGAGTCCTCGCATCTCCGGCCGACCTCCCCGATCGATGACGGACTTCGATGTTCACGACAGCTGGACTGACTTGTACGGATGCGGTGATCACCGCCTGAGAATAGGCATCCAGCAAGTCGTTGTCGGTCGCCACCGAATGATGTGGGACGCCGCCGTTGATCATGTGTTCATCGTTCGTGACCAATCGAAGTGTGTGTGTCATGGCCATGCTCTGTTCCGTAAAATTCATCGGATGCGAATCAGGCGCGCGCCCGCTCCGCAATCACCTTATCAACCGACCACTTCCCCGCGCCAGTGACAAGGAGTGCGAGGCTGATGCCGATTGCCAAGAGATGATACTCGTAACCTTCACCCTGTTGCTTGCCGAACCAGTTCATAAAGAATCCATTTTGGAGATGCGAGGTAGTGATGGCGCCGAGCATAATTACCATGAAGCTTGCCGCCGTGAAGCGCGTCAGCAATCCGGCGATTAGCCCCAGACTGCCGAAGAACTCTCCAAGGATCACCAACAACGCGACGATCCAAGGCAAATGCATCGTCTCCGTGAAGAATCCCATCGTCCCGGAGAATCCGAACCCGCCGTACCACCCCAGCAACTTCTGGGCCCCATGCGGGAACATCACCAGCCCGAGAGTGAGACGAAGAATAAGCCCTGTCCACCTATCATCAGTTTGGAAGAATGCTTTCATATCACACCCGCGCCTGTAAGAGATTCATTGCATCGTGAGAATCTGCAGCCACACTTTTCTCACGCTGACCCCAGTATAATAGTTCTAGCTAGAACTAAGTCAAGTGGGAAATTCGCTCTTGGGACAAGCTGCCTAGGAGCTCTTCGACGCATCAGCTGGTTATGGCTGACCAGAAATAGGCTCGGTTCAAAGCAGCCCTACGGTCATATTTGGACTTTACGGGTGGAGACAGCGGCAGCCTTCCAGGCCGTTTCGCACGGCTATGATAGGGTAAGATCAAGGACTCTTGCCGTGAGGCAATTAGATCCGTGGAGTAGGAATCATCTGACAATGCCTCTTCTCACCACACAATTGTGTTTCTTCGCGTTCTGGTTTCTTGCCACGATCGGCACACTCATGGTCGGAGGACCTGAATCGAGTTTGGCACTCGACTCTCTTCCCCGCTCTCCGCGTGTGGGATCGTTGCGAATTCCTCTTCTCTCGTACAACCGTGTTCCCATCTCGAAGCTTCTCTCCGATCCCGCCAACTACCACCTGCGAGAAATCAGGATCGCCGGTACAATCCATGCCGTACAGACGCAAGTTATGATACGTGGTTGTGGAGTGCCCTACGAGTTGACGATCATCGCACTGGAGGATGAGAGCGGGCTGGTAGAGGTACTTGACAAGGGAGCCTGTGGCAGAAATACCAGCGCGCTGCGAGCGCCGAAGCTCGCGGCAGGCGATCGCGTCGATCTGTTAGTCCAGGTTATTGGGGGAACGAAAACGGACGAACCAGGAGTTTCACCGGAAGTGTTCGTGCTTTGGATCGACCGGGCCCAAGATTAACCGGCCGCCCTCCCTACCGGTATGCAACCATACTGTCCTTTACTGCGCGCAAGACGGTCGAGCAGGGAGTTTGTCGATTCTAGCTTTGTCTCATCCTCGCTTCACGAAGCCAGCGGGTGGCGCCGATTCGGGTCCCAGCCGCCCGCAGCGGGGTCCCTACACCGGGCGGGGTGCGAGGACGGCTGGGTGAGATCGGCGACAGGACCCGCTGGCTTCACCTCTTTTCTTTCATCGCCCGCTCCACTTCGCGGCTGGCTTCGCGCGTTCTGATGGATTCCCGGCGGTCATGCTGCTTCTTGCCTTTGGCCAACCCGAGTTCGACCTTGGCAAGGCCCCGCTTGGAGAAATAAATACGGAGCGGGATGAGCGTGAGCCCTTGCTGTTGCGTCTTGCCGAGGAGCTTATTGATCTCCTTGCGGTGGAGGAGCAGTTTCCGGGTCCGGAGAGGCTCGTGATTCATGATGTTGCCGTGGCTGTAGGGACTGATGTGGCAGTGGTGGAGAAAGATCTCACCGCCCTTCACGCTGGCGTAACTATCCTGCAGGTTCACGCGCCCTTCTCGCAGGGATTTGACCTCCGTACCCTGGAGCATGATGCCCACCTCGAACTTCTCTTCTATGAAATAGTCGTGGTAGGCCTTGCGGTTGGTAGCGACGGCTTTTTCGCTCTTCTCTTTTCGCTGCTCCACCATTGGGCCGCCTCGCCCCGGGAGTCTCAACGTCGTCAGGTCCAAAAGTCTTCAGGTTTTCGGAGACCTTTGCCTTGATGACTTTCAGACTTTCCAACTGGTTTTTGATATGCTGCCGCCATGCGCAGACTTGGTTCCATCGATTCTCTCTCCAGTATCTTGGAAGGGTTGGCTCGCCGCCTTGGTCTCGAATCCAAGTTGCTCGAAAGCCGCTTGCGCCGGAACTGGGTCTCCATCGTCGGGGAACCCACCGCGTCGAATACTTGGCCTGACCAGATTCGCTACAAGAAGCTCTATCTCCTGGTCCACAACAGTGTCTGGCTACACCAGCTCACGTTCCTCAAGCCGACACTCATTCACAAACTCAACACGGTAGCCGGTGGGGAACTTGTCTCTGACATCGTGTTGCGCGTGGGCGAGATCCCCTCAGGTGTAGTCGTTTCTGCCACGCCACCCGCCATTGATGGGGAGTTCACTGTCTCCGAGGTCACACTGGCGGAGGCATCGTCCCATGTCTCCGCGATACAAGATCCGGATCTCCGCCTGCGGTTTACAGAGGTGATATCGAGATATCCTCCGGCTCCAACTCCGCCGGGATGGGGTCCGTTACGCGTCCCTTGAACAGAATACGCGTGGCATCGGAGACCTCGTCGGCCTTGGGCATGGGGCCCATACCCCCTTCTTCTTCTTGATCCTGCAGCCGATAATACCCCCGCATCGCCTTCTCAAAATTCTTGACCACCGATGCGTCTCCGGCCACATATTTCATTAGGATCTCGGGCTCGGCCCACCCGTCATCATCGAACACATACACCACGATCCGCCTGTACCATCCGCCCGGATCGCCCGGCGTCGTAGGTTGAATCTTCATCGCGGCAAAATGGTGTGTCTGGCGACCTACCTTGCGAAAACGCTTCAGCAAGGTTTCAATCCCCTGGTCGGTCGTGTCCGAAGGCACATGCGCCGCGACGATCTGGCCGACTTGAGAGCCGACAGTATAGGGAGGGATCGATCGATCGGGACGGCTAAGGTACATCCCGCCCCAGATCAGGGTAAAGGATCCGATGAGCACGCCGAGGGCCATCTTGACGACAGTATCCAGCGGTTTCTTCTGCTTGGATCCGGGAAGGGGCGTTGGAGAAGACTCCTGCTCGTGCATGGAAGGCCTACCATGTCGCGTGTATCCGTTACCCGCCGCCTTCCTCGGGGAGCACCTCGGCACTTTCCGCCAAACGCGCGACGGCCACAACCCGGTCGCCCGCGCCCTCGAGATCAAGGATCCGAACCCCCTGGGTGTTACGGCCGATCTCACGGAATTCATCCACCTTACACCGAAGTACCTTGCCGTGAGCGGCCATCAGCATAATTTCATCGCCGTCTCGGACTTGAAGAAACCCGACGGCGAGTCCGTTGCGCTCATTGGTCTTCACGCTGATGATGCCCTTCCCCCCGCGTCCCTGGACGCGATACTCGTTCACCGGCGTGCGCTTTCCGTAGCCGCCCTCCGTGACCGTAAGGATTTGGGTAGTGGAGTCGGGGGTAATGGTTTCCATGCCGATGACTTCGTTGCCTTCTTCAAGCGTGATGCCGCGCACCCCGTGCGCCGTGCGTCCCATCGGGCGGACGTCGTCTTCCATGAATCGAATCGTGATGCCCTTTTTCGTGCCCAACAGGATTTCCCGCTGGCCGTCGGTGACATGCACGCTGATGAGCCGATCCCCCTTATCCAACGACAGCGCAATGATGCCGCCCTGGCGAGGGTTGCCGTAGGCCGAGAGTTCGGTTTTCTTGATGATGCCCTGCGCGGTCGCCATCACCACGAACCGGTCTTCGCGGAACTCTTTGACCGGCACGGTCGTGGTGACCTTTTCGTCGCCTGATAGCGCCAGCAGATTCACGAGCGCTTTGCCCTTGGCAGCCCGGCCGGCGTCCGGAATCTCATGGACTTTCAGCCAATAGACCTTCCCGGCGTCAGTGAAGAACAGGAGCGACTCGTGCGTGGACGCGGTGAACAGGGTCACGACAAAATCCTCTTCCTTGACCCCCATCCCGATCTTGCCTTTGCCTCCGCGCCGCTGCGCCCGGTACAGGGTGACCGGGTTGCGCTTGATGTAGCCGGCGTGCGAGATCGTGACGACCACTTCTTCGTTCGCGATCATGTCTTCCAGGGTGATCTCCGCTTCTTCTTTCACGATCTGCGTACGGCGCTCGTCCTTGTAGGCCTCGCGCACCTCGATCAACTCATCCTTGACGATCGTACGAACCAGCGCGTCGCTGCCCAGGATCGACTTGAGACGCTCGATCTGCTTCAGGACCTCTGTATATTCCTCGATGAGTTTGTTGCGCTCCAATTGCGTGAGCCGCTGGAGCCGCATCTCCAAAACCGCATTCGCCTGGATGTCGCTCAGCGCAAATTCCCGCATCAGGCCGACTCGGGCTGCATCGGGCGATTGCGCCCGTCGGATCAAGGTAATCACCGCGTCCAGGCGATCAAGCGCGATCTTGAGGCCCTCGAGGATATGGGCCCGCTCTTCCGCCTTGCGCAGCTCGAAGGCGGTTCGACGGACGACGACCTCGCGCCGGTGCTCGATGAAATGATGCAGGATCTGCTTGAGGTTCAACACTTCCGGCCGGTTGTTCACCAGCGCGAGCATGATGACCCCGAAGGTCGTCTGGAGTGGCGTGAGCTTATAGAGGTTGTTCAAGGTGATAAGCGGGATTTCTCCCCGCTTGAGCTCGATGACGAGGCGGATGCCTTCCCGATCGGACTCGTCGCGCAGATCGGAAATCCCTTTGATCCGTTCGTCCCCGATCAACTCGGCAATTTTTTCAATCAGCTTGGACTTATTGACCTGATAGGGCAGCTCCGTGACGATCAACCGTTCACGATCCGTGCGTTCATCCGATTCGACATTCACTTTCGCGCGCAACGTGAGGAGGCCCCGTCCGCTCTCGTAGGCGGACTTGATGCCGGAGGTTCCATAGATGAATCCGGCCGTCGGAAAGTCGGGGCCAGGAATCTTTTTCATCAACTGGGCAATCGTGATTTGCGGATTATCCAAGAAGAGGAGGAGCGCCTCGATCACTTCGCCGACATTGTGGGTCGGAATGTTGGTGGCATAGCCCACCGCAATGCCGCCGGCGCCGTTGACAAGAAGGTTCGGGATTTTCGAGGGGAGCACCAGTGGTTCGACCAGCGACTCGTCGTAGTTCGGTCCGAAATCGACCGTCTCCTTGTCGATATCGGCGAGCATGTCCTCGGCGACCTTGGTCAGGCGAGCTTCGGTATATCGCATGGCTGCGGGCGGATCGCCGTCGACCGATCCATAATTGCCCTGACCATCCACGAGCATATAGCGCATGTTGAATGGTTGCGCCATCCGAACGAGGGTGTCGTAGATCGCGCTGTCACCATGGGGATGGTAGTTCCCCATGATTTCGCCGACAATTTTGGCGGACTTGCGGTAGGCCCGGTTCGACGCCAGGCCCATTTCGTTCATGCCGTGGAGAATACGGCGATGGACTGGCTTGAGGCCGTCACGCACGTCGGGGAGCGCCCGACCGACGATGACGCTCATTGCGTAACTCAGGTACGACGAGCGCATCTCGTCTTCGATGGCGATCTGTCCTAGGCGTTCATCGGGTGCCATTTCTTCCCTTTGTCGTTAACCGTTAAACGTGAATCGTAAATCGCCATCAACCGCGACGTCTCAACTGGTTCCTCTTCAACGGTTAACGATTTACGTTTATACGTCTAAGTTGCGCACTTCCAGTGCGTGGTCTTGAATGAAGTTTCGTCGGGGTTCGACCTCATCACCCATCAGTATCGTGAAGATCTCGTCGACGCCGGTCACGTCTTCCAGTTTGACTTTCAACAGTGTCCGGACTTCTGGATTCATCGTCGTTTCCCAGAGCTGATTCGGGTTCATTTCGCCGAGACCTTTGTAGCGCTGGATGCTGAGCCCTTGCTTACCCTTGTCGAGGATCGCCTTGACCAACTCAGCCGTCGCGGGCTGGAGCTGTTCCTGACCGTCGGCTTTGAGCTTGTACGGCGCCCGGCCCAAGCCGATCGCCGCCGGTGAGAGCTTCTGCAACTCGCGGAAATCGGCGGAGCCGACCAGCTCGTGCGTCACGGCAAAGCTATGGGTAACCCCGTTGGCATGCAGCCGGCAGGTGACTTTGTTCGACTGATGTTCTTCGTCCTCGACGATATCCAACGTCGATGTGAGCTTCGGATAGACCACCGCGAGATTTTTCTTCACGTTGGCCACAATCTTCTTGAGGACCGCCTGATCCTTGAGGTGCTCGCGATCGAGTCCCGGCTCGTTCACAAACGCCCGCACCATGCTTGCCTCGTGCGGTTTCTTGTTGAGCCGGCCAAGCAACGTCTCAAAGGCGATCAGCTTCTTGAGGATGGGCAGGAGCCGCCGTCCCGTGACATACCCTTGGACCCCTTCCACGTACATTTCCACATCCTCGACGGCAATATCGGCCAGATGCTCGTTCAATGCCAATTCATCTTTGAGATACCGTTCCGTCTTGCTCTTCTTCACTTTGAAGAGCGGCGGCTGCGCAATATACACATAGCCTCGCTCGAGCAGCTCCGGCATCTGCCGGAAAAAGAACGTGAGGAGCAGGGTCCGGATATGGCTGCCGTCCACGTCAGCGTCGGTCATGAGGATGATCTTATGGTACCGAGCCTTGCTGATGTCGAACGAATCCTTGTCGGCCTTTTCGATCTCTTCGCGCTTGCGGCCGATGCCGGTTCCTAACGCCATGATCAACGTCCGGATCTCGTCGCTCGAGAGCATTTTGTCGAAGCGCGCCTTCTCGACGTTAAGGATCTTGCCCTTGAGCGGCAGAATCGCCTGAAACTTGCGGTCCCGTCCCTGTTTCGCGGAACCGCCGGCCGAATCACCCTCGACGATATACAGCTCACTCAACGCCGGATCTTTCTCCGCACAGTCGGCCAGCTTGCCGGGAAGTGACCCTCCATCAAGCGCGCTCTTGCGCCGGATCAATTCCTTTGCCTTCCGCGCGGCCTCACGAGCACGAGCCGCGTCGATTGCTTTCCCGATGACCTTTCGGGCCACCGGCGGGTTCTCTTCGAAATAGGTCCCGAGCGCGTCGTTGACCGCGGACTCGACGATGCCCTTCACCTCACTATTGCCCAGCTTAGCTTTCGTTTGTCCTTCGAACTGAGGATTTCGGACCTTGACGCTGACGACGGCGGTGAGCCCTTCACGGACGTCGTCACCGGTGAGCGATTCGGTGTCTTTCTTGAGTAAGTCGTTGGCGTTCGCATAGCTGTTAATCGTACGTGTGAGCGCAGCCTTGAAGCCCACCAAGTGCGTGCCGCCCTCCTTGGTATTGATGTTGTTCGCAAAGGAAAACAGGTTTTCGGAGTAGCTGTCGTTGTATTGAAGCGCGACCTCAAGCACCATCTCCTGTTTCTCAACCTGCACGTATATCGGCTTGTGCAACGGCGTCTTGGCTTCGTTGAGATGCTCGACGAACGACACGATTCCGCCCTTGTACTTGAATACTTGCTCTTTGACCGGTTCTTTCCGCTCATCCTTGAGGGTGATCTCGAGTCCCTTGTTCAAGAAGGCGAGCTCGCGCAGTCGCTGCGCCAGCACATCGAAGCTGAAGTCGAGTGTCTCAAAGATCTGCCCGTCGGACTTGAACGTGACTGTCGTGCCACGGCGCTTGGTTTTACCCGTCATCTTGAGCGGGGCAGTCGCCTTGCCGCGCTCGTAGCGCTGCTCGAACACCTGGCCGTCCTGCCAAATCTCCAGCTCGAGCCATTCAGAGAGGGCGTTGACCACCGAGATCCCGACGCCGTGGAGCCCGCCGGACACCGTGTAGGCGCCCTGTTCGAACTTGCCGCCCGCGTGCAAGACTGTCAGCGCCACTTCGGCGGCAGACTTCTTTTGCGTGGAATGCATCCCGGTAGGAATGCCGCGGCCGTTATCTACGACCGTAACGCTGTCGTCGATGTGGATCGTCACCTCGATGGTCTCACCGAATCCCGCCATATGTTCATCAACACTGTTGTCGACGACTTCATAGACGAGGTGATGGAGGCCGTCTACACCGGTGCTGCCGATGTACATCGCCGGCCGCTTCCGCACGGCGTCCAGGCCTTCCAATACTTTGATTTGATCCGCGCCGTAGCTGTCGGATTTCGGTGCGGTCTCGGTCTCGTTGCTGGCCATCAGTCTCCTATTTTCACGGGCGTGAGGCTAGGGGGCAAGGGGTTGGGAGACGTTTTCTCCTCTAACCTCGTGCCCCTTCGCCTCGTGCCTCAAATCTTGATCGGCATGACCACGCACTTGAACCCGGGGCTGTCTGACTCCTGGATCAAGCAAGGGCTCAGCGGATTATCCATTTGCAAAGAGATCGTCTCTCCGTCCATCACTCCGAGGACATCCAGCAGGTAGCGGGCGTTGAACCCTGTGTTCAAGGCCTGCCCCTCGTACCGTGCCGCAAGTTCTTCGGTCGCTTCCCCAAAATCAGGATTGCTGGAGAACAGCGTCATCTGTCCGGAGACAAACGACACCTTCACCGCGCTCGCCTTATCACGGGACAGCACGGAGACACGCCGAAGCGCACTTTCAAGCTCGCTGCGATTGACCCCGATTTTCACGCCGCTCTCTTTCGGAATCACTTGCTGATAATTCGGGTAGTTCCCTTCCATGAGCCGCGAGGTCAGCAGCAGCCCGCTCTTCCGGAAAATCATGAGATTTTTGGTGAACCCGATCAAGGGTTCGCCTTCGCCGCCCTCCTCCAGAAGACGCTGCATCTCATATGCCGCCTTCTTCGGAATGATGGCTTTGATCTCTTGCGGAGCGCCTTTGGCGCCGGCCTTACCGACATCCTGCTCGGCAACCGCCAATCGATGTCCATCGGTACCGACCAGCCGCAAGATCGTTTTCTTCTCCGACGTGATGAGGGTCACCAACAGACCGTTGAGGATGTAGCGCGCGTCATTGTCTCCGGCAGCGAAGAGGGTCTTCCGAATCAGTTCTAAGAAGCCGGCCCCGGCGAGGGGAATAAGCCCTTCCCGTTCGATCGTGGGCAACGCGGGGTAGTCGGTGCTAGGGAGTCCGACGATCTTAAATTGGCTCTTGCCGGCGTGAATCGTTGTCCAATTATTGTCACTTGAGGTGAATTCGATTTCACCGACAGCCAGTTCCTTGATGATCTCGTAGAGCTTTCGAGCAGAGACCGTGACCCCTCCCGGCTTCTCTACGATCGCCTTGTAGTGCCCGCGCATGCCGATTTCGAGGTCGGTGGCGACAATCTCCACTCCCTCCGGCTTCGCCTCAATCAAGATATTCGAGAGGATCGGCATCGTGTTGCGCTTCTCGACGACACCTTGGACCCGTTGCAGACCCGTCAAGAGTTCAACTCGACCCATACGCAGTTTCATCATCTCTCCCCTTCAACGACGCCGCTCACGCTCGCAGGATCTGCTCCCTCAAACTGTCCAACGTGGCACTCAACGCACTGTCGCTGTCTTTCGCCTTTATGACTTGCTTACAGGCATGGATGATCGTCGTGTGGTCTTTGCCTCCGAACTGCCGCCCGATCTCGGGATACGAGGAGTCCGTGAGTTCCCGACAGAGATACATGGCGATCTGTCTCGGATGCACCAACGTCTTGCTCCGGCGACGGGATTTCAGGTCGGCGATCTTCACGTGGAAGCGAGCGCCCACCGTTTCCTGAATATCATCCATCGACACGATCTTTTTCTTGCTGCCGATCAGATCCCGGAGCACACTCTTTGCCATTTCCAGCGTGATCGTCTGGCCGGTGAGCGAGGCATACGCGCCGAGGCGCACTAGCGAGCCCTCGAGCTCGCGGATATTGCTCTTCATCGTCGTGGCGAGAAACTGGATGACGTCCTCCGGCAACGTGACGCCCTCGTCCTCGGATTTTTTCCGCAAGATGGCAATGCGTGTTTCAACGTCCGGCGGCTGGAGATCCGCGATCAGTCCCCATTCAAACCGTGACCGCAACCGTTCCTCGATATCGGGCATGTCTTTCGGAAAGCGATCACTCGACAGGACGAGCTGCTTGTGCGCTTCATAGAGAGCATTGAACGTGTGGAAGAATTCCTCCTGCGTGCGCTCCTTGCCCGCCAAAAATTGAATGTCGTCGATCATCAACATGTCGATATGGCGATACCGCTTCCGCAGATCCATCATTTTGTCGTATCGAATGGAGTTAATGACCTCATTCGTAAACTGCTCGGTCGTCAAATAGACAATCCGGAGATCCGTCCGCTCTGCCACATAATTTCCAATGGCATTCAAGAGGTGTGTCTTCCCCAACCCGGTCTCCCCGTAAATAAAGAGTGGGTTATATGCTTTCGCCGGCTGTTCGGCGACTGCCATACAAGCGGCATGGGAAAATTGGTTTCCCGCGCCCACTACGAAATTCTTGAATGTATACTTTGGGTTAAGCTGTATCCCCCGTTTCGCCCGTGTCCCGATGTTTTGGCGACTGGTTGCAGCGGTACTCCCACTATTCTCAAGCTGCCTTGTCGCCTGTTTATGAAAGATGACGAACGTGATCGCGGTCTCTTCCCCACCTCGGGCAGCAGAGACGGCTTCAGCCAGGAGGGGTCCGTAGTGTTGGCTTAACCAGTCTCCAAAGAACTTATTCGGAACACCTAGTTGGGCCGTGGAGTTCTCTATCCGTTCGATGTGAACCGGTGTAAACCACGTATCATAAACCTGTTTTGGCACTTTCCCTTGGATATAAGCCAAGGTATCCTGCCACACGTTTGAAGTAGTCATAATCCCTGTATCATTTTTCATTCACAGACTTATTCACACCTGTTGATAACCTGGTTCTTCGTGAGGACTTGGTCTTTTGGAGTTGGTTATTATCAGACATTACATCGATCATGACAGTGGTCTTTGTCCGCCTCATCGCAGATTATGGACTCTCCATGCAGTGGTTATCCAGAGTCAACCCCCACTTCTCTCCACAAAGGCAGACATATGAGAAACGAAAAAATTCAATTTCTTAACCTCCATTCACAATATCCACTGAGCCTACTCCTTCTCCTATTCCTACGACGAGATATCTTTAGTACGTGAGATTTTCGGAAGAGAGTTCATAATACACCTATACAACAATGATGCGTTTGGATGAGAAAATTTTCTCGATGAGGTCGCCATATGTGATCGTCGGATATGAAGGTCTAACACTAATTCCCACAGGAGCAACTATACTTCCCTTCACAGAAGAAGGGACTATCGATGATGTTTGCTCAACAAAGACGATATCTATATATCTGTCACTAGCTTGAAAGAGAGATGAAGGGATACGATCCGGATGTTGGCGAAGAACATAAAGCGTCGTATCCATATAACATCGATAGAGGTCTTAAAAAATGAGACTGCTGTCGGCCGCTTGAACCAACTGCCTAATTTCATCCGGTGTGTGAGTTGTCACGAAAAAATCATCAGACCATGCGTCCATAGCCGTCCCTGGCTCGACGACAAATGGGATTGATAAGTCTTTACAGGAAGGAAGATATTTTTCAAGTGTGTCGACGTCGACTATCTCTTCCGTGTTCTCCATAAGAAGAAATGGAGCGCGTCCAAGGAGGACGACGGTTGTATCATGATCACCGGCACAAAGGCCTAGTGCAATACGAAGTGCTTCAACAGGACGAGCTGTCACGAAAGGATCTTCTGAAATCACCACCACGACACGTTTTGGCATAGAAAACTAACCGCGGTGACAAGAAGTTCTTATGTAAATGCGAGAAACCGATCGCAATTATCAATAATTCCTGACAGCACAACTAACCCAGACAAAGAAGCTCTCGAATCGATAGTAGTCGTTGGAACACCATATTGCTGACAGCCATATGCACAGACAGACATCTTTGCACCAGCATCAATTAAACTAAGATAGCGCTGATCCACAGCGGTCTTCACCCCCTCATCGATGAGATAGAGATAGACTTCGACTCCTCTGCGCAAAGCACCCTGAGCCAGCTGGACAACAGTCTCAACACTGGGATGAGAAGGGGCTGTGGATAACAAGAGACCTAACTTGAGAGACGCCATAAAAATAAACGAAACACGTCAATACAATCAATTATTTATGAAAGATTACTCTGTGGGACATTACGAGGTTTTTTCGAGAAAGTCAATATGAAAAATTCGTATATTTATGAGGGAGGGGTACGAGTTTTAAGGAGAGTGGAGAGCCCAGCCAGAGGCAGTTCCTCTTGAACCTTAGACTCGAGGTTGCGGAGAATGATAGAACCACGACGAGCCTCATCATCACCAAGGAGAATGGCATAACGGCAGTTCGATCGATCGGCTTGGCGAAGGTGGGTCTTGAGCGTGGTGGCACGATAGTCACATTGAGCCGCAAGTCCCATTCTACGGAGCTCGTCGAGAAGCACAAGCCCAAGCTTGGTCCCGATCTTTCCGAAAGCCGCAACATAGTAGAGCCATTCATTTGACGAGGACGATGACGCCCGCGGGAGCATCAACGACACACGCTCAAGCCCGACCGCGAACCCTACAGCCGGAACAGAGGGGCCACCGAGCATTTCCACCAAGCCATCGTAGCGGCCACCGGCGGCCACCGCGTTCTGAGCTCCCAAATGAGCCGACGTAATTTCAAAGCTCGTCAAACAATAGTAGTCGAGCCCTCGGACTAAACGAGGGTTGAGTCGATACGAAACCCCAACGGCAACGAGCCCTGCCAGAACCTGGTCAAAATGTGCAAGAGCTTCGGGAGAAAGATGGTCCGTCAACCTCGGCGCTGATTCGGTCGCAGCTCGACAGTCCGGCACCTTGCAATCCAGCACCCGCAAGGGATTGGTTTCCATACGGCGCCGACAGTTTCCACAGAGGCGGGATTCCTGCTGTGAGAGAAACGAGCGCAAGAGAGGCGTGTAAGCAGCGCGGTCACCGGAGCTTCCCAGGCTATTGATCTCAAGTGTCAGGTTGGGTAAACCCAGATCCGAGAGCAGGCGCCACAGCAGCGCAATGACTTCGACATCCGCACGAGAGTCCGCCGTGCCGAAGGATTCGACACCGAATTGATGGAACTGCCGGAGGCGTCCTGCCTGCGGCCGCTCGTGACGGAACATCGGACCGATGTAGAAATACTTCTGTGGGCGCGGATCCGCCACCCTATTGTGCTCGATGAATGCGCGAACCGTGCCGGCTGTGCCTTCTGGGCGTAAGGTCACCGAGCTCCCATCCCGGTCGGAAAAGGTGTACATCTCCTTCTCGACGATATCTGTCGCCGAACCGATGCTCCGAGCAAAGAGGACAGTGAGTTCGAAGATGGGGATACGGATCTCCTGGTACCCGTAACAAAGCGCCCAGCGCCTCGCCGAATCCTCAATGAAACGCCACCGAGGCGTCTCCTCCGGAAGGATATCCTTGACGCCCTTGATGCCCTTAATCATGGTGTGCTCCGCACCAGGCGAGCGGTTTCGAGACGAGAGGCAAGTGGAGGGAACACCGCTAGCCCCTGGCCTCTTGCCGCGCGCCCGCGCGAGCCTGGACTATAACGACGGGTGGCAGGCAAGTCAACGCGCTCAGAAGCGTCAATCGTCAGTAATCAAAGATGAATCGATTTTGAGCCGTACCCGCCAGTGCCCGTGCGTTCATGATTGACGAATGACTACCGACGGATTAGGTTCTTGCGCAGGCATTCCGGCAGCGGTATAGTGCGCGACCTGTCAGGAAATCCGGGGAGCCGTATGAGCACAGATCAACCGACCCGCCGCGTCATCGCGCTCGCACCGATGCCGCCTGAGAAATCCGCTTACGCCCTGGCCCGCTACAGCCGCTCACCCGACTCGATCGAGGACAGCCTCCGCTGGGTACATGGACATTCTTCTGAAAAGTTCTGGGATCAGTTCTACTTCGACTACGGCCATGCCTCCATCGCCGATCTAGGCCATGTCATCATCTGCTTCGAGGAGATCTCCGAGCTCGCCGCGATTCGACTTGAAGACGAGCCCTTGTGGGACGGCCAGGCGAAATCGAGCCGGTATCAGAGTTTTGCGTCCGGCGGATGGTTCGTGCCTGATTCCATTCGAGGGTCGGAGACGGAAGGTACCTACTACGGCATTCTCCGAAGCCTCGCGGAGATATATCGACTTTTACATCAACCCTTAACCGAGTTTATTTCAGAGCGTGAGCCGCGTCCCGAGTCGATGAAACCGGCCGATTACCAACGGACGATTGCCGCGCGCGCGTTCGATGTGACGCGGTATCTTCTGCCCCTTGCGGCCAGGACGAACGTCGGGCAAGTCGTCAGCATCAGGACGTTGGAAAAGCAAATCACCAGACTTTTTTCTTCACAGTTGCCCGAGCTTCGCGCGATCGGAAACGAACTCAAGGATGCCTGCCAACGGTCACCCGTGAACCTCTGGGGCGAGCTCTGCGGTCAGACAGCTAGAGCACATGAGCCCCTTGCCCCGACGCTCGCTCGCCATGCCAAGTCGAACGACTATCAGGCTTCGGTCTACCAGGACCTCGCCAAATACGCCAAGGATGCACTCCGGGGAACCGGATTAGATCAACCGACGGCATGGGGCGAGCCGGAGCCAGTAGACCTCATCGACCCTCACGATCCATTGGACGAAATCGTGACCACCTTGCTGTACCGCGTCTCGCACGCCCCCTATCGCAGCCTCCTTGCGGTCGTCCGCACCTGGACAGAGAAACAAAAACAGGAAGCCATCGATGTGGCGATGAGCGCACGAGGGCCCTACGACGAACTCATAAAAGAGTTCCACAGCGGCTACGCCTTCACGTTCGACGTGCTGATGGACATCGGAGGCTGGCGCGACATGCATCGGCACCGGCGTTGTCAGCAGATTCAGCAGAACTTTACGACGCTCCACGGGTATGAGGTCCCACCGCCGCTGGTGCAAGCCGGACTGGATCAAGAGTATCGACAGGCGATGGACGCGGTCCGTCTGGACATCGAGCAGCTCAAGAAAACGAGCGCGGAGGGATCGCTCTACGCCACGCCGTTCGGATTCAAGGTGCGGTGCCTGTTCAAGATGGATTATGGCGAAGCCGAATACATCGCCAGACTCCGCTCCGGCGTGAAAGGCCATTGGTCGTACAGGACCATCGCCTGGTTGATGAAACAAAGATTGGCGGCGCGCTATCCTGCACTCGGGGATCGCATTCAGGCCACCTCGCCGGACATTGAAGACACCCTCACCAGGTAACTGCGGCTCGTTCCATGCCCGACCACCAAGCATCATGTGAAGCGGCCCTCATGGAAGGGCGCTGGGACGACGCCGAGAAAGACGCCCTCGCCTGGGCCCGCCATCCCGCCACCGGCACAGACCGGGATCCTCGACCCCATTTCGCCCTGAACGTGATCCACCTGCTCCACGGGGAGTTCGCCGAAGCCTGGAAGACTCATCCTAAGTGTCTACAAGAATCCAAAGACATTGCCCAGGTCAAAGAGTGGATCGAAGGATTCGTTGCGCGACAGTCTGAGCAGGCCTATGCCCATCTCGTGATGGGATTGTTCCTGGCCCAATCAGGCCAATCCGAACAGTCGATCGCGTCCTATAAGGAGTCGGCCAGACTCGCGCCACAGTCCGCCTACCCTCGTTATTTTCTCGCACAGATTCATGAGCGGGCCAACCACCTCGAAATGGCTATCAAGGAATACCGCGAGGCCGTCCGACTGGATCCTTCCTATGCGCCAGCGCGGACCAACTTGGGTGTAGCCTATCAAGAGCAGGGCCGGTTGGAGATGGCAATCCCCCAATATCGAGAAGTGATCAAGCTGACGCCGAACGATGCGACTGCCCACGCGAACCTCGCCTGCGCCCTTGCGGAGCAGGGCAAGATGGAGCCAGCGCTGCAGTCCTACAAGGAAGCGTTGCGGCTGAATCCAAACGATGCCGAAGTGCATTTTGCGTTGGGCGGCCTCTACGAGGATCGCGGCCGTCTGGATCTGGCGCAGAAGGAGTATGACGCGGCCCTCATCGCCGATCCCAACTTCGGTCCGGCGCACTCGGCAATCGGCTGGTTGGCGCTGGGCAAACAGCACATGCAGGACGCCTACGAAGCCTTCAATCGAGCCCTCAAGTCCAACGAGCAAGATCCTCGGGCCTACCATGGCATCGCCGAATACTATTCCCAAAAGGGAAAGCGAGAGAGCGCACTGGACAATTTTGCAAAGGCTCTCAAGTACTACAAAGATCCCGAAAAGAAAAATGCGATACTGAATCAGCTTTTCCAAGAAGGCCAGATGGCCGATTAGCAGGATGCTGAAAAAGACCGCCAGCATCGTTCTCGCATCGTTCAGATCCTCAACGTACCCCAGAGGGTACGCCTCCGGTCTTCACTCGCTGCGGCCTTGCTGGACAGCCTTTTTGAGCATCCTGCGGGACCGAGCAACATTTTCCCTTGCTCGCAGAGGTCCCTCGATGAAGCAGTGGTCGTTCGACGTGCGCAGTTGGGGACCAAGCCAGGCTACCCCTGAAAGGGAGCAACGAGCGAGCTTGGAAGGATCATTTGTATTAAGGGCGGTGCTTACTTAATGACGGCGGTCGAACAAAGAGATCGTGGGCTTTTCGATGTGTGGGGGAGTATGAAGAGATGGCATGCTCGGAAGGCTCTTGATTTGGACGCGCGCATCGGTCGACGCGCGAGGATGCTTTGCACAGGGGAGACGGTTGACAAGTGCTCGAGACATGACAAGACTCGCAACATTTGTGTGTGGTCACGCTGAAGGCTAGATATGGCGAAGAAGACCGATAGTCGAGTTGCTTTTGTCATCCCAGGTGGCGCTGATCTGACTGGTCCCCTAGGCGGAACTGGATTCGTCTCCGACTACATCACTGGCACCCAGGTTCGAGCGACGGCTGAAGAACTTGATGCGGTCCAGGTCTTCGCCCGCCGATTGGTGGAGGACTACGGGTACGCGAAGAGCCAAATCCAGACGCGCCCACAGTACCGCGTTCGTATACGTCCGTCAGACGAGGACAAGTCCTACCCGGTCGATATCGCCGTGTTCAGGTCATCTAAGAAGACCGAGGACGAATTGTTCATGGTGGTGGAGTGCAAGAAGCGGGAGCGCAAGGACGGGGAACATCAACTCCGGCTCTATTTGGACATGTCAGCCGCCGAAGTCGGCGTGTGGTTCAACGGTGGCGAACATCTGTACCTCCGAAAAGTTCACCACAGAGACGGTCGCCGTACCTACGAGGTTCTTCCAAACATCCCACGCAATGGTCAGCGGATCGAGGACATCGGTCTCTTCAAGCGTAGGGACCTGCGCAAGCCGTCGAACCTTAAGGCCGTGTTCCGAGACCTGCGGAACCACCTAGCTGGCATGACGACGGGTATCACCCGCGACGAGGCGCTCGCACAAGAAATCATCAACGTCCTGTTCTGCAAGATTCTCGATGAACAAGATACCGACCCAGACGATACGGTGATCTTTCGCGCGGGCGTGGGTGAACTCCACAAGGACATACAGAAGCGGATCAAGGCCCTGTTCGAGAGGGTCAAGGATGCTGCCTACGGCGACGTGTTCGATGTCAGTGACACGATCAAGCTTGACCCCGACAGTCTCGCGTACGTTGTCGGCGAGCTCCAGAACTATTGCATCATGGAGGCTGACCGGGACGCCATAGGCGATGCCTTCGAGGTATTCATAGGCCCAGCCTTGCGCGGATCGGAGGGGCAGTTCTTTACACCTCGCAACGTCGTCGAAATGATGGTCAAGATTGTCGATCCCAAACCAGGTGAGAGAGTCATCGACCCCGCGTGCGGCTCGGGCGGATTCCTCATCAACGCGCTCTCACACGTGTGGGCGCAGCTCCGTGAGAACGCGAACCGCAAGGGCTGGTCCGAGCGACAACTGACGAAACGCGAATTCGAGGTCGCCACCGACTGTTTTCGAGGCATCGACAAGGACGCCTTCCTTGCCAAGGTCTGCAAGGCGTATATGGCCCTCGTCGGGGACGGGCGCGGCGGCGTGTTCTGCGCCAACAGTCTGGAGCCGTTCAAGGACTGGCCCGAGACCATGCAGCAGAAGATCAGGCCTTACTCCTTTGATGTGCTACTCACCAACCCACCCTTCGGCAAGAAGATCGTGGTCAAGGGTGACAAGATGCTGTCGCAGTTCGACCTTGGCCACAAATGGAAGCGGAACAAGGAAACTAAGGCGCTCGAAAAGACGGCGACGCTGCATGATGACCAGCCGCCTCAAATCCTATTCCTCGAACGGTGCCTGCAACTGCTCAAGCCTGGGGGACGGCTTGGGATTGTATTGCCGGAAGCCATCTTCGGCATGCCGACCTACGAATATGTCGTCTCCTGGCTGAGGGACCGGGCCAAGATTCGTGGCGTCGTGTCGATGCCCGAAGCGCTTTTCAAGACCAGCGGCAAGGGCGGTACCCACGCAAAGGTCTGTGTCCTGTTCGTGGAAAACACCAAAACCAAGAAGGACGAGGATTACGAAATCTTCATGGCCGATGTGAAGTGGTGCGGCCACGACTCACGTGCAAACCTGACACTCAGGAAGGATAAGGATGGCAACCTCGTCCTGCTTGACGACATTCCCCTGGTGCAGAAGCGGTATGCTGACCTGACAGACACCAGGAAGAGGTTACTCCGAGATCGCTACGGGTTTCTCATGCCGCGGTCGAAGGTCCGGAATGGCATTTTCATTCCGAAGTATTACGATCCTCAGCTCGAAGCCGACATCGCTGCGCTGCAGGCAACACACAATCTTGTAAGTTTAGGCGATCTCTGTAAGGGCAGCAAGGACGTAGTGCTCTCGTGGGAGACAGGGATCGAGATCGGCAAGATGGCGTACGGGACGGGCAACATTCCTTTTGTCCGCACGTCGGATATCTCTAACTGGGAACTCAAGGGCGATCCTAAGCAAAACGTCAGCGAGGAAATCTACGAAGCCAATAGGCAGGACGTTCGTGCGAGGGACATCTTCGTGGTGCGCGACGGTACGTACCTCGTCGGCATCTCCTGTGTCCTCACCGAGAAGGACACCAAGATTCTCTACTGCGGCGGCCTATACAAACTCCTCGTCGAGAAGCCGGAGCAGTTGGACCCGTATTTGTTGCTGGCGCTCCTAAACGCGCCCATCGTCCGCCGCCAGATGCGCGCGAAGCAGTTCACTCGTGACATCATCGACACGCTTGGCAAGCGGCTCTTCGAGGTGCTTCTGCCCATCCCGAAGGATGCTGGCATATGTGACCGCATCGCTAAGGAAACACGCGAGGTGATCGAGACGCGCGCAAAACTCCGAGACCGAACCAAGGAGATCGCCCTCGAAGTGGAGGGAGTCGAAAAGCTCAGCGAGGAGGCCATCGAGATACTTCAGCGCATATAGAAGTGCTCAGCACGGGCAACAGCGGATTGGTAAGGGGTGTGACTATGGCGACAGCGGCGAAACGACAATTGGCAATTCCCGCAGCGCTCTCGAGAGAACTGGATCAGCTCGCTCGGCGTGAGGGGAAGAGCGCGCTTGCGGTCTTGCAGGATCTGGTTTCAGAGAACAAACACAATCGGCTTGGACAGGAATACAGAGCAATCCAAGGCTATTGGAGGAAGAAAGCCAAAGGCATGCTCACGGTCCGAGATCTCCAGCGGTATCTCGCGAAACCGTGAGGGTCGTTTTTGATAATAACATCTACATCTCGGTGTTCGCCCTACCTGGTTCTTCCGACTAGCCGTACAATAGCATATTTGCTATACTCACCTCGATGAACTGGCGTGTCTCTTTCTACCGCGCAGAGCTTCAGGAGGAGATACTTGGACTTCCCGCGGGCTTTGTCGCCCGCTTCCTACGGTACGCTGAGCGTATGGAGGTATATGGCCCGGACCTCGGTATGCCCCATACCCGTGCGATGGGCGATGGCTTATTCGAGCTCAGGCTCAAGGCCGCGGAAGGCATTGCTCGAGTGTTCTACTGTACGCTGGTTGGTCGCAGGGTGGTGATGCTTCATCAGTTCGTCAAGAAATCCGAGAAGACTCCTCTGAACGAACTGAAGATCGCGCGGAATCGAATGAAAGAGGTGAAAGATGAGAAACACTCTTAAGGAGTTTAAAGCTCGGGCACTCGCTCGTCCGGACGTGCGTCGCGAATATGAAGGGCTCAAAGAGGAGTTCGAGATTCTAGACGAGATACTCAAGGCGCGGGCCGAGGCGGGACTCACTCAAGCTGAGCTCGCGGCCCGAATCGGAACCACGCAATCCGCGGTAGCCCGTCTGGAAACTGCAATGGGGAAGCACTCCCCGTCCATTGGAACTCTTAGGCGGTATGCCTCGGCGTTAGGGTATCGTCTCCAAGTCCGCTTAGTGAAAGAGGGAGGTCTCACCACTCGCTTATCCCGAAAGCGCGCCGGTTAGCTCCACGTCAAATAGTTTGCCACGTTGAGTATCAACCGCAAGGGAGCTCGAACATCAGCGAGAGTTTTTGAGGGACGGTGAACGAGCGAGATACACTTCACCCCTCGAGAGCCTCTGGGTCGAACGACGAGAAACGTCGTTCTACAGTTCTCTGATCGCCCCTTGGAGGACAGTGATCTGCGTCACCGGATCGCCGGAGGATTTCAGTTCTGTGCGGATTTGCTCTTTGAGGTAGGAGGAGTACCCCACGCGGTCGATCAAGAGGTCGAGAAACCGTTCGACGGGGAGTAGACTCTGGGCCTTGAGCTCTTCCACTATCTCATCGGTGACGGGCACGTAGCTGCTCCCCATGTGGAACACCACGTTGTAGTGACGGTTGTTCCCGATGCGCTCGAACCGTAGTCCCTTCACCGACTCCTCCCATGGTGGAACCGCCTAAGAGGGGCCATTCTAGACAAGTTCCGGATGTGAAGACAAGGGCGGACTGCAGCGGGGCCTTCAGTCTACTTTACCTTTCTTGCCGAAATATTCTTGCCGGCTGACGGCCACGTCGGCGACAAACATCACGCCGGAGTGGCGTTCGAAGAGCGGCCGAAGCCCCGCCAGGAGGGGTTCCACTTTTTCTTCCGAGACGACGGTCATGATCATCTCGAGGCTTTCCTGCTCGCTGAACATGAAATGTGCTTCGTGCACGCCGTGATGGCCTTTTCCCGAAACATTGCCGATGATCGTGTAG
>Ga0247727_10005076_pt1 | contig 27133 bp, 25 predicted proteins | sample WisWelCaveWW1625_FD_202498 | JGI IMG/M metagenome (GOLD analysis project Ga0247727, IMG submission 202498) | Biofilm microbial communities from Wishing Well Cave, Virginia, United States - WW16-25 | ecosystem: Environmental > Aquatic > Deep subsurface > Groundwater > Cave microbial mat | place...
CTCGGCGTTCTGCTTCGCGAAGAACGCCTCTTCGAGGCTGCGCGCATCCGTGTTGAGGGGATTCCGGTCCATGGCCGCTCCTGTGGCTCGAGGGCGCCCACGCCGGGCGCCCTCGCATTATGGACCAGTTTTCTGCGCCCGCGAAGTCAGGGACCTCCCGTCGGAGGGCCCTGGACTTCACGACTCACGGACACGTCGTCGTCGTCACCCTCGGCGTCGACGGCGCGCCGTTCAGTGCTTGGGTTCCCAGCGAACCCCCTCCGCAACCGTTGTTGCCCCGGACAAGGTACCAGTACCCGCCGCTGATGAACCCGGGGATCGTCGAGTCGGTCGTGGACGTCCCGGAGATGCCCGCGTCATGGCACAGCTCGTCTCCGCCGCCCGGTCCGACCGGCAGGCCACTGAAAAGGCCCCGAATCACGTCGTAGGTCATGGCGCCGGCCACGGGATTCCACGTGATCTGTGTGTCGACTCCAGCCTGGTTGAGCCGTACCCCACCCGCTTCCACCGGTGTCGAGGGCAGGGTCGTGTTCCGCGTGGGTTCGCAGAGGAGAGTCTGCCTCAAGCCCGTGATGACCACGTCGTCGACGCCGAGGCCTCCATAGCTCGTGCCGTTGACGCTCTCGTCCGAGCCCAGCCTGAAGCGGAACTGGATGGGATCGCCGCCGCTCGCCGCGACGGACGCGGCATTCGTCGTCGTCCAGCTGACGCCGTTGCCGTTCCAGGCCGTGACCCCGTTGAGGAGCGGAGAACAGCTAGTGTTGGGGATGGCCGACTGGGCGGGTGTCGTGTAGCCGAGGGTGGTCCAGGACCCGGCCCCCAGCCGGTACTGCACGAGAGCGCCGTCCCAGCCGGACTCGGTCCGGTAGGCCACGGAGAACTGGAGAGACACGCTGCCGTTGGCGACGAACGGTGGCGAGTACAGCGTTGCGGAGTTCAGATCGGTGTAGTTCTGTCCGCTCGTGCCGAACGCGCTGTTCCCGGTCCAGGCGCCGTAGCCGCCGCCGCCGTTCCCGCATGCGGCGCACCAGTGGAAGCTGTTCCCGTAGGGGCCGCAGGCGCCGCCGTCGTCGTCCGCCGTGGCCGCCGTCGTCCACGCGGGGTCCGAGGCGAAGTTCTGCGTGTACGTGTAGCTGCCGCCGGCGCCGGTCGTGTCGAGATCCAGGTTGATCGCGAACGTCTGCAGGAGCGAGGAGCCGTCGAAGCCGTCCCCGGTGATGACCACGGTGAACCGCGCCGTGGGTGGATTTTGCCAGTCGGCGCACGCGACCGGGGAGGACACGTGGAACGAGAACCGGTCGCCCGGGGGGTTGGTCGCCGTCGCTCCCCCGGCCACGGTGCCGTAGAGCGCCTCGGCGTCACCGATGCAATCCACGTTGGGCGTGTCGGAGAAGATCGTGACCTTGGCGTTGGTCAGGGGCGCGGTGGTGTTGTTCCGGATCGTGATATCGAGGGTGACGCTCTCGCCGTTGTCCGCGATCCCATCGTTGTCCCCGTTGTCCGATACCTGGGCGCTGGAGTCGTAGACCACGCCGCCGCCCGTGCACCCTGTCAGGGCGGACGCCGTGCTGCTCCCGGCCGGCGAGCCGTCGGTGTACGTGGCGCTCAAGGACTCGCTCGGCAGGACGAACAGGACGCCGTTGTTGTTCCCTCGCCCGGTGCTGGTCGAGAGGCTGACCGTCCCGGAGAAGTAGGGTGCGGAGCCCGTGAGCGTCACGGTCTCGCTGTCCCCCGTCCCCGGGCTCGTGACGGTGACCTGGACCGACGAGACGGCGTTGGCGTCCAGCACGCTCAGGACTGCGGTGGCGGAGGGGCAATCATCGTAGGTGTATCGATCGAACGCCACCTGGCCCACCTGGCCTCCTCCGCCGCAGGAGGCGCCCGCCTGCGCGGCGGCGTAGTACTCGTCGTAGACCAGCCGGTCGTTGTCGAGCGCGACGTCCCGGTTGACGTTCGAGGTGCCGAAGTAGGAATCGTCCAGGTGCCGGTGGCCATAGGCGAAGTAGGTGCCGGTCGTCGCCAGGCCCGTGACTCCGATAAAGTTGATGATGAGCTGGTTGGGTGCGCCTCCGGACGTCGGGCCCAGGCGCGGATCGTCGGGAGTTCCCGTGTTGGCCGTCTCCCAGTTCCACGTGCTCACGTAGTCGAAAATGAAGTTCTGGTAGTAGTGCGCCAGCGAGATCGGGAAGGCGGTCGCCTGGTCCCCCGTGGGATTGGTCGCGCTGTTCCACTGGTCGTGGTAGAAGCCCCCCCACGCGCCGCCCTGGTTCCCGAAGAGCTCCGAGGCCTTGTAGAAGGAGTGCCACTTCCAGACGTAGTGATACGGCTGGCCGCTCGGACCGTTCCCCCGGAGCGCCGGCTGGAAGTTCTGCAGCAAGAACGAATCGGCGCTTGCCGCGAAGTTGGTGGCCGCGGTCGCGGTCCCCGAGTTGCCCACCATCGCCGCAGAGTTGGTCGTCGCACTCCCGCACGCACCGTCCGTGCGGGTCTCGCTGCCGACCGTCGCGGGGGTGGTCGCGCTCCCGCTCCACCGCCAGGGATTGGCCGGACGGCCGGAGACCACCGACTCGTACCATGGCGTCAGCGCCGTGTTGAACGGGCTGCACTGGGCCTGTCTGGCAACGACGTCGTTCATCTGCAGCAGCTGCGCCTGGGTCAGGCGCCTCGGCGTCGTGTAGCCGTCCGCGGGAGACGTGACATCGAAGTCCATGTTGACGCTGGTCAGGCCTGTGGCCGTGGGATCGGTGATGACCTGGAAGACGGCGCCCGTGAGGCTGTCCGGCGGGACGGTCCCCACGTAGACCGGATTGTTGAACACGCTCATCCGGGGCGCACCGGCCCCCGAGAAGCTGAGGCTGACGTACACGTCGGTGAGCGTCACCCCCGTCTGGTTCAGGAAGCCGACGGTGTAGCTCGAGTACTCGCCGGCATCCATGTACTTGTTGTAGAACTCGTTGCTCCCGCCGTTGAACAGGGGACCGACGACGCTGTCGGTGCCGGCCGCCGCGTTGTCGCACCCGCCGTTGATGAGGAACCCGCCGTCCGCGAGAGTGATCTGACACGCGATGGTGGAGGTGGCCGTGTACGTCGTGTCGTAGGTCGCGGTGATGCTCCCGCCATCCACGACGACGATCCCGGTGCCCGTCTGGATCGTCCCGGTGAAAACGCCGCCGGAGCCTGTGCAGCTCACGATTTCCGTGTCGATGACCACCGAGCTGCTGTTCCTGCTGGTCAGGGTGACGGAGACGGGCGAAGAGGCCGCCGCGTCGTTCACCGTCACCGTGACGGTCTCGTTGCAGGTGTACCTTCCCTGGTCCAGAGAAACCTGCGTGACGTTCTGGCTCGCGACGTCGCCGACGACCACGAGGGAGTAGTTCAGGCCACCCGGGTTGTTGAAGCCGATGACGTCCACCTGGATCGTCCCGGATGCGGGCAGCCCATGACCCGCGTCGAGGAAGACTCCCTCGGTGTTGTTCGTGTGGTCCCGGGTCGTGGTGGCCGTGGTGCTCCACCCGGTCGAGAAGTTGTTCCCCCAGTACACGTTCGACCCGATCGTGACCCTGAGGTCGGCGTCCTTCTGCAGCGCGTTCCCTGCGCCGTCGTAGTAGGCCATCATGACCCGGAGGGGGATGCCGTTGCCATTGATGTTGTAGAAGAAGGTCTTGGTGGCGCCGTCACCGAGCGTGTCGCTGTTCTGAACCCAGAGGAACGGCGGACCGCTACCGATATGGAGGGCCGCCGGGAGGTTGGCCCGGCCATATCCCACGTCGCTGCTGTAGCGCTTCGCGGCCGTGATACTCGAGGAGGGGGACCCGGTCGTGGCCATGTCCTCCCCCGAGGCCAGGATCACGGCCTTGACGAGCGCGCCGGAGGGGGTGAGGGCGTTCGCCGGGGTCGCGGTGCCCGTGGGATAGTAGCCCGCCTGGAAGTAGTCGCGGACGAGAGCCGCGAGCCCCGCCACCTCGGGGGCCGAGAAGGAGGTCCCCCCGAACAGGTTGGTGTTGACAAAGTCCCAGTAGACCGTTTTCGTCGCGTCGGTCTGGCACATGGCGCTGGGCCGGTTCCCGGCCTCGATCTCCCCGCCCACGCTGGCGCTGAACGCCATGTAGGCGATGATGTCGGGCTTGACACGACCCGAGCCGCCGACCGGCCCTCGGCTGGAGCCGAGGTCGTTGGTGCCACCGCACGCCGCATTGCCGTCCCAGAGGCAGTCCTGGAAGAGGTTGTTCGGGCTCGCCGCGTCCGCGCCGCCCACGCAGAGGACGTTCTTCGCCGTGCTCGGGGAGCCGATGTTGGCGCCCGCGGCGGTGCCGCGGTTCCCGGCGGCCACCGTCACGACGAAATCTGGATTGCTGAAGAGGGCCGCGTCGAGGAGCGTGGCCGTGGCGTCGTAGCTGGGGGAGGCGGTCCCCCAGGAGTGGTTCTGAACGAACGAGCCGCGCCCGATGGCGGCGGTGATCGAGGGGCCGAGATCGCCCGGGGGAGAGATCGCCCCCGAGGAGATTCCGATGTCCTGAAAGTACACCTTCGCATCGCGGGCGACCCCGGTGTCGTAATGACCCGTGGGCGTGTGGGTCGTGTCCGGGTTCGTCGTCATGTTGGAGATCGAGCCCACTGCTTGCTGGGTCGTCCAGGTGCCGTGACCTCCGTCGGCGGCACTGTAGTTGGTGACGCACTGATCGCCGCCGTAGACGTCGTAGCCGACCACCTTCCGGTGGAAAGCATCCACCGTGCCGGCCGACACCGTGTCCTGCGAGAAGTGCTCCATCTTCGTGTTGAGCCCCGTGTCCATCACGGTGACGATCTGGGCCGTGCCGCTCGCGTTGCCGTCGATCCCCGCGTTCCAGAGCCTCCACCCCGCTCCCGTGCCCGTCGTGAACACGCCGTTGTTCTGGAGGATCATGGGGAGGACCGTCGGGGACGTGGAAGATGCCTGGAGCCGGGCGTAAGTCTTCTCGGCGATCCACTTGATCCCGGGAATCTTGGCCAGAGCGGGCACCGTCTCGGGAGCCGCCCGGACGAACAGGACCGGCGACGCCTCGTTCGAGACGATCTCCTCCGTCTCGGGACCCAGCGCCATGAGAGCGTCCAGGACTTCCTGGAGGTCCGCGCCCTTGTGCAGGACGACCTCGAACACCCAGGGCTTCCCCTGCCCCGTGGCCGCGTCCACGGCCTCGTCCGCCGGGATCTCCTCCAGCCCGATGCGGGGGCTGATCTTGTACGCGGGGTGGTAGTCACCGACGTAGGTGACGAAGGGAAGGCCGCGAACCGCCTCGTACGCGGTCGTGGGGATCTGGGCGATGTAGGTGTTGATGTTGAGATACTCGCCGAGGACGGCGCCCGCGGCCTCGAGGGCGTCGACCTGTGCCTGGTTGCGGGTGAACCCCTCGATCTTCACGAGGTAGAACCCCTTCTGCTCCCGGAGCTGACCGCCCGCGTCGAGCAGAAGGTCCTTCGGGGCCGCCTGGAGCGCTGCCTGGGGATTGCGAGTATTCAGTGTGACGACGCCGTTCAGCTGAATCTCGTCGGCGGACATGGATTCGGCGGCCTGGTCCACCTGGGTGTACGGGGGAAGCGCGCCGGGATACGGCCACCAGGCCTGGCCCCTCTGCACGTCGGGCGATCGTCGTGCACTCTCGGGGGACCTTCCGGGCTCGACCGATGCGGCTTCCAGATTCACCGGGTTCCCGGCCCCGTCGGTGACCGCGCCGATGTGCTTGTCGGGGGGCCTACGGTCCTCGGCGGTGCGCTCCGTGGACCGCTCCAGGGCGAGAGCCCCGGTCGCGAAGAAGAATGACGACACGACGAGGACCCCAAGCGTGGACTTGCGCATCGTTCCCTCCGGCTCAGTTCTGCTCCCGCTCCCCGACGCCGTACACACCCACCGGTCACCGCCCGGGGTGCGGAATGCCTTGGATTTACGCGGGATCGCTCCTCTCGTCAATGGCTCCTTGGAGATTCGGCGCCTCGTCGGGGTTTTCCGGGGACGATTCCGGCTCATCAACGCGGGATGGCGCTCGAGGGTCGCTCCTCGATCGTGACCTGATTCCGGAGGATCTCGCCGTCCCGATAGATCTCGAGCGACACGGTCTTGCCGGTGCCCATGAGATACAGCCATTTCTGGAAGTCTGGCACGGCGAAGAGCCGGTTCCCGTCGATCGCGGAGAGGATGTCCCCGACGCGGATCCCGGCGCGGGATGCGGGGCTCGGATCGAACACGTCGTCGATGTACACCCCTGTCAGAGGTGTCGACCTGAGGGTCCTTCGCAGCTTCGACGTCAGCTCGAGCACGGAGATCCCGAGCCACGGTGAGAGTCGGCTCTCCTTCACCTTGATGGCCTCGTAAAGCGTCATCGCCAGATGGATCGGCAAGGCGAAGACCGCGCCTGGCTCCGTCTCCGTCGCGAGAGGAGTCTGGGTCCGGGGCATGGTGATTCCCACGACCTCCGCGCGGATATTGACCAGCGGACCACCGAAGCTCTCCTTTGGAATGCGCAGCGATGTTTGCAGCAGCGTGCTCGTTCGCTCCTCCTGGTAGCAGTCGCGCTCCGGTCGGCTCGAGATCGTTCCCGGCACGAAGGTCCTGTCGACCCCCGGCGGGTCGCCCATGGCGATCGCCCACTGACCCACGCGGACACCCTCGGGATCGCCCGGGAGAGCCGCCGGAGTGCGGATGGGCACCTCGGCCTTCAGGACCGCGAGGTTGACGGTGGGCTCGACGCCGATCACTCGCCCACGAACGTGGCGGTTCCCGTCGAGCTCCACATCGACGATCTCGGGAAGCTCGCCCGTCCTCGGATCGACCACCAGATGGTGGCAGGAGAGGATGTAGCCGTCGTCGCTTGCGAAGAACCCGCTTCCGGTGCGAGCGAGACGGTAGCCTGGGTAGCTCGAATCGGCCGCCCCTCCCTCTCGCCAGCCCGTTCCGTGTGCGGACGGCCCCGCCGGGTCGCGCACGTAGAACGACAGGCCGACAACACTCGGGAAAACCCGCTCCGCCACGCGACCGAACGCGTGCTCGAGCAGGAGAGCGGCCCCGAGGTCGGGAGGCTCCGCGGCGCCAGGGCCGGAGGCCTGGCCGGCGGCGGACGGCGGCGGGGGTTGGAGCCGGTAGAAGTCGAGGTCCGAGGCCGCCGTCTCCGGCCTCAGCGCGCGGAGTCTCGCCAGAAGCTCTTGGTTCGACGATCCGGCGAGGTCATCGAGGGACACGGGGATCGGCGCGCCCGGGGGGCGCGGATCGAACCCCTGCCGGAGCGTCATGACGTAGAACGCGATGTCCCAGATCTGCTGCGAGGTGAAGCCTCCCGCGAACGAAGGCATGGGGGTCCCCTCGACGCCATAGCGCGTCGCCGCGTGAACCTGGCTGGGCCGGAGGAGGTTCATCCGGGGCTCGCGGAACGAACTAGGAGGCGGCTTCATGCCGGCCGCCGCGGGGCCGTCTCCGCCGCCGGAAGTGCCGTGGCAAGCGGCGCACGCCTGCTCGTAGAGGCCACGCCCGTGAACAGGGTCCGGAGCCGCGTCGAGACGGGGTGCGACGCCGAGCTCCTCCGCCATCCGGGAAGCGAGCGCGAGCCCATGTGCCCGCACCTCCGCCCACGGTCTCAGATCCCGGATGAGCTTCCGCAGTGTCGTGAGCCCTGCCATCGTCGGATCGGAATGCCCGACCCGCGGGTACTGTTCTGCCACGATCCGGCTGAACTCGACCATTTCCTGGTGCTCGAGCGCGTCGACGACCTTGCCGTCCCGGACCGCGGCTCCGTAGTCGGCGCCGATGTACTCCAGGAGAAACACGAGCTGATCGGGAGGCAGCCTTTCCGACTCCGCATCGGGCACCGCGCCAAGCACCCGCCACGCGGCGAGGACGACGACCGCGAGCGATGCCGACGCACGGCGGAGATACGGATCAGCCATCAGCGGGTCATTATGGACCACCGTGCGGCGGGAAAGCGCCGAGAGCGATCCACATCCCGAGGGAGCAAGGAGGCCGCCACCTTGTCGCTCGGCACAAAAATGTCGCCTGGAAGCCCGGCGCACGCAACGGAACGATGCCGGTGATTACGGATCTGACATCGTCAGGACTCCCTCGTCAGGCACCCCCCGAACATCCGTTCCGGTCCCGGAACCGCGGGAGCCGAACCCACCCCTGGCCGCCCCTTGACAGAGCCCCACCCGGTCCCTTATTGTGTCCGTCAGTCCTGGCCGCATCCTCTCGTACAGAAACGAAGTATGGTGTGCCGGAGCCAGAGACGTGCCCAGGCACGCAACCCGATCCGTCGGCTCGGATCGGGGACCAGGACGGTTTGCGGCTCCCTTCGAGGGAGCGACAGGAGTCTGGGAGTATGGGAACGAGACTGTATGTCGGCAATCTGCCCTTCAGCGCCGATGAGGATCAGATCCGCGATCTGTTCGCGCAGAACGGCCGCGAGGTGAGCGAGGTCAAGCTCGTGACGGACCGCGACACGGGCCGCCCTCGTGGTTTCGGGTTCGTGGAGATGGCGAGCAGCGACGATGCCGACAGCGCAATCCGCGCGCTCAACGGTTACGAGTTCGGTGGCCGGGCCCTCACGGTGAACGAGGCGAGGGAACGGACCGGCGGTGGTGGCGGTGGTGGCGGCGGCGGTGGGTTCGGCGGCGGGCGCGGGCGATCGCGCAGGTTCTAGCCTTCTGCCGCGGTTCTTGCTGATCTTGGGACACGGGGGCATCTTCTGCGATGTCCCCGTGTTCACTTTCTGACTTCCGATCCTCCCGCGCGAGCGCGGAGTGCCGGTGCAAGACGCCACCACCTTCGACCGGGTCACGGTCAAATACCCGCCCCATTCCCCCCTTCGCGACCGGCTGATCCGGAGCGTGGACCGCTACTTTCGCGAGCGGGATCTCCGCCCGCAGGGCGGGATGCGGATGGTGGTCAAGAGCGCCTCGATCCTGAGCTGGTGGCTCCTTTCGTATCTCCTCCTCGTTTTCTGGGCGTCGTCTTGGTGGCAGACGGGAATCCTCGTCGTCTCGCTCGGGCTCGCGGTCGCCGGTGTCGGCTTCAACATCCAGCACGACGGTGGGCACGGCTCCTATGTGGCGAGGGGGCTGGGCAACCGGCTCTCGTCCTGGACACTCGATCTCATGGGCGGCAGCTCGTACCTCTGGCACTTCAAGCACAACATCCTGCATCATCACTACACGAACCTGGATGGCGTGGACGACGACCTGGACGCGGGACCCCTGTTGCGCCTCGCCGAGGCACAGCGCCGGCGCTGGTTCCATCGCCTTCAGCACTGGTACATCTGGCCGCTGTACGCGTTTCTCCCTCCCAAGTGGCAGTTCTACGATGACTGGAAGGGTCTGATCACCGGCAGGATCGGGGACCAGCCGTTCCCGCGCCCCCGTGGGGGGAATCTGGCGGTCCTGATCGCAGGAAAGCTGCTCTTCACGGGATGGGCGCTCGCGCTTCCATTGGCCCTCCACCCCACCGGCGTGGTTCTCTCCGTCTATGCTCTGTGCTGCCTCGGCACGGGGATCGTTCTCGGCACGGTTTTCCAGCTCGCTCACTGCGTCGAGGAAGCGAGTTTCCCGCTCGCTCCCGGACGTGGCGAGCGCGTGGAGCGGAGCTGGGCCGAGCACCAGATCGCCACGACCGTCGACTTCGCTCCCAGGAGCCGGTGGCTGAGCTGGTATCTCGGCGGGCTGAACTTCCAGGTCGAGCACCACCTCTTTCCGCGGATCAGTCATCTCCACTACCCCGCCATCGCCCCGATCGTGAAGTCGGTCTGCGCCGAGTCCGGCATTCGACACGTCTCTCACGACACGATCTGGAGCGCGCTCCGCTCGCACGTCCGCTACCTCAAGCGGCTCGGGTGCACGAAGTAGACCTCCCTCGGAAACCTCGGGGCCCGCCGCGGCATCCAGAGCGTCACGGAATCCCTTGCCGACGCGGGCTGGCGACGGGAGCGAAGGGCCGTCACAATAGGAGCGAGCGGAATAACCCCCATGGTTCGATGGACGAGATTGGGTCTTCTGGTCCTGCCTGCGAGCGTCGTCGCGGGCTGGTTCCTGTTGCAGGCGGGCACGTCGCGACGTGACGGAGTGGAGCCGATGACGAACGAACCGCAGAGCTGCCGCACTCTGACCCCCGAGGAGCAGCGGATCATCGTGCACAAGGGGACGGAGCGTCCTTTCTCGGGCGAGTACTGGAACCACCACGAGGACGGCACCTACCGCTGCAAGCGCTGCGACGCCGCCCTCTTCCCCTCGGACGCCAAGTTCGACTCGGGCAGCGGCTGGCCGAGCTTCGACGCCACCCTTCCCGGCGCCGTGCGGGAGGTCCCGGACGCCGACGGGATGCGCACCGAGATCGTCTGCGCGTCCTGCGGCGGCCACCTCGGCCACGTCTTCCACGGCGAGGGGTTCACCGAGAAGGGCGTTCGGCACTGCGTGAACTCGCTCTCGCTGGGATTCAAGCCCGTTGCGAACAGGGATAGGAGCACCGTGGCGGAAGCGAGCGCCATCCCGGCACCCCAGGAGGCGTTCTTCGCCGGTGGGTGCTTCTGGGGCGTGGAGTACTGGTTCGACCGGACGCCGGGAGTCGTCCTCGCCGAATCCGGCTACATGGGGGGCCGCACCTCGTCTCCGAGCTACAAGGAGGTGTGCGGCGGAGACACGGGCCACGTCGAAGCGGTGCGCGTCGAGTTCGACCCTGGGAAGACGAGCTACGAGGCGCTCGCCCGGTTGTTCTTCGAGATCCACGACCCAACGCAGGTGAACCGCCAGGGGCCCGATGTGGGCGAGCAGTACCGCTCCGTCGCCTTCGTGAAGAACGACGAACAGCGCCGCGTCGTCGAGAAGCTCATCGCCGAGCTCGAGCGGCGAGAACTGAGGATCGCCACGCGCATCGAGCCCGCCGGGAAGTTCTGGAAAGCCGAGGGCTACCACCAGGACTACTACGAGCAGAAGGGATCGACGCCGTATTGCCACGTGCCGGTCAAGAGGTTCGGACCGTGACGAGGAGACCGTCCCTCGGTCAGCGCACGCTCGGCTTTCCTCCTCGAGCCGCGACGATGGTCTCTCCCAGGCGCGAGACGAACCGCGTACGATCGGCCGGAGAGAAGGGCGCGGGCCCTCCGGTGATCTCCCCCATCTGACGCAGGTGCTCCATCAGCGCGCGGCTCGCGAGCGCGTCGCCGATGGACGCTTTGGTGAACACGTGGCCGTTCGGGGAGAGAACCCGCGCGCCGTTCTTCAGGCACCGGTCTGCCAGCGGGATGTCCGCGGTGACGGCGATGTCGTCCCGCTCGATGTGGTCCGCGATCCAGTCGTCGGCGGCGCCGAACCCCGGCTTCACCCGGACCCGCTCGACCCGACCTTTCTCCGGTACGCGCAGGGGACCGTGAGACACGACGAGCACGCGCAGCCCGTGGCGAAGCGCAAGCCGGTACACCTCGTTCTTGACGGGACAGGCATCGCCGTCCACGTAGATATCCAGCACCTAGGGCCGACTCCGCCGCCGCGGTCCCCTGCCCGCCGCCGCCTTTCCCCGGGGCGCCTCGGAGAGAGGCGCGTGCCGGTCCAGGATCGCCTGGAGCCGCGCGTCGCGATCTCGTGCGCTCGCCCCGCCGGCCCCGGGCCCCCGCGTGCCCATCCTTCCGAGCCCGCGCGGGATCGCGGGGCGATGGCCCAGCGCGATCTCGAGGCGACCTTCCGGCTTCTTCCCGTAGTCGAATTCCGGGAGCGTCACCCGGGGGAGTCGATGTCCGAGGATGTCCTCGATCGAGCGTAGCTCCTTCTCCTCGTCCGGCGAGACGAAGGTGAACGCGTCCCCCGTGGTCTCGGCGCGGGCGGTCCTCCCGACGCGGTGGATGTAGGAGTCCGGGTCGGCCGGGACATCGAAGTTCACCACGTGTCCGAGCTCGACGATGTCGATCCCTCGCGCCACGATGTCGGTGGCCACGAGGATCCGATGCCGCCCGGCCTTGAAGCCGGCGAGGGCCGCGGTGCGCTGGCCCTGAGACCGGTTCCCGTGGATCGGCACCGTCGAGATCCCGTTCCGCGCCAGGTAGGTGGCGAGACGGTTGGCTCGGTGCTTCGTTCGCGTGAAGACGATGGCGTCGGCGATGGTGTTGCGGCCGAGAAGCTCGAGGAGAAGCGCCGGCTTGAGCTCTCGCGGGACCGGGTAGACGGCCTGCGTGATCCCCACGGCGGGGGCGGCCCTCCGCTCCAGGTTGATCGTCACCGGATCGCGGAGCATCTCCCCGGACAGTCCGAGGATCTCCCGCGGAATCGTCGCGCTGAAGAAAAGGGTCTGACGGTCTCGCGGGATCTGTCGCAGGATCCGATGGATGTCCGGAAGGAATCCCATGTCGAGCATCCGATCGGCCTCATCCAGAACCAGGACCTCGAGCTTTCCGAGGCGGGCGTACGGCCGACGGAAATGATCGAGGAGCCGGCCCGGCGTTGCGACGATCACGTCCACGCCGCTGCGAAAGGCATGCTCCTGCGGCCCCATGGCGACGCCGCCGTAGACGCTGGCCCCGGTGACCGGCGTGTGGACGGCCAGCTCCTCGAGGTGCGCGTGGATCTGCGCCGCCAGCTCCCGCGTGGGCGTCAGAACAAGCGCGCGCGTCACCCCTCGCGGCTTGCCCATGAGCCGGTGGAGGATCGGCAGCAGGAAGGCGGCCGTCTTGCCGCTCCCCGTCATGGCGCAAGCCAGGATATCCCTTCCCTCCGAGGCCGGAGGGATCGCCTGCTGCTGGATCGGGGTGGGCCTCGAGAAGCCCAGATCTTTCACCCCTCTCAGCAGGTCAGGGTGGAGCGGAAAGCGGGAGAACAGCATGGCAAGTCAGGACTGGGTCTTGGCCGACGGCGAGACCGCCGCACCCTCGTTCGGCCCCTCGATCCCGAGCAGCTCCACGTCGAACACGAGCGTGGCGCCGGGAGGGATCAGCGAGGAGAAGCCCTTGTCGCCGTACGCGATCTCGGAGGGGCAGTAGAGCGTCGCCTTTCCTCCCGACTTCACGAGCTGCAGCCCCTCGGTCCAGCACGCGATGACGCCGATCAGGGGGAAGGTGGCCGGGACGTCCCGCTTGTACGAGCTGTCGAACTCCGTCCCGTCCACGAGCGTCCCGCGGTAGTGCACCCGGACGGTGTCCGTGGAAGACGGGCTCGAACCATCCCCGTCTTGCACGATCCGGATCCTGAGGCCGCTCGGCGTTCTCCGCACGCCTTTCTCGGCATCCACCTTCGCCAGGAACTCCGCGCCCTTTTTCTTCTGCGCGGCAACGGGATCCGTGGGTGCGTTCTCGGACGGGATCGCCATCGGCGGCTCCTCCGCCTCGATCGGGACACCGGCGGCCAGTGCGGCCGCGAACCACAGGACACTCAGTCGGCTCATGAAACCTCCCTCTTGGCTCCAAGCTAGCCCCCCATCCTACCGCGAGTCGAGCCGGAGCGCGATTCCCTCTGTCGCGGACCGCGGCTCCTACGGCTCTTGCGTCACCTTCCAGTAGATCGTGAAGCACGTCGCCGCGAGAATCGCCGCCATCAGGAAAGCGGCACCGGGAAAGCGAAGGGGGGCCGCGGGCGACGAGAAGTGCCCGAACACCTGGGTCATGAGCGGCGGTCCGACGATCGAGCTCAGCGAGAAGAGGCTCGCGACCGCCCCCTGCAGCTCCCCCTGCGCGTCCGCGGGGACGCGGTGGGATAGGAGGGCATTGGTGCCGGGCATCACCGTGGCGCCGAAGAACCAGGTGAGAAGCCAGGCGAACATCATCCAGCCCTGCGTGGCCGTCGCGTAGCCCGCATAGCCAACGCACGCGACGGCGATTCCCGTCAGCGCCGCGCGCCGCTCGCCCACGAGCGGCACGATCGACCTCAGGAGAACCGCCTGGCTCGTCGCCATGATGAGGCCGGCGAGCGCGAGAGAGGCGCCGATCGTGGCTTCCGACCAGCCGAAACGGGATTTCGTGTAGAACGTCCAGGTGGCGGGCATCACCTGGTGCGCCACCATCCACAGGAAGAGCGCACCGAGCAGCCCCAGCACCACCGGGTACTTGCGCACCTGCAGGAGCGTGCCGAGCGGATTGGCCCGCTTCCAGTCGAACGCTCGACGGTTCTCGGGTGCGAGCGACTCGGGCAGGACCCAAACGCCATACGCGTAGTTCACCAGGCTCAAGCACGCGGCGGTGAAGAAGGGCGCGCGCGGTCCGAGGGCGCCGAGCAGACCTCCGAGCGCCGGCCCCAGGATGAAGCCGACCCCGAAGGCGGCGCTGACGAGGCCGAAGTTCTGCGCCCGTCTCTCGGGCGGAGAGATGTCGACCACACAGGCGTAGGCGGGCGTGAAGGAGGCTCCCGCGATCCCGGCGATCGTGCGTCCCAAGAACAGCCAGCCGATGGTCGGCGCGAAGCCCATGATGAGGTAGTCGATCCCGAGCGTGCCCACCGCGAAGAGCAGCACGGGCCTGCGGCCGTAACGGTCGGAGAGGTTCCCGAGCACCGGCGCGCACACGAACTGCATCACCGCATACACGAACGCGAGCCAGCCTCCGTAGATGGCGGCCTCGCTCACTCCGAGGCCGGTGAGGCGCACCAGAAACGTGGGCAGGACCGGCAGGATGAGCCCGAAGCCGATGGTGTCCAGGAGAACCGTGATCGCGATGAAGATCAGCGCGTGCTTGCCGGGTCGTCGCGACCTCATGGTCCCCCGCCCTTGCGCGCCCCTCAGTCCAGGAGGCAGAACTGGATCGTTGTCACCACCCGGACCTTCTTGAGTTCCGGCGAGAACGCGTCGCGATCGTCGACGCTGAACAGCCCCTGCTGGGCGTTGCGGATCGCCGCGACGCGGCTCCCGGAGTCCTTGGCGAACTGCTCCGCGGCGCGCCGGGCGTCTTGTGTCGCCTCGGCGATCATCTCCGGCTTGAGCTTGTCGAGTCCCGTGAACAGGTACTGGGTGTTGTACTCGTAGCTCCGGACGAGCGCGACGCCCTGGGCGACCAGATCTCCCGACCGGGCGTTGGCGGAACGCACGGCGTCGATCTTCGCGGTCCGCACGGTGAGGACCGCCTCCGCGGAGTATCGCTCCAGTGGCCTCCCGGAATGCATGGCACGTTGCGCTTCACGATCGATGATCCGGGGGGCCGACTGAGAGATCTCTTCGGCGGGGAAATCCCTCAGCAGGAACGCCTCGACCTTGCCGGCGCTCTCCTCCACCCGACGCTGCAGCGCCGCGAGGTCCTCCGCGGTGACCGTGAATACCACGGGCCACAGGGCGAGGTTGGCGCGCACCTCGCGCTCGGAAAACCCCTTCACCGTCACGTAGCGCTCGGTCGCCCGGGCGCGGAAGACGGCGTTGCCCACGAACCAACCCGCGAGAGTGATTCCGATGGCCACCGGGATCCCGACGACGGCTCCGGAAATGACGCTTCGCTCGCTCATCGAGGCCTCGTCTGGCAGGCCCATGCCTCTACGAGCGCGGGAGCTCGGAGGTCGTGGCCTCGAGGTTGATCAGGCTCCGACGCAGGACGGGGAGCCAGTCATCGAGGGAGATGTTCTCCGGGACCACGATCCGGAACTTGCCGCTCGGCAGCCTCTCGACCGAGCCCGCGCTGTTCGGAGCGAGAGGCACCGTGACGGCTTCGCGGGAGATGCCAAGGGAATCCACGACCTCGAAGATCTTGGTCATCTCCGCCATGCCGATCGGCCTTCCTTTCACCAGTCCCTCGGGGGCACGTCCCAGTCCGTCGGGCCCGGCTTCCGGATCGACACATGGCAAGCGCTCCGCCCCGGCACGGCGCCGTGCCAGTGCCACCGGTTCGCCGGAACGAGCACGCTCTCTCCCGCCGCGGCCTCCCGACGGCCGGAGTCGTCCGCGACCACGCACGTTCCCTCCACCACCCAGAGGACTTGATCGGTGGAGTGCCGGTGGGGGATCGTGCGGGCGCCGTTCTCGAAGAACACGGCGATCAGCTCCAGCTCTTCGGAGAGTCCTTCGGAGATGAGGTGCTGCATGCGAACGATCCCCTGGAAGTAGTCGGCGTTCGCGGGAGGAGTCGCTTTCGAAACGTCGGGGCGGCTGAAGTGCATCTCGATCTCCTCGAGCCATTTTGATCTGGAACGATCGTCAAGTCCAGCGGCTACCCTCAGCGCGACGGACCTCCGACGACGGCGAGGACGGGGATGGGGGCGTGTTCGCCGGACCCGTATCACCGCCTTGCCCGGCTCGCACGAGGCCCTATATTCCCCATTTGGGGCTTGGGAGCGCTCTGGAGCAGCGATCCGCTTCGAGGGGATCTTGCACGGACACCGGAGCCGGCGGAGGCGCCATGCAGGTTGCACAATCGCGGTGGTCGGAGGCCTGGGGATGGGAGGCATCGCCGGGGGAGGATCTCGGCGGGAAGGCCGACCTCGTACTCGTCTTCGCGAGCCGATCGCTCTTCGAGGACGGCGGCCCGCTCGAGGAAGTGCGAGACCGCTACCCCGCCGCCCATGTCATGGGCTGCTCGACGGCCGGCGAGATCCGCGGCACCCAGGTCGCCGACGACACGCTCGTGGCTACCGCAGTGCGCCTTGAAGGAACTCGGCTGGCCGGAGAGCGAGTGGACCTCGCGGAGGTCGGGGACAGCCGGCAGGCCGGCGAAGTGCTGGCCCAGGCGCTGGACCCGGACGGCCTCGTCCACGTCTTCGTCCTCTCCGACGGCACCCACGTCAACGGCAGCGATCTCGTTCGGGGACTGACCGCCCACCTGCCTCCGCACGTGACGGTCACGGGAGGCCTCTCCGGCGACGGCACGCGCTTCCAGGAGACCGTCGTCCTGTGGGACGGGGTACCCAGGAAGGGCGCCATCGCGATTCTCGGCTTCTACGGTGACCGGCTGCGGGTTGGCTGCGCCTCGCTCGGCGGCTGGGACCCGTTCGGCCCGGAGCGGCTCGTGACCCGATCGGAGGGAAGCGTGCTGTACGAGCTCGACGGGCGCTCGGCACTGGCGCTCTACAAGGAATACCTGGGAGAGCACGCGAAGGGTCTCCCGGCCACGGGGCTCCTCTTTCCCCTGAGCATCCGCACGCCGGGCAGCGAGTCCTCCGGCCTCGTACGGACCATCCTCTCCGTCGACGAGCGCGACCAGAGTCTCACCTTCGCCGGCGACGTCCCGCGGGGGGCCTACGCGCGGCTCATGATGGCGAACGTCGACCGGCTGGTGGACGGCGCGGTGGGTGCCGCACGCAACTGCACGCAGGCCGTTGGCACCGGAGTCGACCTCGCGATCCTGATCAGCTGCGTCGGCCGCAAGCTGATTCTCAAGCAGAGGGTCGAGGAGGAGATCGAGGCCGTACGGGACGTGCTGGGCGAGCGGGCCGTTCTCGCCGGCTTCTACTCCTATGGCGAGATCTCTCCCTTCACTCCCAGCGCACGCTGCGAGCTGCACAACCAGACGATGACCGTCACGACTTTCTCAGAGAGATAGAAGGGCCCGTGCACAGATTGCTGCGGCGGCAGCTCAAGCGCTTCTTCGGCTCGGAGACGGCCGTGCCAGCCGGCCTGCGATACTTCGTCGAGACGGTGGATGAGGCCTACCGCGCATTCGACGACGACCGCGTGATGCTGGAGCGCTCCCTGGAGCTCTCCTCCGGCGAGCTATTCCAGGCCAACACCGAGATGCGGGCCATCTTCCAGGCCTTCCCAGACCTTCTTTTCCGCATCGACAGCACCGGAACGATCCGGGACTTCAAGGGCAGCGGGGGCGACCTCGCGCTCCCGCCGCGGGAATACGTGGGCCGCCGGATCCAGGACGTGCCGGTGCCCGAGGTCGCCGGTCAGGTCGACGAGGCGATCCGCCATGTCATCACGACACGCACGATGGCCCGGATCGAGTACCCGTTGAACGTCCAGGGACGTGAGAGCGTGTTCGAGGCGCGGCTTCTCCCGCTTCCCGGCGAGGAGATCGTCGTCCTGGTTCGCAACATCACCGAGCGGGCACGGGCGGAACAGGAGCTCGAGAAGTCGCTGTCCCTGCTGGAGGCCACGCTCGAGTCCACCGCCGACGGCATCCTCGTGGTGGATCGGCAGGGGGCCATCGTCAACTTCAACCACAACTTCGTCGACATGTGGGGGATCCCAGAGGAGGTCGTCACCTCCCGAGACGACGACAGGGCGCTGGCGTTCGTTCTCGACCAGCTCGTCGATCCCGAGGGGTTCCTCGCGAAGGTCCGCGAGCTCTATGCGAGTCACGAAGCCGAGTCCTTCGACGTCATCGAGTTCAAGGACGGGCGGACCATCGAGCGCTACTCGAAGCCCCAGCGGGTCGGCGGCCAGTGGGTCGGGCGGGTCTGGAGCTTCCGGGACATCACGGAACGGCGGAAGGCAGAGCGGGAGCTGAAGGCACAGAAGGGCTTCCTGCGCCAGGTCATCGATCTCAATCCGAACTTCATCTTCGCCAAGGACCGGCAGGGACGCTTCACCCTGGTCAACCAGGCCGTGGCCGAGGCGTACGGCACCACGGTGGAGAACCTGCTGGGGAAGACCGACGCCGAGTTCAACTCCAACCGGGAGGAGGTCGAGCACTTCCGCCGGGACGACCTGGACGTCATGGACTCCAGGCGCGACAGGCTGATCCTGGAGGAGAAGATCACCGACGCCGCGGGCAGGGTCAGACTCCTCCAGACCCTCAAGAGGGCGATGGTCAAGCCGGACGGCAGAGTCGAACAGGTCCTGGGTGTCGCTACCGACATCACCGAGCGGAAGAAGCTCGAGGAGCAGCTCCTCCAGTCTCAGAAGATGGAGGCCATCGGACTGCTCGCAGGTGGCGTGGCCCACGATTTCAACAACCTTCTGAACGTCATCACCGGCTTCACGGATCTCGCGACTCGGTCGATCGCGGAGGAGCACCCAGCCCGCGAGCGCCTCGGCAAGGTTTCGGTCGCCGCCCGCCGGGCGGCCGACCTGACCCGGAAGCTGCTCGCTTTCTCGCGCCGCCAGATCCTCCAGGTGAAGCCGTTCAATCTCAACGATGTCCTCGAGGACTTCTCGAGGATGATCGGGCGGATCGTCGGCGAGGACGTGGAGTTCGCGATCGAGAGCTCCGCGGGCCCGCTCGTGGTGAAGGCAGACCCGGGCCAGTTCGAGCAGGTCCTCCTGAACCTCTGCACCAACGCCCGTCAGGCCATGCCCTGCGGGGGAAGGCTCGTCATCGAGACCCGCCGCCAGATCATGGACGAGGAGGCCGTCGCCGGACACTCCTGGACGAAGGCCGGCGAGTACGCCCTAATCTCGGTGACCGACACCGGCGTCGGCATGGACGCGCACACCCTCGGGCGGATCTTCGAGCCGTTCTTCACCACGAAATCGGAGGGAACCGGCCTCGGCCTCGCAACCGTCTACGGCATCGTCCGGCAGCACAACGGTTTCGTGGCCGTAAAGAGCCAGCCGGGACGCGGATCCACGTTCACGATCCACCTGCCTTTGCAGCCGCAGACCGGGGCCGAGGCGCCCGCTGCGGCCACGGAAGGCGTGCTGCCAGCTCCCTGCGGCTCGGAGACGGTTCTGATTGCGGAGGACGAGCCGCTGCTCCGGGAACTCGTGACGGAGAGCCTGTCGCAACTTGGATACAGGATCCTGGCGGCCGAGGATGGAGAGGAAGCCCTGCGCGAGTTCGAGCAGAACCGCGACAAGATAGACCTCGTGATCATGGACGCGATCATGCCGAGGCGCTCGGGTCCAGACGCGTTCCGTCGCATGAGGGCTTTGAACCCGCTCCTGCGAGCGATCTTCGTGAGCGGTTACGCGCCCGAATCGGCTCACCTGGGAGAGCTGCTCGAGCAGCCGGGGGTCCATTTCCTCCCGAAACCGTTCCGGACCGTGGACCTCGCGCTGGCCGTGCGCGAGCTGATGGACCAGCAGGTGAGCAGCCCGGGCGCGTAGTCCTCCCCGCGCAAGCGGTCCGGTGCCCTCTCGTCACCTGCGAGGTTCACGCCTCATGTACACCTTCCCCGAACCTGCGCAGCGCTTCGTCAAGGACGCCCTTGAAGGCTTCGGGGTCGCCGGGGGTGACGAACACGCGGTGCATCCAACCCTCCGTGATGTCGACGACCACATGGCTACGGAAGTTCGTCCAGTCCCACATCAACGTGGGCCGGAAGTCGCGCAGCCGAAGGTGCCCCTTGACGACGTCCGAATGGCCCGAGGGCCGAACCTCGATGGCTTCGATGTTCTCGAAGGGGATGCTCATCAGCCCGAACCTTGTGTCCAGCTCCAGCCGGTTGTCGAAGATTCGATACTTCTGCCACAGGCTCCTGGATGTGCATCTCGAGCGATACAGCGGTACTTCGTCCACCGGATACCTCCTTCTCCTCGGCACGTGTGTCCCTGGTGGCTACCATACCCGCAAACCCTCCCGCGCGAAAGGCGGAGAAGCTCACGTTCCTGACTCGGCCCGAATTGCCCGAATTGTCCCGGATTGCCCGAATTGCCCGAATTGCCCTTGACAGCCCGCGGGAAGAGTCCTAAGAGGGACGGCACTCGCGGCCGGCGAGTGCTGAATGGGCTCCGCGAGCCGTTTGGCTTCAATGGACTGCACACAAACCAGGAGGGCCAGGTCATGAAGATTCGACCTCTCGCAGATCGGATCCTCGTCAGGCGGATCGAGGAGAAAGAGCAGAAGCGCGGGAACATCGTCATCCCCGACACCGCCAAGGAGAAGCCGATGGAGGGGAAGGTGATTGCGGTCGGCACCGGCAAGAGGGACAAGGAGGGCAAGCGCATTCCTCTCGAAGTGAAAGTCGGCGACCGGATCCTCTTTGGCAAGTACGCGGGCACGGAGATCAAGATCGACAGCGATGAGGACCTCATCCTGCCCCAGGACGAGGTCCTCGGGATCATCGAGTAGCACGTCCTCGATGTCGAGAGCTTCCGAGCCCCTCGAGGCGATGCAGGCGCTCGTCGCGCGCGAGCGGCACGGCGTCCTCTCGACCGCCCACGCGGAGCACGGGGGTTGGCCGTTCGGATCGGTGACTCCGTACGCCCTGTCCGCCACGGGGGATCCGATCGTGCTCCTCTCGGAACTCGCGGAGCACACGCACAACCTCCGGGCCGACCCCCGTTCCAGCCTCCTCGTCTGCGACTCGAAGGCGATCGAGCATCCCCAGGCGGGGGCCCGCGTGACCCTGCTCGGCCGGGCGTCGGTCCCCGGCGATTCCGAGGCCAAGGCGGCGATGGCCGCCTACCTCGTCCGGTTCCCCGAATCGAAAGAGCATTCGGCAGCACACGCCTTTTTCGCGCACGTGCTCCGGGTCGAGCACGTCCGCTGGATCGCCGGGTTCGGGACCATGGGATGGGCCGACCGCGGGGCATGGGCCCCCGTGTCCGCCAGCTCATCCGACCCGATCGCCCCGCACGCGCATGCGATCTGCGCACACATGAACGAGGACCACTCTTCCGCGCTGCTCGAGCTGGCCACGCGAGTGGCCGGGACGAAGAGCACGGACGCCCGCATGACGAACATCGACACCTGCGGGATCGACGTCATCGTGACGCCCGAGAAAGGACCTCCGAAGCGGGTTCGCATCCCATTCGATCAGCCCCTTTCGAGTCCGGAGGCCGTCCGCGAGGCCGTGATCGCGATGCTGGCGAAGGTACGGGGGGCAAGGGAAGGGACGGCCAGGTGAGGGGCGACGTAGCCGCGGCTGAAAACGTGGAGGTCGCGGCGACAGGAAACCTTCTGGGCAATGTCCGTGAGCGCCAAGAGGAGCCAGGACTAGCCATCGGAATCGCAACCCGGGGGGGACGAGCGGTGCCGTTTCGTGCCATACTCGCCTACGGGAGAGAACGCGTGGCGCCGACGCCCCAAGCACCTCGCAAGGAGAACCGATGACCAAGACCGCAGAGAAGCCCGCCCAGAAAGCCAACGCCGCCTTCATGAAGCTCGTGACACCCAGTGCCGCGCTGGCGGAAATCGTCGGCTCGAAGCCGATCCCGCGCACCGAAGTCACCAAGAGGCTGTGGGCCTACATCAAGGAGAACGGCCTGCAGGATCAGAAGAACAAGCGGATGATCAAGGCGGACGCCGCGCTCAAGGTGATCTTCGGGGGAGAGGCCGCGGTGAACATGTTCGACATGACGAAGCTCGTCGGCAAGCACCTGAAGTAGGCCGGGCCTCGCCCTACTCGGGCGGGAGTGCCTTCTCGAGCAGCGCGGCGATCTCGCCTCTGGCGTGCATCTCGCGGAGGATGTCACAGCCCCCGATGAACTTTCCGCCGATGTAGATCTGCGGAATCGTGGGCCAATCCGCGTACGTCTTGACCGCCTGCCACTTCTCGGGATCGGCCAGTACGTCGACGTCCTTGAACGGAATCCCGTAGGAGCGAAGCACCTCGACGGCGGCCGCCGAGAATCCGCATCGCGGCGACCCCGCCGTCCCCTTCATGTAGATGAGGACGGGGTTGTCTTCGACCTCCTTTCGGATCTCTTCGCTGATGTCTCGTGCCATGGGTTCTCCTCGCCCGGGTCGGGTGTCAGTCGCCCGGGGCAAGCGTTTCGAGCGACAGCGCGTGCAGGTCCCCTCCGATGACGTCGCGGAGCGAGGCGTACACCATGCGGTGTCTCGCGATCAAGCTCCTGCCCGCGAACGCCGCGGAGACGATCCGCACTTCGTAATGGTCGGCGGTTCCCGTCATGTCCCGCACCTTCACTTCCGCGTCGGGGAGGGCGCACAGGATGCGTCGGCGGATCTCATCGGCAGCGATCATGCGGCGGCCCTCGAAACCGAACCGCTCTCTTCTACCAGAATTCGCGTCGACGCGCTCGCCGGAGTGCAAGAAAAAACGGGGCGCCTCAAGACGAGACGCCCCTTTCGATCTCCGCGGGGAAATCGCCGCGGACTAGTAGCGGCCACCCCGGCCGCCGCCGAATCCACCGTTACCACCGCTCGTGCGCTCGCGCGCCTCGTTCACGGTCAGCGCACGGCCGCCCATGTCGTGACCGTTCAGATCGCGGATGGCGCCATCGGCTTCCTCGGAGCTGCCCATCTCGACAAAACCGAAACCGCGCGGACGGCCTGTGTCGCGGTCGGTCACGAGCTTGACCTCGCTGACCGTTCGGTTTTTCTGGGAAAAAAGGTCGCGGATCTGGCTTTCATCCGCGCTGAAGGGGAGGTTGCCGACATAGAGCCTGTTACCCATATCTCGAACTCCTGATGCTCCCATCCTGGGGAGCCGTTCCGGTCCTGGCCGCCGACACGAACCGACGTGTCGGAGAAGTGTGCCTGGGCACTCGCCTTCAGCACGTCAAACTTTCGTTTCTGTACGAGAGAATGTCGGCCAGGACGTGACAGCACGATAGATCATCGGGGACGAGTTGTCAAGGCCGGGGCTGCACCGGCTCTCTCGCTTGACGGCACGGCTTGAATTTCGGACCATAGGCGCATGGCACGCCTCGCAAAGGGCTGTTTCGGCGTTGCCCGGGCGACCCGACCGCTGCTCGACCTCCTCCAAGAGCGCTTTCCCGACTCGTCGAAGGCGACGATCCGCAAGATGCTGCAGAGCGACCGCGTGCGCGTGAACGGCGCGCCGGCGCGGGACGCGAAGCGGCCGATCACGGCCGGCGACAGCGTCGACATCGCGGCCAAGAGCGAGCGGCTCGACCCACGCGTCCGCATCCTGTTCGAAGACGCCGATCTGATCGTCGTCGACAAAGCCGAGGGGCTTCTGACCGTCCCCAGCGTCAAGGTGCGGCACGAGACCGCCGAGACATTTCTCAACGAATACCTCGGCGGGCGTCACGGCGAGACGCGCATCCACCACGTCCACCGCCTCGATCGCGACACCTCCGGCGTGCTCGTCTTCGCGAAGAACACGTACGTGCGCGATCGCCTGCAAGAGCTCTTCGCCGCGCACGACATCGACCGCGTCTACGTCGCGATCGTGCACGGGAATCTGCGCGAGGCGACCGGCACGTTCCGCTCGTTCGTCGCCGAGGATGGCGAGATCCGCGTGCGCAGTGTCGCCGGCGCGGCCCAGGGGAAGGAAGCGATCACGCACTACCGCACGACCGCCTCCGGTCACCGCTACTCGATCCTCGAACTGACGCTCGAGACCGGCCGCCGGAACCAGATCCGCGTCCACCTCGCCGAGGCCGGCCACCCGGTCGTCGGCGACACGATGTACGGCAAGGGCTCCGACAACGAGCTCGGACGTCTGGGCCTGCACGCCAAGCACCTCGGATTCGTACACCCGCGCGGCGGAAGGAAGGTGGCGTTCACCGCCGACGTGCCGCGCTCGTTCCACGATCTGCGGCTCGGCGGGACGACCCTTCCGCCGCCCGTTCCCTCCCGGCCTCGAGGGCGATCTGGTAGCCCTTGAAGGGCACCATGGGAAGGGTGATCACGCTGTCGGTGGAGCCCACGGGGCGTTCTTCCATCCGGCCCTCCCTGTGGGGGAAACCAGCGTGTGCGAGAAATTCCTCGACGGCACCGGTGAACCCTATAGAATGCGCTTGCGGGCCGAAGCTCGCACCTCAACGACAACGCGGCGAGAGAAAGGATACAGGGTGGCTGCCAAACTGTTCGTCGGGAACCTGGACTTCAAGACGACACGCGGCGAGCTGGAGACGTTGTTCTCCGAGATCGCTCGACCGGTCGACCTCTTCCTGCCCACCGAGCGCGGAACCGGGCGGCCGCGCGGGTTCGCCCTCGTCGAGTTCGAGACCGAGGATCAGGCGCGGCAGGCGATCGCGCGGTTCAACAATTTCCAGTTCGGCGGCCGCTCGCTGCGTGTGAATCTCGCCGAGGATCGCCCGCGGCCCGCACCATCGTTGAGCGGCGGCGGTGGCGGCAGCTACAGCGGCAAGTCGAAGGGCAGCCGTCGTAACCTGCGCGCGAGAAAGCGCTCGCTCTGAGAACCCCCGCATGGGAGGAGTCATGAGAATCCAGATCAAGCGCTGTTTCACGTGAATCAGCATTCTGCTGGAGGCCGGGCGCCTCAAGCGGGAAATCAGGAAGCAGCTGAACATCACGCCCAAGACGAGCTTCGCCGGGGCGGGCGTATTGGACGTGGTCGTCGACGGCAAGACGGTTTTTTCCCACCAAGCCGAGCGGCGCATGCTGGGCCGGGGCGAGATCGTGCGGCTGATCCAGGCGCTCAGGCAATCGTAGCCGGGCGGAGGTCCCATCCGTGCGCAAGATCCTCGCCGCCGTTCTCTTCGCGTTCTCGACTCTCACCCTCCTCTTGGCCGGGGCTGCCGCGCCCGCCACGGGATGCGCCCGCTGGAAGCTGAACGGATACGCGTTGGGCATGACCCCCTCCCAGGCGGCGGCGGTGCGAGCGGCGAAGGCGACGATGCCCGCCGAGGGGATGGTGTCGGTCGAGGTGGACAACGGCGTCACCGGGACGCTTTCCTTGGTCGGGGGACGCCTCGCGGAGTACCGGGTTCGCTTCGACGGCAACGCGACGAACGTCGCCGAGCTCCGCAGGCAGCTCGTGGGGAAGTTCGGAAAGGCGACGCGAGAGGTCGTGAGCGGCCCGACCACGCGTCTTCTGTGGTCCGATCCGGCCTGCGACCGCTCGTTGATGGCGGAATGGGATCAGCTGCCGGCGGAGACGACCCAGGACGGCAAGACGATCACGCCTCGCCCGTCGGCCTACACGGTTGCGCTGGGCGATCAGAAGAATGTCGCCCCCTACCTCGATCTGCCGGCGGCGTCGCACAAGCTGCTGGATTGATCGTCTCGGTCTTGACCTCACGGGCGGTCAGTTCCCTCCAGCACGGCCGCTACCGCTTGTAGCAATTCGTTGGAATCGATTGGCTTCGCAAACGTGCGGAGGGCGCCCAGCGCGCGCGCTGTGGGCAGCGGATCGAAGTGCTGCTCCGACATGCCGCCGGACATGGCGAAGATTTTTGTGCTCGGGAAGATACGCCTGAGATCGGCGATGGTTTCCAGCCCCTCCTTCCCGGGCATGAAGATGTCGCTGATGATCAGATCGACCGGCTGCTGCAGAAAGATCCTCGAGCCGACGCTCCCGTCTTCGGCCTCGATCACTCGATAGCCTCTGCCCTCGAGAATCTCGCGGAGAACCGTGCGCATCTGGCGGTCGTCGTCGATGACAAGGATGCTTCGCGGCTCCACGTTCTCCTGGGTTGTCGCCTTGTCGTTGATCGTGGCCGGGCCCGTCCCGTCTCCATCGAGGACCTCGCGGATCTTGCGGACGAGGACGGTCAATCCGTAGGGCTTCTGGAGAAAGGCCACGCCGTGGCCCTGCACGCCGTACCGTAGGATCGCGTCGTCCGTGTACCCCGAAGTGAACAGCACCTTCAGACCCGGGCGAAGGAGGGCCAGGCGCCTGGCCACCTCCACGCCGCTGGCCCTCGGAAGGACGACGTCCGTCATGAGCAGGTGGATCTTCCCTCCGTGCCCTTGGGAGATCTCCACCGCCCGCTCGAGGTCTCCCGCCTCGAGGACCCTGTACCCGTATCCCTCGAGGCTCTCCCGGACCATTTCGCGCACGGCCTCCTCGTCTTCCACCACCAGGACGGTCTCGGATCCTCGTGCGGGCGCCCCGATCTCGCACCGGTCGTCTACCTCGGCGGCCCCCGCGACCTGCGGGAGGTAGATCTGGAACGTCGTGCCCCGTCCGGGCTCACTGTCCACCCAAATGTAGCCGCCGCTCTGCTTCACGATGCCGTAGACGGTGGCCAGGCCCAGGCCGGTCCCCTTCCCGACTTCTTTGGTGGTGAAGAACGGCTCGAAGATCCGGGCCTGGACGGCGGCGTCCATGCCGACACCGGTGTCTTGAACCGCCAGCATCACGTATTGGCCCGGCAGGGCACCGGCATGGCGACGGGCGAACGTCTCATCGAGACGAACGGTCGCGGTCTCGAGGGTAAGCGTGCCCCCCCCCCGCATGGCGTCGCGGGCATTCACGACCAGGTTCATGAGGACCTGCTCGATCTGGCCCGGGTCGACCTTCACACGACCGAGATCCTGCCCGTGCACGACGACCATCTCGATGTCTTCACCGATCAAACGCCCGAGCATCTTGTTCATTTCCGCTAGGAGCCCGTCTGACTAATCGGCCCCGACGGTCGCTTTCCTGAGGTGCGGCGTGCTGGCATCGACAGGATCTCCTTCAGCGAATGGAGTGCGCCTGGAACCTGACGGGCGACGGCGGC
>Ga0247727_10005077_pt1 | contig 27125 bp, 25 predicted proteins | sample WisWelCaveWW1625_FD_202498 | JGI IMG/M metagenome (GOLD analysis project Ga0247727, IMG submission 202498) | Biofilm microbial communities from Wishing Well Cave, Virginia, United States - WW16-25 | ecosystem: Environmental > Aquatic > Deep subsurface > Groundwater > Cave microbial mat | place...
TGCTACCTAGCTGCACCTGTCGGAGTTTTGTGACAATCTAAGTTATTGATTTTGTGGTGCCGCAGGAGGGAATTGAACCCCCGACCCACGCATTACGAATGCGTTGCTCTACCCCTGAGCTACTGCGGCTTTGCTCACTTTTTTCGCTCGACTGGCCCGTAACTGGCCCGACCACGACGAGCCTTATCAGCCCATCAAGCGCCTGAACAGCCCCGGAAAGGTAGTCAGGGCTGTAGAAGGCGTACCGCTCGGTGACGGCGTATTCCTTCCCTACACTATGTCCCAACTGGGCGGCAACCTCCCAGGGCGGAACGCCGCTCTTGCGCATCCAGCGCGCAGCCGTGTGCCGGAATGAGTACGGCGAGCAGCGCTTCACCCCGGCCCGGTCGCAGGCCCTCCACAGGCCATTCTTGATGCTTCTGACCGGATCGCCGTCGTAAGCGACCGCCCACCCTTCGAAAGCCTCCCAGAGCGCGTCCGGGAGCCTCACGACGGGGCGGTACTTCTTGCGCACCTGCTCGCGCTCGGGAGGATTGAGGTGGATGAGGCCATAGTCGAAGTCCACCTGCCGGGAGTGGAGTTCGAGGATGGCCTCCGGCCGAGCGCCGGTTCCCAACGCCCACAGCATGAAGGCCTGAACGTGCGGGACCGCGTGCGCATAGATGCGCTGCATGTCGGGCACATCAAGCGGCCGGCCCATCGGCCTGACGCTGCTGACCGGCACGGTGAGGATATGGGGGGCGCTCCCAAGCTCGCCCCTCCGATAGGCGCGGTTCAACGCCGCCTTGCCAATGCTTAAGACGCGCATCATCGCGGCGGGAGCGTAGTTCCGCGCCCGCATCCACTTGTGGAACTCCTCTTGGCGCTTCACGCTGAGGTCGCTGACGCAGGCGTCCTGCCAGTGGTCGAGCCATACGTTGATGCAATGGCGGTTGCTCTTGGCGCTGCGCACCTTGGAGCCGTGCTGTTCCCAATAGCGGCGAAGCACATCCGCGAGTGAAGCCTCCTCAGGCGTCTCCTGCTTCACCTCTCGCGTTTTCAGGTGAAGCGCAGTGAGCTCCTGCTTGGCTACTTCAAGCTCCGACGTGCCAAGGCTAACGCGCTCATTTCGTTGCTTGGTGGGGTTATATCGGATGCCATAGTAAGCGGCTGATCCGCCGCGTTGACCGAGCCACCAATCGCCGACGCGGTAGTCGCGCTTGCTGTATTTGGACATGCGTGGTTCACGGTGCTTCGGTTTACGTGAATGGGCTCGCGTTCTCTCGCCCGCACGCCGAGCATAATGATGGCTGCGACGTGGTAACCCATGTAACTGACCGAGCCGCCGCCCATGTCGATGAATGGAATTTGGCCAGTTCGTCTCTTGCGCTTGATCGTCGAGTAGTCCCAGCCGATCAGCTCGGCTGCTCGTCTCTCCGAGTACCTCTTGTATAACTGAATACCGTGCTCGGACGCGACCTTCTCTCGGATCGTTTCATAATCAGTCCTGTCATGAGCCATGGCTTCCCGGCTCCTGATGTGCGGCAAAGAATTCCTGGCGAGCAGTATCCGCCATCTGGTCCAAGAGAACATTCATGATCTCAAGCTGCTTGTGTTCGTCCAGGTGTTTGAAGTTGAGCAGTCTGGCGAAGTAGGTGCCGGAGCTTTCCTTGATGAAACCTGCGTTTTTTCCCGCCTGCCGTACTGTAATCTCGCCTGCATCGACCTGATCTAGTAGATCCGGCTTTTCTATCAAGAGCCTCCTCTATCAAGAGCCTCCGCAAGATCCGATCAATCCCACCGCTGGAGGTATTCGGGCGATAAAAACGCCGAAAACCATCGTCGTCGACTACCGGCCGTCCGGGTCTGACGCTGATGTGGGCCAAAATTTCCGCCCTAGGTCGATAGAGGCCTGGCCCATTGAGCATGCTGAAAAGATGCTCAGCGGTTTGCTGACGATTGACGCCAAGCCCATTGGGCTTCGGATGGGTGACCCATTCTTCGACAGTGTCGAAGGGCCGACCGTCCGACTTTCTTTGCGAACGCCAACCCCCTTCACAAAAGACCGAGCGAACATTGGCTAGGCAGCGCTCGGTGCTCACTTCCCCCACAGCGTCTAGAGCCTTTTTCAGCTCGCGGATTGGCTTATGCCTGTTCCGCCACACGATAGGACCTCCACTTTGTGCAAGCATATCTTTCACATATTCGGGCTAAACGCAAGAATAAATGTCAACATCTCAAAGCCGCCCGTCGCCACCCCTGAGTATCGTCCAGGTAATATTGACGGCATATTTCGCACACTGTATTTCGACAACATTGAAAAGAGGCAATTATATCTGACTAATACTCATCGCGCGTCCAGGTCACCTCGACGGCAAATTTTGCAGATCAAGAATGCTGTGCAGCTAGGATCGCTACGTCATGCTGTCTGTAGATCGACAAGTGACCCGCCCGCGGGATCGGCTGACGGCCCTCGGGCGGTCCGAGATCGAGGTGATCGACGAGGATCTCGGCCGTTCCGCTGCTGATCGTCGGGCGCCTGAGCGCTATGCACCCTGAGCAGTTTGGGCCGAAGCAGCATTCGATCATGCAGCGCCTGCTGAGGGCGCTCAGGAAGTAGACCGCGGAGAGGCTCATCGCCGAGGCGGCAGTGGGTGCCGCGACGGCTGTTGGCTCATCACCCGGGGTCTGTGCAGGGGAATCGCATATGAGCTGAGCTGAGGGCTGTTGCAAATCGGCGAATCTTGGATTCTTAGAGTGACTCCCGTGGCCTTGAGGGAGTCCTGCCATGCAACTCTTCCTGACGGCGTTCGAGAGCGTTGCCGATCCGCGCGCCGAGAACACGCGGCACGATCTCGCGGAGATCCTCATCATCGCATTTCTGGCCGTTCTGTGCGGGGCTCAACACTGTTGCGAGATGGCAGCATTCGGGCGCTCGAAGATCAAGTTTCTCAAGCGTTTCCTCAAGTTGCGACACGGCGTTCCTTCGCACGACACGTTCTCCACCGTGTTTCGCATGCTCGATCCGAAGGCGCTCGATGCCGCGTTCGGATCGCTCACGGCGAGGCTGGTCGCGGCCCTGCAAAAGGGCGGCGTCATCGCCATCGACGGCAAGTCGCTCAAAGGCGCCTACGACAAGGGCTGCGCGCACGCTCCCACGATGATGGTCTCCGCCTTCGCAACCGGCCTGCGCCTGACGCTCGCCACGGTGGCGGCGAGGAAGGGCAACGAGGTTGACGCCGCACTCGAGGTGCTGGGCCTCATCGACCTCAAAGGCATGATCGTCACGGGCGATGCGCTCCACTGCAACCGCCGGATGGTCGACGCAATCGTCGCCAAGGGCGGCGACTACTGTTTCACGCTCAAGGCCAACCAGGACTCGCTGCTGTCGGACGCGCGCGCGGCTCTGGGAAAGATCAAGCCGGAGCATCCGACGGCGAAGACCGAGACCCGCGCGCACGGGCGCATAGAGACGCGCGTCGGCGTCGTGGTGGCAGTGAAGGGCCTCGCGGAACACCATGGATTTACAGGTTTGAAGGCGTTCGGCCGCATCCAGGCAACGAGGCTCATCGACGGCAAAGTCGAGACGGACGTGCGCATCTTCGCGCTCTCGCGCCAGCTGTCGGCGGACGCGTTGCTCTCCACCGTGCGTGCGCATTGGCAGATCGAGAACACCCTGCACTGGGAACTCGATGTCGCGTTCCGCGAGGACGCCGCACGCAACCGAAAGGACCACGGCCCCGCCAACATCGCCGTGCTCCGCCGCCGCGCCCTCGACGTCGCGCGCACCGACAAATGCGATAGCCCTGGGGGTCTGTGGACGGCTCGGGCTACATTTGGGCCCGACCCGCCGAATAAGAGAAGCGCATGCCGTTTTCGCTCGTCAGCGTAAGCGCGAAGGTTCTGGATTGGGTCGGGTTCACAAAACGAAAGCTATCGCCGCAAGAGCCACATCGGACTGGGGCTCGGTCTCGCCGCCTGCCAGAAGGGCTTGTCGGTCGGCTTCACGAACGCCGCCGCTGTGGTGCACGAGTTGATCGAGGCCCGCGACGAGAAACGGCTGCTGCGCCTCCAGCGCCAGCTCGCCGCCTACAAGCTGCTGATCATCGATGAGCTGGGCTACGTGCCGCTGTCACAGACTGGCGCCGAGTTGCTGTTCGAGGTGTTCTCCCAGCGATACGAGCGAGGCTCGACGATCGTGACCAGCAATCTGCCGTTCGACGAATGGACATCCGTGTTCGGCTCCGAGCGTCTGACCGGCGCGCTGCTCGACCGCCTGACGCACCACGTTCACATCCTGGAGATGAACGGTGAGAGCTACCGGCTCAACCAATCCAAGCGTCGCGTGCGACGGCCAAAGCCCGACACTCCGCCAGACGACGCCACCCAAAAGTGACGCGCGAACGCACCACGGCAGCCGTCACGTCCTCGATCCGGAACGTCTCCATCAGGCGCAGCACCTGCACGAACTCGCGCTTGCCCTTTCTGCTCATGCGCGCCTCGAGCAGACGGCGCAGCGTGGCGAACTCCTCGGGCAACTTCCAATCGGCGAGTGGCGCCGCCTGGTCGAGGGCGTTGATCTTCTGCTCGATCAGCGCAAGGTAGTGCAGCGGGTCGAAGATGAAGTCCTCCCGCTCGTAGGAGCGCGGGTGACTGGCGATCGCCTCCGTGCCGCAAGCGATGACCACCTCGTGCACGTAGCCGCGCACAATCACCTCGCGATGCCCGAAGCTCGTCGGCACCGAGTAGTCGTTGCGCCGGTAGCGCACCAGCGATAGCGACGACACGCGCGTGCCCACCTTCTCGCAGGCGTCGCAGGGCGGAGGTAGCCGACCACGCGGCGCGACCAGGCGTCGAGGATGGCCGCCAGATAGACGAAGCCGGTCGTGATGGCAGCTGAGGCGCAGTCGGGCGGCGGCGACGACGTCGCTGTCGAAGGAGCCGGCCTCGTACTTGGCCACCCAGATGCGCAGTCGACTTGTTCCGGCGTTGCGCTTGGCGCCGACAACGCCGCCGGCAAAAAAAGCGGGCGCCGTTCGAGAATCAAACTGAGCGGCAAATTCGCCACACGACTGAATTTCGTTGATCTGATTGGTTGACGCTTTCATGAGTTGCTGCTATTTTTCCCTCATCCTACCGGATTTATGCGCTCGCGGCTTTCTGGCCGCGGGCGCTTTGCTTTTTGGAGCACGAAAACTGACATGAACCGCCAACGCAAGGCTCAGCCGCAGCCCGCAACGATTTCACTGGCAGAAGCATGCCGGCGCACAGGGATTGCCACCAGCACCGCGCTCAAGTTGATGCCGCATGACTTCCCGGAAGCCGTCTGGATCGGTGGCAAGCGGGTCGTCTCTCTACAACGCTTCGAGCGCTGGCTGGCGAGCAAGCTCGGCAACTGCTGAACCCCTACGCCACGCAACGGAGTCTGGAATACTCACCAGGCGATCTACCACCCGTCTTCTGGTTAGGCGGGCGCCGATACGTCATGAGGCGGTGCTTCCAGGCCTGGCTGGACGCGAAAGCCGCACGCACCGCCGCTTCGGCCGATGCCCGCGTAGCCGAGTAGGAACTCGCCGCCCGAGTTTGCACGAGCCGCTGTAAGGGCGGCTTTTTTGTTGGGAAATCGCATGTCCGAGCCGCCAATCTGGACCACCTGGGCGGACACGATACCCATGCGCCCGCTGGCGGCAGATGTCTTTGCCAACGGCGTCTACCGCAGGCCGCGCGACGAGGCGCTGCAATGTGCCCACATCGAGTTCAACACAGCTAGCCGCGTCGGCTGGCTGCTGTTCGACAACGACACGGCCACATCGTTCGAGTCGTGGGAGCGAGCCGACCTGCCAGCCCCTAATTTCTATGCCCAGAACGGCAGCAACGGCCACGGCCATCTCGCATACGCCCTGAGAACGCCGGTAAGCCTGCTCGGCGCCAGTCGCGAGCGGCCGATCGCGTTGGCCGCCGACGTCCAGCGCGGCATGACCCAACGTCTGGGTGCTGATCCCGCCTACGCGAACAGGCTCGCGAAAAACCCGATCAGCGCGCGCTGGCGCTCGAGTTGGTTGGTGGCAAAACCCTATGATCTCCGCCAATTGCTGGATGCGCTCGACCGGCGGGATCTGACGTGGCCAACCACGCGGGCCGAGGTCACTGGGATCAGCCGCAACTGCGATTTGTTCAACGAGCTGCGTCAGCACGCATATAGCAATGTGCGATCGTTCAAGCGGGTAAATGGCCGAGCTGATGCGTGGCGCGAACAGCTCCACCAGCAGGCCCTAGCCATCAACTTGAGATTCGGCACGCCGCTGTCATTCGCCGAGGTGCGGCAGATCGCGAAATCAGTCGCACGGTGGACGTGGGGCCGATTCAGCGACGAGCGGTTTTCGCAGATCCAGGCTCGTCGCGGCGTCGTCTCTGGTCAACGCCGCGCTCAGGCAGCGGCGGCGGCGGCTGATGCTGTCGTGGCCATGATCAGGCAGTGAGCAAGGCTGAGCGGCGCTAGCGCTGGTTTATCCTGATACGGTTCGTTTCCTACCTGTGCCAACGAGAGGCTCTATGGGCGCGCGTCGTCGGATCAGCCGCGGTAGCCATTCCGCTGAGGCTCTCGCCATTCGCATGCAGAAGTCGCCGCGGACGATTCGCAACTACGCCGCCGAGCCGCGCACCGAATACGAAGCCCGGTCAGTGGAACGGGCCCAGCCGTGGGTGGCGTTGGGGATATCGCGACGCACTTGGTATCGCCGCTGCCGTGCTGCTCAGCCTAACGGCGCCTGAGACCAATACTGATCAAGACCGCACCCGCCTTCCCCGAGCCGCAGCAGCAAAGATGTCGTGTGGTGCAAGGAACGAGCTGCCGGTGCGCAGACATCTCGAGCAACCAATTCCGGCATTCTGCAAGGAGAACCTGATGGCAGACGTCATGCCGCCTATTGCCGCCAACCCCGATGAGGATGACGCGCTTCGTGCGCGATATCGTCAGCATCTCGCAGCCTCTGATGCGATCATCATGCGCCACGCGGCGATCGCGCTCCGCCAGGGGGGCGGCAGCATACGGGCAGCTGCAAGGATCTTGGCGGACCTGGCGAGCGCCGACGAAGCGTTGGGTCGAGAGGTGCAGGCCCTTGAAGCGCTCAGCGAGCAACTGGGCTGGGGCCAGGACGGTGCTGACGGCACGTCAAGCAATCGCGGAGCCGAAAGGCGCCAAGGGGCGCTTTGCTGCCGGCAACACAGCGAATCCGGCGGGACGGCCAAAGGGCAGTCGCAACCAGACCACGCGGCTGGTGGCGGAGCTGCTCGCCGGCGAAGCCGAGAGTTTGACCAAAGCGCTGATCCGCCGAGCCAAGGCCGGCAACGGCACGGCACTGGGTGCCTCATCTTCGCGCGCACGGTTACACCGCCAACCGCGCGACCGTGCGGCAGAAGAAGACCGGTCGACCGGTTCGGTTCGAGCTGACCGAACAGACCTGAGCAAGGCCGAGGTCGAGCGCCAATCGCTCCGCCCCCAAATTGAATGATCTCAAGCAGCTCGATCACGGACCGCCCAACGATCCCGCGGTGCTGCGCGCGTTGGAACAGCGCCAGTCGTCGCGCAGCGCCGCCAGCGAGCCGCCAACCAGCCGCTGGGCAGATAAAGAAGTGGATGCCTCGAACCCGTTCGGCTTTCACATTCTACTAGCTGCGACCGTGTCGCTTTCGGACGACCTTCCACCGGTAGCCGAGACAATAAGCACCGATGATGAAGATGGCAGTCAGCAAAATCAACGCCCACGCACCGGCCAGGAAAGCCGTCAGCAAATTACAAGACTGAAGGGCGGCGCTAGGATCGTACGAATTGAGCATCTGCGGCATGATGATGTCCTCATCAGCCGACCTGATGCGATGTTAGTGATGGGTCAAACGCTGCGCGCGCCCACAACACCCAGGCCGGCGGTTGGGACTGGCCTGAGATACCGCGGCCAAGAATTCAATCTTTGAACACCGTTCGCAGTTCTGCACATTCGTTGGTAACGCGCATCTTGTTAAGGACCGATTCTGACCTGCAGGTTTGCATGATCAAGACCCTCCGGTAACCCGATCCTTGCTAGGGTGTGCATATCTCTACAGCTCCTCATGCCCGGCGCGGCATTTGACCTTAACCCACGTCGCGCTAGGCTCGGAACGGTAACCTTGTACTCAGCCGCTTCGAGACGATGCCTTCAAGATTCATCTGGCACGCCGAGCGCAGCACGGCCTCGCCAGAATCGGACAGGTGCTCCTCGTAGCGGATCGCGGCACTTCCTGGAAGCTGCTGTTCCAGCGGCTCCTTGAGCCGCATCTTCCGCTCCGGCAATGGGCGCTGGCGCAAATCCTCGCCTGCTGCGAACAGCAAATCGAACGCGAAGTAAAAATGAGATCCTGCCATCGGCCCTCCGACAGCGCCGAGAAATTGGGCGCGCCGGCGTGATCGAGCGCGACCACCTGCCGTCGACGATACAATCTGGTAGCACGGCCGCGGCCTCCGCCGTCGCCTTGAACTTCGTCGTCCAGTCGAGGCCCTTGCGCGTGCGTAAGACCGCAGCGCCGCCTTCAACGCGCAGCTGCATGCGGTAGCCATCGACCTTGATCTCGTGCACCCAATCCTTGTCGCGTGGCGGACGCGATACTGTCTTACAAAGCTGGGGCTCGATAGGGCGCGGCATCGGCGCAGCCTGCACGCTCGCCACTTTTCGCGCGGCGGGGGCAGCCCGCAGCTTGGCTAGGCCGCGGCGCGGCTTTGCGCTCGCCTTTTCCCGGTTGGAGTGCGAGATGGCTTTGGGGGTCCGACGCCTTGGCGCCGGCTGCCATGAAAGGCTTGGGCCCGCGCCCTTTGCCAGTCGCGATCTGCTCCATGGTTCGCCCCGATGCAACCGACTTGGCCTGCGCTAGCGCTGCATCTCCATCGCCTTCGCGTTCGAACCCGTCGCGGCGGCGTTCCGTGCCAAGGTTAGCGCATGACGATGCGCGTGACCTCGCGCGGGGCTCCGTCCGAGACAGACCACTCGAGTGGGCTGCAGGAAACCCCATTATGTGAAGCATTCTAAACTAGTCGACCATCAGATCGTTCTGACGATATGAAGAAGAAGAAAGAAGAACTCGCAACCTCTCTATGGTTATATAGCATCAGTCATGATTATTTCTGCTCATGATCTTGGACTCTTTGTTTCGATCCTCTATGATGATTGACGTGGCTCCCGCTGTTGGCGGTCACTTAACTCGCACCAGCGTCTGTCAATGAGTTCGCACCCTTCCCGCACGCCCCGCACGCCCCGCACGCCCCGCACACCAAGGCGCCACCGCAATAGTCGGCGGACGCCGGCGGCGGAGGACAAGTTCCTGACCGCGCTGCGCGCCGGCAAGAGCATTGCGGCCGCAGCGCGGGCCGCCGGTATCGGCCGCCGCACCGCCTACGATTGGCGCGACCGCGATCCAGCCTTTGCCGAGCGCTGGGACGAGGCCTGGGACGTCGGCACCGATCACCTGGAGGACCTGGCCCTCAAAGGTGCCGAGCAAGGCTCCGAGCGGCTGCTGCTGGCGCTGCTGAAGGCCCGCAGGCCCGAGCGCTACGCACGCACGGTGGTGGAGCACGAAGGCAGCTTGGAGGTGGCGTTGCGTCATGCCTCAGAAACCCTTGATCAGAAACTCGCTCGCCTCACTCAGTCCTGAGGCCTGCGCCGCCTTCACCGCCGATCTGACCTTGCAAGAGCGGGCGGTCCTCGCGCACCATTGGCCGGCGTGGGCCCGCCTGTCGCAGCTGCCACCCCCGGGTGACTGGCGCCATTGGCTGTATCTGGCCGGCCGCGGCGCCGGCAAGACCAGGGCCGGCGCCGAGTGGGTGCGCCGCCTGGTCGAGCAGGAAGGCGTCAAGCGGATCGCGCTGGTGGCGCCCACCGCCGCCGACGCGCGCGATGTCATGGCGTTGGGCGAATCCGGCATCGTCACGGTGTCGCCGCCGTGGTTTCGGCCGCTCTATGAGCCCTCCAAGCGGCGGCTCATCTGGCCCAATGGGGCACAGGCCACGCTCTATTCGGCCGAGGAGCCCGATCGGCTGCGCGGGCCGCAGCACGAGGCAGCCTGGTGCGACGAGCTGTGCAGCTGGACGAAGCAGCAGGAGGCTTGGGACATGCTCATGTTCGGGTTGCGGCTTGGCGGCAACCCGCGCGTGTTCGTCTCCACCACGCCACGGCCACAACCGCTGCTGAAGACGCTGCTGGCCATGCCCGAGTGCGCCGTCACGCGCGCCACCACCTTCGACAACGCCGCCAACCTGGCGCGTCCCTTCATCGAGGAGATTGCCGCCCGCTACCGCGGCACCCGCCTGGGCCGCCAGGAGCTCAACGGCGAGCTGATCGAGGATGTCGAGGGCGCGCTGTGGACGCGCGTCATGCTGGAAGCTGCACGCACCACGGTGCGTCCGATCTCATTGAAGCGCATTGTCATCGGGCTGGACCCCAGCGGCGGCGGCGGCTCGGCTCAAGGCATCGTGGTCGCCGGGCTGGGGGTGGATGGCCTGTTCTACGTCCTGGAGGACGCCTCCATGAGTGCGAGCCCGGAGCGCTGGGCGGAGCGGGTAGCTGCTGCCTACGACCGCCACCAGGCGCGGCGCAGCCTGCCCGTGCGCATGGTGACCGCCAGCCGCGGCAAGCACGTCCGCGCCGAGCCCATTGCCCTCCTCTACGAGCAGGGCAAGGTCAGGCACCTCGGCGCCTTCCCCGAGCTGGAGGATCAGCTCTGCTCGATGCGCCCGGACGGCTACGCCGGGGCCGGGAGTCCCGACCGTCTCGATGCTCTGGTGTGGGCTCTGACCGAGCTCTCCAGCCCGGCCAAGGTCGCTTACCTCATTGGCGGTGGCAGACCCATACCGAGGTGGTAATGGCTCACCGCTTCCACAGGCCCTCGAAGCGATGCCCGGCCACCCGTGTCGTTTGAGCGACGATCACTCTTGGTCAGCTCGACCCCCGATCGCCACCGTCATCGCGGACGTACTGGCACTCCCGCAAGGTGCCAGGTCCGGACTCATGCACCGCAACAGAGTGTATGCAAGAGCGGCCCTGAAATGAGCGCCGCTCCTGCCTCTAGGTGAGCGTCCCCGATGAGCGGCTAGATCCCGAAGAAGTCGTGGTGCTGCGAGCCGACGAACTGCCAGTCGTTGGGCAGGAACGGCACGATCTGCTGGGACGACGTGACGGTGGCACCGTTCATCAGCCACTCGTAGATCTGGCCGCTGACGTTGCGCAGGAGCACGTCGGCCTTGCCGTCGCCGTTGAAGTCATCCACCAGCTGGACGCTCCAATCATTGGGCAGGTTGGCGACCTGCTGCGATGAGGTGACGGTCTCTCCGTTCATGGTCCAGAGATAGATCTGGCCGCTGTCGTTGCGCAGCAGGATGTCGGCCTTGTGGTCGCCGTTGAAGTCGCCGGTGTCCTGGACGTGCCAGTCGAGCGAGAGCGTGGCCACGGCCTGCGATAAGGTGACCGTGGCGCCGTTCATGGTCCAGATGTAGAACTGGCCGCCCTCGTGACGCAGCAGGACATCGGCCTTGCCGTCGCCGTTGAAGTCATTGATGCTCTGGACGTGCCAGTCCTGCGGAAGGTTGGCGACTTGCTGGGAAGCCGTGACCGTGGCTCCGTTCATGGTCCACAGGTAGATCTGCCCGCTCTCGTGGCGCAGCAGCACGTCGGCCTTGGCGTCGTCGTTGAAGTCGCCCACGCCCTGCAGGCGCCAGTCGTTGGGAAGAATGGCGACCTGCTGGGATGCCGTGACCGTCGTGCCGTTCATGGTCCACAGGTAGACCTGCCCGCTCTCGTGGCGCAGCAGGGCATCGGCGTGGCCGTCGGCGTTGAAGTCGCCGGTGTCGGAGACACGCCAGGCGGCCGGCAGGTTCAGGACCTCGGCTGAGGTGGCCGCCGCGCCGTTCATCTGCCATTGGTACACCTGTCCGCCGACATTCTGCAGCAGCAGATCGGACCTGCCATCGACATTGAAGTCGTCGAGCGTGCGCGGATCCCAGATCGAGTTGCTGACGTCGGCGTCGCCGCTGGAACTATCGCCGATGGCGTAGGCGATGCGGCCGTCGGCGAGGAGGGCGCTGTCGGGGCTGTCGGTGCCTACTCCAATCTTGACGGTATATTCGACGCCGATCTTGTTGCCCATCGCATCGAATCGCTGCCCGAACACGAGGTTGGTGAAATCATCTTCCCAGGTCGCCACGAAGCCGCCGTCGTTGAGGGCGACGAGGCTGACCTCGTTTTGGTTGCTGGTGATTGTCGTATTGACTTGGAAGCTGCCGCTAACCAGGCCCCCCGCATTGTTGTAGATCGACGCGCGAATGCCCTGACCGCTCGCGTCGCCGGCCGCATCGGTAAACGCCACCACGAAGCCGCCGCCGGTGAGGGCGGCAAGGTCGGCATCCGTCTCATCGACGCCTATTCCGAGGCCGCCGGCGACACCATTGTTTCCGGTAATCAGTCCACCGGACGAGTAGATGCTGAAATAGATGTCGTAAAAATCTCCGGCAGCGAACTGCTGGTAAACGACGACGATGGTGTTGTTCGACAGGGTGGCCAGCTGCGAAAGGTCGGCGACGTTGGCACCGTTGTCCCTCACCGTGAACGCCGCGCCGACCACACCGGTGGGGGAGACAGTCCGAGCCACGATGTCGGTATTGCCGCCGCCGTTGTCGAGCGTATACGAGACGAAGTAGCTGCCGTTCGCAAAAGACGTGATCGACGCGTCCCTTGTCTGTAGGCCGCCGGTGTCGATAGAATCGTGGCGGACGGTACCAAGAGAAGAATTTGCGACGCGGACATAGATGTCGTAGTCGCCACTGAAAAGATCGGTGTAAGTGATGGCGATATTGCCGTTGTGCAGGTTGGTGATCGATGAGCCGTCGCTGTTGGACTGAGCGCCGGAGACGAACTGGCTGATCTTGACCTCGCCGCCCACCCTGTTCCCAAGCGCGTCGTAGCGTTGCCCGATGACGGCGCTGCCCGAGGGATTGTAGACGAGGCTGAAGTCAGTCCAAATGATCACATAGCCGCCGTCCGAGGCGTCCAGCCCGACGATCTGGCCAGTGCCCTGAAATACGCCTCCGTCAGTAGTATTGACCTGAGCCGGCGGCAGTCCCGTCGGGAGAGGTTTCCAAGGGGTGGGGGTCGTGCTCATACGCTTGCTCCTAGGTGTTCACCAACCAACGCACGCGATGCGCGCCAAGATGACCCGACCAATCGTGTCGGGCCACGAGCAAATAACGATGATGATCTCTTAGGCGGTGGGCCTCCCTCGCCGTTCAACCGGCGTCCCCGGATAAGCCCCGCACCAAGTTGGAAGATAGCAATCCTCTGGATCGCTGGGAAGCCCGCATGTGATGTGCGGACGACTGTCGGCGGCGCCGCCTGCGTTGAGGGCTTGGACTCGGAGCGCCTCTACCAGTGCATCGACCAGGGGCGCCGTTGCCACCGCGGCCGAGCGAGCACGCCCATGCGTTCGATATCCGCCCTACCTGTCGAAGCTGCTGGTGGGCGCAGCGCGTTAACGCTCGATGGCCTTATCCCCGCGCTCGCGGAGTGTGTCATAGTGCGCCTATCCCGCTCCATCCAAGGGGTCGTCTCCGGAGGCGTCCTGTGGCGAGGGCGGGCTGCAGAGCCGAGCTGCCGCTTCACGCGAGCGGTCAGCGACGGGGCTCCACGCCGCCGCCGCTGGGTGCAACTCCCCGGTCCCCAGAGAGGTGAAAGGCAGCGCCAGGCCATAAAATCTGCGCGGGGCGGCCAGGCGCCGCTCAATACTCAAATCGGACCGCGGTGCCTTGCCGCCCCGCAGCCCCTTGGAATGCCATAGCCTCGAGCGGACCAGCCGCTGCGAGGTGAGGCTGCTGCGGGAACGTGACCGGAATGAGCTCACGACCCGAACGGGTACTCCACGAACTCGACGATCACGCCCTCGGGGCCGCGGCAGTAGAATGGCTTGGCGCGGCCGCCGCGCAGGGAGATCACCTCCGACAGCGGCTCGTAGCCGGCGGCGAGCATGCGCCGGCGCGCTTCCACGGCGTCGTTCACCTGCAGGCAGATGTGGGTGAGGCCGATGTCGCACTGGCGGATGGGGATCGGCTTGCCTTCCGGCACCAGCCACTTGAACAGCTCGATGTGATAGCCGTTGAGCTCCAGCATGGCCCAGCGGCAGGCGGCGCCGGGCAGCCCCGTCACCTTGCTCAGGTCCGCCTCGTCGCGCTTGTCCATCTCGCCCAGCACCTTGAAGCCAAGGAGATCGACGAAGAACGACCTGGTCTTGTCCCAGTCGCTGCAGCTGAAGGCGGTGTGATGCTGGCGTACGATCAGGTCGCTAAGGGATTGGCTGTGTTGGGTCATTGCGTCCTCCGGCGTTCCCCGCGTCGGCTGGCTCGTTGCGAGCGCTGACGGCCAGTGATCTTGGCTCCGCCCGCGGCGCGGTGGCGTGCTTTCGCAACCGCTAACCTACCCCCGTCAATTCGACTTTAGTCGGTGATAGGTTGCCAACGCGGGATCATGAACAAAGGAGGGTTCCTTGATCAACAACTTCTCATCATGGGTCTTCAATCTGATGCTCTGGGGAGCCGTTTTCACGTTCGTGGCGCTTCTCTATGCGACCTACGTATCTCCCGTGTTCCTGCACGAGCCGATGAACTCTCTCATTGCGCTTGGCGTCATCGCCGTGCTGTCGCTGCTCTGGCCCAAATATTAGGCCGCCCCGAAAACGGGGCGGCACAGAAATCCCCTCTCCAGGTCCTGTCGAAGACATGCCTTGGGTAGATCAGTCGAGGACATGCCTCGGCCCGATGGGGAGGGGAGTTGCGCTGGCCTCAGCACCCCATCGCTTTGGCGAGACCGGTGAAGCTGTCGGTGACCACGTCCCAGTCGCGCTCGGCCTTGAAGTCGCGCTTCTGATGCGGGCCGTGTTCCGCCGGCCTGGCCACGAAGCCGGTGCGCAAGCCGACGCTGGCTGCGGCCGCGAGGTCGCCGTTGTGAGCCGCCACCAGCATCACTTGCGCCGGCTTCAGGTTGAGCAGCTCGGCGTTGGCCAGATAGGCCTGCGGCAGCGGCTTGTAGGCGCGCGCCGTCTCGGCGCCGAGGATCACGTCCCAGGGCAGGCCGCCGTTCTTCGCCATGCGCGTCAGCAGCCCGACGTTGCCGTTCGACAGCGGGCCGATGATGTAGGCCGTCTTGAGCCGCGTGAGGCCCGCCACCGCGTCGGGCCAGGGCTCGAGCCGGTGCCAGACGCGGTTGATGTGCTCCTTGTCGGCCTCGCCGAGCCCGGAGATGCCGTGCTTGGCGAGCAGCGTCTCCAGGCTCTCGCGGTGCAGGACGTCGAGGATGGTCCACGGCCGCCGCCCGGAGCGCACCGCGTCCATGGCCGGCTGGTAGAGCCCGCGCCAGTCATCGGTGAAGGCCACCCAGTCCACTTGCAGGCCCCTCTCGGCGCCGAAACGGGTAAGCTCCGCGATGATGCTCGAGCGCCAGTCGACGACGGTGCCGAACACGTCGAACAGCAGGGCTTGCACGTCGGCCTTGGCGGTCATGATCGGTCCTCTGGTCAGGGGCGGCTGCGCCGCTCGACGCTATTCGATGAAGCGGTCGCGCCACTGGGGTGGCGGCATCATGCAGCTCTCGTAGCGACCAAACAAGCGATAGCGGTTGCGCGCGACGCGGTCATAGACCCAGTCGGCGAGCGGGCGCGGCAGCAGGCGCAGAAGGGAGAGCGCCCGCCACACCCCGCCGAGGCGCTCGCCGGTGACCGCCACGCTGTCGAGCTTGGCGTAGGCGCGGCCGTCGGCGATGACGAGGTTGCTCTCGAAGGTCTCGGTGTCGAGGCCGTAGTGGCGCAACAGGGCCTGGCCGAGGGGGGACTGTGCGGTGGTGAGGCGGAAGCGGAATTTCGTATCGCGCCGCAGGATGAACTGGACGAAGCGAGAGCACAGCACGCACACCCCGTCGAACACGACGAGCGCCTTGTCATCGAGGAAGGTCGGCACGGCCGGGTCGGCGCGGTAGCTGTATGGGGCGGCCTCGGACAGCCGTTTGGAGAGACTTGCCGTCACCCCTTGGGCTCAATTCGGACGCGCACCTCCGGCCCGACCTGGGCGCGCGCCTCCGGCGCGACCTGGGCGCGCGCCTCCGGCGCGACCTGCGCGCGCGCCTCCGGCGCGACCTGCGCGCGGTGGCGCAGGAAGTGGTCGGCGAGCACGATCGCCATCATCGCCTCGCCCACCGGCACGGCGCGGATACCCACGCACGGATCGTGACGCCCCTTGGTGGAGATATCCGCGTCCTTGCCGAAGCGGTCGATGGTGCGCCGCGGCGTCAGGATGGAGGAGGTGGGCTTGACGGCGAACCGGCAAACGACGGGCTGGCCGGACGAGATGCCGCCGAGGATGCCGCCGGCACTGTTGGACAGGAACACCGGCCGGCCGTCGTTGCCCATGCGGATCTCATCGGCGTTGTCTTCGCCCGTGAGCTCGGCCGCCGCCATGCCGGCCCCGATCTCGACGCCCTTCACCGCGTTGATGCTCATCACGGCGGCGGCCAGGTCCTGGTCGAGCTTGCCGTAGATCGGCGCCCCCCAGCCGGCCGGCACGCCTTCGGCCACGACCTCGATGACGGCGCCGACCGAGGAGCCCAATTTGCGAATGCCGTCGAGATACTTCGACCAGGTGTCGACGATGCCGGCATCCGGGGAGAAGAAGTCGTTGGCGTCGACCTGGCTCCAGTCCCAGCGGGCGCGGTCGATCGCGTGCTGCCCGATCCGCACCAGCGCGCCGCGGATCGTCACGCCGGGGATCACTTTGCGGGCGATCGCGCCCGCGGCAACCCGCATCGCCGTCTCGCGCGCGGACGAGCGCCCGCCGCCGCGGTAGTCGCGGATGCCGTACTTCTCCCAGTAGGTGAAATCGGCGTGGCCGGGCCGGAACTTGTCCTTGATGTCGGTGTAGTCGCGGCCGCGCTGATCGATATTGTCGACAATGAGCGAGATCGGCGTGCCGGTGGTCACCTGCCGGCCGGCATCGTCCTCGAATACGCCCGAGAGCACGCGCACGGCGTCGGGCTCGCGCCGCTGCGTAGTGAATCGCGACCGGCCGGGCCTGCGCCTGTCGAGATGGACTTGAATGTCCTCGGCGGCGAGCGGGATGCCGGGTGGGCAGCCGTCCACAATGCAGCCGATCGAAGGGCCGTGGCTCTCGCCCCACGTCGTTACCCGAAAGAGATGGCCGATGCTGTTGTGCGACATGAAGCTGTCATCTCTTTTGCAGTGCAGCGAGATGCGCGCTGTAGCTATACCCGACACGCCCGGAGCGAGGCAACGCGATCGAAGTCGCCGAGCGCAGCTTCGCATCTGCGAGATGTGTGCGCGCTGCAACTGCCTTAACGCCGACAACAGAAAATCGTGTCCTTTGCGCCACTCGAGGCCTCCATCAGCGCGATCGACATTGTGCTTTCATCTAGCCGATTCTACTGTCGCCTCGCGTGTCGCGCACGGGCAGGGGCCAGTCCCTATAGACCTGCTGTCGTGCAAATGCGGTATCGCATTGTGCGCCGGGATTGGAAACGGGAGGTACTAGGAAATGCACATCAGGAAGACCCTAATCACCGCATTGGCTCTGGCGATCGCCATCGCGTTCTCGCCATTGCCTGATCTCCAAGCTGCGACATTCGTGAACCCGGGCTCGCAGCCTGGCGTGGACAACCTCACGCACGCCGTCAAGGCCAAGTCGAAGTCCAAGCGCAAGGGCAAGAAGAAGCGCAAGCGCGCAAAGAGCAAGAAGGGCCCTGGCAAGTGCGGCGCCTACATGTACTGGAGCAAGAAGAGCCGCAAGTGTCTGGACGCCCGCAACAAGCGCTAGGGCTGATCCGGAGCTGACTGCTTCTGTGGATGGTTTCGGCGGTCGGGGTGCTTGCCCCGGCCGCTGTTTTTTGTCGCGTGAGGTCGCGGCCGGTCGGCAACGCGCTCGGAAAGAGGCGCCGTGCGCATCAATTGCGCAAGCGCGCCAGCCCCTCCTTGGCGTCTAGATGGTCGGGCTCGAGAGCGAGCGCCTGGGTATAGTCCGCGCGCGCAGCGGAGGGGTTGTCGAGATCCTCCTGCACGCCCGCGCGGGCGACATAGGCATCGGCATCGCGCGGCTCGAGCCGGATCGCCTCGTTCAGATCGGCCAGCGCGCGCTGGAACTCGTCCTTGTTGGCGTGGGCCAGGCCGCGATTGAAGAATGCCCGCGCATTGTCGCGGTCGAGACGGATTGCCTGCGTGTAGTCGGCGATGGCTTTGTCGTAGTCGCCCTTGCTGTCGTAGGACTGCCCGCGATTGTTGAAAATATCGGCGTCGTTGGGCTCGAGCTTGATCGCCGCGGTGTAGTCGGCGATGGCTCGATCGTGATCGGCCATCTGGTCGTAGACGTTGCCGCGATTGAAGTAGGGCACCGCGCTCGTCGGATCGAGCTTGATCGCTTCGGTATAGTCGTCGATGGCCGCTTGCTTGTTGCCGGTGGTCTCGTGCACCAGGCCGCGCTGCAACAAGGCCTCGGTGCGAATCTCCTCGTCATCGGTCGCCTCGATCACGCGCGTACAGGCGCTGATCCGCGCTTCCGCGCGCGCGCTCTCGCTCTGGCAGGCGGCAAGCTGATCCGCGATCGATTGGCCGTGCGCCTCGTCGGCGCAGGCCGCCAGCAGCCAGGCGGCCAGTGCGAGCGGGGCGCCTGCCAAAAGTCTTGCATCGCGCCTGATCAGCATGCCGCGTTGTCCTCCTTGTTGCCCCTGGCCTGTCGCTTCGCGGCGCCCTTTGTAGGTGGGGGAGCCGGGGCCAGGCCAGCCGTTTTTTTGTCACCCTCGACAACATTTGCCGTGGTCCGACGGTCGCGCAGGGCCCCCAGCCGGAAATTGGCATGACAACCGCCGCAATTGCCGCCTATGAAGGTGTGGCTAGTGTCCTTCAGATCGCGAAATTCGTCTCAGTGCACGGCTTGCTCAGAACGAATTTCGCGATCTGAAGGACACTAGCCAGTTGATTGATTCTAGTGTGATTCAGATCGAGAAGTCCGCTCACGAACCCGGCCCAGCGCGATGGTGCGGACTTCTCCATCATCACACTAGCCTGGGGTAACGCTGGCGAGACTGCCACAAGGGAGGACGTAATGCGTACCATGGCCATCGCGTTCGGTCTGATCGCGCTTGCGCTCACGTTGCTCGTGCACTCGGCTTCGGCGGAGAAGAGCAAGATGGGCTGCGAGATCGGCAAGGAAGTCTGGAACGCGTCCATCGGCAAGTGCGAGCCGGGCGTGTCGAAGTGGGCCAAGAAGGCGGCCGCCCCGCGCGCCAAGAAGCCGGTCCCGGCCAAGAAATAGCCGCCTCCGGCGCCCTCTAGACCCAGTGCATGCGTCCAGCCTCGACCACGCGATCCCGTCCTGGGGGGAGGTAGGGCGCCTCTGCGTCTGCCACCCGCTGCGTGAGGGCGCAGCCGTCACGGGGCCGGGCCGCGATCGCGTCAAGTGCCTCGGCACCGCCCCCGCGTGTTCCGCGCGGAACAGCACCTGTGGGCGCGAGCCGCTAGGCTGCCACAACGTTGAGCATGAGCACGGAGCACGTCGATGACCCCCAGCCCAGCTTTCGAGATCCGGCAAACTGAGGCCGAAGCCCGCCGTGCGCCGGCGGTGGCGGGCGCCGCGGCTGGAAGCAACGTGCTGTGCGTGCTGATGCAGGCGCTGGCGTCGCCGCAGACGAGCCGGATCGTGGAGCGTGCCGGCGAGCTATTCATCGAGCCGGTGATGCCGGAATTGGCCCTCGCCGCCTGAGCCTGACATTTCCACATGGCGTCCGGTTTATGGAAGCGCGAGCGGCGCCGACGTTGACCAGCGCCCGGCCTTGCCCAATGATCGGCCGCGATGGACTACCTGCCTCGACCTTTGCGCCGCCTGGCGCAGCATCCGCGCCTGGCTCGGCTTCTTCAGCACGCAGCCGGCATCGAGCGGCTGACGCTTCTCACCGTCGTCGGCGTTGCCGTCCTGCTGCTCGCCGTGGCCAAGCTCGCCGATGCGGTCGGCGACGGCGCCACGCGCGCCTTCGACGAGTGGCTGCTGCTCGCCCTTCGCACTCCCGGCAATCCCGCCGATCCGATCGGCCCCAAGTGGTTCGAGGAGATGATGCGCGATTTCACGGCGCTCGGCAGCACCGGCGTGCTGGCCGTGGTCGTCCTGGCCGTCTCGGGCTTCCTCGCCATCACGCGCAAGGGCTACGCCGCGCTGTTCGTGCTCGGTGCCGTCGCTGGCGGTGTGTTGATCAGTCAGACCTTGAAGCTGGCGTACGGCCGGCCGCGGCCCGAGCTCGTGCCGCATGGCGCCGAGGTCTACAGCGCGAGCTTCCCCTCGGGCCATTCGATGATGTCGGCCGTGGTCTATCTCACGCTCGGCGCGCTGCTGGCGCGCACGCAGGCCGGTCAGGCGGTCAAGCCCTATATCATCGGGGTGGCCGTCGCCCTGACCATGCTGGTGGGCGCGAGCCGCGTGTATTTGGGCGTGCACTGGCCGACCGATGTACTGGCCGGCTGGGCGCTCGGCGGTCTGTGGGCGCTCGCCTGTTGGCTCGTCATGCTGTGGCTGCAGGGGCGCGGCCAGGTCGAGGACGAACAGCGAGACGATCGCCAGGCCGGGTGAGGATGGGAAGGTCTGGGGGTGAAATGCAATGACCTTCCGGCCAAGGAGCGCCGATTCAGGGCATCCTCGTCACCCCGTAGCGGGCCAGGGGAGGCCCTGCGGGCCGGCGCATAGGCAACTCCGGAAACCCTTTGGCCGGGTCGCGCTCAGCAATGTCTCCGGGATCGGTTGGCGGATGTCCGCGATTCGTCTATCCTCTTGCCGGTGATAGAAAATCCGCGGGAGAGCGGAAGCCGCAGCGCACGCGATGCGGACGTGCCTGGGGCCGAGCCGTCAGGGGCGCGCGCCGCAGGGCGCGCGAGGTAGGACGATGCTGTCGGGCGTGACGCGCGCCTTTTCCGACGATATCGCCATCGATCTCGGCACGGCGAACACGCTCGTCCACGTGGTGGGGCGCGGCATCATCATCGACGAGCCGTCGGTGGTGGCGGTGCAGGTGCGCGGTGGGCAGCGCGTGGTGCTGGCGGTGGGCCTGAAGGCCAAGGCCATGCTGGGGCGCACGCCCGAGCCGATCGAGCTGGTGCGGCCCATGCGCGACGGCGTCATCGCCGATTTCATCGCCACCGAGGAGATGCTGCGCCAGTTCATCGGCCGCGCCAAGACCATGCTGGGCTTTCGCCGCCCGCGCATCCTGATCTGCGTGCCCTCCGGGGCGACGCCGGTGGAGCGGCGCGCCGTGTACGAGACGGCGCTCTCGGCCGGCGCGCGCAGGGTCTACCTGATCGAGGAGCCGGTGGCGGCTTCCCTGGGCGCGGGCCTGCCGATCGACGGGCCGTCGGCGTTCATGGTGGTCGACATCGGCGGCGGCACGAGCGACATCGCCGTGCTGTCGCAAGGCAAGGTGGTGCAGGCGCGCTCGCTGCGGGTGGCCGGCAACGCCATGGACGAGGCCATCATGCGCTACGTGCGGCGCAAGCACGGCCTCGTCATCGGCGAGAGCAACGCCGAGCGCATCAAGATCGAGGCCGGCACCGCCATGGCGCAGCCCAACGGCCGGCAGGTGGAGATCCACATCAAGGGGCGCGATCTGCGCCAGGGCCGCTTGAAGAGCGCCGTGCTCGGCCCCCAGCACATGGCCGAGGCGCTGACCGGCTGCATTACCGAGATCGCCGAGTTCATCCAGCGGGCATTGGAAGACCTCCCCCCCGAGATCGCCGAGGAGGTGACGAACCGCGGCATCGTCCTGACCGGCGGCGGCGCGCTGCTCGACCGGCTCGACGCGGTGCTGACCCAGCGCGTCGGCGCCCGCTTCGTCGTGCCCGACAGCCCCATGCACTGCGTCATCAAGGGGACGGCGGCGGTGCTCGAGCAACTGGGGGAGCGCCAGCATCTGCTGATCGGGCCGTGACGGCGCGCAATGCGCGCGGCGCGGCCGAGGCGGCCAGCGGGCGTTGGCTGGACAGGCCCGCAGGGCGATGTTACACGGGGCCGATCGGGGCCCGGCGCGCGGGCCCTTTTGGCGCTTGACGTGCCGGGTGCATAGCTCAGTTGGTAGAGCAGCTGACTCTTAATCAGCGGGTCGCAGGTTCGAGTCCTGCTGCACCCACCAATGTTTTCAATAAGTTAGATATCCGCGATGGTTGGCTCTGATCCCTGCAGTACCAACGTAGTGCCAATGAACCCTAGCTCGCAGCATGTGGCCGACCGCACAACTCGGCAATGCTCGAGACGACATGCTCGAGACGCAGCGCAGGCCCTCCGACGAAGAGATCATTGAAGCCCTTGCTCGAGACCAGAGGCATCGGTCCGGGCTCCGCAGGCAATGCACGCACCCTATGAGCTTGTGAGCGTGGTGGACGACCCCCATGGGTCCCCAATACTGTCAAACACCGCTCGCGGAGCCGTTAGCCAGAGGCCTGAAGCTCGGCAAGCCGAAATTGGGCAGGACAAGCAGAAGCTTTGGCGAGCCGATCCCCGGGCGCTGCGCCAAGGCAAAACGAATAGAACAGCTGTCCCTGTTCGTTCTTCAATCGCCCCATCATGGCAAACCCCCGCCGCTCCATGTGGAGCGGCTACGGAATCAGTGTTCGCGGTCGAGGGCAACGGACTTTTGCAACAAAATCTGCCATGAACGGTCATTCGGGCCATCACCAAGAAATGTCTGCCCGCCCCGGCAGCGGGCATGTTGCCACCACATGTTGCCACCCGCCTTGCGGTGGTCATGTCGTCCGCGCAAACTGTGCCCTTGTTCATTGATCGATTGCGGAGATCGGTGTGATGGGCGTGCGTTTCGTGCGGTGCAGGGTGGCACTGATCGTGCTGCTGGCGGCCCTCGTGGTGGGCATCGGGACCATCGGGGTGCGAGCACAAGGTGCCGATGATCTTGCCGCGCTCAGCCGGCGGGTGAGCCAGCTGCACAGCCAAGGCAAGTACGCCGAGGCCATTCCGCTGGCCGAGCGCTACGTCGCCTTGGCTCGCCGGAAACATGGCGAGGAGCACACAGAGTTCGCCACGGCGATTTCCTGGTTGGCCGCGCTGTATGAGAAGCAGGGCCGCACCGCCGAGGCCGAGCCGCTTATGAAGCGCGACCTGGCCATCACCGAGAAGGCGCTGGGGCCCGATCACCCCGATGTCGGGCAATCGCTCAACAACCTGGCCTTCCTCTATCAGGCGCAGGGCCGGCTGACGGAGGCCGAGCCCTTGTACAAGCGCGCCCTCGAGCTGACCCGCGCTCAGAAGGGCGAGGACCATCTCGATACGGCGGCAAGATCGGCCTGGCTGGCCGCCCTCTATCAGGCGCAGGGCCGGCTGGCAGAGGCCGAGCCCTTGTTCAAGCACGCCCTCGAGGTCTACGAGAAGGCGCTGCCGGCCGGCCATCCCGACATCGCCGAGAGCCTCAACAACCTGGCCGCCCTCTATCGGGCGCAAGGCCGGCTGGCAGAGGCCGAGCCCTTGCTCAAGCACACCCTCGAGATGCGCGAGAAGGCGCTGCCGGCCGGCCATCCCGACATCGCCCAGAGCCTCAACAACCTGGCCGCCCTCTATCGGGCGCAAGGCCGGCTGACGGAGGCCGAGCCCTTGCTCAAGCACGCCCTCGAGATGCGCGAGAAGGCGCTGCCCGCTGGCCATCCCGACATCGCCACGAGCCTCAGCAACCTGGCCGTCCTCTATCAGGGGCAAGGCCGGCTGACGGAGGCCGAGCCCTTGTTCAAGCACGCCCTCGAGATGCGCGAGAAGGCGCTGCCCGCTGGCCATCCCATCATCGCCACGAGCCTCGGCAGTCTGGCCTTCCTCTATTGGGCGCAGGGCCGGCTGGCAGAGGCCGAGCCCTTGCTCAAGCACACCCTCGAGATGCGCGAGAAGGCGCTGCCCGCCGGCCATCCCGACATCGCCGTCAGCCTCAGCAGGCTGGCCGTCCTCTATCAGGCGCAGGGCCGGCTGGCAGAGGCCGAGCCCTTGCTCAAGCACGCCCTCAAGATGACGGAGAAGGCGCTGCCCGCCGGCCATCCCGACATCGCCTCGAGCCTCAACACCCTGGCCGTCCTCTATCAGAGGCAAGGCCGGCTGACGGAGGCCGAGCCCTTGTTCAAGCACGCCCTCGAGATGCGCGAGAAGGCGCTGCCGGCCGGCCATCCCAACATCGCCACGAGCCTCAGCAGCCTGGCTGACCTCTACTACGCAAAGCGCGCCTGGGCGGATGCCGCCGACTACGCACGCCGTTCCAGCGCGAACATTGTCGAATACGCCAAGCGGGCCGCGCGCACCCCCGAGGGCGGGGCGACGGACACTGCCCGGTCAGAGCTTACCAAAGCATCTCTACAACGCGGGTCGCCGTTCGTCTGGCTCATGCTCGCAGCTTGGCGGCTCGCCGAGCAGCAGCCCGGTCAGCGCACCGCCTTGAGCGAGGAGACCTTCACCGCCTCGCAATGGACCGGCCAGACGTCGGCAGGGGCGGCGCTCGCCATGATGGCCGCGCGCTTCGCCAAGGGTGAGGGTGAACTTTCGCGCCTGGTGCGCGAGCAGCAAAACCTCTCCGGCCTTTGGCAGCAGCTCGATAAGCAGATCATGGCCGCGCGTTCGGCGCCGCCCGAGCGGCGCATCGCCACCGCTGAAGCTGCGCTGGCGGCCCGCCGCACCAAAACCGATCTTCAGCTCGTGGCGCTCAACGCCCGTCTCGCCAGGGAATTCCCTGAGTACGCCGCGCTCGCCAGTCCAGAACCGCTCTCAATCAAAGCCACGCAAGAGCAGCTGCAAGCGGACGAGGCGCTGGTGCTGTTCGCCTTTACTTGGGCTGAGGGCTTCGCCTGGGTCGTCACCCGCGAGCGTGCGCGTTGGGTGCGCCTCGGCGACACGACGGCCAATATTCGCGCCAAGGTGCAAGCCCTGCGCTGCGGTCTCGACCGGGACGGCGAATGGCAATGGTCGCCTGACAAGCAGGGTTGGCTTGCGCGAAGACCAACGTGCGCTCAGCTCAGGCCCGACGGCCTAGCAGCTAACGAACCACCCCCCTTCAACCTCGCCATCGCGCACGAGCTCTACGAAGCCTTGCTCGGCCCTATAAAGGACGACATCAAGGGTAAGCACCTTTTCATCGTGCCGGCTGGCGCGCTGACCAGCCTGCCGTTCCAGGTGCTCGTGACGGACAAGCTGGCTACGCCAGTGCCCAGCGATCCGGCGGTCTACGCCGGCATCGCCTGGCTCGCTAGGTCGCACGCGATCACGGTGTTGCCCTCGGTCACGAGCCTCAAATCGCTGCGCACGGCCGCCGGCAAGAGCCCGGCCGTCAAGCCCTACATCGCCTTCGGTAACCCGCTGCTCACCGGCCCTGACGGCACTGATAAGCGCGCGTGGGACAAGCAAACGTGCCCCAAGAGCGTTGGGCAACGCGTGGCGTCGGCGCTCGGCCTTCAGGGGACACTTGGCTCGTTTTTCCGCGGTGGCCTCGGCAATGTCGAGCAATTGCGCCGGCAGCAGCCCCTGCCTGAGACGGCAGACGAGCTATGCGCCGTCGCACGCGATCTCAAGGCGCCCGAGAGTGATATCTACCTCGGTGCCAGAGCGACCGAGCGCACAATCAAAGGGCTGAGCAAGGCTGGCGACCTCAAGAGCCACGCCATCGTGCATTTCGCGACCCACGGCCTGCTCGCTGTTGAAACCGAGAGCCTTGCCAAGTCGCTCGCTGAGCCAGCCCTGCTTCTGACGCCGCCCGACATCGCGAGCGAGGAGGACGACGGGCTTCTGACCGCCTCCGAGGTAGTTCAGCTCGAGCTCAACGCCGAGTGGGTGATCCTGTCGGCCTGCAACACTGCCGGCGCCGGCGACACGGTCGGCGCGGAAGCGCTGTCGGGGCTGGCCCGTGCGTTCTTCTATGCGGGGGCCCGCGCTCTCCTCGTCTCGCACTGGTATGTGGACTCGGATGGTGCTGTGAAGCTCACCACCCGCGCCATTACCGAGCTGCGGCGGCATCCCAACATCGGCAGGGCGGAAGCGCTTCGGCGTGCGATGCTCGCCCTCATGGCCGACACATCACGGCCGGCCAACTGGATGCCGGCTGCACACCCGGCAATCTGGGCACCGTTTGTGGTTGTGGGTGAGGGGCGGCAGTGAATGACCAGCTTCCTGGAAAGCGAGCTTACTCGTCCTTGTGGCTATGCGTGCACTCAGTCTGCAAGCACGGTTGAGCCGAAGGTTGGTTCCGCTCTAGGTTTCCGTCCTACCGTATATCTGTGTCCCAATAATGCACTGAGGCCTATTTGACCTCCTCTTGCGCGCGACCGCGCCATGTCCGACTTGGGTCTTGTGTCACGAGCATCGCCGATCCACACGGCGGTGCGCAACTGTACGAGAGATGAAGGAGGGCCCTTCGGGTTCGGCGATCAGGTCGTTGATCCCAAGCCACCGTGAGCTGCTGCGGTCAAAAGCCGTGGTGGTGAGCGTCACGGAAACGTCGGGACGATGATCCCGGCAGGCACGGTCGAGAGAGGTGAGCGCAAGCGAACTGCTTCTGAAGCGTCGAAATCGGATTAGATGTTGTCAAAACCGGGGGCTGACCCAACTCCCGGGATCAGCTCGGAAGATGTCCTGATACCGACCGAGCGGCATCCGGCGTGTAGGCAGCGCGAAGCTCGACCAGGCTCTGGTACGGAACGTGAGAACCTGGCCGGCGATGCCAAGGGAAAAGGCGCAAGCGGCTCCAACCGCGAGGCCGAAAGTACCGATGCGCCGGAGAGGGGCGGACTGCCTCGTAGTAGTGATGAAGCGGGTGTAATGCCCGTGGAGCGAAGGGGGTGGGTCACCGCCGTTGAGTTGGGTCAACCGGCAACGGGAGGAACCTGACATACAACGGAAGGCGGCAGCCTTCGTGCGGTGGCACGAGCCGGATGATGCGAGAGTATCCAGTCCGGATCTGGTGCAGCGAGGCTAGCTGCCATTCCTGCGGGTGAAAGCCCCGCCAACAGAGGAGTCCAGTCACTGTTGTAGTCATATCCAGCAACGTGCCTATCGCGTTGGAAGCCTGGATGTAAAAGCC
>Ga0247727_10005078_pt1 | contig 27124 bp, 17 predicted proteins | sample WisWelCaveWW1625_FD_202498 | JGI IMG/M metagenome (GOLD analysis project Ga0247727, IMG submission 202498) | Biofilm microbial communities from Wishing Well Cave, Virginia, United States - WW16-25 | ecosystem: Environmental > Aquatic > Deep subsurface > Groundwater > Cave microbial mat | place...
AAATGGAGAGCCACATCGCCATTGTATGCGCGGTATGGGCAACTTCGTGACTCACCTCTTGTGTCGCAGGCACTGCAACGCCGGCGACGGCATAGGCGGCGATATTCGGTTTCGTGACGAGATCTTCGAACCAATGGCCGTAACCGCTGAAAACTGACAACACCCCGAGCACGATCAGCGGCACTGTCATGACGGTGGGAGATTCATGAATGTGATGATGCGTTTTTTGATTGGCCGGTTCGCCGAAGAAAGTCATGTAAACCAAACGGAACATGTAGAACGCCGTAATTCCCGCGCAGGCCAGCAGCGTGATAAAAATCACCATGTGCGCAGGATTCTGCGAAACCATTGCGGTTTCCAACGCCGCCGCGAGAATCGCATCTTTGCTGAAGAAGCCGGAGAAAAACGGCACGCCGGCAATGGCGCAGGTGGCAAGCAACATCGTCCCGAAAGTGATCGGCATTTTCGTGCGCATGCCGCCCATGTTGCGCATGTCTTGCGGGTCGGAATGATGATCGTGCAACTCGTGATACGCATGGTGCATCGCGTGAATCACCGAACCGCAGCCAAGAAAAAGCAGCGCTTTGAAGAAGGCGTGCGTCATGAGATGGAAAAGTCCGGCGGTGTAACCGCCCACGCCCAACGCGGCGATCATGTAACCGAGCTGGCTGATCGTCGAGTAGGCCATCACTTTTTTAATATCATTCTGCGTGAGAGCTATGGTCGCGGCGATAAACGCGGTGATAGTGCCGATGACGCCGATGAAGAGCAGCGCGTCGGCGGAGTAAAACACAAACGTGCGACCGACGAGGTATACGCCGGCGGCAACCATCGTCGCGGCGTGAATCAATGCGGAAACCGGCGTCGGGCCTTCCATGGCGTCCGGCAACCAGACATGCAGCGGAAATTGCGCGGACTTCCCAATCGCGCCGAAGAAAACTAAAATGCCGGCGAGCGTCCACAAACCGCCGCTCAATTTTCCCGCAGCGACGCCGGCAAATACTTCCTCAAATTTAAATGTGCCAAGCGTGGCAATAATGATCATGATGCCGACGAACATGCCGATGTCGCCGACGCGCGTGGTGATGAAGGCTTTGATGGAGGCGTCGCTGGCGGATTTTTTCTCGTACCAGTGGCCGATGAGCAGATAGGAGCTTAATCCGACGAGCTCCCAAAAAATGTAAATGCCGAAAAAATTATCGACGAGCACCAAGCCGAGCATCGAGAACGTGAACAGCGCGAGATAAGCGTAATAGCGGCTATACCGCACGTCGCCGTGCATGTACGCGATCGAAAAGAGATGCACGAGCGAACTCACCAGCGTCACCACCACCAGCATCACCGCGGTGAGGTTGTCGATGAGAATGCCGAAGCTGATATCGAGCGGCCCGACTTTTATCCATTCAAACGTGCGCGTCACTTTGAAATTGGGATCGTACTGCTTTAGCGCGCTGCCGAAAATGAGAATGGCCAAAATCAACCCAATAAACATCGCCGTCGTAGGCAGCCAATCACCCTGCCGCGGCAGGCGCTTGCCAATAAAAATCTGCATCAAGAACGCCGCCAACGGCAACAGCGCGATGATGATGGCTTGCGTGAGAATGGTATTTTCCAAATTTTCTCCTCCGCCCCGATTTAAAAATCGGGGCTAATAAACTGAAGCTCGCTAAAGCGAGCTATTTTTTTCATTCAGGACGCTTCAGCGTCCTTGCACGTCTTAGCCCCGAAATTGATTTCGGGGCGGCGATTACCCCAACAACGAATCCGCTTCATCCAAATTAACCGAGCGCATGCGTTGATAGATATTTAAAACAATCGCCAATGCCACCGCGGCGCCGGCGGCGGCCACGACGATAACGAAGATGCCGAACATCTGGCCGTCGATATCTTTATCGAGATAACGCGCAAAGGCGATGAAATTGATATTGGCGGCGTTGATAATCAACTCCGCGCCCATCAACACCGTGACCGCATTGCGCTTGGTGATCACGGCCAGGAGGCCGAGGCAAAACAGCATCGCGCCGAGCACGAGAAAGTGAGTGAGGCCAACTTGCATTAGCGTGCGTCTCTCCTTCCAATGAAGGCCGCACCGACGAGCGCGGCAAGTAATAAAACCGAAACAATTTCAAAAGGAATCAAATAATCCGTCATAAACAACGTGCCGATGGTTTTGGTGGTCGGCGCCGGCGCGCCAAGTTCGGCTTTCGGCCACGGCGTTTGCCAGATCATGCGCAGCAAAATCGCGGCGACGCCGGCACAGACGAGCGTGGCGGGCAACACTTGCAGCGTGCCGGTGCGCATTTCCGTGCCGCTAAAACGCTGCGATAACATGACGCCGAAGAGCAGCAATACCAAAATACCGCCGACATAAATCAGCAATTGCGTCGCGGCGATAAAATCGGCGCCAAGCATGACGTAAATGCCGGCGACGCCGAAAAATGCAAACAGCAAGCCGACGGCGTTATAAATGATATTCTTCGAAAAAACCATAAGCGCCGCCGAAGCCAGCGTTAGCGCGGCGATCAGGTAAAACATGACATCGAAGCCGGACATAAAATTTTCCTGAAACGTGGTTTGTAAAACGTAAGGCGTAAACCGTAAACCAACACTTTCATGTCATCCCGAAGGGAACTTGTTTAATCGCAAGCCCGGTGCTGGCGATGAACAAGATCCCGCTTCGGCGGGATGACATGTTTTTGGAAAGCTGCGAGCTGCTAAATCAACATCCAAAGTCCAACACCCAGCAAACACGCGAAACTAAACGGCGTCAACACTTTCCACGAGAGATGCATAAGCTGATCGACGCGCAGGCGCGGCAGCGTCCAGCGCAGCCACATGTGGGTGAAGATGATAAACCCGGCTTTGCCGGCAAACCAAAAAACGCCCCACGCGCCGCCATTCATAAAACTGCCAAACGGACTCGACCAACCACCGAGAAAGAGCGCGGCGCCGACCAAAGCGACGACCAACATTTCGGCGTATTCGGCGAGCATGAAGATCGACCATTTGAAGCCGCTGTATTCGGTGTGAAACCCGCCGACCAATTCGGATTCGGCTTCCGGAAGATCGAACGGCGTGCGGTTACATTCGGCCAGCGTCGCGATGTAGAAAATAATAAAGGCAATAAAATTAAAAGGAAAATAGCGCAAGATGAACCAATGAAAAAGGCCGCCATCTTGCGCCAAGCTGATGGCATTGAAATTCAGCGAGCCGACCTGCATGACGACGACGAGCATCGCGAGTCCGGCGGGAATTTCATAGCTCACGATCTGCGCCGCGGCGCGCATGCCGCCGAGCAGCGCCCATTTATTGTTGGACGCCCAACCGGCGAGGAGAATCGCTATAACGGAGAGTGAAGTGATGGAGGCGACGTAAAAAACGCCGATGTCAAAATTGGCGAAAACAAATTCGCGGGTATAAGGCAGCGCGGCAAAGGCGGCGCACGGCGCGGCAAAAACCAGAAACGGCGCGAACATGTGCAGTTTTTTATCCGCCGCGGCGGGAACGATGTCTTCTTTTAATAAAAGCTTGACCGCATCGGCGAGGGTTTGGAGAATCCCCTGCGGGCCGACTTCCATCGGGCCGAGGCGATCCTGCATCCACGCGGAGATTTTGCGCTCGGCATAAACCGCGACCAGCGCATTCAACGCCATCACCGTGGCAAATAACACCGCGCCAAGCGCCATGAAAATCAGCGTCAAGATCGCCGGCGGCAAATCGGCGAGGAATGTTTGTCCATTATGCAGCGTCGCAATCAACTCTTGCATCCGAAATCTCCTCTATTCACACAACAAGCAATATGAAACTGGCAACGAAAAGGGGCTTCGACAAGCTCAGCCGCAACCCAATTTTATGGTATCCGGATTTTGCGAATCGTCCGGATTGATTTCTTTTTATCGGTTTATCTTTTTTGCTTTTTTAAACGGTTGCTTCTTCACGCTTCTCCGAAACAACTGCCGCCGGCAAATCCTGGAAAAATTCCGGCGCGGATTCGCGGGCGTATTTGCCGGTTTGCGGCTTGTCCCATTCGAGGTCGCCTTTGCGCCAAACATAAGCCAACCCTACCAGCAAAATGGCCACGAAGACGAGCGCTTCGACAAACGCCGCGACGCCAAATTTTTGCGCCACGAAGCTTTTAAATATCGCCGCCCACGGAAAGAGAAAGGCGATTTCCACGTCGAAAATCAAAAAGACAAGGGCGATGACGTAAAAACGATTGTTGAATTGAATCCACGATTGGCCGACCGGCAGTTCCCCGCATTCATAGGTCGACAATTTGATCGCGCTGGGATGGCGCGGCTGGAGCAGACGCGAAATGATTAGGTTGATCGCAATAAAGGCTGAACCCACGACCAAAAAAATAAATGCCGTGGTAAAATCAAAAAACATCTTTTCCTCCTCCGTGCTGAAATTCTCTGCCGGTAAACCGGCAAGTGAGCCTCGTTTGCCGTGTTAATCGCCTGAAATAAATTAAGGCTTATGATAACAAAAAATCATTTGAGAGTCAAGGGAAAATTCTGTAACCAAATTTTATCTTGCTTTTCAGGGCGCCGAACCGCAAATTGGAATATAAGCAAATTAGCCGATTAACTGCGGAAAAAAATTGAAAACTTTATGAAACGTATCGGAATTCTCACCGGCGGCGGCGATTGCCCCGGACTCAACGCGGTGATTCGCGCCGTGGCGAAGACGGCCATGAATGATTACAATGCCACGGTGATCGGCATCGAAGATGGATTTGAAGGGCTGGTCGAAGGCCGCATGCACGAGCTGGAGAACAAACAGGTTTCCGGCATCATCAATCAAGGCGGCACGATTCTCGGCACCTCGAATAAAGGCGATCCGTGGCATTATCCGACGGAGGGGCTTGACGGCAAAAGCGTGATTGTTGATGCGTCGCAAAAAGCAATGAAGAATTATCAACGTTGGGCGCTCGACGTGATTATCGCGGTGGGCGGCGACGGCACGATGAATATTTCACATAAGCTCGCGCAGCTTGGCGCCAATGTCGTCGGCGTGCCGAAGACGATTGACAACGATCTTGAAGCCACGGACATGACGTTCGGTTATGACTCCGCGGTTTATGTCGCCACCGAGGCGATCGATCGTTTGCACACAACGGCTTCGGCGCATCATCGGGTGATGGTGATCGAAGTGATGGGCCGCTATGCCGGATGGATCGCACTTTCCGCGGGATTCGCCGGCGGCGCGGATATTATTCTCATTCCGGAAATTTGTTTCAAGTGGGAGCCGATTTGCCGGAAGGTGCTCGAACGCAGCACGCACGGCAAACGTTTCAGTATCGTCTGTGTTGCCGAGGGCACAAAGTGCCCTGAAATTGGCGAGATCGTGAAAACGTATGATGTGAAACGCACCGATGCGAAACAGCTCGGTGGCGTCGGCGAGTTTGTGGCGAGAACGATTGCGGAGCGAACCGAACTGGAAACGCGCGTGACCGTGCTCGGCCATTTGCAGCGCGGCGGCAGTCCGACGCCGTTTGATAGAATTCTCGCAACGAAATTCGGCGTGCTCGCGTGCAAATTAGCCGCCGAAGAAAAATACGGCATGATGGTCGCGCTGCGCGGCAACGACGTCGTGCCGGTGGCGATCAAAGAGGCGATTTCACGGCAGAAGCTGGTGCCGCCGGATCATCAAATGGTGCTGGCGGCAAAATCGGTGGGAACGAGTTTTGGGGATGAGTGACTGGATGCTGGATTCTTGATACTCGAGGCGTCAAGTGGGTTAAAGAAATTGAAAAATCGCGAGGCTGATACGATGGAGAAGAAACTCTTTCGTGAGCTAACCGGTGCTTTAAAAAACGCTGCGGCATTTGAGTGCTGTGAAAAATAGATCTCCGCATTGCGAAATTACCCCGTCGAAGCCGATGCGCGCGCCGAAAATCACTCCATCTTTGCCGCCGGCCAATTGAAAATATCCTGCACGTTGATGCTAAACCCCGGCAGAACTTCCGGACAGGTGAGCGTGTCTCGCACCCAGCGCTCCTCGGTCGGCGTAATCACAAAAACGGCTTTTTCGTAAGGATCAACAATCCAAACCACGCGGCTGCCCTTTTCCAAATACAGGCGGGCCTTTTGAAAAAAACCGGTCCAGCGATCTTTGTAAGAAACAATTTCAACCGCCAAATCCGGCGCGCGCACGTCATATCTCTCTCCGGCGCGGATATTTTCGTTGAGCACAACGGCAATATCAGGCACGCGACTTTCGTAAGGATTCTCCGGCCACGGGCGAATTGTCGATTCCGTCCGCACGCGTCCGATGGGGTTCTTCTTAAAATAAAAAACCACCTCTGCGCTCAGGAGCGCTTGCGATTCGGCATGAAAATTATCTGCCATTTTATAAACCACCCTGCCATTAATGAGTTCAAAGGGCCTGCCATCCGCTATTTTCAGGGCTTGCTCAAACGTGAATCGCTTTGGCGGCGCAGTTGACTTGAGTGGGGCATCCATCAATGGAATGGATGATTCTTTTTCAACAGTGGCAAATTGTTCAACAGCGATTGCCATGAGTTTTCCTTTCGATTGGGTTTATACTCGGCTTTCAAAATATAACTTGTACAGAGGTGAAAAGCAAGAACAGTTTTCAAGAATTCACTTGGTCAAAGGCAGAAACTGCCTCGCCAACTCATCCGAATCCCCGTATTGCCCGCGCAGTTTCTGCAATTGAATTTTAAGCCGCTGAATGATTTCTTGATACGCCGGATCATCATAACGATTGTCAAGCTCGTGGCGATCCGTTTGCAAATCATAAAATTCCCACGCGTCGATGTCATAATAAAAGTGAATGAGTTTATAGCGTTCCGTCCGAATGCCGTAATGCCGCTTTACCATATGCCACGCGGGATATTCATAATAATGATAGTAAATCGCCTCGCGCCAATCCTTCGGCGTTTTGCCGCGCAGAACTTTTCGCAATGACCGGCCTTGCATGTTCTTGGGAATTTTCACACCGGCATAATCCAAAAATGTTGGCGCAAAATCCAAGTTGAGCACCATATCTTCATTGACGGCACCTTTTTTAATTTCTTTCGGATAGCGCACCAGCAGCGGCATGCGCAGCGACTCTTCATACATGAACCGCTTGTCAAACCAGCCGTGTTCGCCGAGATAAAAACCCTGATCTGATGTATAAACCACGATGGTGTTTTCCGCGAGGCCATTTTTCTCTAGATAATCCAACACGCGCCCGACATTTTCATCCACCGAGGCGACACAGCGCAAATAATCTTTGATGTAGCGCTGATATTTCCAATTGTCCAAATCTTTGCCTTGCAGCTTCGCCTGTTTGAATGCGTCATTTTTCGGACCGTAAGCCGCTTCCCAAGCTTGGCGTTGCTCGGAAGTCATTCGTTGCAGATCGCGGAGAAAACTCAACTCCAGCCCTTTTAAACTGTCTCCTTTGGCAGGAACTTTGAGGTCATACGCGAGATTTGTATGTTGCGCAATCGTCATCTCCTGCTGGCGGGCGGCGTCGCTGCGCGTGCGATAATCGTCGCCAAAAGTTTCCGGCAAAGGAATTTCGACGTCGTCATATAAAGTGAGATGTTTGGTATTCGGCATCCAATTGCGATGCGGCGCTTTGTGATGCAGCAGCAAACAAAACGGCTTGTTCGGCTCGCGTTGGTCAAGCCATTCGAGGCTGAAATCCGTGATTAAATCCGTGGCATAACCGATATGCCGTTTGCGCTCGCCCATGTCAATGAAATCGGGATTGTAATACGCGCCCTGATCCGGCAAAACATTCCAATAATCAAAACCAGTCGGATCGCTTTTCAAATGCCATTTGCCGATGACCGCGGTTTGATAACCGGCCCGCTGCAACAATTTTGGAAAGGTTTCCTGACTCCCATCAAACCTGACGATGTTATCGATCTGCCCGTTGTCATGGCTGTATTTGCCGGTCAACAACACCGCCCGGCTCGGCGCGCAGATGGAGTTCGTGCAAAAACTCCGGTTGAAGCGTATGCCTTCGTTCGCAATGCGATCAAGGTTCGGCGTTTGATTGATACGGCTTCCGTAACAACTCAACGCTTGGAACGCGTGATCGTCGGTCATGATGAAGAGAATATTGGGGCGCTGGGAGTGGGTTTGGCTCAGCAATAAGGTGGGTAGGAAAATTAAAGCAGAAGCAACGCAGGCAAATTTTTTACAAAAGCCTCGTTGGACGCTGCTGCGTTTTTGCATGCCGCCTCCTCAATAGCGTGGTTGACATAAATCGTAGCGCAACATTCATGTTGCGCTTCAGAAGGATGATCGAGGCCAGTTTTTTATTTTTCCTCCGTAACTGCCGTCGGCCAATTGAAAATATCTTGCACATTAACGCTAAACCCCGGCAGAACTTCCGGACATGTCAGCGTGTCGCGCACCCAGCGCTGCTCGTTCGGCGTGATGACGACGACGGCTTGCTGATACGGATCGACGATCCAAACCACGCGGCTGCCTTTTTCCAAATATAATTTCGCCTTTTCCAACAACTCGGTCCAGCCGTCATGGCGCGAAACAATCTCAATCGCCAGATCCGGCGCGCGGGTGGCGTACTCTTCGGCGGTCAAATTTTCATTGAGGATGACGGAGATGTCCGGCGTTCGGCTTTCATATTTGTTATTGGGCCAAAGGCGGAGCATGAATTCGGGGCGAACGCGGCCGATGGGGTTGGTTTTAAAATAAATACCTACTTCGACACACAAACGTCCCTGCGTATCGGCATGTTTATCATTCGGCATTTTGTAAACGATCCTCCCTTCGATCAATTCAAAAACTCTGCCCGCGGCCACTTGATCCGCTTGTTCAAGAGTCAGCTTTTTCGAGCGGGGCGCCGCTTTTAACGGCGGCGCGATCAGTTCCAATATTGGGAAGGGTTCTTCCCGCGCGGTCCAAGTTTCAACGACGGTCGACATGGTTTTTCCTTTCATTCAGACTTTAAAAATTCTCTCTGCATAAGATAAACATTTTCGCGCGCTTTGTCAACAGGCAAAAATTTCAAAAAAATTTTTCGAGGCGCTCGCGTGCTTATAAAAAACCTTGCCTTCCTCCTCATGCGTTCGATACCAACTTTGCTCTCTTCTCCCCCAAAAATAATCAACTGACTCAAAGCGATTGTCCCGAGCGCACAACGCGCACAGAGCCGATATATGTAATTGGATAATGATAACAAATAAAAAAAAATGTTTGGTGAAATAAAAAGCTGGAAGCGTTTTATAAAATTGACCGGTCGCTCGCAGCGACCGGTCAATACGAGGAGCATAAGGTAAAAATAAAAAGAGCAAGCGGCTCTAATTTGCAGAACCGCCTGCTCACCTTGAGGAGGAAAAGGAGGCAAATTCAGTGACCAGTAATCAGTCACCAGTATGCAGTGATCAGAAGTCAGCGCCGATCGAAAATATCTTCACCGGCTTGCTGACGGTTTTCAAATCCGTCGGCCAAGCGACGTTGTAGCCGAGGCTGACGTAACCGAGATTGAGGCGCGCGCCAACACCAAACGCGCCGCGCAGGTCTTGCAAATGGAAGCCGCCTTTGGTGGAGAACGGTTGAAATTCCTTTTTAATCAAACCGGGCACGTCGAGACCCCACGCCGCGGCGGCATCTGCAAATGTCACGGCGCTCAGGAAATCTGCGGTCGGCGGCAGGAAGGGCAGTAGCGGAAAACGATATTCAATGTTCTGCACGATGAAATTCGTGCCGAGCAAATCCGCGCTGTCGGTGCCGCGGAACGAGTACGGCCCGCCGATGCGAAACACTTGCGATCTCGCGTCGCGGCCAAAGTTGCTGCCGCCGAGGAAACGATACGCCAGCACCGAGCGGCTGTTGACGCTGAAATATTTTCGATAATCCGCCAGCACGGTGGTGATTTGGAAATCATTGGTGGTGCGTTGAACTTCAATGCGGCTGCGGCGGCCGCGGCGCGGACCGAGCGGACCGTAAACTGCGTTGTCATAAACCAACGCCGCGCCGACTTGGCCGAAACTGAAGCTGCCCAAACTTTCTTTATCCTGACGAATTTTGCCGTTGGAAAAATCCAAACTCTCGACCACAAAATCCTGATTCACGTGCGTGAGACCGGCGCTCACTTCCACGCGCGAGAAACGGCTGAACGGATAATAAGCGAACCCGCTGGCGCCACGATACGTTTGCGTCACGAAACCGGCGGCGTTCGGCGCTGCAAACACGCCATACGCGTTGCGCTGCTGGAACGCCTCAAAGCCGTAACCGAAGCGATGGCCTTGATTCAAATAGCCAAGGCCCAAATCCGAGTTGCGCAGGTCGCGCGTCAAACCGAGCGCGACGATGAAATTGTGGTTGCTCATCATATCGCTGAACCCAAGTTGCAGCCCGCCGGCCGCGCCGAAATAACCGCCCAGCGACGCGCCGAGCGCGATACCATCCAGCCTGGGCATGCGGCTGTATTTGCGCGACTCGACGGAGTCGGCGCTCGCCAGGTTATATCCAACATAAAAATTGTTGAAATCGGGAACCGCAGGCAACCACAGCGAATCACTTTTTACAACTTGCAACTTCTCGCTTGCCAACTCCATCCGAAAGAGCTGCCAGCTTTCTTTCACAAAAGAGGAAAATATCATCACGCGGCCATCGGCAGACCAGCTCATCGCCGGCGTGGTTTCGGTGATGCCGGACACGCCGGTTTTCAGCGCGGTGATCGGAGTGATTTGTTTCGTCACGATATCGAGGCGATAAATATTCGGGATGCCCTGATGATCCGCCACGAAAGCCACTTCGCTGCCGTCCGCCGACCATTGCGGATTGATGGCGTCGCCGGGCAAATCGGCAAGCAACGCAATTTCTTTCGTCGCGAATGAGTAGATCGCCAAATCATTATCGCCAAAAAGCAATTTGCTTTCATCGGTGCCATTGCCGCGATCCGTGGCAAAAACAATTGCATGGCCATCGGGCGACCATTGCGGATGCAATTCGGAGAAACGATCCTGCGTCAAGCGGCGCAATTTTTGGTCGGCAAGATCGACGGTGTAAAGATCGGAACGGCCGCCGGAGATGCCGACGAAAACCAGCTCATCGCCTGCCGGCGAGAAACTCGGCGAGACCAAGCCGTTTAATTCCGCGAAAACCAGCTTGTGGAGAATAGCGTCGCGATTGACGTCCATGACGTAAATCGCGTCGTCCTTGCCGGCTTTGGAAACGAAGGCGAGCCGGCTGCCGTCGCGCGACCAGTTGATGGTGGTGTCGAAAAAGCGCAGCGATTCAAAATCGCGGCTCTGGCCGCCGGTAATGAGGCGGCGGTTTTCAAATTTGCCGTTGCTTTTTTGCTCGAGCAAATAAATCTCGTCGGTCAAATTTTTGTTCGCGACGTAGGCGATCTTTTTGCCGTCGGGACTCACGGACGGCACGAGATTCATGCGATGGAAATAACCTTCCTGTTTCGTGATCTGCTGCGCGATTTGATTGGGACGTTGCAGCGTGCTATCACTCGGCAGCACTTGTTTACGAACCGCGGTGTGCCATGCCGTGGTGAGCTGTTTGAAATCCATGTCGATCTGCGCTTTAAACGCGCGCTGAATATCGCCAAAGTTAACCGCGGTTTTGAAAATCTGGCCGACTTTCTTTTTGCCGTGCGTTTCGCCGACGTAATGCCACAGCGATTCGCCGAGACGATAGACGCGAATGTCGAAGGTGCCGTTGAGTTTTTCAACCGTCAAGAGTTTGTCGGCGAGCAGGCCTTCGCGCACCCACAGGCGGGTGGTGTTGTCCATGCCGACGGAAAGATATTCGGCCATGCCTTCCATAAACCACAGCGGCGGATCGAAACGCGCCAAACTTTTGCCGGTGGACATGAGGTCGAATTGAAACGCGTGCACCAACTCATGCACGAGCACGTGATTGAATTCGCGATACGAGCCGGTGATCGGCAAGGTCACGCGATGCTTCAACGACTCGGTGACGCCGCGCGTGCCGTCGCCGAGCATTTCCTGCACGACGTTGGTTTGCTGAAAATCATTCAGCGACGCGTACAGAATCAACGGAATGCGTTTGGCGATTTTATGCTCCAGCATGTCGCTCAGATAATCATACCCGCGCTCGGCCATGCGGCTGGCGTCGTGCGCGGCTTCGGCTTCTTCGGAATAATAATAAACGTCGAAATGTTCCGTGCGAAAAATTTTCCAATCGAAGCTTTTGTACTGCACTTTGTTTTGGCCGAAATAGTAGCCGGGCTGGCCGAATAATGCGGTGACCAGACACATGCTGATCGCGAGCAAGATTACGGCGCGCCGGTTTCGCGTTGGTTGTTTCATGAGCGGATCTCCTCTTCGGGGTTTTAGTTTGATCAGTGCTAAACTCAGAAAAAATTCTCCCGCGGATTGAAGAAACGCGCCGATAAAGCGCTTTATCCGTGGGCTTTTTCAATCCGTGGAAATTTAAAGCCTGCCACGGAACTCCTGTCAAAAAACTTTTACCTCAACTTTACGCAAGGGTTATGCCAGCGTTCGCAAAACCATACAAAGTAGCTCGGCGAAATCGCAGGTGAGCATTCGGTGAAACTTTCGTGACCAAAGCTGCAGCCGCTGCAATGCTTGATAAATTCGCGCTTGCACAAACTGCAATTTGACGGACATTTACGTGAAAAAGATTTTCGGCATGAAAATGGGTGTGTAAAATTGGTTGACAACGGTTGTTAATGCAATCAGCACCAAAATAGTATTTGACAAAAGAGGTTTTTATTTGCTATTTAGGAATAAGAATCCTGCTTTGAATTTACGGTGTATCAGCAATCCAGGTGAATCGCCAAGGATGGAGCAAACCATGAAACCCCGTTACCAGGTTATTTTCGTTTCGGTTGTTTTATTTTCGCTGCAAAGCTCGTGGGCGCAGCTTAAAGCCGATATCGACGCCAAAAAGGATAACACGTTGTACGAAGATGCGAACGGCGCTTTCAGCAACGGCGCGGGCGAATATTTTTTTGTCGGCAAAACCAAACAAAATCTAATTCGGCGCGGCCTGCTTGCTTTTGATTTGGCCGGCAAGCTTCCAGCCAACGCCGTGATCGATAGCGTCAAGCTCAAGTTGGTGATGGCGCAAACCATTGCCGGGCCGCAGCCGGTGCAATTGCTGCGGATGCTGGCGGACTGGGGCGAAGGCGCCTCCAATGCTACCGGCAATGAGGGCATTGGCGCGGCGGCAACCACCGGTGACGCCACGTGGATTCACAAGTTTTTTAACACGACGATGTGGGCAACGCCCGGCAGTGAGTTCGCGGCGACGGCGAGCGCGAGCCAGACGGTAGCGGGCGACGGCACTTATCTCTGGGGCTCGACGCCGCAAATGGCGGCGGAGGTGCAAGCTTGGCTCAATAGTCCGGCGAGCAATTTCGGCTGGCTGGTGCGCGGCAATGAAACGGCTTTTCCGACGGCCAAGCGCTTCGCGACGCATGAAAACTTGACGCCGGCTAATCGTCCGCTGCTGACGGTGTTCTATCGTTTGGGAACGCGAGTTGAAAATAACCGGCAACTCACGCCGTCGCAATTTGAGCTGGCGCAAAATTATCCGAATCCGGTTTCGGCGCACGGCACTTTCGGAAGCGCGAGCACCACGATTCGTTTTGAGTTGCCGGTGGCCGCGAATGTCACGTTGCAAATTCTCGATCTCACCGGGCGCGAGCTGGAGACTTTGGCCGCGGGCAAATTCAGCGCGGGGGCGCATCACGTACGATGGAACCCGGAAAGGCATCCCGGCGGCGTTTATTTTTATCGTTTGCGGGCCGGAAATTTTTTGGCGACAAGAAAACTCGGTTTCGTGCGTTAAACGGCGTGAAGGCCGGCGGCGTGATCAATGGCAGCGTCAAGCCTGATCACGCCCGGCCTAAACCGCGGCCGCGTTGGCGACATTTCTCCATGGTGTCTGTTTCTCCCTCCTAACCTATCCCCAATTCGAAAAAACTTCTTGACTTTTGTTACAGCTTTGTTATATTCTCAAAAACATTTATTCGATGAGAAAATGCTTGACAAAGATAATTTGACGTATTACATTTTCGCAATCCCATGGTGATTCCATCATCCGGAATCACTTCTGAGTTATTCACTAACCATTCGGACGGAGGAGTTATGGTTAAACAAGGTACGATCGGCTTATTGATCCTTTTCGCGCTCTTAATTCCGGCGGGCGTCATGTCGCAAGTCTTGACGGGCACCGTGAGCAGCGAAGGGTCGCCGCTGGTCGGCGCAACGGTTGTGGCGAAAGGGACATTGAGAGGAACAGTAACGGATGCGAACGGAAGGTATTCGCTTAGGTTAGACGCCGGAACCTACCAAATTACCTTCTCTTTGCTGGGCTATGCCGCCAAAACGGAGTCGGTTACGTTGGCAGCAAATGAAGAACGACAATTAAGCGTTGAGCTACAATCGCAGGCGCTGGAAAGAGAAGCCGTTGTGATCGTCGGAACCAGAGCCTCGACCAGAACTGTTACCGATTCTCCCTTGCCGATTGATGTTCTTCAGGCTCGAGAAATATCCAGCACCGGGCAGAACTCGTTTGATAAAATCCTGCAATATCGCGTTCCGTCATTCAACACGGTTCAAACGCCGGTTAATGACGCGACGGCCTTGTTAGACCCCTGGGAACTCCGGAATATGGGCGTGGGCCGAACGCTCATTCTCATTAACGGCAAACGCAAGAACGTCAGCGCCCTGGTGTATACCCAAACCTCTCCCAGCCGCGGTGAAACTGCCGTTGACATCTCCGCGATTCCCATCGACGCCATTGCGCGCGTCGAAGTTTTGCGCGACGGCGCCTCGGCTCAATACGGCTCGGACGCGATTGCCGGCGTCATTAACATCGTCTTAAAAGACAACGTCGACGGCGGATACTACACCGCTAATACCGGCATCACGGGCGAGGGCGACGGCGAAAGAATCGGCGTCTCGTTGAATAACGGCAGTTCTATTTTTGCGGATAAGGGGTTTGTGAACTACACCCTTGATTTTTCCAGAGTCAATGAAGCCAGGCGTTCCGGCCTCGTCGATGCGGAAGGCGACGCTGGAGATTTTGGGGCCAGTATAACCGACGTCAGAAATTTCCTGGCCTATGATAAATTTGCCGGCAATCGCAGTTCCTCGCCGGCCACCTCGGGCGCAAAATTCCTGGTCAACAGCGGCGTTAATCTTTCCGACAATACGCAATTTTATGCGAATGGCGCTTACTTCTATAAGAAAGTAAACTCCTTTGCCAACTATCGAACGCCTTATTGGAGGCCGGTTTCCGCTTTTCCATATTTAGCCAGCTTTTTCCCGAATGGCCCCAGGGGCTCTTATGTCGGATATGTTCCAACCTTTGAAGGCGACCTGATTGATTACAACGCAACGTTCGGGCTCCGTTCCAAGAAAAACGATTGGAATTATGACGTCAGTTATACCCTGGGTTTTAACAGCCAGGATTATACCGTGTTTAATTCCCATAATCGCTCGGATATTAAGGACGCCAACGGCGCCAATGTTTATCGGGAAAACAGCCCGATCAATTTCAAGCCGGGCGGCACCAAATTCTCCCACAACGTTGGGAATATCGACGTTTCCAAAGCCGTCACCGATCAACTGAGCATTGGTTTTGGGTCGGAATTTCGCAGTGAAACGTTTGAAATTACCACGGGCGCTCAAGCCTCATGGGACGGCATTGGCGCGGATTCGTTTGCCGGGAATCGGCCGGAAAACTCCGGCATCTTCAACCGCTATAATTTTGGCGGCTACTTTGACGCCGGATTTGATTTCACCAAACAATTTCTCATCTCCGCCACGATCCGCAATGAATATTACAGCGATTTTGGCAATGCCTTCGTGTATAAAATCAGCTCCCGGCTCAAGACGCCTCAAGATAAAGTCACGCTTCGAGGCTCCTTCTCCACTGGCTTCAAGGCGCCGACGTTGCACCAGATCTATACTCAACGCGCGCAATACAGTTTTGTGGCTGGACAAGGCATTCAGGTGGTTGGCTTGATCAACAATGTGTCACCGCAAGCAAGAATATTGGGAGTCAGGCCGCTAGAGCCCGAAGATTCAAGAAACCTGACTTTGGGTCTCGGCGCGAACCTCACGCCGGATCTCAATCTCACGTTCGACTATTACGATATTGCCATTGATAAACGAATCGTCATCAGCAATCGCGTCGCCACGGCCACCGGCGAATTGGAATTCTTTACGAATTCGATCGACACCAAGACTTCCGGCCTGGACGTGGTTCTCGATTACAAGAACCTCAATGTCGGTTCCGGTTTGTTGGGACTTTCCGTGGCGGGCAATGTCACCCTGAAAAATGAAAGAACGGGCGACATCCTGCAAGTGAGGGGCACCAATGTGATTGACGCGACTCAGGAAGCCCTGTTTTTTACTTCCCGCCCCAAACAGAAATTTATTGTGGGCGCCACTTATGAAATGAGAAAGTTGAACTGGTCGCTCAACAACACCTATTTTGGCAAAACGGAATTCCGGCAGGCCGGTATGAGTTCAGCTCTAAAAACCGTGTTTGACGCCAAGATCGTTTCCGATTTGGCGGTGACGTTCGATCTCTTTAACAACGTCAGCCTGGCCGCGAATGTGAATAACCTTTTCGATGTATTGCCCAAATGGAATTTTGAGGCAGTGCCAGACCCGAAGACTGGATCCACAGCGGCGGGCGAGGCGATTCTGGCAAGTCCGGCTCTAACCAAAGTGCAAAGAAACCTGATTACGTTTAACGGACGTTATGATATCATGACGTATGACGGTTATCATTTCAGTCAATTGGGCCGGATTTTTAATTTAAGCCTGACGCATAAGTTTTAGCCTAACGCCGTGAGCGAATTTAAAAGCCGTCTGAAAATCAGACGGCTTTTTTATTTTACAAAGAAAAATAATCCTTGCGAGAAAGAGATTTTTGGGTAAATTGTTTACAGCGAATTTTCCAACCGGCAGAAAAACGAAGCCGTTACGAACGGCGCAGAATTTTACATGACGCCACGGATTAAAAAACGGCCCACGGATTTGCTGTTAAATCCGTACGCAGCCCTTATTCGTGGGTGAACTAAAAATTTTCATCTTCCCGGTGTAGTGCATGCGACGCACCGTAACTATTTCATTGCTTTTTTTTATGCTGCTACAAGCGGCAGGTTACCTTTTTGTCTTCAAACTGCAGCAGCATGAAATCCGGCAGGAAATCAAGCAGCAAATCAAAGCCGGCGTGCCGGAAGGTGAACTGGTTTTGTTCAAGCTGGCAAACGGCGCGCGCGTAACGTGGAGCATTCCCGAACGGGAGTTTCGTTCCAACGGCGCCATGTACGACGTTGCCCGCAAAGAGATTCATGGCGATACCACCTGGTATTACTGCCTCTCCGACGAGAAAGAAACGCAGCTCTTTGCCCATCTGGACGAAGCCGTCCAACGCGACATGAACCAAAATCCGGCGCGGCAACAACAACTCGAACGCGTCTTGCAATCATTGGGTTCCTTATATTTTAATCATCATCAGGATTTTCTCTTTCTCGATTCTGCCGAGGAAATTAAATTCCCCGCCAATGGTTTCAGCTTAAAAATCTGGATCGCCCCGCCTCCGACGCCTCCGCCGGAAGCGTAAGTTTTCACGTAACTTTTTTTCGCTAACCGGCAATGTCTCAGAACCCGCGGAGTGACAAACTTTAGTTTGTCGCCGTCCCCGTTTTTTCGCTTACGGAATCATTGCTTCCAAGCGCCTCATTGGCCGGTCGCTATAATTCCACGGCGTGTTGATGATTGGACGATTTAAGCGACCGGTCAATACTTATCAGTTGACTCCGCGAATGAGGCATTGCCCAACCCGGCATGACCTCGTTCACGCCGGCGGAATGATTTTCCATTTCGAAGCTTTACACTTCGCAAGGAGAAGACCGTATGTACACAACCAAGCTGGCTTGGAAAAATCTGATATGCGCGATTCTATTGAGCGCCGCTACCGCCGCAATGGCGCAGAATGCGGACAGCACCAAATATGAATTGCAGCCCGTCACCGTCACGGCGTTGCGTTACACTGAAAAGGCGATCAAAGTGCCGCTCGCGATCAGCATTTTGAACGCCGACGATTTGCAAAACCTCCGCGGCTCCGGTTTGGACGAGGCGCTGAAATTCGTGCCCGGCGTGTTGGCGCAATCGCGCTTCGGCAATCAGGATGTTCGCATCACCATTCGCGGCTTCGGGGCGCGCGGCGCCGGCGACCGCTCCAATGCCGGCACTTCGCGTGGCATTCGCGTGCTGCTGGACGGCGCGCCGGAAACCGAGCCCGACGGCAGAACCTCATTCGATTTTATCGATCTCGCTTCCGCGCACAGCATGGAAGTGATTCGCTCGAACGCCTCCGCGGTTTGGGGCAATGCCGCGGGCGGCGTGATCAACGTCTCCTCGGTGCCGGCGTTTGACGCCGCCTTTCTATCGCCGCAAATCGCGAGCGGCAGTTTCGGCCTGCGGCGATTGGGTTTGCAAACCGGAACCAAAATGGGAAGCAGCAAGCTGGCTTTATCCGTGACGAACACGAGATTCGACGGCTGGCGCACCAACTCCTCCAGCGAGCGAACGCTGTTCAACGCCGGCATTATTTCCATACCGGGCGAACGCACGAAGATCGGCGCGTATCTCGTCGGCACGCAAAATAAATTTTTTATTCCCGGCCCGTTGTCGCAAGCCCAGCTCGACGCCAATCCGGAGCAGGCGAACGCAACTTATCTGAGCCGCAGCGAGAGACGGCACAATCGTTTGGCGCGCATCAGCCTCACGCTCGATCACGATCTCGACGACGCGCACGGCTTTGCCGCGATGGCATTTGTCCAGCCGAAATTTTTGCAGCGCTCGGAGCGCGGCACGTTTCGCGATTTCACGCGCTATCACCTCGGCGGCAATCTGCTGTATCGTTTGACGCATGCGCCCTCAACCTCGGTGCGCAGCCGGCTCCAAATCGGCGCGGACGAAGCGTATCAGGACGGCGCGATTTTGTTTTATTCGCTTTCCGCCGCGAACGAGCGCGGCACGACGCTGCAACAAAACAAACGCGAGGGCGCGAATACGTTCGGCGCGTTTATTCAGGAAGAGCTGGGCTTCGGCGAGGCGTTGAATTTCGTGCTCGGCGCGCGCTACAACGACGTGACGTATTACAGCGAAGATTTTGTCAATACCGGCCTGCAGGGGCGAAAATCATTTTCCGGTTGGACGCCCAAAGCCGGCGTGAGCTATCAACTGTCGCCGGCGCACAGTCTGTACGCCAATTTTGGCAAAGGCATCGAAGTGCCGGCCGGCAACGAAACCGATCCGATTTCGACATTCGGACAGGATCGCGTGTACTTGATCAATCCGTTGTTAGAACCGATTCGCTCGACAACGTTTGAAATCGGCATGAAGCAGATTTTTGCCCCGGCGGGGAAAAAAATTCTGCGTTCGCTTTCTTATGATCTTGCGGTATATCGCATCAATATCAAAGACGACATCATTCCATATCGCGGCGGCCGGTTTTATTTCACCGCCGGTGAAACGCGACGACAAGGCGTCGAGATTGGCGCCAATGGCCGCTTTGATTTCGGCCTGTCGCTGCGCACCGCTTTAACTTTTTCCAGCAATAAATATTTGGAATATCAGGTTGATTCGGTGCATTACGGCCGTGCCGGAAAATTTGCCGATTACAGTGACAATGAAGTCGCCGGCGTGCCGAAAGCTTTTTATAGCGCCGGCCTGCGTTTCGCGCCGCCGCCATTGGGCAGCGCGTACGCGGAAATCGACGTGCAGGGCATCGGCGGGTATTTTGTCGATGACGGCAACGAGACGAGCGTGCCGGCTTACAATATTTTGAACCTGACAGTCGGGCTTGAGAAGCCGCTGCGCCTCAGCGAAAATTTTAACCTCCGTGGTTTTGTCGGCGTCAACAATCTCGCGGACAAAAAATACGCGGCTTCGGCCTTCATCAATCCGGACATTGTCGGCGGCGTGCCGCTTTATCTCGAGCCCGGCCTGCCGCGCAATTTTGTCATCGGCATTTCTTTCTCGGGCAACAAAACGCCGTAAAAGAATGCTTGCTTTTGAAAGAGAAGTCTTTTTAATTACAAACCGGCCACTCATCGTGGCCGGTTTGGGTTTTGGAGGTTAGCAACTGCCCAGATCACTTCATTTATTTTAATGCGAAACTGGCATGAAGAATTTTGTTAAAATTTTTTGCATTCTTTTTTTAATCAACGGCTGTGGCTCGCAGGAAGAATTTCAATCCGAGCCGGTTGCCGAAATGTCGGTTGCACCGGAAGTCAACACCCGAGCAGGAAGCCCACAGTTTGCCAAATTGGCTTTCGATCAATCTGCGCCGACGCCTATACCGGAATCTCGTCCGCCAAGCCGGATGGTGATAAAAACCGCGACGCTCAATCTGGAAATTTCCAACTATACAGAAGCGCTCGCCCAAATTCAAAAAATCGCGACGCAATACGGCGGCTATCTCATTTCGGCGTCGACGCAAACGCATGACAACGACCTCAAATCCGGCAGCATCACCATCAGGACCGCTGCGAAAGATTTTGATGCCGCATTGCTGGATTTGAAAAAATTGGCGCAAAAAGTCGAACAAGAAAGCATGCAGGGCAACGACGTGACCGAAGAATTTTACGATTTGACGGCGCGGCTGGAGAACAAACACAAAGCCGAAAAACGCTATCAGGAAATTCTCGCCGCGGCGAAAACCACCAAAGATATTTTGGAAGTCGAGCAGGCGCTCACCAACGTCCGCGAAGAAATCGAGCGCATGGAAGGCCGCAAGCGTTATCTCGAAGATCAAGTGTCGCTGTCGACGATCAACGTGAACTTGCACGAGCCGTATCCGCTGATGGCCTCGGGCCAGTACGGATTTCTCGCCAAAATGCGCCGCGGCGTCGAAGCGGGTATTTCCGGCTTCTCGGATGTGCTCAGCGCGTGCCTCACGTTTGTGATTGCCGGCATTCCGATTTTTATTATGCTCTTTTTTGCGGGTTGGGGATTCAAAAAGTATCGCCGAAGAGCAAAAGCGGCGCAGCTTGCGAAAGCCACGATGGCGGAGAAGAAAGAATAAAATGTGAAGTCCGACTTGCGCCGCGAGATCTTGCTAAATTAGAAAAATCGCCGAGCGCAAGTCGGACTTCACGAATCCACGGAGAAATCCCAATATGCCGCGTTTCATTTCTAGCGCTATCATTATATTCACCAGCGCAATTCTCGCGAGCGCACAAAATCCCAAATCTCCCGCAACATCGCAAAACGCAGCGAAAGAAACCGTCCGCGCCATTGCTCCGCCGAAAAATCCTCTGCCGGCGGAAGAACTTTCTGCCGGCATCGAAAAATTTGCTTTCATTGTTTATGGCGATACACGCGGCCGGCGCGACGGCAAAGAAATTCAATACGAGCATTCACTGATCGTCGAGTCGATGTTGAGCACGATCAAAAAAATGGATACCACTTCGTCTCCGGTGCGTTTCGTCTTGCAAACCGGCGACGCGGTGGTCAATGGCCGCGATGCCAAACAATGGAACGCGAGCTTTGTGAGCTTGATCAATCGTTTGACCACCGAAGGCGGCGTGCCGTATTTTCTCGCGCCCGGCAATCATGACGTCACGTCCTCGGCCGAGTTGAATGATCCCGGCCGGCAGGATGGACTCCGCAATTATCTCGCGGCGATCGCGCAGCTCATTCCTGCGGACGGCGCGGCGCGAAGATTGGCGGGGTATCCGACTTATGCGTTTGGCTACGGCAATACTTTTGTCATTGCGTTTGATTCCAATATTGCGCTGGACGATAAGCAATTTGAATGGGTCAAAAGCCAATTGGAGAGCCTCGACCGCAATCGTTATGTGAATGTGATCGCCTACTGCCATCATCCGCCGTTTTCTTCCGGCCCGCACGGCGGCTCGCGCGTTGAACCGCAGACCGTCGCGGTTCGTAGCCGCTACATGCCGCTCTTTCGCCAACATCACGTCAAAGCCTTGTTCGTCGGGCATGAGCATTTGTTTGAGCACTGGATCGAGCGTTATGAAGAGGCCGGACAAAAATACCGGATGGACTTGATCGTCACCGGCGGCGGTGGCGCGCCGCTGTATTGGTATTACGGCGAACCCGAGCTTGGCGAGTATATAAATGCAAATAAAGAGAGCAAAGTCCGATTGGAGCATCTCGTCAAGCCCGGCTATGATCGCGGCAATAATCCTTATCACTACACGGTCGTAAAAGTTGACGGCGAGCAAATGAGCTTGGAAGTCATCGGCGTTGATTGGGGCAGCAATTATCGGCCCTATGTCAGCAATAAAACCGAGTTGCGCGATGTGGAAGCGGTTGCGCCAAAAGTCAAAGTCGAAACCATCGCCCCGCGTCCGGAAGATGTTTCGACGCTCGACGGCATCATCAAAGCCTTTTACGAAACGATCACCGGCCCGGCGGGAAAGCCGCGCGAGTGGGCGCGCGACCGCACGCTATACATTCAGGACCTGCGTTTCGTTTCAATGGGCATGCGCGATGGCAAACCGCACGCGGAGATTATGGATCATCAAACTTTCGTCGAGCGCTCGAACGATTTCATGGTGCGGGAAGGCTTTTATGAAACTGAAATTCACCGCGTCACAAAATCTTTTGGCAACGTCACGCATGTGTTCAGCACGTATGAAATGCGGCAAACGCCGAGTGGGCCGGTAACGGGCCGTGGCGTCAATAGCATTCAGCTATTTTTCGACGGCAAGCGCTGGTGGATCATCTCCGCGGCGTGGGATGACGAGCGGCCGGATAATCCGATTCCGGAGGAGTTTTTGCCGAAATAAAGCAACCCTGATTTTTAGCTATGGCCATACGTGTCAAATACCCGCGTACGCCGCATCTGCCGTGGTCGCCCGGATAAAACCATCGTGATTTCCCTTTAAGCTCTTCATCCGTTGGCCGCTTTTAATCCGTTGGGCCAAGCTTTTAAAACTTTTTGCACTATAAACCGAGGACAGCAATGAACCCCAACAACTCCCGCCTTGATCAACTCTGCATCGACACCATGCGCACGCTCGCGATGGATGCGGTGCAGAAAGCCAACTCCGGACATCCCGGCACGCCGATGGCGCTCGCGCCGGTTGCGTATGTTTTGTATGATCGCTTCATGCGCTACAATCCACAAAACCCGGATTGGCCGAATCGTGATCGCTTCGTGCTCTCCGCCGGCCATGCGTCGATGCTCTTGTACAGCATCTTACACATTACGGGTTACGATATTACCCTCGACGACCTCATGAACTTTCGCCAACTGCACGGCAAATGCGCCGGCCATCCCGAATATGGTTTGGCCCCCGGCGTTGAAACCACCACCGGCCCGCTCGGACAGGGCGTGGCGAACAGCGTCGGCATGGCGATCGCGGAAAAATGGCTCGCGAATTATTTCAATCGCCCCGGCCATGAGATCATCAACTACAAAATTTTTGCGATTGCCGGCGACGGCTGCATGATGGAAGGCGTTTCCAGCGAAGCCGCCTCGCTTGCGGGCCATCTCGGTTTGAATAATTTGGTTTGGATTTACGACAACAATCGCATCACCATCGAAGGCAACACCGCGCTCGCGTTCAGCGAAGATGTTGCCACGCGTTTCATGGCATATCATTGGGACGTGCAGCGCGTCGGCGATGCCAACGATCTTGGCCTGCTGGAGCGCGCCATTCAAAATGCGCGCCATGAAACCGCACGTCCGTCGATGATTATCGTCGACAGCCACATTGCGTATGGCAGTCCCACCAAACAGGACACGCACGGCGCGCACGGCGAGCCGCTCGGCGAAGATGAAATTCGCGCGACGAAAAAAGTTTACGGCTGGGATCCGGATAAGAAATTTTTTGTGCCAGATGAAGTTAAAATTCATCGTGAGCAAAGCCTCGCCAAAGGCCAACAATTTGAAGCCGAGTGGAACAAAAAATTTTCGGCATACGCTGCGGCGCATCCCGATCTCGCGCAACAATTTCAGATGCTGCAACATCGCGAAATGCCGTCAGGCTGGGAACGCTCGATTCCAGCCTTTCCAGCCGACATAAAGGGGCTCGCTGGTCGCGAGGCGAACAATAAAATTTTGAATGCCATTGCCGCACAAATTCCGTGGCTCATGGGCGGCGCCGCGGATTTGGCGCCTTCGACGAAAACACTGATCAAAGACGGCGGCGATTTTCAAAAGGGCAATTACGGCGGCAGGAATTTTCATTTTGGCATTCGCGAAAATGCGATGGGCTCGATTGCCAACGGTATGGCGTTGAGCAAACTACGTCCTTATGTCGCGACGTTTCTCATTTTTTCGGATTATCAGCGCCCGGCGTTTCGTCTATCGAGTTTGATGGAGCAGCCGGCCATTTACATTTTCACCCACGACAGCATCGGCGTCGGCGAAGACGGCCCGACGCATCAGCCCATCGAGCATCTCGCGTCGTTGCGCGCGATTCCGCATCTCGAGGTGATTCGCCCGGCTGACGCGAATGAAATCGCAGTGATGTGGAAACACATTTTGCAGCTCAAAGATCATCCCGTCGCGCTCGTTCTCACGCGGCAGGCGCTGCCGACTTTTGATCGCACCAAATACGCTTCCGCCGATGGCGCGTTGCGCGGCGCTTACGTCATAGCCGATTGTCAAGGCATACCCGGAGTGATTTTGATCGGCACCGGTTCGGAAGTGCAGTTATGCCTCGGCGCGCATGAACAGCTAATAAAGGAAGGAATAAAATCGCGCGTCGTGAGCATGCCGTGCTGGAGCCTTTATGAACGGCAAGACCCGGCGTATTGGGAGGAAGTCATGCCAAGCTCCGTTCGCGCGCGTGTTGCTGTTGAAGCCGGATCGACGTTCGGCTGGCGGCGTTATGTTGGCCGACACGGCGAAGGCAATGTTTTGGGGATGAGAACGTATGGCGCCTCCGCGCCGATCAAGGATTTGTTGAAAGAATTTGGGTTGACGGTGGAGGGCGTGGTGAAAATGGCGAAGGAAACGATTAAAAGCTTTGAACACGGATGACGCGGATGACGCGGATTGTCGCGGGTAAAGCAATTAACTTTTCTGTTATCTGGAGGATGCCATGTTATTGCACGAAGAAATTACCGAGAAGATTATTCAAGCCTTTTACAAGGTGAATAACACGCTCGGCCACGGCTTTATCGAGAAAGTCTATGAAAATGCGCTGGCGATAGAGTTGCGCAAAATGGGTTTCACTGTATCACAGCAAAGAAAAATCAAAGTTTATTATGAAGGCGAGGAGGTTGGAGATTACGAATCTGATTTAACTGTAAACGATTTGGTGATTGTCGAGACCAAGGCTAAAGAAAGCCTGCGCGAAGAGCACGAGGCGCAGTTGATCAACTATCTCAAGGCCACGAAAATTGAGGTGGGGCTTTTGATGAACTTTGGCAAAAAACCGGAGTTCAGAAGAAAAATATTTTCGAGTGACCGGAAACAAATTCCGTGAAAAATCGCTTTATGAATTCAAAATCTGTCTACAGACAAAATCCGTGAAAATCCGCGTTCAAAGCTTTTAAAACTCATGATAGGAAAAAATTATGTCCAAACTACACGACCTCAGCAACCTCGGCCAAGCCATTTGGTACGATTACATCCGACGTGCGTTTTTAACCCAGCGTGAATTAGGCGCGCTGGTTGAACAAGGCCTGCGCGGCGTCACCTCGAATCCAGCGATTTTTGAAAAAGCCATCGCCGGCAGCTCGGATTACGACAAAGATTTGCAACGCCTTGTCCAATCCGGCAAATCCGTTGACGAGCTTTATGAAGCGCTGGCTTTGGAAGACATCACGCGCGCCGCAGATTTGTTGCGTCCGATTTATGAGGCGACCAACGGCCTCGATGGTTACGTAAGCCTTGAAGTGAACCCGAAGCTGGCACACGATACGAACGGCACCATTACCGAAGGCTTGCGGTTGTTCAAAACCTTGAACAAGCCGAATGTGATGATCAAAGTTCCAGCAACATCGGCGGGGCTTCCGGCGATCACCGCGTTGATCGCGCAGGGCGTCAATGTCAACGTCACGCTCATTTTCAGCAACGAGGTTTACAAAGCCGTTGCCGAGGCTTATCTGGCCGGATTAGAAAAACTCGCGGCGAACGTCAGCGATCTCAGCAAAGTCGCGTCGGTTGCTTCCTTCTTTGTTAGCCGCATTGATTCCGCCGTCGATGCTCTCCTCGCGGCAAAAGGCAACACGGCGCTGCAAGGCAAAATTGCGATTGCAAATGCAAAAATGGCGTATGCCGCCTTCAAACAAATCTTCAGCGGCCCGCGTTGGGAAAAACTCGCGGCGAAAAAAGCGCAGGTGCAGCGTCCGTTGTGGGCGAGCACCGGCGTGAAAAATCCGCAATATCCCGACACGCTTTATGTCGATACGCTCATCGGGCCGCACACCGTCAACACCGTGCCGCCAGCAACGCTCACGGCATTTCTCGATCACGGCAAGGTTGCGCCAACGCTCGAATCGGGAATGGACGAAGCGAAAAACCAACTGACGCAATTGCAAACGCTCGGCATCGATTTCAACGCGGTCACGAATAAGTTGCTGGACGAAGGCTTGGTCGCTTTCGTCAAACCGTTCGAAGCATTGATGGCGAGTATTGCCGATAAACGCGACCGTCTGCTCGCGGGACAAAAGAATTATCACTTCAGTCTCGGAAATGATCAGAGCGCCGTCGATGCGGCGCTGACGGATTTGCGCGACAACACGATCATGGCGCGCATCTGGAAACACGATCACACCGTGTGGAAACCCGATCCGACGGAAATCACCAATCGCCTCGGTTGGCTGCACAGTCCGGAAGTGATGCTGGAGGCGATTCCGGAAATTACCGAACTCGTCGACGCCGTGCGTGCCGAAAGTTACACGCACGCTCTGTTGCTCGGCATGGGCGGCTCCAGCCTCGCGCCGGAAGTTTTTCGTTTTACGTTTGGCGTGAAATCGGGCTATCTCGATCTCGCGGTGCTTGACAGCACGGATGCGGATGCCGTGTTGGCTCACGCAAAGCGCCTCGATTCCGCGAAAACGCTTTTCATCGTCTCCACCAAATCCGGCGGCACCGTTGAAACCTTTTCGTTCTTTAAATATTTTTATAATTTGACCGCCGCGAAAATCGGCCCAGAAAAAACCGGCGCG
>Ga0247727_10005079_pt1 | contig 27123 bp, 23 predicted proteins | sample WisWelCaveWW1625_FD_202498 | JGI IMG/M metagenome (GOLD analysis project Ga0247727, IMG submission 202498) | Biofilm microbial communities from Wishing Well Cave, Virginia, United States - WW16-25 | ecosystem: Environmental > Aquatic > Deep subsurface > Groundwater > Cave microbial mat | place...
ATGCAGGAGAAGAAAACGATTTAGGGTATATCGCAATGGAACTCATCGAGGGCACCCCCTTGAAACAGTGGGCACGGAAACCCAACTTGATGCCGGTCAACGAGGTCCTCCTGATTGTGGCCACCGTCGCAGACGCCCTGGACTACGCCCATCAACAAGGCGTCGTCCATCGCGACATCAAGCCTGCGAACATTATGCTCACGAAGGATCGCATCGTGAAAGTCATGGATTTTGGTATTGCGAAGATGGCCTCGAGCAGCAAGACACAAACGAATATTGTGTTGGGGACGCCGACGTACATGTCACCGGAACAAATCGCAGGTAAGAAAGTGGACGGTCGGTCGGACATCTTTTCACTCGGCGTCGTGCTGTTCGAACTCCTCACTGGAGAGCTGCCATTTACGGCCGACAACTTGTCGGCCGTGCTGTTCAGCATCGCCCATCATCCGCATCCCGTCATTCAGACCTTGAGGCCCGATCTTCCCCCAATAGTGCAGGAGATCGTGGATCGCGCGTTACAGAAAGAGTTGCCTCACCGCTATCGGCGCGCGGATGAATTCGCGGGCGAGCTCCGTGCCTGTCTGCAGAGTCTCGCGGCCTGAGGGAGGAGTCGGTTGGCACTCGAACACATGCATAGCGCCAAATCCGATACCGGCCTTAAACGTCCCCATAATGAGGATCGCTTTGTGGCCGACCCTCCGCTCGGACTCTATGTCGTCTGTGACGGCATGGGCGGCGGCAACGCAGGCGAGATTGCCAGCGCCCTGGCAGTCGAAGCGATTCAGGCGCATCTGGCCGAGGCAGCCCGGCGCGCAGACCTGCCGCTGATCGGCCCCTGCGATGCCACGGTGTCTGCGCCGGCCAATCGTCTTACCAGCGCGATTCGTGCAGCGAACGTTGTCGTTCATCGCGAGGCATGGAGCAGGTCAGATTGTGCCGGGATGGGTACCACCGTGGTCGCCGCACTGCTCCATGAGGACGTCCTCGCCATCGCTCATGTCGGAGACAGCCGGCTCTACCTCGTTCGAAACGGGACAATCCAAGCCCTCACCACAGACCATTCCTGGGTCGCCGAACAGATCCTCAAGGGACTCATGACGGAAGAAGAGGCCAAATGCTCCCCCCGCAGGAACGTCGTCACTAAAGCCCTCGGCGTCGAGAGCAGCGTCGACGTGGAACTGACGGAGGTTCCGGTCAAGAGCGGAGACATGCTGTTGTTATGCTCAGACGGATTGACCCGTAATGTTCACCCGAACGACATTCTTCACGTCCTCAGTGGATCGGAAGACCTTCCCACCATGTCCGATCGCCTCGTCGTCATGGCGAATGAAGCCGGCGGCGACGACAACACGACCGTGGTCGTCGTGGCCCTACGGGATGATCTCCAAGCCGGACTGTGGGAGCGGCTGAAAAAACGATTCGTCGCGTAAACACAATCACAGTGCCCCTTGCACAGGAGGGAATACCATGCCTGAGACTCTGCCACACCCAGCCACGCTTCTCGTCAAACTTCATGGGCAAGGCTCTCGGCATATCGAACTGACCCATGAGACCTTTACGATCGGTAGGAAGGCCGACAACACACTTGCGATCGAAGACCCCGCCGTTTCCGGACATCACGCGCGGATCGTAAAGGTTCAGGCCGTCTTTTTTCTCGAAGACTTGATGAGCACCAACGGCACCGCCATCAACGGCCGGACGATCACGCGCCACCAACTTCGCGACACGGACGTGATTACCATCGGCCAACACCGGCTCGTCTTCCAAGAAAATGCCCCAGCCAGTACGGCGGCGCCGGCCCCATTTGTCGATCTGGATCGAACTACGGTGCTCAGAGGAGCGGACCGTACACCCGACGGACCGACGCTCACCGCCAAGGTCCTGATTGTTGCTGGGAAAACCGATCGATTGGAATACCCACTCACCAAACAGGTGAATGTCATTGGGTCACAAGATGGAGCGGCCATTCGGTTGACCGGCTGGTTTGCCCCAAAATCTGCAGCGACGATCGCTCGACGAGGCCACAACTACTCCATCAGCCCCGCTCAGGGCACAAAGTCTCTGCTCGTCAACGGTACTGCCGTTGTGGAACAACAGGACTTGAAGGATGGGGACCAGGTCCAAGTGGCAGGCGTGAAGTTGACGTTCTGTGTGCTCTCGGAAACAAAAAACATCTCTCGCTAATGCGCCCCCAACTACTTGAACAAGAACGTGCCCTTCGGAAATGTCTGGTAGCATCGGTCGGAGACCTCCTGGCCATGCGATTGTAGGCACTGGAGGATCTGCCCGCCCCCGGGTTTAACTGCTCTGCAGAATCGTTTGACATCCTCGTCGCACGCGGCCATCAATCGGTTTCGATCTTCCTTCCACTTCACAAACCGCTCGTGCAACCGGCTTTGGCAGAACGGCGGAAGTTGCTTGGCACGCTGTTGCAAACAGCGCGTGCGGGCAGGCCCGTCCGGAGAGTCGGGGCACAATTGTTCTATGTCTGCTTCGCACTGCAGCCTGGCAGCCTGCAGCGCACGAGGATCCAGCTGCGTCACAACCGGAGCTTCAGCACTGGAATCACGCATGCGATCATCGTCCGGCCTCGACATGGTTGCCTCAGAAGGCAGCGGAGGAGAGGTGGGAATGGTTAAATCCAGCGTGGGTGGCGCAGACGGGGGAGACGAAGGACGTGCCGCCTGACGAGTCTCGGCAGGCAGCGCAGCCGAAGACAACTCTTCTTGTGACGGGAAATTGGTGGCCACCGTCACCCACACAAGCCCAAGGCCAAAGATGGTAATTGCGCCGGCAATAATCCCGCTCGAAGACTGTTGCTGAGCCATGTTTGCTCCCTATCTCTAGCCCGCATTATTCATGACGCTTTTGCTGCAAGCGCGGATACGCGGCTGCGATGGGCAGTCTCGTCGTTCAGCCCTTCAACATACTTCACGAGTATGCCTCAGGGCTTCACGCCTCCGAGTGCCCGTCTCGCGCCCCCTCCCTCACCCTCCCCATAGTATGGGGAGGGATGGGGTGGGGGGCGACAAATCTTCTTGAATAATGCGGGCTAACCAGACCCAGCATAGGATAAGCCGTCAAAAAAATCGACGAATTGTCCGGTTTCTGCCAGAGGTCTGTCTAAAATTCTGACTTGTCGCGAAATTGCATGAAAGCCAGGCTAGGGGCGAGGGGCGCGAGGCGCGAGGCGAGAGGCGAGAGGCGAGAGGGAATGAAAAGGACGATGATTAGTTGTCTGGGGTTTCGACGATGTGGTTTTCAAACCTGGTGCAGCCTTCGGCGAGCAGCCGATTGGTGAGCATTTCTCCAGGCCATTCGATGGGCAAATCGGCCGTGAAGATCCACACATCAGGCGAGGTCCACACGGGGCCATGGTCTTCAGGAAGTTCAGGATCAAACAGATCAGTCCAGACCGGCATGTACACACCGTTCCCGCATTGCGTATGGAGGTGTACGATCGTGCGGGCACGGACGAGCGGGTCCAGATCGCGCCAGACTGCCGCGGTCTCATCCGCCAGCCGATGGAGCCGCACGGCATTTTGCGCATCGAAAATGGCATAGGCAGCGTAGACCGGTGCTTCGATCATATCTGGAGCCAGTGCCAATTCGGGACATTGCGCCACGAGGCCTTCAAGGAGAGCCCGACGATGCCGATCTTCCAGCGAATCGGGCAGACCAGAGTCCGGCACACCGATCAACTCAAAGAGAAGAAAGGCGGTACTCTCGACAGGCGGATACAGTCGAGCGGCAATCGAAGTGGCGCGCTGGGAATCCGCCACCGTACTCAAATGATCATTTAACCCCTGGAGGCTGAGCGGCTCCAGAGTCGAATCGGTCAAGAGGCGCGACTCCACTCGCACCACCGTCCCGGCAGAGAGCTTGAGATGTCGATGCAACAGATCCGCTGTCGCAACCGGATCGATCTTCAACTTGAGTGGATGGGACAGATTTGCTTGGAGAGGAAGTTCCAAGGCCGCCATAATGGCATAGGATAATTTGTCATCGGCCGGCCCATCGATAAGCACTGAGCAGGATGCCTCTGCGAGAAGATCGAAAAGCCATTCCGCCATGTCCTCATCCAGTGCCGCCAGCACCGTTAAGAGATCATACTCCCGTCCCTGCTCCAAGAAGGCCTGCAGCGTATCGATCGCCGCATCGGTATCGCCATGGTCATGGCGCCGGGCATTGATCAAGTGAACGAGATCTCTTGTGAGAGGGTCAGGACGAGACCAACTCAACATACAGACGGACTCCTACCGCACAGCCGTGCATCATTGCGCTCCATGTTGCCAAACTTTCCTTGCGGTAGCAAGCGCTCCGACAGTTTTCCCCACCGAGTCCGGGCCACCGATCGGATGACATCATGCTCACGATCCAATCACCTTCACCAACACGCGTTTTCGTCTCAGCCCGTCGAACTCCCCGTAGAAAATTTGTTCCCACGGGCCGAAGTCCAACCGACCTTCAGTAATCGCGACGACCACTTCTCGCCCCATCAGCTGGCGCTTGATATGAGCATCGCCGTTATCTTCTCCCGTCTCGTTGTGCTTATATGTCGCGCCCTGAGGAACGAGCCGGTCTAAGAATCGGTCATAGTCCTTGAGCAAGCCTGGTTCGTCGTCATTAATATAGACGCTGGCCGTGATATGCATGGCATTGACCAGCACGAGTCCCTCTTGGACGCCGCTCTTCTTGACCGCCGCCTCAACATGCTGCGTGATGTTGAGGTAGGCGCACCGCGTCTTCGTCTCGAACCAGAGCTCTTCACGATAGGATTTCATGGTCGTCGGTCAGTGGGTGTTCATTCTGCCGAACTGGAGACTCAAGATGCAAGCCGCAGCATCTCTCCCGCACCATCGATGAAGCTCCCCGCAACAGCCTACTCCGCCGAAGTAGCCACTTCGGCTACGAAGGCCGGACACTATGGGGTATTCGGCAAAGGAGAATCAATCAGGCTTCTGCCGGTATATAATGGCACTATGTCCGTCAAGAAGACGACCACGTTCTCACGCCCGCCGTTATCACCGCGACTTCGACTTTCAGCCAATGCCAATATCGTCCTCCGTGGGCGCTATCTGGCCAAGAACGCTGCAGGAACGATCATCGAGACGCCGGCGCAACTATTCTGGCGCGTCGCGACCGACATCGCACAAGCTGAACGATCCTACCCTGCCGCCGGACGGCTACCCCACGCAGCTCAACGCTGGTATGACAGCATGGCCCGCCTCGATTTTCTTCCCAATTCTCCCACACTGATGAATGCCGGGCGACGTCTCCAGCAACTCTCCGCCTGTTTCGTCCTCCCGGTCGAAGACTCCCTGGCCTCAGTTTATGACAGCCTGAAACATCAGGCGCTTATCCACCAATCGGGCGGCGGCACGGGATTTTCGTTTAGCCACGTACGCCCTCACAACGACCGGGTCGCGTCGTCAAGCGGCGTGGCCTCCGGACCCATTTCCTTCATGCGTCTCTTCAACCTTTCGACAGACGTCATTAAACAAGGCGGGACCAGGCGCGGCGCGAATATGGGCATTCTCCGTATCGATCACCCGGACATCCTCGACTTCATCGCACTCAAACAGACGCCTACCGAGATGACGAATTTTAATCTGTCGGTCGGCATCACCGATTCCTTCATGCAGGCCCTCGCACGCCGTCGTACCTATGCCCTGATCAATCCCCACACCAACAAATCGACTAGGCGACTCCCGACACAATTCATTTTCGATCGGCTCGTCGAAGCGGCTTGGGCCAGCGGCGAGCCAGGCCTGGTCTTTCTCGACACGATCAATCGGGCCAATCCCACCCCTCGCCTTGGCACCATCGAGTCGACCAACCCCTGCGGCGAGCAGCCGCTTCTGGCCTATGAATCCTGTACCCTCGGCTCCGTCAACGTGGCCAACTTCGTCGCACGACCGGATGCACACCCCACCATCGACTTCGCCCGATTGGCCGAAACCATTTCCCTCGCCGTACGCTTCCTCGACAATGTGCTCGATCGCAACCGCTTTCCGCTTCCTCCTATCGACCGCATGACAAAACGCACGAGGAAGATCGGCCTCGGCATCATGGGCTTCGCCGACCTACTGATCGCCCTCAATATCCCCTACAACTCGGAAGCCGCGCTCCAAACGGCTACGACGCTGATGGAATTCTTCCGATCTCGTGCCTACCTCGCGTCGGCAGGGCTGGCCGCAGAACGTGGAGTCTTCCCTGCCTATCAAGGCAGCCGGCTCCAGACACTTCACCAGCGGCATCGAAACGCGACTGTGACCACCATCGCTCCGACCGGCAGTATCAGCCTCATCGCCAACTGCTCACCTGGCATTGAACCTTTATATGGGGTGCAGGAAGTCCGCCGCGTCATGGACGGCGCCCTGCTCACTTCGCTTCATCCAGCCTTCGTCCGCCGCGCACGCACACTCGGTCTCGATCTTGCCTCACTCCAGTCCAACCTGGCGGCGCATCCCTCCATTCAACATTTGGCCCATATCCCCCAAGAGCTACGTCGACTATTCGTCACGGCGCATGACGTTTCGCCCGAGCATCATGTGCGTATGCAAGCCGTGTTTCAGCGATATAGCGACAGTGGAGTCTCAAAAACCATCAATTTGCCGGCCACGGCGACCAAAGCCGAGGTGGCCGCAGCCTTTCTACTCGCACACCAACTCGGATGCAAAGGCCTCACCGTCTTTCGTACGGGCAGCCGAGAACGACAAGTCTTTTCCTGCAGCCCCGTTCATCTCTGTTGAACCTAGCCCGCACGCGCAATTCCTCAACAGAATTGACACCACTCGGCGATGGTGATAGGTATTTTCACAGATTATCCCATGTGGGATCGAATCGCTCAGCAGGGAGGTGCTTGATGGCTGCGCTCGTTGGGAACCTGACATCCGTCTGGAAACCATTTGATTGTACTCTCCTCTTCGCCCGTCAACCAGAACCGGATTTGGAATTCACGGAAGAGGAACTCGATCAAACGATCACCTCGCAGGCAAGGGGTCCGCTGAACCCCCGCAAGAAATCCGGTGGGGGAAGCCCGATCGCCTGGATACTTCTCCTGGCTCTTGTCGGCGGCATTGCCTATGTCTCGATGGAACCGGAGATGTTGACGGAATGGCTGAGCCCCTACCTGGGTGACAGCACCCCACCACCAATGGCCATGAACCCGAAGCCGTTGGCCCCGGCGCCCGCGACACCACCGGCACCCGCGCCACAGGCCGCTCCCGGTCCGCGTGACGAGTCCTCAGCTCCCTTGGCTCCAGCAACCTCTCCTGCCACTGCCGTCGTCCCTGCTGCCCCGGCAGTCGTTCCACCGCCCCAATCGGCAGCGAGGCTCACTGCACCGGTCGTACCCCCTCTCGACCCGATGTTCAGCGAAGGACAGAAAGTGACCGTCACGGTAGATGAAACGGCTCCCGGCGGAAGCATTCCGTTGTTCGTAGATGCATCGAGCAGCAAGCCTGGGGCAATCGTTCGTCCAGGAGTTTCACTGACCGTCATGGACGGTGATCTACAGCCCGGAGGCTGGATGTATTTAGTGCGCACCGACGAAGGTGCCAAGGGTTGGGTATCGGAGAACCGGCTTCGCTTGAAGTTCTGACCCTCCCATTTTCTCTCCCCGCGAGTGGTCTGCTGACAAGACACATTCTCGCCTACTTAGGCTATCTCCCTGTGCTATAATCCGCCCCGTTTCATGTCCTGTGACCAAACCCATAGTATCGAGACGATTTCATGGCTGCACTCACAGCGATCATCCTTGACTTTGATGGCGTGATCGCGGACACCGAACCACTCCATTTCGCCGGTTTTCGCCGGACGCTGTCCGAAATCGGCATTAGTCTGACTGAATCAGACTACTACGCCAACTACTTGGGGTACGACGATCGGGGCTGCTTTTTCGCGGCACTCACTGCGCACCAACATCCTACTGACCCGTCCGTCCTCGCGCGACTGATGCAACGAAAAGCCCAAGCCTATCTGGAATCGGTGAAGGATCATCTGGCCATTTTTCCCGGGGTGCATGAGTTTGTGCGTGAGGCCGCCGCCGCTTATCCATTGGCCATTGCGTCCGGCGCCCTCCGCCATGAAATCGAGGTGATCCTCGAACAGGCGGGGCTCCGAAAAGAATTTCTTCACATCACCAGCGCAGAAGACGTGACCAGAGGAAAGCCCGATCCGCAACCATTTCTCCAAGCTCTCAACGGACTGAATCGACAAGGCCGAGAGCAGACCATCACCGCCGGGTCCTGCTTAGTGATTGAGGATTCAATCCCGGGAATCCGCGGCGCGAAAACCGCCGGGATGAAAGTCCTCGCCGTAGCGAACACTCACACGATCCAAGATCTGCATGAAGCCCATGCGGTCGCTCAGAGCCTTTCTGAGATTCGCCTCAGCGAACTCCGCAAACGCTTGTGGCCTGCGGTATAAGAACCGAGTGGTATGAGAATCTGCTCTCTGCTTCCCAGTGCGACCGAAGTGATTACCTTGTTCGGCCTGAGCGATGAGTTGGTCGGGATCAGTCACGAGTGTGACTACCCGCCGTCGGTCAGAAGCCTGCCCATCATGTCGGCAGCCATCCTGCACCCGTCAGACCACGACTACATTCACGAACCCATGGCCTGCCGCCTTGGACCGCTGCCGATTTACCAACGCCCATGACTTTACTCTCCGTGACTGATGCGCAAGCCTACTGCACGGCTCTCACCAAGAAGAGCGGGAGCAATTTCTATTATTCCTTCCTCTTCCTGCAAAAAAAACGGCGCGCTGCGATGTACACGGTCTATGCCTTCTGCAAGGAGGTCGACAACGCGGTCGATGAACCCCCGACAGGAAGCAACCCTCAGGAGGAACTGCGCCGGTGGCGGACCGAGGTTGAAGCGGCCTATCGCGGTACACCGACCTTCCCGGTGACCATCAGCCTGGCCCACCATGTCAGGCAACTGGCTATCCCGAAGGCCTATTTTGATGAACTCATCAAAGGGGTCGAAATGGATCTCACGGCGTCACGGTACGCCTCATTTCAAGACCTCTCGGTCTACTGCTATCGTGTTGCGTCGGTCGTGGGACTAATCTGCCTCCATATCTTCGGACCTACATCGGCCCTGGCACAGGACTATGCCGTCGCCCTCGGAATGGCATTTCAACTGACGAACATTCTACGGGACGTCGGAACAGACGCAGCTCAAGGTCGCATCTATCTGCCGCAAGAAGACCTCCAAAAATTCGGCTGCACCGATCAGGCCATCCTCCAGCGGCAGGAGAGCACAGAGCTCCGCACGTTACTCCACTTCGAGGCCGCAAGGGCCCATGAGTACTACGAAAAAGCACGGGCGGCGTTCGAATCCTTGCCGGCACACGACCAGCGGGCACTGACTGTCTCTGAAATCATGCGCGCGGTATATTTGCGCATTTTGAAAAAGATCGAAGAGCCAGGGCATCAGATACTCGGCCCTCGGGCCCGGCTTTCAACGAGTCATCGACTGGCCGTGGCCGTCGGCGTTTGGCTCCGCTCCCGATTCTCGTGACATCCACCACCACTCAGTCCGTCGTGATTCTTGGTGGAGGTCCCGCCGGTCTCACGGCCGCCTACCGCCTCATCCGTCTTGGCTATCGAGTCACGATCATCGATCGTCGCCCCCTGCTTGGAGAAGCCCACATAAGCGGAGATCTTCATGGTGCCTCTGAGCCCTTCACCATCCTCGGCTGCCATCACGCGACACAAGGCTTGCTGCATTCGCTGCATCCTGATCCACAGCAGCCGGCAGAGGCCGAGATCCTACTAGAATTTCGTCTCCATGACGACTCTCTCGTTCAATACCCGCATACCTGGTTTCCCGCTCCTCTTCATACGTGGGTCAATCTCCTGAGATTCTCCGGCATCCCCTGGAAGGAGCGATGGCGACTGGCATCATGGGTGGAGCAACTGTGGGAAGGCGATGAACAATTGCCCGCCGATCTGGAGCAACGCACCGCCGACGAATGGCTTGCTTCAATCGAACAGAGCGCACGGACGCGCCGCGTCGTCTGGAATCCTCTCGCACGATGGCTGACCGGCAATGACCTCTCCACGATATCGGCCGATGCCTTCGTCACATCGATGAAGCCATTGTTCCTGAGAACTCGTTCAGATAGCCGAATCTCGGTTGTTCAGGACTCACTTCAGACCTGCTTCACACAACCGATTACCGAAGCCCTGACCCAGATCGGCGGGACCATTCTGCACAATACTGAAGCCACACAACTCCGTTATGAACGAGATCACATCTCGGGCGTCCTGCTGCGGGATGGTTCCCTGCTGCAAGCTGATTGGTATGTGGCAGCCCTGCCCCCTCAACAGCTCACGCCCTTACTTTCAGAGCGATGGATGACCCGCTACGCCTATTTTCAACAACTCACGGAATTGCTATCGCTCGACAGCACAATCCTTCATGTGCATGCCGAGCAACCCTGTGCCACTCCTCGCCTCGTCCTGCTGAATGACACATCATTTCACTCGGTACTCGCCACAGCGGCATCGCCAGAACGCACATATTTCTCGCTCATCACGACCGACAGTCAGTTCGCGCAGGCTCGACCGGACTCAAATCTTGATATTGTTATCCCTGACCTGCTCAGATCATTGGGGCTCCTCATGCCTGAAAGCAGGATCGCATCGACCCGCCGTCGGACAATTCCAGGCGCCATCCTCTCACTCAGGCCCGGGACAAAATTACATCGACCCATCCAACGCAGTCCGATTGCCAACTTGCTTGTAGCGGGAGCCTGGACAGATACAGGATGGCCTCCCAACCTCGAAAGCGCCATTGTCAGTGGCAACCGCTGCGCCGATGCCATAGCTCTTCGTTAGCAGGATGTTTCTCTTCCATTGACAAGAAAAGTCGCCCCGCCTAAAATCTTTCCAACTTTTCAACTGCTCCCCTTCACCATCATGACCCTCCTCGAACTCAGCAAATCTCTGCATGACTGCCAACGTTGTAAACTGGCCAAGCTGGGGCGCAGTCAGGTCGTGTTTGGTGTGGGGAATCCGCACGCGAGCGTGATGTTCGTGGGGGAAGCGCCCGGCTTCCATGAAGACCAGCAGGGAGAACCGTTTGTCGGAGCAGCGGGAAAACTCTTGAACGATCTCTTACAGTCGGCAGGATTGTCACGCGGCGACATCTACATCGCGAACGTGATCAAATGCCGGCCCCCGAACAACCGGGACCCGGAGCCGGATGAAGTCGAGACGTGTAAACCGTTTTTGATGCAACAGATATCTATGATCCGCCCGAAACTCGTCTGTACGTTGGGGAATTGGGCGACACAAACGCTGCTGGAACGGAAGGTGGGGATTACAAAGGTTCGCGGCCAGGCGTTCTACTTGAAAGACTTCGTCCTCTTCCCTTTGCTTCATCCAGCCGCAGCCCTACACCAAGGCAACATGCTCGAACCGCTTCGTGAGGACTTTAAAAAACTGAGAGAGTTTCTTGACCGCCACTCCCAATCTACCCCAGCCGAAGCCACAACGCCGGCCGCCCTAGCCCTCAACATCGAACCGCCGCAACCGGCCCAGATGGATTTGTTTGGGTCATAACTCGCACGTTTCTCTCATCACATTTGTTTGACGCTACCTGTCAGAAAGCGTTTCCTTCCATCACATAGAGCAACCCTTTCGGACTCAACAGCACGGAGGAAGGCCTCGGCTGACGAAGGGCAGGCAGCTCCAGCTTCGCCATGATGCGATGGAGCAAGACTGCAAATGGGTGTTTCGCTGTTGGCCGTGCGCCTTACCGGACCAGAAGAACGGCGCCACGGCATTTAGGACTCTATCCGAGTAATGCCTTTCTACTGCGGCAAACGATCTGGAAGTATCTGCATCGTTCTCGGCTCGAAAAAATCCTCAACGTATTTCAGCGAATACGCCTCCGGTTTTTCCGAGCCTGCGGCCTCGCATCTACCAGCAACTCCTTTACCTCGCAACGAAGGATTACTCGGACAGACTCCCAGTTTAGCAATTGACCGGCAAATGGTGCCATGACGAAAGCCTCCGTGCCCATCCCTTCCATCCAAGGCTCGGTCAAAGTGCTCATATAGAGTGGACCCGCTACGCTCGAAAAAGTCGAATGCCCCTGTTTATCGTTCAAGGGTTGAGCCCTACGCAGCTATAGCGGTATTATGCCGGTCTGTATAGCACGCCAACGCTGTGTTGCGGATAGAGGTGACAAGTCTATAAACCAACAGAAGAATTGCGCGAGAGTTGGCACGCAGCATCTACGTACTATGCCGGTCAGTATACTCAATAGTTAGAGCCCATGTATCGATCTACCGTCATCTGCACCGGGCTATCGAACGAAGAAGCCCGGGAAGCTGTTGCGGACATGCTCAGAGAGTTTGCGCAACGGCCTTGGCAGAAGGCAGTCACCTGCGAGTGGCGCGATGGTGTCCTTCGGCTGACTGCGGAGAACGACGCAGACAGTACGGGCATGGCTTTACTGGACGAGTTCGGGGATGCAATCTGCGCCTACATCAACTACAGCGGGGAGATTCATGTTTCAGTTGAATCCGTTCTTGAAGTATGAGTCACAGCCATTGGGCTCTAACAAGCGCTTCGATCGCAACGTTATCCCTCCCGCGCCCAGTGGGGATGGTAGGCGAGCTGAGACTTGCGAGGAACCGCATGGTTCCATCGGTGCGGTCGCTAGAGGCAATGGCGAACGTTGTTCGAAGCTGCGTTCATGCAAGGCATCGTACACAGCATGTTGCGGAGTCAAACAGCGGCAGAGCCATACGGTTTGACCCATCGCCGGAGCAAGCAGCCCCAACATCCTCATGATCCGCTCAGCGAAGCCCGAAAGAGTCGATCTAGGACGTGTGGGAGTGGTTAAGCCTCGGTATCACATCCACCTTAACAAATTCTTCCTGCATACCACCCCTTTCCCCCAACGACGCCCGCTGCTGCTGACGCGTGCATCAGCGCCGTGCTGAGTCTCGCCGTAGTGAAGTCACGCGACCCGCTCTCAGCGGGTGGCACAGACTGTTCGACGCTCCGTTCGACCACCGGTCGGAACGGAGCGAGTTTCTGTGCCAAGCGTGACTGAGCGCGAAGGCGAGCCAGCAGGGCGCTGGCAAGAGCGGCAGCAGCAGCGGGAGGCGGTCCTATGCTTTTGCTTTGATTCTGGGTAAGGAATCTGAATCTACGGGCTTGTCGCCTTCTTCTTCTGCAGGCTTCTCTTCTTCCGGCACATCGAACCAGGACACGAGCATCTCGTCCCACCAGGCTTCGTCGATCTCCTTCCCAGGATCGCTGCCGAGACACGCAACGTCGTCATTCGTGATCTCGGGACCGACCAGCTGAGGCTGGAACTTGGCTCGTTCGATGATCTCTTTCGTGGCGTACCCCCCGACAATCCAGGAGTCCAGATCGGCCCGGCGGGATTTGTAGGCCTTGAGCCCAATCTTGAGATACATGAAGATCTGCTGTTGCGCAGGATCCCCGACGCCGGATTGCGGTAGGCCCAAGGTTTTTTCAATCTTCTTGCGCCAATGCCGATCGTCGTAGCGTGACGTGATCAGCTGAAGCATTTTCTTTCCCACCTCGGCATCAAGCGGCATGAACACTCCTTCGTGTCGTAACGTCTTAAAGTCCGAATGTCATCAAGTCATTGTCAGAATTTCTGGAGATCTACGACGCGATGACTTTTCGACTTGAAGACGTGAGACGAATATTTCCTCACGATTTCAAATGTTGACCAAAGAACGACAGCGCACGAGCCCAAGCATCCTTCGCCGCCTCTGGACGATATACGCTCGGATCGCTGTCCCGAAAGAACGCATGAGGTGCGCCGGGATAGGTCTTAATCTCTCCTGGCTTGTTGTACTTCTTCAGCGCTGCCGCAAGCCGCTGCACGTCCGCCTTGGTAATCCAGCCATCGTCTTCGCCATAGATATAGAGAACCGGACCTGCAAGCTTCTGTAGTGGGGTGTCGGGATTGGGTACCTGTCCATAAAATGGCGCGGCTGCTTTGATGTCAGCGTTGATGCAGGGCAGCATCAAGGCATAGGACCCACCCATGCAGAATCCAGTGACGCCGATTCGTTTCGCGTCTACTTCCGGGACGGTCTTGAGATACGCTACTGTCGCATTCAAGTCCGCCAGTCCATCGTCTTGTTTGAGTGTATTCATCAGCTTGCCTGCTTCGCCTGGGTCCGTTGCAAGAGCATTACCCAAACGGGAGTAGAGATCAGGCGCAATGGCCACATACCCCTCTCCCGCATAGCGCTTCGCAATGTCCTTGATATGGTCGGATAGCCCAAACCATTCCTGGACCACAATGATGGTCGGGCGCTTCTCCCTCGTCTGTGGCGCAGCCACATAGGCGCGAACGGTCACGTTCCCGCTCGGATACTGCACCATCGTTTCTCTGATTGATTCGGCCATAAGGCACCTCCACGCACAAAGTGCGAGTTGTAAGTTCTTAGTTTTGAGTTATTAGTTCGTCTCCCCAAACTCACAACTCAAAACTAAAAATTCAACACTGTTACATGCCGTGCGGCTAGTTGCCGGCCACCATCATCTCTGCAATTTTCACGGTTGGACTGGCAATGCGCCCACGAAACACGAGATCGTTGCCGATCATCTCGATTCCTGCAAACATATCTTTCAGGTTGCCCGCAATTGTGATCTCTTCCACGGGGTAAGCCAACTCGCCCCCTTCGATCCAAAACCCTGAGGCTCCCCGCGAATAATCACCGGTGACCATGTTGATGCCGAAACCAATGAGGTCCGTGACATACAACCCCTGTTTCACAGTCTTGATAATGTCTTGCGCCGTCCTCGTTCCTGGTTCGAGATAGAAATTCGTGGGACCGACCGACGGATTCTCGCCGACGCTGCGCGAGGCGTTGCCGGTCGATGCCAGCCCGAGCTTCCTTCCTGAATAGGTATCGAGCAGGTAACTCTTCAACACCCCTCGCTCTACCACTGTCGTTTTCCTGCTCGGCAGACCTTCGCCGTCGAACGGTCGAGAGCCCAGTCCTCCGACCACTCGCCCATCGTCATAGACCGTCACATACTCCGGGGCCAGCGGTTTGTCCAATTGGCCTGCCAGGAACGAAGCCCCTTTGTAGAGTGAGTAGCCCGACACAGCGCTGCAAAGATTCCCCATGAGACTTCCGGCTGTTTCGGAATCGAAGACGACAGGAACTCGTTGGGTTGCCACTTTCCGCGCCCCAAGCTTTCGGACCGTTCGCCGCGCCGCTTCCAGTCCCACCGCCTCCGGGGAATCCAGCGTGGCGAATTTCCGTTGCACAGCGTACCAGGAATCTCGTTGCATGGTCCCTGTCTCTGGATCGGTGGCGACGGGCGACGCCGACATTGAAAAACTGGAACTCTGGTACTCCCCAAGGAATCCGTGACTGTTGCCCAGCACCAGGCGCCCCGAGGAAGAGTCGAAGTCGCCCCCTTCAGAATTCGTCACGCGCTCGTCCGCAGACATAGCGGCAGCCTCTACACGTTTGGCCAATTCGATCTGCTGTTCCGTATTCAGGCGGATGGAATCGTAGAGATCCAAATCCGGCCTCTCTCCCGCCATCTGATCCGCCGCCGGCAAGCCGGAGACCTGATCTTCCACGACGGCCTTCGCCAAAATACAGGTCTCAGCGACGAGTTGATTCAAGGAGTCCGCTGAGAAATCGGAGGTGGAGGTGCTGGCGGAACGTTTCCCGACAAACACGCGTAAGCCGAGGTGCTTCTCCCGCGCTTTCGTGAGGCGATCGACGGCACCCAACCGGACTTGCACCGAAAAGGTCTCGCCGTCGGCAATAATGACATCCGCTTCCGTCGCCCCACTGCACTTCGCCTTGGCCAAGAGATCGGACGCCAGATCAGCAAAGCTCCGCCGCTCCTCACTCACAGGCCAATTCCGTGTTCTCTCCAACTCAGCACTCATAACTCAGCACTCAACACTATTAATTTTGCGTCCCGCCCACGGTAATTTCATCGATTCGAATGGTCGGCAGGCCGACGCCCACTGGAACGGACTGTCCTTCTTTGCCGCAGGTCCCGATGCCCTCGTCTAGCTTAAGGTCGTATCCGACCATCGAGACTTTGGTAAGAATCTGAGGACCACTGCCGATTAATGTCGCACCCTTGACAGGCCTCGTCACCTTTCCACTCTCGATTATGTAGGCTTCGCTGGCGGAAAACACGAATTTCCCGTTGGTGATATCCACCTGCCCGCCGCCGAACGACACGGCATACAGCCCGCGATCGACTGACCGAATGATTTCCTCAGGATCCGATGTCCCGGCCAGCATAAACGTATTCGTCATGCGCGGCAGCACCACACTTTGGTAACTTTCTCGCCGCCCGTTGCCGGTCAGGGGAATGCCCATCAGCCGCGCATTTAATTTATCGGAAATGTAGCCGCACAGGATCCCGCGTTCGATGAGCACCGTACGACCAGTCGGAGTCCCTTCATCATCCATGTTGAGCGAGCCCCGCCGGCCCGGCAATGTTCCATCATCGACGATCGTACAGACGTCGGACGCCACCCGTTTACCGCGGAGGTGAGAGAATGCTGAGGTTTTCTTGCGATTGAAGTCCGCTTCCAGGCCATGGCCAACGGCTTCATGCAATAAAATCCCCGGCCAGCCTCCACCCAGCACAACCGGCATGACACCGGCCGGCGCTTCGACAGCAGACAGGTTGAGAACCGCTTCCCGTGCCGCTTCACGTGCATACCGCAGATACCGGTCGCCCACGTGATAAAACTCAAACCCGACACGCCCCCCCCCGCCGAACGAGCCGGCTTGGCGTTGGCCGTTCTCTTCGGCAATACAGGTGACTTGCAGCCTCGAAAGCGGCTGCACATCCCCGACCAGCCTGCCCTCCGAGGTGGCGACCATCACCACTTTGTACTCCGTGTTAAACGAAGCCATAACATTCTTGATACGTGGGTCGTAACGGCGCGCTTCGGCATCGATCGCATTCAATAAGGACACGCGATCCGCCGTGGCGACTTCGGCCTGGGCCCGTTCGATCGGGTAGAGATCCCTAATGGGACGAAGATGAATGGGAACCGGAACCGCATGAGTCCCGCTCGGCGAATTGGCAATGTAGCGGGCCGTATCGGCCGCCAGTTCGAGATCCTTTTTCGTCAGCTCATCGGAGTAGGCAAAACCAGTTTTCTCCCCAGCCGTCGCCCGCACCCCCACGCCCTGCGACACACTCTTCGTTGCGCGCTTGACGAGAGATTCCTCCATCGAGACGGATTCAGACACACAGGATTCCAAGTAGAGATCGGCATAGTCGACATCGCGAACTTTGACCCGCCCGAGTGCCCCGAGCACCTCGCCTTCGGTCAGACCAAAGGACGTCAACTGAACAAGTTCACCCATGGTTTGCGAATCCTCACGACAGGTGGCATGCGTATGGACGGTGAAGTATAGCTGATCCCTTTCCACCGGCGCAATGAGAATTCATCCAACTCATCGCTTTTACAGGACTTTTAGGAAAATTCGTTTGACTTTCCTCCCCCTCACCAGTAGACTTTGGCCGCCTACCGCACGATCTTCGTAAGAAGCGGTCATTACCAACGGCACTCTTTATGGATACGAAAGACTCGTCGGCCGTGGACCACCTATCCGTCGAAGAGCTTGCCGCAAAACTCGAACCCGACCTCTTACCCAAACACGTCGCCATCATCATGGATGGCAACGGTCGCTGGGCAGAACTGCGAAGCCTTCCTCGCATTGCAGGTCATCGGGAAGGGATCAAGTCCGTTCGAGAAATGATTACGGTCTGCTTAGAACTGGGCATCCACGCCCTGACAATTTACGCGTTTTCACAGGAGAATTGGAACCGTCCCGTTCAGGAAATCTCCTCGCTCATGGGCCTGCTCGAATACTACCTTTCGACGGAACGAACGAAACTCATTGAGCAGGGCGTCCGGTTGCGCACGATCGGCCGGCTCGACTCCCTCCCGGCTTCCGCCCTCCAATGGGTCCGGGCCGCAGAACAGGAAACCGCTCATCTCGATAGACTGCATCTCACGGTCGCCCTCAGCTATGGTGGCCGCACTGAGATCGTGGACGCGGTGCGTGAACTCCTTCATGAAGCACAAGACGGAAAGCTGCAACCGGACGATGTGGATGAATCGCGTATCCAGCAATATCTCTACACCCATGAGCTTCCCGATCCAGATCTGTTGCTCCGTACCAGCGGCGAAGCGCGAATCAGCAACTTTCTCCTCTGGCAGCTCGCCTACACCGAGCTCTATTTCACTCCGACCCTGTGGCCCGACTTCCGCCGCCGCGAACTCTTGCTGGCCTTGCTGGAATACCAGCGACGCGAGCGGCGATTCGGTCGCGTCCTCAGCGCTATTTCTTCATAGTGGTCGACCTGAACCTCCATATGCAGGAATACAAAACCGCCGGCCAACAGCAGGCTGAACCAACGCCGGTTACGACGTCCCGATTTGACCCCCGTCGGATCTATACCATTCTGGTCATCGCTCCACTCTTGTATGCCGGCATTCGTTACCTCCCGCCCCTCGCATTTTCTTGCGCCGTAGTGCTGGCAGGGGGGCTCGCCCTCTTCGAGTTTTACCGATTATGTTTCGGCGACCGCAGCCACTCCTGGCTGATAGGGATCGGCCTGACAGGATTCGCCGCCCTGATTCTCGGAACGCATAGGCCGGACACCATGGTTCCAACCCTCCTGGCCACACTAGTCTGTATTATTTCGATCCCGCTCCTCAGTCGCTCACCCCTCGAACAGAGCCTGAAGGATGGCGCCATGACCTTGTTCGGCGTGCTCTACCTGGGCCTCACACTCGGCACGCTCTCGATGACGAGGCTTCTGCCTCTGGGTGAATGGCTGATCTTCTTTCTTCTACTGGTGACCTATGCCTCCGATACCGGCGCCTACGTTGTCGGCACACTGTACGGACGACATCGCTTGGCTCCCACGATCAGTCCAAAAAAAACCGTCGAGGGCTTGGTGGGTGGCTTGATTGCTGCCATAATCGCCGGGTACGCAGCTCGTTGGTGGTTTCTCCCTGAGTTGTCCGGTCTCGATTGTCTGGTCATGACCACCCTGCTGACAATCACAGGTCTCTGGGGTGACCTGACCGAATCGGCCATGAAACGCAGCGTCGGCATGAAGGACTCCGGCGGGATGCTGCCGGGCCACGGAGGCATGCTCGACCGTCTGGATAGTCTCTTGTTCACCGCCCCCGTCTTCTACTACTATGTAACGATGGTGAGCCGGCTACGAGTCATTGAGTAAAGGAGCCCCTATGAAAACGATCGTCATCCTCGGATCGACTGGATCGATCGGTACCAGCACCTTAGATATCGTAGACTGGTTCCCCGAAGAATTCCGCGTGGCAGGACTGACTGCCGGCAGCAATGATGAAAAACTCGAGGACCAGATCCGCCGGTTCAAGCCCCGCGTGGTGGCCCTATTGGATGCCTCCGCTGCCGCCAGGCTCCGGCAACGCTGTGCGGGACTGCCTGTCGAAATTTTGGCTGGGGAAGAGGGCTTGATTCAGGTCGCCTCTGCGCCCGAAGCTGAACTCGTCATCTCCGCCATCGTCGGTGGAGCCGGTCTCGTACCCACCCTTGCGGCGATCCGAAGCGGAAAGCAGATCGCCTTGGCCAATAAAGAGCCGATGGTCATGGCGGGGAAACTGATGCAGGACGAGGCGCGACGGCATGGCGTTCGGATCTTCCCGGTCGACAGCGAACACAGTGCAATCTTCCAGTCGTTGGAAGGCCATCGCAAAGAGGATGTCCGCCGTCTGATCTTGACGGCGTCTGGAGGGGCCCTCTGGACCCTGGGCCGGGGGGAGCTGCAAGACGTCACACCTGAACGGGCGCTCCAACATCCCAACTGGAAGATGGGCGCCAAAATCACGATCGATTCTGCCACTCTCATGAACAAAGGTCTCGAAGTCGTCGAAGCTCGGTGGCTCTTCGACATTCCGGAATCCCGGATCGAGGTCATGATCCATCGGGAAAGCATCATTCATTCTCTGGTAGAATATGAGGATCGTTCAATGATCGCGCAATTGGGATTGCCGGATATGCGGACTCCTATTTCCTATGCGATGAGATATCCAGGGCGCATGCCGCTGGATCTGCCTTCGCTGGATCTGACGGAGATCGCGAAGTTGACGTTTTGCAAGCCGGATCACGACCGGTTCCCTTGCTTGGGTCTTGGCTATGAATCCCTGCGGATCGGCGGTACGATGCCGGCCACGATGAATGCCGCAAATGAAATAGCGGTCGAGGCATTCTTGAACGGGGGTATCCGGTTCACCGACATTGCGGAGATTACTCACAGCACAATGGACGCCCACAGCACCAAAGACGTCGAGACGTTGGAAGACGCGCTGGAGGCGGATCGCTGGGCCCGAGAGAAGGCTGAGTCGTTGGTTGTAGCATTGGCACGCTAGCAGGATGCTGAGAAAGTCCGCCAGCGGCGTTCTCGAACCCTGTGAAGCGTATCTCATGAAGCGTCGTTCGTTTCCGAATTCGGACGTTTCACGAACGATGAGTCTGGCCTTTTTGAGCATCCTGTGAAAGTCTTCTTCTGTTATACCATTGTACAAAGTATCTACATTCTGACGTGTCTAAATAGTTTTTCCGTAACCTATTAGGTCTACACGAAGGAGCATACACCGTGTTCATGGCATTTACCTGGTCCCCCGATACCGTCTGGTTGTTACTGCAGAAGGCGTGGTGGTTCCTGATCGTTTTGGGCGTGTTAGTCGCGTTCCATGAGCTCGGGCATTTCTTGGCCGCTCGCTGGGTCGGCGTCAAGGTCCTCAAGTTTTCACTTGGATTCGGACCGAAGATCTTCGGCCGGAAAATGGGAGAAACAGAATATCTCGTCTCGGCCGTTCCGCTCGGTGGCTACGTGAAACTGTTCGGCGAAGATGAGACAGAGGCGACCACACTGGAGGATCGTGCGCGGTCGTTTGCGCACCAAGGGCTGTGGGGCAAAGTCTTGATCGTGGCAGCGGGACCTGGGTTTAACTTCATTCTGGCTTATTTCATTTTTGCCGGATGGCTCGCGACCGGAGCTCCACTTTTTGTCCCAACGTTTCAGGATCTTACCCCCGATATCGAAGCGATGGTCCCCGGCTCTCCGGCCGATACCGCAGGCATTCAAATCGGAGATCGTGTCAGCCGAGTCAACGGGCGTGACATTTCAACCAGAACAGAACTATTCGACGCCGTTGCAAAGAGCAATGGGCATGCGTTGACGCTCGAAATCCTACGAGGCGAACAGGTCAAAACGCTGACGGTCACGCCCACTACCGCCCCCGGACCACAGGCCTCTGCACAAGAGCCCGGATACTACCTGGGCGTCGAAGAAACACCGCCCCTCGTCACTTCAGTCATGCAAAGTTCTCCGGCGGCGAAAGCCGGGCTTCAAGCCGGGGACCATGTGGTCAACATCGGAGGCCAGACGATCCATACGTGGTCTCAGATGACCGGTATCGTGAAGGAAAACCCCAACCGCCAGTTACAGGTAGAGGTTTTGCGGGAAGGGCATCGAGTTTCGCTGACTGTGACGCCCTCTGCTGAGAAGGCGATGGTCAACGGTCAGTCGGTCGAAGTCGGCAAGATCGGCATTTCAGGACCAGGCCGTTCGATCATGCGCTCCAGCACCCCTCTGCTGTCGCTCTATGACGGCTTGGGAGCCACGTGGGGCTGGACCGAGTTGACCGCAATCGGCCTCTACAAAATGGTCGTAGGGGACATCTCCAGCAAGAACATCGGCGGCCCGCTGACGATCGCCAATATATCCGGAGAAGCCGCTGCACAGGGGGCGTCAAGTGTGGTTTTTCTCATCGCCATCTTGAGCATCAATCTGGGCGTCCTCAACTTGCTCCCGATTCCCATTCTCGACGGCGGCCATCTATTGTTTTTCCTGATTGAGGGCATCCTCCGGAAACCCCTCGGCGAACGCCAGAGAGAAATCGCGCAACAGGCCGGCCTCGTGCTACTAGTGGGCGTCATGATCTTTGCGTTTTGGAATGACCTTGAACGGATCTTCTATCGTTAGTTATGGATAATGAGTCAGAAGGTCTGCATGTCGAACGTCGTCATGTCCCCAAAACATTTCCCCCCTCATCGTCATTTCAGACGTGACGACGTTAGGACTTGATGACTTTTTGACTTTTTTCACGGAATCATGCGGACCTCTCAAGTCTTAATCCCTACATTGCGAGAAGACCCGAGCGAAGCGGAAACCGTCAGCCATAAGCTCATGCTCCGAGCCGGTCTGATTCGCAAAGTGGCAGCCGGCGTCTACACATACCTCCCACTCGGCCTCCGGGTCATTCGAAAGGTCGAACAGATCATTCGTGAGGAGATGAACCGGGCCGGCGCCCAAGAACTCCTGATGCCCATTGCCTCTCCCGCAGAATTGTGGCGGGAAACCGGCCGATGGGATTTCTACGGCAAGGAATTAGTCCGCTTCAAGGATCGCCACGAGCGCGAGTTCTGCTTGGGACCGACCCATGAGGAAGTAATCACCGACCTATTCAGGCGCGAAGTCCGCTCCTATCGGCAGATGCCGCTGAACTTCTATCAGATTCAAACAAAGTTCCGCGATGAAATACGCCCACGCTTCGGACTCATGCGGGGGCGCGAGTTCATCATGAAGGACGCCTACAGCTTTGACCAGGACGAAGCGAGCGCCAGGCTCAGCTATCAGAAGATGTACGATGCTTACCATCGTATTTTTACGCGCTGCGGCCTCACCTTCCGTGCCGTGGAAGCCGACACCGGTCTGATAGGCGGCAGTTCATCACACGAGTTCATGGTGCTCGCCGATACGGGCGAGAATACCATCGTCTACAGCGATGCAGGCACCTACGCCGCCAACGTCGAGCAGGCCGAAGTGCTTCCTCCTACAGATGTGGACACCGAAACGCCGCGTCCGCTCCGCACCGTCCAGACCCCCGGCTGCCGGACAGTCGAAGAGGTCACGAGATTCTTGAACATCTCCCCTGCCCGCCTGGTGAAGACGCTCCTATACTCGACAACAAAAGACACGGTCGCCGTGTTGGTACGGGGAGACCATGAGGCAAATGATGTCAAGATTCAACGATTCCTGCGAGTGACTGATCTTGAACTCGCAACTCCCACCATCGTTGAGCAAGTCACAGGCGCACCGGTCGGGTTTGCCGGCCCTATTGGCCTGAAACACATTAGGATTATTGCCGACCACGCTGTCAAAGCCTTGCGCAATGTGGTCGTCGGCGGCAATCAGAGCGATACGCACTATATCGATGCGAATTGGGATCGTGACTTTCAGGTCGAGCAGTTTGCCGATCTCCGTAGCGCCTGCGCAGGAGATCCGTCACCGAGAAAAGACGGGACATTGAAAGCGACGAAGGGCATCGAAGTCGGACATGTCTTTATGCTCGGTACCAAATACAGCGACACCATGAAGGCCTCCTTCCTAGATCTCCACGGCAAAGAGTGCCTCGCCGTCATGGGATGCTACGGCATCGGCATCGGACGCACTGCCGCTTCGGCGATCGAACAGAACCACGACGCTAAAGGCATTATCTGGCCCTTCCCAATCGCGCCGTTCCACGTACATCTTCTCCCGCTCACCCAATCAGCCCTGACCTCCCAAGTCACCGCGCAGCTCTATGGCGAACTACAGGCAGCAGGGTTCGAGGTACTCTGGGATGATCGGGACGAGCGGGCTGGCGTGAAGTTCAACGATGCGGACTTGATGGGAGCCCCCTTCCAAGTCGTTGTCGGAGATAAGGGCCTCTCCGAAGGAATCGTGGAGGTCAAAACTCGGAAAGATGGAATGAAACTCAAGCTGCCTCCAGCTCAAGTCGCTGCTCATCTGACTCACACACACGCGAATTGAACACCATACCGCCCACCAATGGCGTCATTCATGTTGTCGCTTCCGCACCCGCGTCAGTCTGAAACTGTCTTTTCCTTGCCTTCCATCCGTGATCAGTTAGACTGAACTTTAATCTCTGCCACTAGGCAATTATGGTCACGTAGATTGTACTCACCCTTCATTGATCATACGGATCCGGCGACGACCTTCCCAGTCGATGGTCAGGAGCCCATATAATGCACGCCAAGCCCATCCCGGACAATCTTCAGGAACTCCAGCAGAAAGTGGCATTCGCCGAGAACGTCAAGCGCATCACGGACCAAATCCATGCGGCCAGCGATCTTGACCATATTCTCCTCGACCTGCGTAAAGAAATTCTTAGCATCTTCGACGCCGAGGATCTCACCATCTTCGCGTTCGATTCGGAGAAGAAAGAGATTTTTTCCAAAATCCCTCACATCGACAGCGTTGAGGAAATCCGCATTCCTATCACCGAACAAAGCCTGGCTGGGTTCTGCGCAAAGTATCTCCGCCCTGTGAGCATCGCCGATGCCTATAACATCGCCGAGCTGCAAGGCGTCCATCCCTCACTCGTCCATGACTCCTCCTACGACAAGCGGACCGGATTCAAGACAAAACAGGTCCTGACCTACCCGATCGTGGCGGACAACAAGTATTTGATGGGCGTCTTCCAACTCCTCAACAAAAAGAGCGGAGTACGATTCACCAGAAAAGACGAAGAATCTGTCGCGGAGATTGCAAAGGCACTCGGCATCGCCTTCTTCAATCTCCGCAAGATCTCGAAGAAAACCCCAACCAAGTTCGATCGCCTGGTCACGAGCAACCGCATAACCCAGAGCGAATTGGACCAGGCGATTGCCGAGTCCCGGAGAGGCGTGTCGGACTTCGAGAGCATCCTGATTGAGAAGTACAAGGTGCCGAAACTCGAAATCGGCAAGTCGCTCGCCCAGTTTCACAAATGCCCCTACATCGAGTACAGCGATCGAACAATTATCGATGTCGAACTCCTGAAAAACCTGAACGTCGACTACCTCAAGAAAAACCACTGGATGCCCCTCAAGCGGGACCGAACCGCCATTGAAATTTTGACGGACGACCCGGGCGATCTCGACCGTGTAGCGGATATTAAGCGGACGTTCCCCGGCCTCAACATTCGCTTTGCGATCAGCCTCCGTCGTGATATCGCCCAGTTCCTCGGCTCCGCCACAGGACAGGGAGATACCGGCGGCACACGAAAGTTAGATGAAAATGTCTCCGACATTCTCGGCGAACTCGTCAACGAAACCCAAGAGGCGGCGGCGGAGGAGGCCGGAGGGGGGCTCGACGAAAACGACAATGCCATCGTGCGGCTGGCCAATCAGATCATTGCCGATGCCTATCGACAAGGCGCCTCCGACATTCACGTCGAACCCTATGGGGAAAAGCGTGAAACGCTTGTCCGCTTCCGTGTCGACGGCGACTGTTTCGAATACATGAAGATTCCGCAGAGTTATCGGCGCGCCATTGTGTCGCGCCTGAAGATTATGGCCAGCCTCGACATCGCAGAACGGCGCAAACCCCAGGACGGCAAGATCAAATTTAAACTGTCGGACAGCAAGGAAATCGAGTTGCGCGTCGCGACGATTCCGACCGCCGGATATAACGAAGACGTGGTCATGCGTCTGCTCGCGGCCAGCGAGCCGTTGCCCCTCGACAAGATGGGGTTCTCGGACCGGAATATCGCAGCAATCAAGGGGATCGCTACAAAACCCTACGGCATCATTCTCTGCGTCGGACCAACCGGCTCAGGAAAAACTACGACCCTGCACTCCGTCCTCGGCTTCATCAACACACCAGACATTAAGATCTGGACGGCGGAAGACCCCGTCGAAATTACACAATATGGGCTCCGGCAGGTTCAGGTTCTCCCTAAGATCAACTTTACATTTGCCGCTGCTATGCGCTCATTTCTTCGGGCCGACCCAGACGTGATCATGGTCGGAGAAATGCGGGATAAAGAAACGGCTGAAATTGGCATTGAAGCCTCATTGACCGGACACCTCGTCCTGAGCACACTCCATACAAACAGCGCGGTGGAAACCGTCACTCGACTTCTCGATATGGGCTGCGATTCGTTTAGTTTTGCCGATGCGATGTTGGGAGTCCTCGCCCAGCGCCTCACTCGCCGAATTTGCAAGGACTGTACGGAGCAGTACGTCGGGACACCGGCAGAATACGAGGAAATCCGCCAGGGCTATGGAACTGAATACTGGGACAAGCTCGGCATCCCGCAAGACAACACCTTCCGCTTGGCCCGCGGGAAGGGATGTGAAACCTGCAAGCACACCGGCTTTAAGGGACGCGTGGCCCTGCACGAGTTGCTTCTGGGATCGGACAAACTCAAACGCATGGTTCAGACGAAGGCGAGAACTGAAGAGATGCTAAAGGCTGCCATTGAAGAGGGGATGACCACCCTCATGCAGGATGGAGTTCAGAAGGCCCTGCTAGGCCACACCACGTTCAAGGAAGTCAAGGCCGTGGCCATCAAGTAATCTGGCTCAAAGAACACCGGTCACGCGAGATCACTGAGGGACGCTTCCACCCATCGTTTCTATCCCACGCGAAACACGTCCGCCGCCCCTTTACCGACATCCCTGCGACCGTGCAAACCTCGCCCTATCCACGCGATCTGAAGTACATCGTTCCCCCTCCGCTCTATCGACAAAGATAGACACATTGGTCTTGCCCAGCACCTTGACGATGACTGATGCGCCGGTCCTTCCCCACTTCTTCCTGAATCCTCCATTCCGGCCTGGCTCCGGCTAAGAGAATACGTTACCCGTGCTGCCGCACGGATTAAATTTCCCCAGGCTGACACTTAGAATCCACCAGAGGCAGTACTGCACGCCCCTTCAAGAAAAGCACGAGGCTGCGGTGAAAATGGTGACGAATGAACGGAAGGCTACGCGGCAAACGTTGAAACAATAGCCACGTACTTTTTTAGCCGATTCTGTGCGGCAGGGGATAATTCCGTGAAAGCCAGGCCGAAGAACTGATCCTTCGCCCATTGCACGGTGGCGACGGCAATATCGGCAGGCCTGATTTGCTTGGGGAGACGTAGGCTCAACGTAACTTCATCCCCTGGTCTGATTTCCGCCTCCGTGCTGACTCGGGCGCCGCGTATCGAAAGATCGTAGACCACGCCCAAGTCGATACCAGGCCTCCTCAACCAACGACGAGGCTGGCAATGA
>Ga0247727_10005080_pt1 | contig 27122 bp, 24 predicted proteins | sample WisWelCaveWW1625_FD_202498 | JGI IMG/M metagenome (GOLD analysis project Ga0247727, IMG submission 202498) | Biofilm microbial communities from Wishing Well Cave, Virginia, United States - WW16-25 | ecosystem: Environmental > Aquatic > Deep subsurface > Groundwater > Cave microbial mat | place...
CGCAGCCGCTGGGGCCTCCTTGTCCAGGTGCCCGACGAGTCCGGACCGAGTGCGGCGACCGCCCTCGAGCTTGCCCTGGCCGAACTCGGTGCGATGGGGGTCGAGGTCGAGCGGGTCATGACCGACATTCAAGCTCAGTGGACCCTCGCTTGGCATGCGGTCGGCCGACCGTGTGAGGATGCGGAGGTCCGGCTCCCGTCCGCCGTCGCTCAGTGACCGATCGGAGCGCTCGTCGACTCCTGGCCTGTTGATCACGCTGGCGGACGGGGCCACCGCCGGAGGTTGGATCGCCCTGTTGGGAACCTGGTGACCGCGGCGTGCCCGGCGGGCTGCGTGGCGGATCCCTGTTAGCGAATGTCTGGTGCCGATCCCCTCGTGAAGCGGCTGGCGGCCGGTCGGCCACGGTCGCATCGCACGGGAGAAATCATCATGGAACTCCGGCTCGGCGTCGACATCGCCTGTCGCGCCGCCCACCAAGCGAGCCTCGCCGATGCGCGCGGCGAGTTCCTGTGGTCGGGGCGGTCGTTCCGGACGGCTCCTCGGGACCTCGACCAGCTCTGGGCCATGCTCCCGCCGGGGACCGATCCGGCCGAGGTGACGGTCGTGATGGAGCCGACCCGAAATGCCTGGGTGCCGCTCGCGGCGTGGTTCCGTCGACGGGGCGCGACGGTCGTACTCGTGCCGCCTGAGCGGGCGGCCGACCTGCGCGCCTACTACGCCAAGCACACCAAGAGCGACCGGCTCGACTCGCGTCTGTTGGCCCGATTGCCGCTGCTCCATCCCGAGGGCCTCCATCCCGAGCGCGGCCTCGGACCCGGCGATGCTCTGCGCCGGGCGACGAAGCTCCACTCGACCCTGGTCCTGCGCCGTGGCAAGTCCCTGGCGCGTCTCGACGCGCTCCTGGAGATCCTCGGGCCGGGCTGGCACGCGGCGCTCGGTGGTGACCTCGCCAACAAGACCCCGCTGCGGTTCCTGGCCGCGGGCTATGCCGATCCGGACACGGTCCGGCGTCTCGGCCGGGCCCGTCTTGCCCGCTTCTTCGCCCGTCACTCGCGCGGCGCCTGGGGCGAGGCCAAGGCCGATGAGCTGCTCCACGCCGCGTCTGAGACGCTCGCCCTCTGGGCCGGGGACCTCGACTACCCCGATCTCGCCGAGGACATCGCCCTCGAGGCTCGCCTGGCCCTGGCCGTGACCGACGAGACCAAGGAGCTCGACGAGCGGATCGCCGTCCTCCTGGCCCGGGCCGATCCGGCCGGGATCGTCCGCTCGGCACCGGGCGTCGGCGCGATCACGGGCGCCGCGATCCTTGGTCGGCTGGGCGATCCGGCGCGGTTCTCGTCACTCGCTGCCGCCCGCTCGTTCACCGGGTTGGTCCCATCCCTGGATGCGTCCGGCCAGTCAGGTCGCCACGGTGGGCCGACGAAACGCGGCGACGCGGTCCTCCGCGAGGCGCTGTTCCTTGCCGCCGACCACGCGCGGCGGATCGATCCGTCACTGGCCGCCCGCTATCACCGGCTGATGACCGTGGCCGGCAAGCACCACACCTCGGCACTCTGCCACATCGCCCCCACCCTCCTGACCCGCGTCATCGCCTGCTGGCGCCGTGGTGAGCCCTACGTCCTGCGCGACATCGACGGACGGGCGGTCAGCTCTGGCGAGGCCCGAGCGATCATCGCTGCCCGCTACACCGTCGCTGCTGATGTGCGATCCCGGCAGACCCGGCTGCTCCGCCCATCAGGAACGGGCCGCCGAAGACAGGGGTCGCGGAGCGCCCCATCGGCCGACCCGTTCGCTCGACACGCTATCACCGTGACCCCTTGACAGCGATTGGGAACTCAACGGCTGGGCCTATCGCTCGAGGGCATACCGCAGCGCGCTCGCCGACCGACGTCACAGCCGGACCCGGCCCTATCGGCCGCAGACCAACGGCAAGGACGAGCGCTTCATCGGGACGGCGCTCGCCGAGTGGGCCTACGGCCGTGCCTACCTCTCGAACGCCGAGCGCCTGGCCGACCTCCCGCGCTGGCTGGCCTTCTACAATCACCGCCGCCCGCACACTGCGCTCGGCGGCCTCACGCCCATGGCCGTTGTCAACAACGTCCGTGCGGATCACAGCTAGCGCCGCTGCACGTTCGTGAACTGGAACCCGAAGCGGCCCTTGATGCAGAGGTGGCCGTCGGTGATGGTCGAGTCCATCGGCGAGCTGACCTTGACGATCGTCTCGTCCTGGACGTGGAGTTCCACGGCGCAGCCGACGCCGCAGTACGGGCAGATCGTCGAGGTCACGGTCTGGGCAGACTCATCCCAGCTGCCGGCGGCGCGCATGTCGTGCTCGCTCTTGAACATCAGGGCGCCGGTCGGGCAGACGCCGATGCAGTTGCCGCAGTAGACGCAGGCCGACTGCGGCAGCGGCGTCGCCCACTCGGTCGAGATCCGGGCGTCGAAGCCGCGCCCGGCGATGGCGATCGCGAACGTGTTCTGGGCGTCCTCGCCGCACGCCTCGACGCACTTGTAGCAGAGGATGCAGCGGGCGTAGTCGCGGACGTAGAGGTCGTTGTCGACCTTCACCGGCTGGGCGACCGTCGCCGCCTCCGGGCCGCCGCTGGCGGCATGATGATGACCGGCGTCGTGGCCGTCCCGCTCGCCGGCTGCGGCGGGTCGGGCCGCCAGCCCGTAGCGGCCGGGATCGGCGCCGTACTCGGCCATCGTCGCGACGAGGGTCCCGTCCGGCTCCCGCGCGCCTGCCAGGCCGATGTCGACCGTCGAGCCGAGGAACTCGAGGACCATCCGCCGCGAGTGTCGGACCCGCTCGGAGTCGGTCTGGACGTCCATCCCGGGCTCGACCTTCCGCGAGCAGGCAGGCGCCAGGACGCGCGCCCCGGCGACCTCGACGACGCAGACGCGACAGACGTTCACCGGGTTGAGGTTCTCGAGGTAGCACAGCGTCGGGATGTCGCGACCGGCGGCGCGGGCGGCGTCGAGGATCGTCGAGCCGGCCGGGACGGAGATCTCCGCCCCGTCGATCGTCAGCGAGACCGACGCTGGCTCCTCGCGCGACGGCGCCACCGGCGGCCTCGACGGCCGCGCAGCGGGCGTCGTGAAGATCGGCGACAGCGGCGCCGGGGGCGGCGCCGGTCGACCCACATGGTCGGCACTGCGGAGGTCGTGGCTCACAGCGCCACCAGCCCCGGAACTCGGAATGCCGACTCGATCGCCGCGGAGGCCGTCTGGCCGAGCCCGCAGATGCTCGCGTCGCGCATCACCCGGCCGACGTCGTTGAGGAGTGCCAGCTCCTCGTCCCGCGGCCGCACCCGCGAGCCGGCGGCCAGCCGGGCGAGCAGTTCCTCCTGGCGGACCGTCCCCACCCGGCAGGGGACGCACTGGCCGCATGATTCGTCGCGGAAGAAGGCGGCGATCCGCCGCAGCGTGTCGACGAGATCGGCCGTCTCGTCGAACACCATGACGACGCCCGAGCCGAGCGTCGCGGCGATCGCGCGGGTGCCCTCGAACGTCAGCGGCACGTCGAGCGCCTCCGGGCCGACGAACACGCCGGCCGCGCCACCCAGGAGCACCGCCCGGATCGCCCGTCCGCCGGGCACGCCGCCGGCCAGGTCGAGCAGCTCGCGCAGCGTCGCGCCGAAGGTGACCTCGTACACGCCCGGCCGGGCGACATGGCCCGACAGGCAGAACAGCTTCGGCCCGGTCGAGCCATCGGTGCCGGTCGCGGCGTAGCGGGCACCGCCGCCGACGCCGTCACCCTCGCCGAGGATGAGCGGCACGTTGACGAGCGTCTCGACGTTGTTGACGGCGGTCGGCCTGTCGAACAGGCCGACCTCCACCGGAAACGGAGGCTTGTTGCGCGGCTCGGCGCGCTTGCCTTCGATCGATTCGAAGAGCGCCGTCTCCTCCCCGGCGATGTACGCCCCGGCGCCGCGCCGGAGCTCGATGTCGAATCTGAACCCGGAGCCGAGGATGTCCGCTCCGAGCAGGCCCGCCGTCCTCGCCGCCGCGATCGCCTCGAGGACGCGCGCCTCCGCCTCGGGGTATTCGCCGCGGATGTACAGGTAGCCCTGCTCCGCGCCGGTCGCGAAGCCCTCGATCGTCATCGCCTCGACGACCGCGAACGGGTCCCCCTCGAGGAGGACGCGGTCCTTGAACGTGCCGGGCTCCGATTCATCGGCGTTGCAGACCACGTACTTTGGCATCGCCGACTGGGCCGCGACGGCCGCCCACTTGCGACCGGTCGGGAAGGCCGCCCCGCCGCGACCGACGAGCTTCGAGTCACTGACCTCGCGGATCGTCGCCTCGGCGCCCATCGCAAGGGCGTTCGCAAGGGCCACATAGCCGCCGTGGGCACGATATCCCGGAAGAGATCCGGGATCGACGCGGCCGACCCGCCGCAGGAGCCGCAGGCCCGACGCTCCAGCCTGCGGGATCGACGTCATCGTCTCCGGCTCGCGCCCGACACCGTCATCCTCGAGACGGCTGATGACGCCGGCCGCGTCCAGCGGCCCGGCGATGGCGCGACGAGGCGCCGCCCCGGCCACCGTGAACAGCACTGCCGGGGTGCGCTCGCAGAGGCCGAGACACGGGCTCCGGAGCCACGTGACGCGCCCGTCGCGGGCCGGCTCGCCAGCCGGTCCCAGCGAGCGCTCGAGGTCCCCGCAGAGCGCTTCGGCGCCGGCCAATCGGCAGGCGATGTCGTCGCAAACGTGGGCGACGACCGGCGGCCGTGGCTTCGTCGCGAACAGCGAGTAGAACGTGGCGACGCCGTACGCCTCGGCCGGCGGGACGGACAAGCGCCGGCAGACGTAGTTCAGGCCGGGCTGCGTGATCTGCCCGACGCGGTCCTGGAGCGCGTGGAGGGCGGGCAGCAGCAGGTCCCGCCGCGAGCGCGCCTCATGCCCGCCGCGGGCGACATGGCCCTCCGTCCGCGGATCGCGTTGCCCGCCGCTCCAGCCGGATGTCGGTGGTCCCACCACGGTGTCCACGGCCGCTCGCTCGGCGGGCGTCGCGAGCGGCCCGATGACGTGGAGGTCCATCGACGTCGAGTGTAGCCGTGGCGGCCCAGACCGGGCAGCCACGACACCTCGGTCACGACGGATCGATCAGACGAAGCGCTCGAGGAGTCGCGTCGCCACCCACAGCGCGATCGGCAGGAGCACCGCCGAGACGAACCTCGTCAGGGCTCCCGTGCTCCACGGCCAGGTCGGGATGCGATTGACGAGGTCGCGCTCGGCGATGAGTGTCGCCAGCGCTCGATTCCGCGCCTCGATCGCCTGTCCGTCGCCGACGTCGACGGCGGCGTGGATCCCGGCGAGCGTCGCCGTCAGCCGGCGACCCACCTCGCCCTGGAGGCGCCGCTTCTCGACGAGGAGCAGGTCGTGGACCCCGCGCAGCGGAAGGAAGAAGGCGGCGGCCGCCGTGATGAACGCGAGCGCGTACCACACGGCGCTGATCACGATGTAGGAGATGTCGGCGCCGGTCGGGATCAGGAAGAGGCTCGGCGCGAACAGCAGGACGAGGCCGCCGGCAGTGCGCGACGTGATCCCCGAAAGGGCGTAGAGGGCGCCCTGATCGAAGACGTCGATCGTCCCGAGGCGCTCGTGGAGCCGCCCGATCAGCCGGCTCTGGCGGATCGTGTGGTACACGAGGACGAGGAACAGGGACGCGACGAGGCTCTCCCAGGCGCCGCGGGCGGCGAACTCGCCCGGCGAGAGCCCGACGATCGCGCTGCCGACCGGGTCGAGGACGTAGCCCAGTGGCGTCAGCGCGATCGCGACGAACGCCAGGACCGCCGCCGGCCGGGCGGGCACGACCGTCAGCTCGTGGTGGATCCCGGCGACCTCGGCGTCGCCCATCTCGAGCAGCGGGCGGATCGAGTCGATGGCGCGACCGGCGGTCCGGTCGAGCAGGTGGATCAGGCCCAGGATCGCGAACGGCAATGCACCGTAGTAGACGGTCGAGGCGGTGTCCCCGACTCCGCCCTGGAACGCCGTCGAGAACAGGACCCCGATCCCGATGGCGCACAGGTAGGCGAGCCAGGTCGGGCCAGGGAGGCGCTCGAACCAGGCCGTGATGACGTTGGCCCAACTCGGGGAGTACGGGCGCGGCGGCTCGGCCGTCGCTCGAACCGAGACCGTCTCAGTCGCCACCCGGATCCTGACTGACCGCGTCCCGCGGGTCGGTCAGGCGCCCGGCGGCCGGTACTTGACGCTCATGCCGCGGGCATCGTCGACGTCCTGTGCCGTCAGGAGCACCGTCGTCGAGATGCCGCCGATGCCGCTCGCGGTGACCCTCGTGGCGACCGCCGCCGCCGCGGCGTTGCCGGACAGCTCGGCGATCAGGATGAAGTCGTCCTCGCCGAATGCCCAGTACGCGCATTCGACCCGACCGCCGACGCTCGTGATGAGTTCCTCGACCGCCTTCAACCGGCTTGCGGCGCCCTCCTTCAGGACGCCCTGGATGCCCGCCTGCGTGTAGTGCGCGCGGAACAGGAAGTGGGCCATGGTCGCCTCCTCGGGTCCCCGCGGTGGTCCGCGTCTGTGAGCCCCCGCATCGTGGCTCCGCGCCGCGGCCGTGTCAATGCACAGCCGACCAGCATGGCCAGGCGCGGGGAGGTCGTCTCCCGGCGACCCGGAATCGATCGACCCCCGGTCGCCCGGGGGTCGTCGTTCGTTGGCGAGGCCGATGCGCGGGCCTATTCGGCCGGCGAACCCGCGGCGCGGACATTGACCGCGCGTGGGCCGCGCGGGCTGGACTGCATGTCGAACTCGACCTTCTCGCCGCCGTTGAGGCGGTCGAAGTCGAGGTTGCCCGCGAGCCCGTCGCGGTGGAAGAAGTAATCCTTGCCGTCCTCGGCGGTGATGAAGCCGAAGCCGCGATCCGAGATGACCTTCTTGATCGTGCCGGTCGCCATGTTGACCTCTCCTCTTCCCGAACTGGTGGGCAGACGCACGGTCCCGTTCGAGAAGGCGGTCGACCACGCGAAGCACCGCTGCGCAGCGCAGCGACCGGCGGAGTCTACGCGCTCCGGGTCCGGACGTCGAGCGCGTCCGGCAGGCTTATTGTGCTACGATGTGCTACATGAGCGAGACGGAATTGCGACCTGCGCGGGTCGGGGTCCGCGAGCTCCGCCAGAACCTGTCCATCTACCTCGATCGAGTGAAGGCCGGTGAGACGCTCGAGGTCACCGAGCACGGCCGACCCGTCGCCCGCCTCGGGCCGAACTCGCCGCGGAACCTGTCCATCCTCGACCAGATGATCGCTGACGGCCGTGCGACCCCGGCAAGAAGGAGCCACAAGCTCCTGCCGCCTCCGCCGAGGATCCCCGGCCGGCCCTTGTCCGAGATCCTCCTCGAGATGCGAGACGAGGAGGATCGGTGACGGTCCTCGCGTATGCCGACGCCTCGGCCCTGGTGAAGCTCGTCGCCGATGAAGCAGGATCGCCGGCGCTCCATCGCTGGTACATCGGGGCCGATCGCGTCGCGACCAGCCGGATAGGGGTCATCGAGACGGTCAGGGCGGCGTCCCGACGTGAGCATGACCCGATGCATCGGGATCACGTGGTCGAGGATCTCGAGGTCCTCGAGCTCGAGCCGTCGATCGCAAGCGCCGCCGCCGCCATCGGGCCGGCGGGCCTGCGGACGCTGGACGCGATCCACCTCGCGACGGCCCTCCGTCTGTTGCCGGAGCTCGACGCGTTCGTGACGTATGACGACCGCCTCGCCGAGGCGGCCCGGGCACTCGGCCTGCCAGTCGTACAGCCAGCCTGAGCGCCGGCGATCAGGCCGGGACGGGGGTCTCGAGCTTCTCGACGCGGATGGCCGTCGCCTTGAACTCGGCGGTGCCGGACTTCGGGTCCGTCGCGTCGATCGTCAGGATGTTCGTGGCGACCTCGTCCTGGAAGTGGAGGGTCATGAACGTGAGGCCGGGCCGCAGTCCCCGGTCGGCGCGGACCGGCACCTCGATCGCGCCGCGGCGCGATACGACACGGACGCGCTCGCCCTCGACGAGCCCCCACGCCTCGAGATCCTCCGGCGAGACGTCGAGCGACTCCCCCCGCCGCAGCGGGGAGGAGTAGGCGCTCGATTGAACACCGGTGTTGTACGACTCCAGCCGACGGCCGGTCGTCAGCCGGATCGGGAACTCGTCGTCGAGGCGGTCGACCGGTGGATCGTGGTCGACCGGCACGAACGGGGCGCGGAAGCCCGGGACCGGGTCCTCCCACAGCCGGGAGTGCAGGAACAGCTCGCCGGGGTGGGACTCGTCATAGCACGGCCACTGGATCCCGCCGAGCTCCTCGAGGCGGCGGTAGCTCATCCCCGCATGGACCGGCGAGAGCGTGCGGACCTCGTCCCACACCCGCTCGGCGAGCGGCTCGCCCCAGTCGTGGCCCATCCGCCGCGCCAGCTCGAAGATGATCGCCAGGTCGTCGCGCGCCTCACCGGGCGGCGCGAGGGCGCGGCGGACCCGCTGGACGCGCCGCTCGGAGTTCGTGACCGTGCCCTCGGATTCGGCCCACGCCGCGGCGGCCGGCAGGACGACGTCGGCCAGCTCGGCGGTCGGCGTCAGGACGAGATCCTGGACCACGAGGAACTCGAGGCCCTCGAGGAGGCGCCGCGTGCGAGCCTGGTCGGCCTCGCTCTGGAGGGGGTTCTCGCCGATCACGTAGACGGCGGTGAGATCGCCGCGCTCCATCGCGTCGAACATCGCCGATAGATGCCAGCCGCGCGTCGGCGGGACGGTGATGCCCCAGTGGGCATCGAACTTCGCCCGCAGCGCGTCGTTCTCAATGTGCTGGAAGCCGGGCAGCCGGTCCGGCAGGGCGCCCATGTCGCCGCCGCCCTGGACGTTGTTCTGGCCGCGTAGCGGGTTGAGGCCGCTGCCGTAGCGGCCGACGTGACCGGTGAGCACGGCCAGGTTGATGAGCGCGAGGACGTTGTCGACCGCGTTGTGGTGCTCGGTGATGCCGAGCGTCCAGCAGATCATCGCTCGGGGGGCCCGCGCGAAGGCGTGCGCCAGCTCGCGGATCGCCTCCGCCGGGACGCCGGTCTCGCGCTCGGCGTAGTCGAGCGTGTACGACTCGACCTTCGATCGGTATGCCTCGAACTCGGTCGTCGCCCGGGCGATGAACTCGCGGTGCTCCAGGCCAGCGGCGATGATCTCGCGCCCGATCGCGTTCGCCAGCGCGATGTCCGAGCCGACGTCGAGGCCGAGCCAGACGTCCGCCCACTCTGCCGAGCTCGTCCGCCGCGGGTCGACCGCGTACAGCCGGGCGCCGTTGCGCACGCCGCGCAGGACGTGGTGGAAGAAGATCGGATGCGTCTCCCGGGCGTTGCTGCCCCAGAGGACGATCAGATCGGTGTCCTCGACCTCACGATATGAGCTGGTTCCACCACCAGCACCGAACACGGTCGCCAGACCGACGACAGAGGGGGCGTGTCAGGTGCGGTTGCAGCTGTCGATGTTGTTGCTGCCCAGGACCACCCTCGAGAACTTCTGGGCCGTGAAGTTGACCTCGTTGGTCGACTTGCTGCAGCTGAAGATCCCGTAGGTCTGCGGTCCGTGAGCGGCGCCCGCGGCTCGCAGCCCCGCGACGGTCCGGTCGAGCGCCTCGTCCCAGCTGGACGGGCGAAGCTCGCCGCGGCTCGTGTCGCGGACGAGCGGCTGGGTCAGTCGAATGTAGTCCTTCGGCAAGTTTCGCGGGCCTCCGAGCGGGTTCCTCCGACGGCCCTGAGTGTACGCCGGCGGAGCGACGCGGGCCGTCGCGGGCTGGCTCATCGACCAGCCGAGGGCGAATCGTTGCAGCCGACGCAAACCTGGTCATCGGCGTTGCGTGTGGCGCCAACACGCGTTCGCGCCATTCCCGCTGCCGTCGGGCCCGCGCGCTGGGGGGGGGCGTGGACGGGATCGGTCCCCGCCCGGCGGACGCCGCCTGGCCCACCGGAACGCCGATCGTTGCCTGTGACGAAACGAATCGCCCGCTCGGGGCTGTGGCCGGCTCGCGATGTCACGCTTTGCTTGCGTCCGACGCAAGCCGGGACCACGACGGCCGACCGCCAGGACGAGCCCTACGTCAGGCTGACGGCCCCGGCCGCGGCCGGGTCGGCCTCGACGCGGCCGACGCGCCAGTGCGGGACCGCTCGCGCGTCGAGCTCGGCCTCGAGCGCGCCCAGGCGATCGGGCGCGATCGCGCCCAGGAGGCCGCCGCTCGTCTGCGGATCGTGGGCCAGCGTCACGAGCTCCGGCGGCAGATCGAGCGCGATCGTCAGGGACGCGGCCACGAAGCGACGGTTGTGCGCCGCGCCGCCGGTCTCGACACCGGCCCGGGCGAGGGCGAGCGCGCCGTCAAGGGCGGGCAGAGACGAGGCGTCGAAGGCGAAGCTGGATCGCGAGGCGCGAGCCATCTCGAGCCCGTGGCCGAGAAGGCCGAAGCCGGTCACGTCGGTGGCGGCACGGACGCCGTGCGCCACGAATGCCTCCGCGGCGGCGCGATTGAGGACGCTCATCTGGGCGACGCCGGCGCCGAGGTCGGCGTCCGAGGTGCGGCCGCCGCGCCGGCCGGAGACGAGGAGACCGGTCCCGAGCCGCTTCGTCAGCAGGAGCACGTCGCCGGGCCGGGCGCCGCCCTTCCGGAGGAGCCGGTCCGGGTGCGCCACGCCGACGACGGCGAGGCCGTACTTCGGCTCCGGGTCGCGGATCGTGTGACCGCCGGCGAGGGTGCCGCCGGCCTCGCGGACCTTCGCCGCGGCACCGTCGAGGATCGCGGCGAAGGCGTCCCGCGGCAGGTCCTCTGGGAGTGCCGCGATCGACAGCGCGAACAGGACCCGGCCACCCATCGCGAAGATGTCCGACAGCGCATTCGCCGCGGCGATCTCGCCATAGGTCCGCGGGTCGTCGACGAGTGGCGGGAAGAAGTCGAGCGTGCCGAGGACGACGAGGTCAGGCGAGACGAGGTAGGCGGCAGCGTCGTCGGGCGGGTCGAGGCCGGCGACGAGCTCGGCCGGGGGCCGGCCCGCGCCGGCGAAGAGCCCTGCGAGCGCCTCCTCGAGGACGTCCGCGCCGAGCTTCGCCGCGCAGCCGCCGCATTCGGTGAGGTCGGTGAGGCGGACGCTGGCTACCGAAGGCGACCCGACGTCGATCGTCATGCCGCGATGATAGGCCCGCTGGCGCACTGGTCCGGCGGCGCACTCTGCGTCAGGCCGCGCCGGTCCCGGCCGGCGTCCGCGGCAGGACGCGCCAGGCGAGCAGGAACGCGCACACGCCGAGCAGCGCCGACCACGGCATCGCCGCCTCGAAGCCGCCGGCCAGGAGGACCTGCCCGGTGACGATCGGCCCGACGACGCCGCCGAGATTGAGGGCACTGCTGTTGAAGGCCAGCACGGTGCCCCGGATCCGGTCGTTCATCCCGGCGATGAGCGTCTGCTGGGCCGGCAGGCCGGTCCACGTGCCGAAGGCCCAGAAGGTGAACAGGACCGCGGTCGCCGGCGCGAACGCCGCGCTGAACGGCAGCGCGAGGGCGGCGATCGAGAACGCGGAGATGCCGAACAGGACCGTGCCGCGCTGTCCGAGACGGCCGACGATCGCCGGGCTGAGCCGGCTGCCGGCCACCCCGACGACGCCGACGATCATGTAGGCAAGGCCGGCCTGTTCGGCCGGTACGCCGAACGTCCGATGGACGAACTCGGCCATGTAGACGAACAGCCCGATGGCCGCCGAGAACCACAGGAAGGTGACCGCGACCGCCGCCCGAACGCGGCGATCGCCGAAGACCTCACGATAGCTCGTGTAGGTTCAGTCGGTCGACGCAACAGCCTCGGCCAGCATAGCGGCGGGCGTCCGGAAGTCGAGGGTCTTTCGTGGTCGGCCGTTGAGCCTTGCGGCGACTGCGTCGAGGTCCGCTTGGCTGTGGACGGAGAGGTCGGTCTTCTTCGGGAAGTACTGGCGGAGCAGGCCGTTGGTGTTCTCGTTTGAGCCCCGCTGCCAGGGGCTGCGCGGGTCGCAGAAGTAGACCGCGACGTCGGTCGCGACGGTGAACCGACGATGCTCGGCGAGCTCCATCCCCCGGTCCCAGGTCAGGCTCGCCCGGAGCTGCGCCGGCAGCGTCTGGACCTGGGCAGCGATCGCGTCGACGACGGTCGCGGTGTCCTTGCCCGCGACCCTGACCAAGAGCAGGTAGCGGGTCTGGCGCTCGACGAGGGTGGCGATGTGGGTGTTGGCCGAGCCGGCCAGCAGGTCGCCCTCCCAGTGGCCGGGCACCGCTCGATCCTCGACCTCGGCCGGTCGCTCGCGGATGGAGACGGCGTCGCTGATCCCGCCCCGACCCTGGCCCTTCGTCGTCGCGTGCTTCGAGCGGCGCATCGTGCGCCGGGTGCGCAGGTGGGCGGTCAGCTCCTTGCGCAGCACGCCCCGGGCCTGGACGAACAGGCTCCGGTAGATCGTCTCGGTCGACACCTGGAGAGCGTGATCGCCCGGGTACGTCCGGGCAAGCCAGCCCGAGATTTGCTCGGGCGACCACTCGAGCGCGAGCTTGCCGGCGACCAGCTCACGGAGGGCGGGTGAGGCCGCCAGCTTGCAGAGCTTCGGACGTCGGGCACGCTGCCAGGCGCGATCGTCGGCCCGGATCGCCCGGTACCGGGCGCGACCGCCGTGGCGAGCGATCTCGCGGCTGATCGTCGACGGTCCGCGGCTGGTCCGACGCGCGATTGCCCGGAGGGACAGCCCGCCGGCGAGACCGCGGCTGATCTCTTCCCGCTCCGCGAGCGACAGTACCCGGGCCGCGCGCCGGCGGGGAGCCGGCACGTAGCCGCCGTTCGCCTCGACGACGCCGTGGATCGAGCCCGCCTGGCGGCCGAACGCTCGCCCGATCTCGCTCAGCGACTGACCGGCCTTCCAGCGCCTCCACACCTCGCGCTTCTGGTCAGGCGAGAGCCCGGGTCTGCCCCGCTGCGCCATCCGTCCACCTCCCGATCGACACGCCACCAATCACCATGGTGTTGCATCGACCGGTTGGATCCGCCCGCGATATAGCCGATCGGAGTGGCCGTCCTCGGAGGGTCGGCTGGCAGGCGAGCGAGCAGGATGGCGCCCGCGACCGCGACGGCGACGATGAACACGAACGTACCGCGCCAGCCGAAGGCCGTTGCAACGGCCGCGCCGATCGGCAGGCCGACGAGCGTCGACGCTGGATAGGCGGATAGCGCGGTGCTCATCGCCCGCGCACGTTCCGCCGGCGACGGTAGGTCGCCTGCATAGGCGAACACCGCCGGCAGTGCGATCGCCGCGCCGAGCCCGTTGATCGCCCGGGCGATCAACAGCAGCGGCAACGTCGGCGCGACGACGCAGGCGGCCGCCGCGAGGCAGAAGATCGCCAGCCCGAGGAGCATCGCGCTCCGCCGGCCGTGACGGTCCGAGAATGGCCCGAACAGCGGTGCCGCGATCGCTGTCGGCAGCGAATACGCGCTTGTCATCAGGCCGACGGCGGCGACCGACTCGCTCAGGTCGTCGGCGATCGCCGGTAGGATCGCCGCCACGATGTAGCCGTCCAGCCCGATGGCGAAGACGGCGATCGTGAGGGCGAGTGTCGCGACCATCCGCGCAGGATAGGTGGTGGCGGTGCGGCCGGTGACGGTCTCCTGCGCGGGCGATGGCCCGGGCGCGCGATACCATCGCCGCGGGAGCGTTGGGGTCCCGGTGGGCCTCCCGGTCTTCAAAACCGGTGACGCTGCGCTCGGCGTGGCGTGGTGGGTTCGACTCCCATGCGCTCCCGCCATGCGCTCCGGCAAGCGAGGCCGCGAGGAGGGTCGATGCCACGAGCCGCGGACCAGCGACCGCCGAGCGTCGAGCACGTGCTCGACGCCGCCCGGCGGCGGGTGCTCGACCGCGAACCGGCGGCCGTCGTCGCGATCGCGCGGGAGGTCGTTGACAGCGAGCGCCGGCGCCTCGACGCCGGGGCCGCCCGGCGGTCGGTGGCGGCGCTCGCCGACGCCGTCGTCGCGACGCTGGAGGCGCTCGACGGGCCGGCCGGATCTGGGCTCGTCCCGGTCATCAACGCGACCGGCGTGATCCTCCACACGAACCTCGGCCGTGCCGCCTGGCCGGGGTCCGCGATCGCTGCGGCCGCTCGGGCGGCCGGCCGCTCGGTGCTCCTCGAGCTTGACCGCGGCAGCGGTCGGCGCGGCACGCGCTTCAGGACCGCGGAGGCGCACTTGATCGCGCTGACCGGGGCGGAGGACGCCCTCGTCACGAACAACAACGCTGCCGCCGTCGCCCTTGCCGTGGGACTGGCGGGGCGCGGCGGCGGGGTCGCCGTTTCGCGCGGCGAGCTCGTCGAGATCGGCGGGGGCGTCCGCATCCCGGAGGTGCTCCGGCGGGCCGGCGTACGGCTCATCGAGGTCGGGACGACGAACCGGACGCGCGCCGAGGACTTCGAGGCGGCCCTCGAGGCCGCCCCGGCCGGTGCCCGCGTCAGGGCGGTCCTCCGGGTCCACCCGTCGAATTTCACCCAGCAGGGGTTCGTGGAGGCGCCGGATCCGGCCGAGGTCGCGACCGTCGTGCATCGACATGGCGCGCTCCTGATCGACGACCTCGGCTCGGGCGCGCTGCTGCCGACCGAGCGCTACGGCCTGGCCCACGAGCCGATGCCGGCCGAGCGCCTGGCCGCCGGCGCCGACCTGGTGACGTTCAGCGGCGACAAGCTCGTCGGCGGCCCGCAGGCGGGGCTCGTCGTCGGTCGGGCGGACCTCGTCGGACGCCTGCGCCGCGACCCCCTGGCCCGAGCGACCCGGCCGGACAAGGTGACGCTCGCCGCCGTCGCCGCGACGCTCGCGATCTACCGCGCCGGCCGGGCCACGACGGACATCCCCGTCTGGCGGATGATCGCGGCGTCGGTCGACGGGTTGCGTGCGCGGGCCGATGCGCTCGCCGCCGCGACTGGCGATCGCGCCACCGGGACGGAGCTCCGCTCCACGGTCGGCGGCGGCTCGCTGCCGGGCGAGATCCTGCCGTCCTTCGGTCTCGCGCTCCGTGGCGGGCCGTCGGCCGAGCTCCTGTCGCGCCTTCGTGAGGGGGATCCGGCCGTCGTCGGTCGGATCGAACGCGACCGCGTCCTGCTCGACCTGCGGACGGTGGCACCCGACGAGGACGCCGCGCTCGCCGGAGCGATCGCCCGCGCGCTCGACGCCTGAGGCCGGCGATGACCGTCGTCATCGGCACGGCCGGCCACATCGACCACGGCAAGACGACGCTGCTGCGTGCGCTGACCGGGATCGACGCCGACCGGTTGCCCGAGGAGCGGCGCCGGGGCATGACGATCGACGTCGGCTACGCGCATCTCGACCTGCCGGACGGGTCGACGCTCGACTTCGTCGACGTGCCCGGCCACGACGCCCTCATCGGCAACATGCTCGTCGGCGCCGGGGAGGTCGACGCCGCGCTCCTCGTCGTCGCGGCCGACGACGGGCCGCGCGCCCAGACGCGCGAGCATCTCGAGCTGCTCGACGCGCTCGGCGTGGCCGACGGGCTCGCGGTCATCACGAAGATTGACGCCGTCGAGGCGGCCCGCGTCGCCGAGATCGTCGCGGCCGTCGAAGTCCTCCTCGCTCGGACATCGCTCGCGGGTGCTCCGGTTGTGGCCGTCTCTGCGGTCTCCGGCGAGGGCCTCGATCGGCTCCGGGCCGAGCTACTTTCGTTGCGTGAGCGGGTCAGCCCCCGGGCCCACGACCCAGCCGCGGTGAGCGGCGCTCGGCTCGCCATCGACCGCGCCTTCTCCGTGCGCGGCCGCGGGCTCGTCGTGACCGGTACGCTCCGGGGCACGATCGCCCGCGGAGACGTCGTCGCGATCGAGCCGGGCGGCGGGCGGGCAAGGGTCCGCGAGGTCCAGGTCCACGACCGGGCCGTCGAGCGCTCCACGGGCGGCCGCACCGCGCTCGCCCTCGTCGGACTCGACCCCGAGCTCGCCCACCGCGGCCGGGTCGTCCTCGGCGGGTCCGCCGACGTCCGCCCGACGGACCGCCTGCTTGTCGCACTGCGGGCGCCGGTCGCCTGGACGGCGGCGGGCGAGCGGAGCCAGTCGCCGCGCCCCGGCGAGGTCTTCCGGCTCCACATCGGGACCGACCAGGCGGACGGGCGCGTGCTCCGGCCGGGCAGCGTGACGGTCGCCGTCGGTGACGAGAGCGTCCATCTCCTGCGACTCGACCGACACGTCGCCGCGGCGACGGGCGACCGGTTCTCGCTCCGCCGGCCGTCGCCGCTCGGGACCGCCGCCGCCGGGCGGGTCCTCGACCCGGAGCCGCCTCGCGGACCCGCCCGGCGCCGGATGACCGCGGACCGGATCGGCCTGCTCCACGCTGCGCGCGATCGAGCGACAAGGGCGGCGGCCCGCCTCGAGCTCCACGGTGCGCTCGCGGGCGAGGGGGGCATCCAGGCGGCCGCCGATGTCCGCGACGCGCTCGGCGCGGCCGCCCGCTCGGCCGTCGCCTCCCACCACGCCGCGTCGTCCGATTCCCCGGGCCTGCCGCTCGCAGAGCTGCGGCCGATCATCGCGCGGGCGGCGCGGAGGCTCACTGCACTCGAGCCGGCGACGGCCGCCATCCTTGCGGACCGCGTGGTGGCCGACGAGATCGAGGCGGGTCACCTGGCCCGCGCGGGTGACCGGGTCCGAGAAGCGGGTCGGGCGGAGGCCGTTCCCGATACCCTGGCGCGCGCCATGGATCGTTTGGAGGCGGCCCTTACCGTTCCGGCACCGCCGCCGCTGTCCGAGGCGGCTCGCGCGGCGGGCTGCCCGGCCGAGGGCGTGCAGGCCCTGGCGACGGTCGGTCGGATCGTACGGCTGGAGGCCGACCTCGCCTGGGCGACGAGTGAGTTCGAGCGGCTCGCCTCGCTGGCGCTGGCGATGTCGCGCTCGGGGCCGCTCAACCCGGCGGCGTTCCGTGACGCGACCGGTACCTCGCGGCGCTATGTCCTCGCCCTCCTCGAGGAGTTCGACCGGCGTGGCATCCTCCGTCGGACGGACGCCGGTCGCGTCCCCGGCCCGCGGGTGCCGCGATGACCGAGCGTCCGCGTCCACGCGTCGCCGGGATCCTCCTCGCCGGCGGGCGATCTCGCCGCTTCGGTGGGGACAAGCGGTACCTGGTCGTCGACGGCGAGCCGCTGTTCGTGCGGCCGCTTCGAGCGATGGCGGAGGTCGCGGACGAGATCGCCATCGTCATCGGACCGGACGAGCCGGAGCTCGCACTGCCCGATGGCCTCGGCAAGCCGGTCCGCTTCGCGCGCGATCGACTCGCGTTCGCCGGCCCACTCGCCGCCGTCGGCGCCGGCGTCGATGCCGTCCCGGATGCCGAGCTCGTGCTCGTCGCCGGCGCGGACATGCCGTCGCTCGAGCCGGCGGTCCTGCGCGCCCTCCTGGACGAGGTCGGGGCGGGGTCCGCGGATGCCTGTACGCTCGAAGGCCCGGATGCCGCTCACCTCGCGCCGCTGCCGTTCGCGGGCCGGCGGGCGCTGATCGCAGACGTGGCGCGAGACCGGTTGGCGACGGGGGAGCGTTCGCTCCACGCCGCGCTCCTCGCGATCGGCGCCAGGCAACTTCCCGGGCCGGCCTGGCGGGCGCTCGATCCCGACGGCCGCTCGCTCCGCGATGTCGACCGCCCGGAGGACGTCGGCGCCTGACCGCCGCGATGCCAGCGCCCGCGATGCGGTCCTCGATTTCGCTGTCGGCGACAGAACGCGGGTCGCGGTGCTCATAGGGGCCGGGTTCGGGCGGCGCGCGCACGCCCGCACGATCGGGCCGAGATCGATCGGCGCCCGGGTCGGCACCGACGAGCCCGACGCCGGCCCGTATCGGGCGGCGAGCGCCTGATGTTTCGTTGCCAGCGAAATCGAGACCGATGAGACGCCGAAAGTCGTCCCGGGGGGCGGTCCGATCGAACCGCCTAGCCGCCCAGCGCTGGATCCTCGAAGACGGCCGATCCGCCGACGAACGTCGCGACGACCCGGGCGTCGCCGAGCGGCCCGGCATCCGGATCGTCGATGTCGCGATCGAGGACGGCGATGTCGGCGAGCATCCCGGGCGACAGCACGCCCGTGTCGTCGAGGTGGTTGACGAACGCCGAGCCGCGGGTGAATGCGGCGAGCGCCTCGTCGAGCGTCAGCCGCTCGTCGGGCAGGAACGCTGGCGCGCCGCGCGTCTCGTCGTCGACGCGGGTCATCGCGACTTCCATCTCGAGCAGTGGGTTCGCGGTCGAGACGGCCCAATCGGAGCCCATCGCGAGCCGCGCCCCGGTCCGCAGGAGCGAGCGGAACGGGTAGTGCCAGGCGACCCGCTCCGGACCGAGGAGCGGATAGTTCAGCTCCACCATCTGGGGACTATCGCAGGCCCAGTATGGCTGGGCGTTGGCCACGACGCCGAGCGCCGCGAAGCGCCCGATGTCGGTCGGGTGGACGAGCTGGATGTGCGACACGTGGTGGCGGCCGTCCGTCCGACCGTTCGCCCGCAGCGCCGACTCGCAGACGTCGAGCGCGAGGCGGACGGCGCCGTCGCCGATGGCGTGGAAGTGGCACTGGAAGCCGAGCGCGTCAAGCTGGGTGACGGCCGCGTGGAGGATGGCAGGCTCGATGTAGGTCAACCCGACGACGTCCGAAGGGCCGCCCCCGGGCTCGAAGTACGGCTTCGTCAGCAGGGCCGTCCGATTCTCGACGATGCCGTCGAGCATGAGCTTGACCGAGGTGGGTCGGAAGCGGTCGACGGGGCCGGCTGCACGCCGCTCGAGGAGCGCCTCGACCTGTTCGAGCCCGAGCCCGCGATCCCACCACAGCGCGCCGACGACCCTCGCGGTCAGCTCGCCGCGACCGGCGATCGCGCGGTACGCTCGCTCATTCGGCGGCCGGACGATCGCGTCCTGCCAGGCGGTGATGCCGAGCCGATGCAGCTCAGCCTGGCCGCGCAACACGGCGGCCTCCAGGTCCGCCGCGGAGTCCTCCGGCATGATCGTCACGACAAGCCGCTGCGCGCCCTCATGGAGTGTCCCCATGGGGCTACCGTCCGGGTCTCGACCGATGCGGCCGTCGCGCGGGTCCGCGGTCTCGCGGGTGACGCCGGCCCGCTCGAGTCCCGCTGTGTTCACCCAGCCGTCGTGGCCGTCGCGGCTGTCGAAGAACGCCGGTCGATCCGGCACCGCCCGGTCCAGGATCTCCCGTCGCGGCATCCCGCCGGGGAAGGAGGCCATCGACCAGCCGCCGCCGACGATCCAGTCGAGCTCCGGGTGCGCCTTCGCGTAGTTGGCGATCCGCGCGACGTAATCGTCCACCAAGTACAGGTCGTTGAGCGGGCAACGCATGAGGTCGAGGCCGGCGCTCACCGGGTGGCAGTGCGCGTCCTGGAAGCCTGGAACGACCGTGCGGCCGCGCAGTTCCACGACCCGCGTCCGCGGTCCCCGCAACCGAACGACTTCGCTCGACGGACCGACGGCGATGACCCGCTCCCCGCGGACGGCGATCGCTTCGGCGACCCGGCCGGCATCGTCCATCGTGCGGACATGCCCGTTCGTCAGGATCAGGTCCGCCCCTTCGACGTTCGTCATCGGGCGGCAGGATGCCACGCGGCCGGGGCCGGCCGCCCTACCATCCCGCCATGCGAACCCCTGCCGCCGCCTCCGTCCATGTCCTCCACGCCGGCTACGTCCGCGACGGCGGGCGCGTCGGCGGCTCGGTCGTCCTCGTCCGCGACGGCGACGCGACGATCGTCGTCGATCCGGGCATGGTCGCTCGTCGGGCGCTCATCCTCGACCCGCTCGCCGCCCACGCTGTGGCTCCCGAGTCCGTCACGCACGTCTTCCTGAGCCACCACCACCCGGATCACACCGTGAACATCGCGCTGTTCCCGAACGCCGAGGTCGTCGACTTCTGGGCCCGTTACCGCGACGACCTGTGGCTCGACCACGACGGCGACGGCTACCTGCTCGCGCCGCACTCGACGCTGTGGCTCACGCCCGGCCACACCGAGGAGGACGCCAGCCTCATCGTCCGCGCCGACGACGGCGTCTACGCGATGACCCACCTGTGGTGGTTCAGCGACCGGACCCCGGAGGTCGATCCGCTGGGCTCCGACCAGGCCGCGATCGAGCGCGCCAGGGCTCGCGTCCTCGCGACCGCCGACGTCGTCATCCCCGGCCACGGCGAGCCGTTCCGGGTCGGGCGCTGATCAGGCGACGCGCACCGCCTTGACCACGACGCTGTTCGCGTACCGGTCGTGGAAGCCCTGCTTCGTCGGGCTCTTCGCCGTCGAGTACAGCAGGTAGATGAGGTAGACGAGTACGGCGAGCGAGATCAGGTTTCCGAAGGGTGCGGCATTGAGCGCCCCGGACAGCGTCGACGGTCCCCACAACGCGATCCAGCGCTTGGCGGCCTGCTCGGTCGTCAGCGTCTTGCCGTCGAACGCGTTGCCGACCTGCATGCCCAGGACCCTCATCCCGATGGTCGACCGAGACCGCGTCCAGCCGTAGATGAAATAGGCGGCGCTGACGGCGAGGCCGACGATCGAGAACACGAGGCTCGAGCCGGCGTCGAATTCCCCGCCGCCGGTCAGTCCGGCCGACAGGCCCGCGACCGCGAGGACGATGCCGATCGCGAAGAAGAACACGACAAGGACGATGCCATCGATGACCAACGCGACGATCCGGTTCGGCAGGTCCCCGTACACGAAGCCTGGGATCCCGGGTGCCGACGGCTTCGGCGCCTGCTCCCAGGCGGACGGCGGCACCGAGCCCCCGCGGCCGCTCTGCTCTTCCATGGCGACTCCCTCCGCTGCGTCGATGACGACCGCATCAGGATAGTCAGCGGGTCCCGTCGGCGGAAGGCGATCCCCGCAACCCGAACCAGTTGACCGCCGCCCCCGCGGCGAGCAGCGCCGCGGCGCCGAGTGACGCCAGCCGGAAGGCGTCGGTCGAAGCGACGCGAGCGGCGTCGACGAGCGCCGGCTCCGTCCCCGGCGGCGGCATGTTCAGCGGCTGGACGAGCTCCCGGAGCTCCGGTGATGCGGGGTCCAGCCCGGGCACGGCCGTCGCCAGGCTGGCGTAGAAGCTGCCGCTCACGATGATGAACACGACCGCCGAGAGGAGCGGCTGGCCGACCCTCGAGATCGCGTTGTTGATCGCCGAGCCGAGGCCCGCGTTGCCGACCGGGATGCTGCCCATGAGCGCGGTCGTCAGCGGCGCGACGACGAGCGAGATGCCGACCCCGAACAGGATGATCGCGGGCAAGACGTCGACCAGCACGTCGGCCGGCGGAGCGAGGCTCGACAGATCGCCGATGCGAGCGGCCCACGGCGTGCTGTCCGCCGGCACGCGCGCCCACCACAGCATGCCGCCGGCCATCAGGAGCGGCCCGGCGACGAGGAAGCGCCGGACCCCGTGCCGACCCGCGAGCGTGCCCACCCGCGCCGAGACCGTCGACAGCAGGATGCCGGCCGGCAGGCCGACGATCGCCGCCGCGAGTGGCGAATAGGCCAGCGTTCCCTGGAGGAATAGACCCTGGAAGGTGAACGTCGAGTACAGCGCACCGTAGATGAGCAGCGTCGAGAGGTTGACGACCGCGAATGTCCGCCGGCGGAACAGGTCGAGCGGGACGAGCGGGTCGGGTCGGCGGGCCATGAGGACCGGGAAAGCCACCGCCGCGAGCGCCCCGAGACCCAACGCGACGAATGCCGACGGATCGGTCCAACGCTGCTCCTGGCCGCGGATCGCGCCGAACGACAGACCGCCGATCGCCGCCGCCGCAACGGCCGAGCCGAGCCAGTCGAACGAACCGCGCGCCCCGGCGTCCCGGGTCTCGGGCATCCGCCTGACGGTCAGCCAGATGGCGGCGGCGACGAGCGGGATGTTGATCAGGAAGACGGCGCGCCAGCTCAGCGTCTCGACGAGGATGCCGCCGATGGGCGGGCCGAGCATCGTCGTCGCCGACGTCGCGGCGGCCCAGACGCCGAACGCCCGGGCACGGGCGGGGCCCTCGAACAGGGCCGTGATGATCGCCAGCGAGCCCGGCACGAGGAACGCTCCGGCGGCGCCCTGGAGGACGCGGAAGGCGGCGAGCGTCTCGAGCGTCGGAGCGACGCCGCACAGGACGGAGGTCGCGCCGAAGCCGGACAGTCCGACGAGGAAGATCCGGCGACGGCCGTGGTAATCCCCCAGGGCGCCGGCCAGCACGAGCAGCGCCGCCAGCGTCGCCAGGTAGCCGGACGCGACGTACGTCTGGCCCTCCAGGGTGCCGATGATCGTCGCCGGGAGCTCCGCCCCGATCCGCGGCAGGGCGATGTTCACGATCGTGCTGTCCAGGAAGACGATCGACGAGCCGAGGATGGCCGCGGCGAGTGTGCCGCGCTGGGCCGGGATCATGGGCGGAGTGTAGGGGCCGCCACGCGATGCACGGGGGTAGACTCTCCGGCGTGCCCGGACCGGTGGCGCTCGTCGGCGCCGGAGAGTTCCTGCCGCAGATGGCGGAAGTGGACCGCGGGCTCCTCGCGGCCACCGGGCGATCCCGGCCGCGCGTGGCGATCCTGCCGACGGCGTCGTATCCGGACGGCGAGGACGTCTTCCAGCGCTGGGCCGCGCTCGGCGTCCAGCACTTCCGCGCCCTTGGCGCCGAGGTCGAGCCGGTCCTCGTCCGCGGCCGCGCGGAGGCAGCCGACGAGGCGTTCGTGCAGGCGATCGGCGAGGCCGACCTGATCTACCTCTCGGGCGGCAAGCCGGCGTTCCTGCTGTCGGTCCTCGACGGATCCCGGCTCGGATCCGCGATCACCGACGCCCATGCGCGCGGCGCCGTGGTCGCCGGCTGCTCGGCCGGGGCGATGGTCCTCGCCGGCCGGCTGCCGGGCCTGCGGGGCCGCATGCTGCCGTGGCCGCTCCGCTGGCGGACCGGACTCGGGCTGGTCCCGGCCGCCGCCGTCCTGCCGAACTACGACGCGTGGCCGGAGCCGCTGTCGGCATTGATGGCGCTCCAGGCGCCACGCGGCATGGTCGTCATCGGGATCGACGAGGACACCGCGGTCGTCGGCCGCGACGGCGCCTGGCAGGTCCAGGGCCTGGCCCGCGCGACGGTCTGGCGGGGCCGCCATCGCGAGCGCTTCAGGCGCGGCGAGGTGTTCCGGATCTGAGCCGGGCGACCCGCGAGCCAGCCGGCGCTCAGCCGGGCTGGACCTTGCGGAAGCAGTCCGAGCAGTACACCGGGCGATCCATCCGCGGCTTGAACGGCACCTGGGCCTGATTCCCGCACTCCGAGCACAGGACCGCGAAGTACTCCCGCATCGGGCGATCGCCACCGCGCTCATAGCCGCGCGGCCCGCCGATGTCGCGCGCGTCGTAGCCGTAGCCCGTCCCCGGATCGCGCGATGCGCGTCGGCTGGCGCGGCAGCTGACGCAGCGCTTCGGATCCGAGACGAAGCCCTTCTCCGAGTAATACCGCTGATCGTCCGCGGAGTGGACGAACTCCACGCCGCAATCGACACAGGCGAGGGTCCGGTCGACGTAGGTCACGCGTAGCCTCCGAGGCGCCTCTGGCCGGCCTGCCCAGCTTGGCCATCTCGGCGGAGCGAGCGCGGGGTCGGGGGCTGCCGGGGCCGCGCGAGCCTGGTGCCGATATGGAGTCCCAGGTCGGGGCCGACCGGTGGGGTTGAGGGGCCGCAGGATACACCCGCCCGCGGCAACGCGCCGCGGCCGTGACAGCGGACCTGTCACAATGTCGTCCGAACATCCCGGCAGGCGAACGGGGAGCGAAGGGGGCGCCTCGGACGCTTCAGACCCGGGGGCCTGCCGGTCTTCCTCCCCGAGGGACCGCCGGTGGGCCCGAAGGGTCGGTCGCCGGGACCGCCGCAGGCTGATCACGGAGGCGACGGTCAGGCCGGATGCTTCGGTTGCTCCACACCGCGGACGTCCACCTCGGCGCTCGTCACGCTGACCTCGGGAGCCAGGCCGCCGCCCAGCGCGAGCGGCAGTTCGCCGCGTTCCGCGTGACGGTCGAGCTCGCCCTCGCGGAGAAGGTCGATCTGTTCCTGATCGCCGGCGACCTGTTCGACTCGAACGTCCAGCCGGGCCGCTCGGTCGAGCGCGTCGCCGCCGAGCTGAGGCGCCTCGCCGATGCCCGGATCCGGAGCGTGCTCGTGCCGGGGACGCACGACGTTTACGACCGCGCCTCCATCTATCGCGCCTACGACATCGAGGCGATGGCTGGCAGTGCCGGCACGGACTTCGTGACCGTGCTGACGCCCGACCGGCCGGACGTCCACCTCGAGCCGCTCGACGCGGTCGTCTTCGGCCGCCCCTTCGCCACGAAGCGGGCGCCGGGCTCGCCGCTCGCCGGCTTCGACAGCAAGGCGGACGGGCGCGCCAAATGGCGCATCGGCCTGCTCCACGGCTCGCTCGCCATCCCCGACGTGACCGACGCCGACGGGGTCGCGTTCACGAAGGAGGAGGTGGCCTCGAGCGGCCTGCACTATCTCGCGCTCGGCCACTGGCATTCGGCCCAGAGCGGCAAGGCCGGCGCCACGACATATGCCTACGCCGGCGCCCCCGAACCGGTCGCGCTGGACCAGGACAAGGCCGGCAAGGTCCTGCTCGTCAATCTCGACGATGCGACCGGCAAGCCGGTCGTCCGGGTGGAGGAGCGGGTCGTCGGCCGGACGCGCTTCGAACGACTGGACATGGACGCCGCGACCGTCGCCTCGCAGCCGGCGCTCATCGAGGGGCTGGCGAAGCGGGCGGACCCGGACCTCGTCCTCGATGTCCGGCTCACCGGTGTCCGGCCGGACGCGCTCGACCTCCACGTCGAGGAGGTCGAGGAGGAGCTGGCCGCCTCGTTCCTGAAGGTCCGCGTCCGCGATGCCTCGGCGGCCGCCCTCAGCGAGGGCCCGATGCCGTCCGGGGAGACGATCCTGGGCGCCTTCATCCGCGACGTCGAGGCGCGCATCGCCGAGCTCGAAGCGGCAGATGACCCGGCGGCCGCCGAGTGGCGAGACGTCCTCCGGCTCGGCCGTCTCCTGCTGGCCGGGACGGCGGTGACGCTGTGAGGATCACCCGCCTGCAGCTCCGCGACGTCAAGCGCTACGCCGAGCTCGACATCGACCTGGCACCGGGCCTGACCGTCGTCCGTGGCCCCAACGAGGCCGGCAAGACGACGATCCAGCGCGCCGTCGAGCTCGTCCTGACGCGTCGGGTCACGTCCGCCTCGGCGGACCTGGACACGCTGCGGCGCTGGGATGCCGGGCCCGAGGCCCGCCCATGGATCCGCATCGAGTTCGAGCAGGAGGAGGACGACGGCCTCCGCACCGGTTCCGTGGAGAAGACGTTCCGTGGCGCGAAGGGCAGCGTCTCGCTCGACTACGACGGCCAGGCGGTGACGGATCCGGCGCTCGCCGACCAGATCCTCGCCGAGCTCAGCGGGGTCCCGACCGAGGCGTTCTTCCGCTCCACCGCGTCCGTGCACCATCACGAGGTGGCCGATCTCGATCGGGACGAGGCGGCCCTCCGCGACCGGCTCCAGGCATCGCTGAGCGGCGCGGATCGCGGCACGAGCCGCGCCCGTCGGACGCTCGAGAAGGCGATCCACGAGCTCAACACGCGGGGCGAGAAGAACCCGGGCCGGCTCAAGGTCGGCGAGGCGACCGTCGCGGCGGAGGCGGCCGAGGCCGAGCGTGGCGAGGCGGCGCTCGCCCAGCTCGAGCGCGATCGGGACGTGCTGTCGCAGGCGCGCGAGGCGCGTGCGGCGGCGGACGCCGAGCGAGACCTGAAGCGGGCGATGCTCGAGAAGGCGCGCCAGGCGGAGCGCCTCGTCGCCGAGCGGGATGCCGCGCAGGAACGCTACGAGCGATACCGGACCGCGGTGACCGTCCACGACGAGCTCGAGGCACTCCGTGGCAGCCACCCGTCGCGCAGGCCGCTGGCCGTCCTGCGGCGCACCGTGGAGCGGTTGCGCGAGATCGACGGCCGGATCCGCGAGCTCAGGGCGATGCTGTCCGGCGAGATCGAGGTCCATTACGAGGTCGCGGCGCCGGAGCCGCGCTCGTGGCGGCCGACGGCCACCGCCGCCCTCCTTGCCAGCCTCGCCGGGGTGGCCCTTGCCTCTGCCACCTTCTTCGAGCTCGCCGTCGTGCCGAACGGCCTCGAGATCTCCCTCGGGCTCGTCATCGTCGGGGCGGTCCTCGGTGTCGTCGGCCGACGCCAGCGCCTGGCAGCGCAGGGCTTCGCACGCACGAAGTCGCTGCAGGAGTCCGACGTCGAGCGCCGCCTGCGCGGACGCTCCCAGCTGGAGCAGGAGCTGAAGGAGCAGGAACTGACGCTGGCGAACGAGCTATCCGGCGTCGAGCTGGCGGACGTCCCCGCGGTCGAGGCGCTCCTCCGAGCGGAGGAGGAGCATGTCGCCCGGATCGACGTGCTCGCGGCCCAGCTGGAGGGCCTCGTGGGCGGCGAGGCCGCGGAGTCCCTGCCGGCGACCCGCGACGCGGCGGCCCTCGAGATCGAGCAGAAGACGAGCGCGCTCGACGGACTCGGTCCGATCGCCAAGGAGCCACGGGCCCGGGAACGGCTGGAGGGCGAGGTGGTGGAGGCGGAGCGGACCCTCGAGCAGGCGCGCGACGCCGAGGCGGGCGCTCGGGCGCGCGTCGAGGCGAACGACGTGGACGCGGAGGCGGTGGCCGCGCACGTCGAGCGGCTCGCCGAGGCGCGCGAGGCCCTCGCCGCGGCGGAGCGCCGGGCGCGCGTGTACGCGGCCACGCTCCGCGCGATCGACGAGGCCGAGCGGGCGACGATGCGACGCGCCACGCGCTACCTCGAGAAGAAGATGGTCGCCGACCTCGAGCGGGTGACCGCCGGCCGTTACCGCCGCGTCCGGGTGGACGACCAGACGCTCGGCATCGAGGTGTTCGCGCCGGAGCGGGGCGACTGGGTGGACGTCACGACGCTCAGCCAGGGCACGCTCGATCTCGTCTATCTCGCGGCGCGCCTCGGTCTCGTCCGCCTCGTGACCGGGGACCGGCGGCCGCCGCTGCTGTTCGACGACCCGTTCGTGACGATGGACGACGCCCGGGCGGCGAGCGCGCTCGAGCTGCTCCGCGAGATCAGCCGCGACTTCCAGGTCATCTA
>Ga0247727_10005081_pt1 | contig 27121 bp, 27 predicted proteins | sample WisWelCaveWW1625_FD_202498 | JGI IMG/M metagenome (GOLD analysis project Ga0247727, IMG submission 202498) | Biofilm microbial communities from Wishing Well Cave, Virginia, United States - WW16-25 | ecosystem: Environmental > Aquatic > Deep subsurface > Groundwater > Cave microbial mat | place...
TTTTCTCGATACTGGACTCATCTGCTTCCCCCCTCTGTTCTCGGTAAGGGGAATTGTGAGTCAATGATCCCTTTTTCGATACCCTTGGGTAAGGTTTAATGTGAGTCAATGCGCACCGGCCAAGAACGTTGCTTTTTCAGCCGTCACCCATTAACCTATAACCTTCTACAATGACTCCCGTATCCAGTAAACCATCCGTCGGATTCCTTGGCTTGGGCACGATGGGCCGCCCCATGGCCGCCAATCTGCTCAAGGCGGGCTTTTCGGTGACTGTCTGGAACCGAACCGCATCGCGTATGCAGCCGCTTATGGATTTAGGCGCTAAAGCAGGCTGCGATCCGGCGCAGGTCGCTATAAATTCAGATGTTGTCATCACCATGGTTTCAACGCCGGCCGATGCGGAGCAATTAGTGCTCGGCGCCGATGGCGTCGCGCATGGCCTGCGCCGCGGCACGGTATTGATCGACATGAGCACCGTCTCGCCGGAGACATCGCGCAAGCTTGCGGATGCCGCCAACAAAAAGGGAGCCGACTTTCTCGATGCGCCGGTTGTGGGCTCTAAAGGACCCGCTACAGAAGGAACGCTCGTCATTCTTGCCGGTGGACCCTCAGCCGTTTTAGATCGGTGTCGGCCTATTCTTTCGGCGATGAGCAAAACGATCGTTCATGCGGGCGAAAATGGGAAAGGTTCAGCTTTAAAGCTGGCTACCAATCTCATGCTCGCGCATTTGTCCGCGGGGTTCGCCGAAGGCATGCTGCTGGTTGAACGCTCCGGCATCGAGCCGCAGCGGTATTTGGATGTCCTTGAGGCCGGCACTTTTCGCTCGCCCTGGTATCAGACCAAGGGCGCCGGCATGATGAAGCGCGATTTTTCGACGCACTTTGCGCTTAAACACATGGCAAAGGACGTACGGCTGATGCAGTCGCATGCGCAGCAGCTTGGCCTTGCGCTTCCTGTTACGCAAGCCATCGAGCAGCTCTTTGCGCGGGCAGAGCAAGCGGGGTTATCCGAGCAAGACTATTCGGCCATCCTCCAATTTTTGGATAAGGCACCAGTCGCATCATGACACGCTTGCGCAAACGCGCCGAAGAGCAGAAACTGTCGCCCTTAAGCGCTGATATCCATTTCCTGGGCTTGTTGCTAGGCGAGGTGCTCACGAGCCAGGAAGGTAAAGATTTCTTCGAACTTGTCGAGCGCGTCAGGCGCCTTTCCATCAGCGTACGCCGGAACGGCGCCCCAAGGGATGCGTCCACTTTGCGCCGGCTTTTGCAGGCGCTGCCGCATCCATCCGCGGAGCGGCTTATTCGCGCGTTCTCGGTCTATTTTCAGCTCGTCAATATCGCCGAAGAGAATCACCGCCTGCGCCGCAAACGCCATTACGAGACGCTGCCCGGCTTTCATCCCCAACGCGGTTCTATGGAAGATGTCGTGCATCGCCTGCATGCGTCCGGCATAACCTTCGAGCAGCTTGCTTCGCGCGCTGGCGACATCGCAGTTACGCTGGTGCTGACCGCGCATCCCACGCAGGCGCTTCCTCCGACGGTGCTGGCTAAGCACCGGGTTATTTCGGATCTGCTCATGCAAAAGCAATTGCTCAACCAAACCCCCAAAGAAGCTAAGGACATAGCTGATCGCTTGCGCGCCGAGATCGCGGCGTTATGGCATACGGATACGCTGCGCTCGCGCCGCCCTACGGTTCAAGATGAGGTGGAGCAAGGCCTGTATTATCTTTCGTCGGTTCTGTACAACGCGCTTCCTGAGGTGGCGGTCGCTTTCCGCGACGAGGTCAAGCGCGTCTATGGCCGCTGGATTCCGCTGGCGGGCCTTGTGCGGTTCGGCACTTGGATCGGCGGCGACAAAGACGGAAACCCCAACGTCACGCATGAATCGGTGCGCTGGTCGCTGATGCGCTACCGCCAGGGGATTTTGGAAAACTACCTGCGTTCGCTCGAAGACCTCAAAGAGCAGCTGACCCAATCGGATAAACTCTGCCGTATGTTGGGCGCTTTCTCGCGGTCTCTGGCGGCTGATTTGCGCAGCTTTCCGGCGCTGGTTGAGACGTTGGACGTGGCGTACCCCGACCAGCCCTATCGGCAGAAGCTGGCCATTATGAGCTACCGCATTCGGCAGATGCAAAAGAGCGGCTCGGCCGCTGAAGAAGGTTACGCGAACGCCAAGGAATTTTTGCAGGATGTGACGCTGATTCATCGCAGCCTGATCTCGCACAGGGCTGACGCGGTAGCCGAGCATCAAGTGGCTAGGCTGCAAGTGCAGATCGTTTTGTTTGGCTTTGTTTTCGCCAAACTCGATGTGCGCGAGCACAGCCGGCGCCATCTCGAGGCATTGGCTGAATTAACCCAGCGGCATGGTTTGTCCAAGCAGGACCCGCGTTCGATGACAGAATCCGAGCGTCGCCATTTACTTGATGACTTGCTGAGCCGGCCTCGGTATGTGGACGCGCTTAGCGGCGGCTCGCCGCAAAACCGCGAGGTGCTCCGCACCTTGCAGGTGATGCGCGAGCATTTGGAGAGCATCGACGCGGACTCGATTGACGGCTACGTCATCAGCATGACCGACCAGCCCAGCGATGTGCTTACCGTCTTATGGCTTTTCCAGCAAAGCGATTTATTTCGCCGTACCACGCGCGGTTTCTCGAGCGGGGTCAATATCGTGCCGTTATTTGAAGGCATCGACGCGCTCAGGCGATGCGATCAGATCATGGACACGCTCTATCGCCACCCGGTCTACGCGCAGCACCTGAAGGCGCGCGGCCGCTACCAGCAGATTCAGCTGGGCTACTCTGATTCGAATAAAGACGGCGGTTTTTTTACAGCCAATTGGGAGCTGTACCAGGCGCAGCGGCGGCTGCATGCCGTCGCTAAGGCGCATCGCGTGACGCTTCAGCTTTTCCACGGGCGCGGCGGCACGATCGGACGCGGCGGCGGGCCGCTGCACCAAGCGATTTTGTCGCAGCCTCGCGGCACGCTTGAGGGCCGCATCAAGATCACCGAGCAGGGAGAAGTGGTTGCGGCTAAGTACGCCAATCCTGTTTTGGCGCAGCGCAACCTCGAGCTGGTCGCAGCGGCGGTGCTGGAGTCTTCGCTTTTGCTGCCCAAGCCGGATGCGCAGGAGCCCGTATGGCAGGAAGCGATGGAACAGCTTTCGCAGTTCGCTTATAGTCGCTACCGGCAGGTCGTCTACGATGACCCTGAATTCATCCGGTACTTCGAGCAGGCCACGCCGATCGATGCCATCAGCGAGTTTCGTATTGGCTCAAGGCCGGTGGCTCGGCCGGGCGGCTCGGCAGAGCCGGTCAAGCGCAGTATCGAGGATCTGCGCGCCATTCCTTGGGTGTTTAGCTGGATTCAGAGCAGAAATTTATTGCCCAGTTGGTTTGCCGTCGGTACCGCCATCGAGCGTTACTGCGCGGAACATCCTCAAGGAATGAAGCTGCTGCGCCAGATGTACCAGTCGTTTCCGTGGTTCCATGTTATTTTGGAGTTCACAGGCATGAGCCTGGGTATGGCCGACATGCGTGTTGCCCAGCATTATGCGGGTCTGGTGCGCCCAAGCGCCCTGGGCCGCCGTGTTTTTGGCGTTATTGAGGATGAATTTGAGCGCTCCGTACGCGCTGTCTTAGACATCACCGGGCAGAAGCAGTTGCTTGACTCCAACTATGTGCTGCAAAATGCCATTCGCTTGCGCAATCCCTACGTCGATCCCCTGAGTTTGTTGCAAGTGCGGTTCTTGAAGGAGCATAGGAAGCGGGCAAATGCCGCACAAGTTGGCGTCAAGAGGCCGCTTGCTTTAAGTATTAACGGCATTGCCGCTGGCATGCGCCACACCGGGTAAACGTAATTTCGGAGCATACTTTGAGCCCCTTATTTTTTGCGGTTGTTTCTGTCGCTTTTTTTCACGCGCTTGCGCCGGACCATTGGGTGCCTTTTGTCGCGCTGGCCAAAGGTTCCCGCTGGAGCATGACCAAGCTCGCGTGGGTGACTACGCTGGCCGGCATAGGCCATGTGGCCTCATCGCTTTTGTTAGGCATGCTGGGGCTATGGGCGGGCATCGCGGTCAATCGACTGGAAGGGGCTGAGTCTTGGCGGGGCGGCATCGCTATCTGGCTCTTGATCGGTTTTGGCGTTGCCTACGCGTTGTGGGGCATTAAGCACGCCCAGCACCATCATCCGCACGTTACCGTTCAAGAGGCGGTCAAAGTATACGCCGCCCGGCGCGTATGGATGCTGATCGCGATTTTGGTGTTCGGGCCTTGCGAGCCGCTCATTCCGCTTATGTTTCTGGCCTCTGAAAAGGGTATGGGTGCGGTTTGGACGATGAGCCTGATTTTTTCGGTCGTTACGGTTGGGATGGTGGTTGGGCAAAGCTGCTTAAGCTACGCGGGCGTGCGGCTGGTCAACAAGCCGTGGATGGAGCGTTACGCGTACGCGTTGGCAGGCGGGGTGATTGTCTTAACGGCTGTCATGGTGTTGTTGCTCGGTTTATAAGACCTTCTAAGGAGCTTGTGCATGATACGACTGGTGTTGCTGCGGCACGGTGAAAGCACATGGAACCAAGAGAACCGCTTCACTGGTTGGACCGATGTCGACTTGAGCGATAAGGGAAAGATCGAGGCCGTGCAAGCGGGCGAGTTGATGAAGCGCGAGGGGTATGTGTTTGACGTGGCGTATTCATCGCTGCTCAAACGCGCCATGCGCACTCTGTGGCTTGCGCAGGACGCGATGGATCTTTTATGGATACCTGTTTTTCGCAACTGGCGCTTGAATGAGCGGCATTACGGCGCTTTGCAGGGCTTAGATAAAGCCGAAACGTTGGCCAAGCATGGCGAGGAACAGGTGAAGATTTGGCGCCGCAGCTATGACGTGAGGCCGCCTGCGCTTTCTCCGGATGACCCGCGCTCTCCCGCCCGCGATGCGCGTTATGCGGATCTTAAAGCCTCGGATATCCCGCTGACCGAATGCCTGAAGGACACCGTCGAGCGGTTTCTTCCGTACTGGCACCAGACGATCGCTCCCGCGATCCGCGAAGGCAAGCGCGTGCTGATTGCCGCTCACGGCAACAGCTTAAGGGCCTTGGTGAAGTACCTGGATAAGATTTCGGATCAGGATATCGTGGATTTGAATATCCCAACCGGCATTCCGCTTGTTTACGAGTTGAATGAAGACTTGTCTGTTATCCGCCATTATTACTTAGGTGATCCGGAAGCGGTTAAGCGCGCAGCGGAAGCGGTTGCCAACCAGGCAAAAGCCGCAAAAAAGAAGAAATAAACTCAAACACGCTTCTTAAGAAGCAATGGCTGCGAGCTATCCGGCAGGCAGCAAAAACAAGAACGCCCCCGCGTATGCAGGGGCGTTCTTGTTTGGTAGGCGAGATTGCGACGGGATTACTTCTTGGCTAGAACGTCGGTGCCGCCTTCCGGCAGAGGAAGATCAATCTGCGGAATCGGGAAGGTGATGGCATGCGCCGCACCCAGGACCGTGTCACCAACGCCGTTCCAAAGACCACGGCCAAGGCCAATAAAGAAATTTTCACCGTACTGCGTGGCCTCGTAAGGCTCGGTGAAGAGCTCGGTCCACCCGAGGAATGTGTTGGTCAGACCGTATTTCAGCTTTGCGCCAACCTTAGAGCCGTAAGTCATTTCTTCGGCCCAAGTGCTAGCGGCAAACGCATTGACCGGAGCTGCCAACAACACGACACCCACCATCAATACCCCAATACGCTTTCCCATACCCACCTCCTTGTGGTTGCGAAAAAGTGTACCTATTTTTATATCGGCTGTCAAGAATTGATATACGTTAAGTCTTTCTAAGTAAAAGGGGTAAGGGGATCAGGTTTGTTCAGGCACCTGCTGGGGAGAACCGGGGATATCTTCTTGGCGGCGTCGCGGCTTTTCGGGAGCCTCAGACAACATTTCGGGCGCGAAGAGGGTTACCCGATTTTTACCGGCGTGTTTGGACCGGTAAAGGGCCGCATCCGCCTGCTCAACGAGAGCGTTGCCGCTTGGAAGATGAGGAGCGCTTGCAGTTGTCACCCCCATGCTGAGCGTGACTCGCTGATCGTTGGCGCGCGTGGGGAAGGGTTTGTCTGCGACAGCCTTGCGCATTGCCTCAGCCAGCGCCATGGCTCGAGCTGAATCGCCGCAAAGCATTAGGCAGAATTCGTCTCCGCCAAAGCGCGCGAACAGATCCCCTGATTTAAGCAGCGGCTGCAAGCGTTTGACGAGCCCGATAAGCAGATCGTTGCCTGCGCCGTGACCGGCCGTGTCATTGACGCTTTTAAAACCATCCAAATCGAACATCGCGACCGAAAGCGCTGCCGTCGTCGATTTCTTGATCTCATGCTCAAGCCGTACCTGAAAGAAGCGGAAATTGGCCACTCCCGTCAGATTGTCGGTGCTTGCTAAACGATGCAGGTGCACCGTTTCCCACATCAAGTGGGTAGAGCGGATGAAAACCCCGCATACGAAAAAACCTATCGCCAGGGCTGGAACGCCTACCAAATCCCAGTAGTAATGGTGGTGGTCCAAAAAAACTGATGCCGCCGCGAAAGCCCCGACAAGCCCCAGCAAAATCGTTAAGCCAACCAAGGGATGGCGCGTGGTGGCGAAGGCCGAAAGCAGCGTAGCGCACAAAAGGAGCATCCATTGCAGGTGCGCAGGAATGGGCCGTGAGGCGGCATTGCTCAACTGCGTCAGCAGGGCGTTGATCATCACAATGACGCCGGACTCAGTACCAAGAGGAGTCAAGTGGCGATCATGAAAGACTATTCCGGTAAAAGCGATGAACACGATCTTGTCTTTGAATGTTTCAGGCGCTATGTCCGACTGCAACAGTCGCCACATAGGGATAACGCGAATGTCGCTTTCGCGCACGCGGTAGCGCACGCGCATGCTGCCGTCTGATGCGACCGGGAGCGCTCGCAGGGTTTGGTTGGCATCTCCGATAATAACGACGTCTTGTTCTCTAAATTGTGGGCGGCCATTCAGAAGCCTACACGCGATATCCAAAGACATCGCCCATAGCGGCGTTAAGTCGTGGTGAAAGAGCGTCGTGCGCCGCATGACGAAGTCGATGTCCCGGGGATGGTTGATGGTGCCGATGCCCAGCGCCGCTTGCACGAAGCGCTCAAGCGGCAAAATGATTTGGCCGCGATTGTCGAGATAAGCCGCCAGCAAGACATTACCCGCTTTTTTTATTGCATCGGCTAACGCCTGGTCGCTGTCGGGGTTGCTTTCGCCTGAAAAGACGATATCCATCGCGATCAAACGCGGTTTGCCGGCGCTGATGCGCTCCAGCATGGGCACGTACAACTTTCGATCCCAGGGCCAGCGTAAGTTGAGTCGCGGCAGCGACTCATCATCCATGGACACCAGAACAATCTGGTCAGCTTCGCTCGGCGCTCTGTTCTGCGTGTAAAGCCTTTGCGAGAGCTGGTCTTCAAGGCGTCCTTGCAGCCATAGCCGCAAAGAGCAAGGGTATATCCATGCGACATAAACACCACAGAGGATAAACGTGATGTTCAAACGCAAGAACCAACCCCTATAAGCCTTCATCTCAACTGAACGCTCCTATAGACAAACGAGCCAGGGCAATGTCACCTGGCTCACTACTGGATATATTGGTTTATTCGTCAACGATGCCTAATTCTACAAGCCGGCGCCACCGCCGACGCCGCCATTCCAAACCGAATCTGTGGTTACGCAACTGACCAGTTGTCCGTCTTGATTAATCGTCATGGTGCACACCGGCCCACCCACGCGATTGGCGGTTGCCGTAAATAAGTCGGGGTCCGCTGCATCAATGGCAACGGTATACGAAAAATTGGTTCCCAGAGCCGGAGGTAAGGTTGCGAGATTGGTTAGGCTGGTCGTATAAACCCCATGGGTGCTTTCGTAAAGTTGTTCGGCTTGCCGAATCAGGCGAAGCGTGGTGGCCGCTTGAGCGCGGCGCTGGGATTCGGCGGAGTTGAAATAGCTAGGCAGAGCGATCGCGCTGACAATAGCCAGCGCTGCCATGGTAATAAGCACTTCCAACAGCGTAAATCCCCCACGTCCCTTGGCACCCATCAGGAGCCCCCGCAGTTAAAAACGAACTTTATTAGCCAGTAGGCTATCTCCCTTTAAGTAAGTATACCTGTCCTTGCTCATTTATTGCCAAACGCGAGGATATTTGACATGGAGTGGCAGGGCAGGTTAAATTACTCCCATGAAACCAACCTACGCTGCGCGGCTGTGCGCGCTCCTAAGCTTAGTCGGTTTAGCCATTACCGGTTACTTGGTTTTTCTCCACCTTGGCCTCATGCGCGGAGAGCTCTTAGGAGGAAGCGCTTGCGGCGGCCACGGCGCCCTTAACTGCCACGCGGTAACGGCAAGCCGGTGGGCCGAGCTGTTGGGCATTCCCTTGGCGTTCTGGGGGCTGCTCAGTTACGTGGTGATGCTTGCGCTTTCCTTGTTCGGCGCGCAGAGCGATGAAGACGGCGCGCAATCCATCAATCTGATTTGGTTGCTCGCCCTGGTCATGGTCGGCATGGATGCTTGGCTCTTTTATCTCATGGCGGTTAAGATCCGTTATTTTTGTTTATTCTGCCTGATAACCTACGGCGTGAACTTATTGCTTTTGGTAGTCGCTTGGCAAGCGCTGGGCACCTCGCCGATTCGCGCTTTGGTGCGTTCTCCGGCCGCCATTGTCAATTTGCTGCCGTCATCCAAGCAGCGAGCGACGTGGCTCTTCTGGGGGGTAGTGGTTATCGGCGGCGCCGGCATTGCGGGCATTCATGCATCGACCCTGTATCTATCGCGTGGAACCTTGAAGAATCAGCTGCCGCAGATCCGAGAGTTTCTGGCAAATCAGCCGCGCGTGGCTATTTCTTCAGAAGGTGACCCGACCAGAGGAGCCGCTAAACCGGTTAGGCGGCTGATCGAGTTCAGCGATTTTATGTGTCCTGTATGCCAGCGCGCTTCCAAAATCAATGAGATCATTCTAGCCAGCCACCGAGACGACCTTCAGCTCGTCTTCAAGAATTACCCGCTGGATATGGCGTGCAACTCCCATATCCAGAGAACGCCGCATGAGGGTGCGTGCCAGATAGCGGCTGCTTCTGAATGCGCGCATCAGCAGGGCAAGTTCTGGGCTTTCCATGATCAAGTTTTCGAAGCCAAGCCCCCTTACGACGTGAAATTGATTGAAACCGACGCGGCTAGCTCGGGTTTGGATATGGCGCAATTCCAGTCGTGCATGAGTTCAGGGCAGGGTATGGAAGCGGTCAAAAAAGACATTGAAGAAGCGGTGAAGGCCCAAGTTTCGAGCACGCCTACCTATGTGCTCAACGACATCGTGCTGCGTGGCGCGCTGACGCCCACGGCATACGATGATTTTATAGAGGCCTTAGAGGATGTTCGCCGCTAACGCTGTTTTTGGATTTTAGCGTTGGTTTCGGTAGCGGTGTCGGTAGCGGTGTAGGATGGGCAGAGTTCTTTTCCTAGCGGGCATTCGGCGCATCGCATCCTGCGCGCTTGGCAAACCGTACGGCCATGCAAAATAATCTGGTGGCTAAAGCGCACCCAGCGTTTTTTTGGCAGCAGCTTTACCAGATCCTGTTCGATCGCATCTGGATCTTCTTCGTTCGATAACCCTAGCCGCCGGCTGATGCGCATCACATGCGTATCCACGACGACCCCTTTTGGAATGCCGAAAGCGTTGCCCAGCACTACATTCGCCGTTTTGCGGGCGACCCCCGGCAGTTCAAGCAGCGCTTCCATCGTTTGAGGCACAAGAGTGCCGTGCCGTTTTACTAAAATGCGGCAGGTTTCTTGGATGAACCGCGCCTTATTGCGATAGAAATTGACGCGTGCGAGCGTTTTTTCAAGCTCGGCCAGGGGGGCGTTGGCATAGTCGGTTGCTTTAGGGTAGCGCGCGAACAGTGTCGGCGTTACTTGATTGACGAGCACGTCTGTGCATTGGGCAGAGAGAATGGTCGCCACCAGCAGCTCAAGCGGGCTGGTATGCGCAAGGCTGCAGGCAGCCTTGGGGTAGGCGCGATCCAGGGCCTTGAGAATAGAACGCATTCGCCGCCGAACGGAAGTGGTTTTGTTTGGCATGAGTGCTATTGTAACATGTGGTCCATTGCAGTCTGGCGGCATCCCCGCTAGAATAGTTGACAAGATGCCTGTTAAGACCGCACCCCAAGAGCGACGTCAATTCACCCGCGTGCCGCAGCCAGGTCTAATGGGAGTACGCCTCGTTAAGCCCGGCAGCAGCCCCACTGACGCCTCTGCTGTGAACGTCAGCACCGGCGGTGTTTGCCTGCGTTTGAGCGAGCCGCTTGAAATTCATTCTCGCGTGCGCTTGCAGTTGACGCTGGATCGCGAGGTATCGCGCAGTGAGAAAGGCGATGTCCAATGCGCGGGTCGCGTAGCGTGGGTCATGCAGCGCCTGGATCTGCGCAACACGCCGCCGTTTCTCTTTGACGTGGGCATCGAGTTTATCGATCCACCCGCCGTCGTGCGCCAATGGCTGATGCCGGGTCAAGCGCAAGCCATCCGCCAGGCGCCGGCAAGGCCTCGTCAGCAAACGTCGCTTGAGCCGTTTGTCACCCACCAGCGCCGGTTTGTTCCCAAGCTTTCTCGAGAATCCAAGGACGCGCTTTGGCACCTGGTAGTTGCCGTCGACGGCGTTCCGTGCTTTAGCGGTCACTACCCGACGGAACGCACCGCGCTTGAAGCGCTCGCCAAGTTCCACCGGCAGCAGGCTAGAAGCCGCAGCTAATTTTTTCATGCGCGCCGTTGTTTTTCGCACGCACGGCGGGCCTGAGGTTCTAGAATACACGCAAGTCGCCGACCCCAAGCCGCTTCCTGGAGAAATCCGCGTTCGTGTCCGCGCTTGCGCGCTCAACCATCTGGATATCTGGGTCCGCCAGGGCGTTCCCGCCTATTCAATTGCGTTGCCGCACATCTCCGGCTGCGACGTGGCGGGCGTTGTCGATACAGTGGGCGCAGGCGTTACCCAGCTAAAGCCCGGCGACGCGGTAGTGCTCAATCCCGGCCTTAATTGCGGCGCATGCGTGTTTTGCCATGCCGGAAAAGACAGCCTGTGCTTGCGCTATGGCATCCGCGGAGCCAAGACTGATGGCGGGTACGCTGAATTTACGCTCGCGCGCGCTATCGACGCGTTTCCTATCCCTAAGGGTGTTTCATTCGAGACCGCCGCGGCGCTTCCGCTGGTTTTTATGACGGCTTGGCATATGTTGGCCGCGCGAGCGCTGCTTCAATCCGGAGAAACCGTTCTTATTCACGCCGCGGGCAGCGGCGTCGGGCATGCCGGCGTTCAGATCGCCAAACACCTCGGAGCGCGCGTCATCACAACAGTCGGGTCGGATGACAAGATCGCGCGCGCCGAGGCGCTTGGGGCTGATGCGGTTATTGCGTACAACAGAGAATCCATCGATGAGCGCGTCAAGCAGCTGACCGACGGCCGAGGGGTCGATGTGGTGCTGGATCATATCGGACCGCAAGTGTGGGATGCCAACCTCAAGTCTCTCGCTAAGGGCGGCCGTTTGGTGACTTGCGGGGCGACCAGCGGGCCCCAGACGTCTTTGGATCTTCGGTATGTTTTCTCACGCCAACTCACTTTGCTCGGCTCGATGATGGGCACGCGCGCGGAGCTGGCTATTCTGCTGGGCCTGCTTAAGGCCGGGTCTATTAAGCCATTGATAGATCAGGTGTTTCCGCTTCAAGAAGCCCGCGCCGCTCAAGAGCGCATGCTCGCCCGCAAGCAGTTCGGAAAGCTCGTTCTTACCGTCGTCGAATAACCCCTCGTTCAGGTATACTTACACTGTAAACCGATAAGACCCCCTAGCAGGGGAGTAGGCAAACTTTCCGAAAGGAGAGGACCTCGATATCGGGCAACTCTTTCGGCATGACGATCGGCTGATGGAGCGCTGCTGATATCGGGCTTCGCCTGGAGAGCAGGCGAAGGCAAAGCCACCGGCCCTCACGCGCCGCCAAGCGCGCAGGGCAGCGGGGTTGCCGGTTGAACCGTTGAACGCCATACGGGCGGCCAGTCCTCTCTTTTGACGAGCCCGCGTGGCGTTTTTGTTTGCCGGCATGTCGCCGGCATGCGCATGAAAGGTCGGGTTTGAATGCAAACGGCGCTTAAGTTCGGGAGATTTCACGATCGCATCGGCAGCACCTTTGTCGAGCTGTTGGTGGCGCTGTTTGTGCTGGTGACGGCAAGCAGCGGATTGCTGGGCGCGTACCTGTCGGGCCATTTATTGAACGAGCAAGCGCGGCAAGAACGCATGGCCTACGAGGACATGCGCGACATGATGGAGCGCATCCAAGCAACGGGCTTTGCCGCTTTAGCGGCCACCTTTCCCACCGGAACGGCCAACGGCGGCGGCGGCGCGCCGACCCCCTATGAGCTTATCGTCGGCGTTTACACGCTGCCCAATGAGCAGATAACGGTCACTTATCCGGTTGTGGCGGCCGATCGGCGCGAAATTTTGGTTACCCTCACATGGACGCAGCGCACGCGCGCGCGCACGGCCAGCGTATCCACCGTGCGAACGAGCAGCTGAGGCGACGATGTTTCAAGAGAAAACGATAGCCCAAAAACGTTTACTGGGATCGCTGACAGGCCGGCGCGGACTTTCTTTTCCGGAACTGATGATCACCTGCGCGATCTTGGCTGTTGCCGCGCTCGTCGTCATGCGTTTCCTGAAGCAGGAATCTGAGGGGTGGCAGGTTACGATGGCCCAGCAAGGGCTTGTCTCTGAGCTTGAGCAAGTGGCCTCAGAAGTGAATCGCGAATTGCGCAACGCAACGCGCGCAGCCGTAGGAACGCCGCCCAATATCACGCTGCAATCGGCGACTGATTTGCGCTTCTATTTGCCGGGCGATGTGGATGGCAACGGCACGATTCTGGATGCGATCGGCGCCATCGAATGGGCAACCGGCCTCCAGGTTCAATATTTATACGACGCGCCGTCGCGACAGCTCAGGCGGCGCACCCTGCAGGCGGGCAATCCCGTCGGCACGACGCGCGTGATAGGCGATGACATCACAGTCATCAGCTTTGCGGATCAAACGACCGACAACACGCTCTTGGCGGATGAAATTCGTATGACGCTCACGGCGTTGCGAACCACGACGCAAGGACGCGCTGTCACGATGAGCGTCAATACGATTATTCGATTGCGGAATTAGGCCACAGTGGAGGGGGAACGCGCATGAGACGGCATACACTTGCCCAACACGGCCAGGCTTTAGTTGCCAGCTATATGCTTGTGCTCGTGCTAACGATCCTCGGCGGAACGCTGCTCAATACCGCTAAAGGAGCCAGCCAGCACAGCACGGTGCAGCGCCTAGACTCGCAAACGATCCTGCTTGCGCAGGGCGCTCTTGAAGATGCGGTGCGCCAGTTCACGTCGGACATCGCCAACTACGCGGTATCGGCGACCGCTACCTGCTATCCGGACACAAACCTAGATGCGGTGTGCAACCCGAACACCGCGACACAAACCGACGTGCTCGTGACGACTTTCTGCACCTCCGATTCGGCTGCGTGTCCGAATTCACCGTATCCTGCCGGGTCTAATCCGCGAGCCTTCGCTTGGGCGGTGCAGGCAGAGCCGACAGAGCGCACGATCACTGATCCCGACGGCACTATCGTTTTGGTGAAGAATTATCAAATCACCGCGCAGGCAACGCACCCGCAGAATGCGGGCTATACCGTGACGCTGAATCAAGTGGTTGCTCGGCGGCTTATCACAGCTTTTCAACATGCGGTTTTCTACGAGCACGACCTAGAGGCGCTTCCCGGAGCCAACATGACGTTGACCGGCCGCGTGCACAGCAATGCCGATATGTATCTCGACTGCTACGGTACCAACACGCTCACCCTCAATACCGAATACGTGCGCTCGGCGGGCAGCATCTACAACAAGCGCAAGGACACCGGTGTGGCCGATTCCGGCGAGGTGGTGATCAAGCAGGCCGGCACAAGCAACTTTCCTGGGATGAACAATTTGGACAGCCCGGACGCCACGTGGACGGCCGAATCTCAAAGCCGCTGGTCGGGAACCGTCAAATCCAGCGTGCACGGGGTGACCAAGCGTACGGTACCGAGCGTGGGGTCTATCCAACCTGGCGGGTATTTTGATCAGAACGCCAACGTGAAAATCGTTAACGGAATACTGTACAAGAATGGGGTGGTGCTCGTCGAGGGCGTAGACATTCCTGTGGGCACCGTAATTACTTCAACGACCCTGTACGATAATCGCGAGGGCAAGTACGCCAAGACGACCGACATCGATATGAGAAAACTGGCGGGCTACGCGGCGACCGATACCACCACGCCGAGTTTTACCAATCAATTGCCGTCAAACGGGCTCATGTACGCGACGCGCAATGATGCCGGCAGCACCTATGTGCCGGCTATCCGGTTGACGAACGGAACGGAGATTCACCGCTCGGGCGGCCTCACCATCGTGTCGAACGACCCGGTTTATGTTAAGGGTGATTACAACACGACTTCGAAGAAACCCACGTCGGTGATCTGCGACTCGATGAACATTCTTTCGAATGCGTGGACTGACGCCGGCAGCAGCGGTGCGTTGAGCGGCCGCGTTGCCAGCAACACCACGGTCAATACGGCGTTTATCGCGGGAGTCAAAAGCACCGTGGGCACAACGTACAGCGGAGGGCTCGAAAACTATCCGCGTCTTCAAGAGAAGTGGACCAGCAAAACGCTCACAATACGCGGCGCTTTCATCGAGCTGTGGAACAGTTCAATCGCAACCGGCAACTGGCAAGCTACAGGCGTTTACTACAACGCGCCTGTGAGGAACTGGGATTACGATACGGATTTTCTGACCGGCGCGATGCCGCCGTTTACGCCTTGGGCTGTTGAAGTTGATCGCGGCGCTTGGTGGAAGCAATAATTCATCGGTTGCGGCTCATATCTTGACAGGATTGGTAGGGTATCATAAACTGCTTCATGAAGGTATTTTCATCTACATGAAGCTGTCGACACGTTCACTTTACGGCATGCGGGCACTGGTCGAATTGGCTCTTACCTCGAGTCAAAGGCCGGCTTCAGCCACCCACATCGCCAAGCGCCAATCCCTATCCATAGCCTACCTCGAACAGCTACTCCACAGGTTGCGTAAGGGCGGCCTTTTGACCAGTATCCGCGGCCCACGAGGGGGATACGTGTTGGCGCGAGCGCCGCATCAGATCAGCATGGTCGAAGTCGTGCGCATTCTGGATGGCGAGCAGGGTTTTTGGGAAGAAGCAGTAGAGCCGGGCAATTGGCCTGGCGATGATTCGGGGGATATACGCGTAACATGCCGATCCGGAAAGGGTTCGGCGAAAGCGTTGTCAGGTGAACGAGAGAAGGCCCCCCGCCACGCGCAGCAGATCAATATCGCCGTTAAGCGATGCGTGCATGCGCGGTTGGCGGAATCGTTAGGCGCGGTCACGTTAGAGGACCTCTGCAACGAGGTTCGCAGTTTAGATGACGCGCCGCTTGAACATCGGTATGTATTCCATATTTAATGGTCACCGCCGGGGCTACTAAACAGGCTTTGCGCAAGTCGTTGCTCAGGCGGCTGTACGCACAAGGGGAGAAAGAAAGAAAGCGAAAGAGCCAGTTGATTTGGCAGAAACTCGCTCGGTTGACGGCGTTTAGGCGCGCGGCGGTTGTGTGTTCTTACGTGGCGTTGCCGTATGAAGTGCAAACATGGCGGATGATCGTGGAGATGCTCGCGAAAGGTAAGCGCGTGGTCGTGCCGGCTGCAATGAAAAAAACGCGGGATCTGGCTTTATTTGAAATCCAAGATCCTGAAAGAGAGCTGGCTAAAGGTGCGCACAGCGTGATGGAGCCGATCGCATCGGTTTGTCATGCGGTCGCCCCCGAGGAGCTGGATTTAGTTCTGGTTCCGGGGCTGGCTTTCGACGCACAAGGGTATCGTTTGGGGCATGGACAGGGCTACTACGACCGTTTTTTGTCCCGAGTTCCCCACACGGTTCCAACCATCGGGCTTGCCTATGACTTTCAGTTTATCTCCCGCCTTCCCACCGCCGCGCACGATCACGCCGTCCGCCGAGTCGTTACGAATTAATTAGTGTTGTCCGCGGTTAACGATTCGAACGAGGTGACGGTATGGACGGAGCACTGTTAGTCCTCTTATTTTTCGTAATAGCTCTGGTTGCCTTCGGCGTTGGTTTTGCCGTTCGGGTATTTCTCAGCAAGCGGTCGCTCGACGATGCCCAAAAACGGGCCAAGCAGCTTGTTGATGAGGCAACCCGGCAGGCTGAAAATCTAGCCAAGCAGGCGCAGCTCGAGTCTAAAGATAAATTGCACACCTTGCGTCAGGAATTTGAAGACAAGACGCGCGATCAGAAGGGCGAAATCGGCCGCCAGGAAAAGCGGCTGCACCAGCGCGAAGAATTTCTCGACCGCAAGTTGGATCAGCTGGACCGAAAAGAAAAAGACCTCAGCGAGAAAGAGCGTCAATTCGTCGCGCGCGAGCAGTCGCTCTCATCAAAAGACGAGCACTTGGCTCAGTTGATCGAGCAAGAAAAAGAACAGCTCAAAACGATCGCCGGCATCGACCATGAGCAAGCTAAAGAGCTTCTGATCGCGCGGCTAGAGCAAGAGTGCCGCGCCGAAGCCGGCGGCGTGATCAAGAAGGTCGAAGAAGAGACCAAGCGCGACGCGCAGATGCTTTCTAAGCGCATCGTTGTTGAGAGCATGCAGCGCTACGCGGCCGAGTATACGGTCGAAGCAAGCTCCGCGGTGATCCACCTGCCCAACGAAGACATGAAGGGCCGCATCATCGGCCGCGAAGGGCGCAACATCCGGGCATTTGAGATGGCGACGGGCGTTGACCTGATCGTGGACGACACGCCCGATGTGGTGACGCTTTCATCTTTCGATATGGTCAGGCGCGAGATCGCGCGCCAGTCGCTTGAGCGGCTCATGAGCGACGGCCGCATTCATCCGGCGCGTATCGAAGAAGTCGTTGAGAAGATCAAGAAAGACTTCACCCAGCACCTAGCTCAAGAAGGCGAAAAGGCCGTTACCGAGCTTGGCGTGCAGAACGTGAACGTTGAGATCGTGAAGCTGATCGGCCGCCTGAAGTACCGAACCAGTTACGGCCAGAACGTGTTGAGCCACTTAAAAGAGACCGGCTTTTTGTGCGGCATGATCGCGGCTGAGCTGGGGCTGGATCAGCGCTTGGCTCGCCGGTGCGGGTTCTTGCACGACATCGGCAAGGCGGTCAGCCACGAGGTTGAAGGGCCGCATGCTATTCTCGGCGCGGAGCTGGCGCGCAAGTACGGCGAGACGCCAGAGGTCGTTCATGCGATCGAGGCGCACCATGAAGATGTCGCGCCTACGACCTTATACGCGACGCTGACGATCGTTGCCGATTCAATCAGCGGCTCTCGGCCGGGCGCGCGCGGCGATACGCTTGAGAACTACGTGAAGCGTTTGCGCGCTCTGGAAGAAATCTGCGATTCGTTCCAAGGCGTCGAAAAAGCTTACGCGATTCAGGCCGGGCGCGAGGTGCGCGTGATCGTGCAGCCTGAGCGGGTGACCGATCTTGAGGCCATTTCGCTCTCGCGTGAAATCAAAAAGAAGGTTGAGAACTCGGTCGAATTCCCAGGCCAGATCAAGATTACGGTGATCCGCGAAACCCGCTGTATTGAGTACGCTCGTTGAGTCGCGGGTCGTACTACCGGCAAGAAATTCGTGAGCCGCGAATCCGGATTTTGCGAGCCTGGATATGCGTCCAGCGCAGCAAAATTCGCCCAGCGGCAAACGAATTTGTTGCCAGCAGCAGTAATCGACACACAACTAGAGTTGCGTAATGAAGATATTGTTGATTGGAGACATTATCGGCCGGCCGGGCAGGCAGGTCGTTCAGCACTGGGTGCCGAAGCTGCGCGATGAGTACGCCCTCGACCTCGTTATTGCCAATTGCGAGAACGCCGCGGCAGGATCCGGCATAACCCCAGGCACCGCCGATGAGATCTTTTCGGCGGGCGTCGATGTGCTCACGTCCGGCAACCACGTTTGGAAGAAGAAGGAAGCTTTTGATCTTTTGAAATTAGACCACCGCATCATTCGCCCCGCGAATTATCCCGAAGGCGCTCCCGGAACGGGCTCGACAATTGTGCAGGGCCTTTCCGGGCAAAAAGTCGGCGTGCTTAATCTGATGGGGCGCGTGTTCATGGAGCCGCTTGACTGCCCGTTTCGGACAGCCGATAAGGAGCTTGCGCGGCTGTTGCTGGTAACGCCCGTCATTATCGTCGATATGCATGCCGAGGCCACCAGCGAAAAGAACGCGATCGGGTGGCATTTGGATGGGCGCGTTTCCTGCGTATTCGGAACGCATACGCACATTCCCACGGCTGATGAACGGATTTTGCCGCGCGGCACCGGTTTTATCACCGATGTGGGCATGACAGGCCCGTACGATTCGGTAATCGGACGACGGGTGGATCAAATTTTGGAAAAGTTTCTGTCGGGCTTACCGATGCGTTCGGATGTGGCTGAAGGCAACGTTCAGCTGCGGGGGTTTTTGGTCGATATCGATCCGGGAACGGGCAAAGCGCGATCGGTTGAGCGGCTTACACGCGTTTTAGAAGGAGCTGTCCGTGACGGCGGACGCGATTGATTCTCCTAAACTAGCATCGGGCGTGCCTGTGCTTACGGTTGAGGCGGTTGTTAAACGCATTCGCCTGGCGGTTGAGCAGCAGTTTCCCGTAGCGGTTTGGGTCGAGGGCGAGCTTTCAAACTGCAGCTATCCGTCTTCGGGGCACATTTACTTTAGCTTGGTCGACGAAAAAGCGACTGACCGGTTTGGACAGCGGCTGGTTCTGCCCAGCGCGTTTTTTAAAGGGGCAAATCAGCACCTTAAGTTTAAACTAGTAGACGGCATTAAGGTATTGGTGCTCGGCCAGGTCACTACCTATGAAGGCCGCGGCCAGTACCAACTGCGCGTGCTGCGGGTTGAGCCCAAAGGTCAGGGCGCTTTGCAGCTTGCTTTTGAGCAGCTCAAGCAGCGCTTATCCGACGAAGGGCTGTTTGATCCGGCGCGCAAGCGGCCGATTCCGAAACTGCCCGAGCGGGTCGGCATCGTGACATCGCGCTCAGGCTCGGCGATCCACGACATGGTCAGCAAACTGCGCGGCCGTTTTCACGTAATTATTTTTCCGGTTAAAGTGCAGGGCGACGGGGCATCGCTTGAAATCGCCGCGGCTATCGACTATGCCGGCAAGCACCGAATGGCCGACGTGCTGATCGTGGGCCGGGGCGGCGGCAGCGTCGAGGATTTATGGGCTTTTAACGAAGAGCCGGTTGCCCGCGCGATCGCGCGCTCGCCGATACCGGTGATTTCGGCTGTCGGGCATCAAGACGACTGGTCGATCGCCGATTACGTGGCGGACATGCGGGCATCGACGCCGACAGACGCCGCCAAGCAGCTGGTACGCGAGCAAGAGACGCTGCTTGAGCAAGCCGATGCGCTCATTCAGCAGCTCATCGACGATATGCACCGCTACATCGACGAGCAAGACCAGCAACTTGAAGCGATTACCGACCGGCTGCGGCTGCTGCACCCCAGCCACCAGCTGGCCGAGCACCTGCGCCGGGCAGAGCAGTCGCTGGCGCAGCTCGGCCAGTTAATGCGTTTTACGCTGGATCGCGAAGACCGCAAGCTGCAGACGCTGGCGGCGAAGCTGCAGGCGCTGAGCCCGCTCGCTGTGTTGGCGCGCGGCTACAGCATTACGTTTGCGCTGCCCTCGCGCACGATCGTGCACGCCGCGGATGCGGTTCGTCCGGGGCAAGAGATTGAAACGCGGCTCAGCCAAGGGCGCATTTTCAGCACCGTTTTGCGCGCCGAGGCAAGCAACGCAACCGACGACACCAACAAAGACGCTTGAGGCGAAACCCTATGGCAGAACTTAAGTACGAAGACGCGCTGGCGAAACTTGAGAAACTCGTTCAGGACCTTGAGCGCACAGACTTGGAGCTCGAGGCACGGCTTAAAAAGTTTGAAGAAGGCACCAAGCTTGCGCGCGTGCTCTTGAAGCGCTTGGAAGGCGCCAAGAAGAAGGTTGAGATGCTCGTTAAGGCTAACGTAGGCGAGCCTGAGCTTGCCGCGGTAGATGAGGCTGTTTTCGGTGAGGGTGAATCGGGCGATGCCGACAGTTAAAACAAAACGAGCGCCAACAGAGGCCTCTGCAGCTACCTTTGTGCGAAGGCGCGCCCAGATTACCGCGCAGATTGACCGCGCGCTTCTGGCTGCGCTGCCGGCAAAGGCGCGCGTACCCGCGCCGCTTTATGCGGCCATGCATTATTGCCTCTTTACGGGCGGCAAACGTTTCAGGCCCTTGCTTGTGCTGATGGCCGCCGAGGCTGTCGGCTCACGCGCCGCGAGCGCCATGCCGGTTGCGTGCGCGGTTGAGATGATCCACACCTATTCGCTGGCGCACGACGATCTGCCGGCCATGGACAACGCCGATGAGCGGCGCGGGCACCCCTCTTGCCACCGCAAGTTCGACGAAGCGACGGCAATCCTTGTCGGCGATGCGCTCCTGACGCTGGCATTCGAGCTGCTGGGACGGGCGAAAACGGATAATGTGCTTGGAATTCTGCGCACATTAGGCGAAGCAAGCGGTACAATTGGACTCATCGGCGGGCAGGTTATGGACCTGGCCGCTATTCGCCATCCCGAGACAGTGAAAGTTCAGACGCTGATTGCGGTTGCCGAGCGCAAGACAGGCGCGTTGATTACCGCAAGCGTTGTGTGCGGCGCGTTAGCCGGCGGCGCCAAGCAAGATCAAGCGCGGCGCCTGCGCCGTTACGGCCAGCACGTTGGCTTGGCTTTTCAGTTGATTGACGATGCCCACGACCATGATGGAATCGCCGCGGTGCTTGGCTTTGAAGCCGCGGCGCGAGAGGCCGAGCGTCATTTGGATGAAGCCTTGCGGGCCATCGCGTCTTTTGGCCCACAGGCGCAAGGGCTGCGCGGCATGGCGCGGTGGCTGCAGGAGACATTATGAGTTTGCTTGATCAGATTGAACAACCCTCGGATTTGAAATCGCTTTCTGCCCTTGAGCTTACCGAAGTCGCCAAAGAGATCCGGCAAGAGCTCATCCGCACGATTTCAACGCTCGGCGGCCACCTCGCTTCCAGCTTAGGCGCGGTCGAGCTGTGCCTTGCGCTGCATTACGTGTTTGAAGCGCCGGATGATCGGCTGGTATGGGACATGGGCTATCAGGCCTTCACCCACAAACTCATCACAGGCCGCCGCAAGCAGTTCAATACGCTCAAGCAGTTTCGGGGGTTATCCGGTTTCAACAATAAAGACGAAAGCCCCTACGATCTTTTCAACACCGGCCACGGCGGAACCGTGCTGTCGACCGCGCTGGGCCTTGCGATGGCGCGCGATCAGGCCGGCGAGTCGCGCCAGGTGGTCGCGATCATCGGCGACGCCAGCTTAGGCGAGGGCATGGCGCTTGAGGCGCTCAATCATATCGGGCACCTCAAGCCGAACATGCTTGTTATCTTGAACGACAATAAGATGTCGATCGCCAAGCCCATCGGCGGCTTGAGCCGGTATCTGAACCGCATTATCACGAATCCTACGTACAACAGGCTGCGCTCCGATTTTGATCAGCTGATGGTCAAGCTGCCGGCCGGCTCTAAGCTCGTTCGGCTAGGGCACCGCGTTGAGAACTCGCTTAAGGGCATGCTGGTTCCCGGCCAGGTGTTTCAAGATCTGGGCTTTCGCTATGTCGGGCCGATTCAGGGGCACAACCTGCCTGAGCTGATCCGCACGCTCAAGAACGTGAAGCGGCTCAAGGGGCCGACATTATTGCATGTCGTGACGCTTAAAGGAAAAGGCTACAAGTTTGCCGAGCAAGACCCGGAGCGCTTTCACAAGACAGAGCCGTTCGACATTCCAACCGGACAGCCCACCGCCGATGCTTCAAAAGAGCGCTCGCGCCGCAGCGCCCGCACGGCGCGCGTGAACGAGTCGTTTACCGACGCGTTCAGCGACGAGCTGATTAAAATCGGCGAGTCCAACGAGCGGGTGCTGGCCATTACCGCCGCCATGCCCGAGGGAACGGGGCTTGCCGCATTTGGTAGGCGTTTTCCGGATCGCTTTATCGACGTGGGCATGGCCGAGCAGCATGCGGTGGGGTTGGCCGCGGGCCTGGCGACCGGCGGCATGCGTCCGGTCGTGGGCATTTACTCAAGCTTCATGCAGCGCGCATTCGATCAGATCATGCACGAGGTTTCGCTGCAAAAGCTGCCCATCGTTCTTGCGCTTGATCGCGCGGGGCTAGTCGGTGAAGACGGCCCCACGCACCACGGCGCTTTTGATGTCGCTTACCTACGCATTTTGCCTGAGATGACGGTGATTTCTCCCAAAGATCCCGATGAGATGCGGGCCATGCTGCGCTGGGCGCTTGAGCAGAGCGGCCCGGTCGCTCTTCGCTACACGCGCGGCGGCATTACCTGCGGCGAGCCGTTAGGCAAACCCAGCCGCATCGTTTCGGGCAAGGCAGAAGTGCTCAAGGCCGGCACGCAAGTGGCGCTCATCGCGCTGGGCAGTTTGGTGTACCCGGCGCTTAAGGTGGCCGAAGACTTAGAGCGCGAAGGCATCAGCGCTATGGTCGTGAACGCCCGTTTTGTGAAGCCCATCGACGAGAATGTGATCAAACAAATCGCCTCTCAGGTTGGCCGGATCGTGACTTTGGAAGAAGCGCAGGTTGCCGCCGGCTTTGGCAGCGCGGTTTCAGAGGCGCTTGACCGCTTGGGCTGCGCGCCGGTTCCGCATTTAAGGATCGGTTTGCCCGACGTCTTTGTCGAGCATGGCAGCCGCCGCGAGCTGCTCGATTTGTGCCGGCTCGCCCCAGATCACCTAACGCAAACCATCCTGCAGTGGTACCAGCGCGGCCCGGCCAATGCCGCCGAGGAACTGCGGCTCTTAACCGGTGCGTCGTAAGCATGTCCGGCTCTGTAAACCCTTCTAACCCCCGAGATATGTCTGACTCTGCCGGCGCTGCCGAACTCATAAAAGGCGTGCGCGTGCGGTTCGCGCCCAGCCCCACCGGCAAGCTGCACGTGGGTTCTGCCCGTACCGCCTTGTTTAACTGGTTCTTTGCCAAGCACCACAGCGGCACCTTCATCTTGCGCATCGAAGATACCGATCAGAAACGCTCCGACTCGGCTTTTCTTAAGGACATCTACGCGAGTCTTGCTTTTCTTGGCATCCAGGCGGATGAAGGCCCGATCTTTCAAAGCCAGCGCCTTGCGATTTATCAGGAATATGCCCAAAAGCTGCTCGATGCGAAACTAGCCGTCAAAGAAGAGAACGGCGGCATTGTTTTTAAGGTGCCGTTTAAGCAGGTGACGTTCCAAGATCTGCTGCACGGGCCGATCACCGTCGATACCTCCATGTTCGAAGATTTAGTGCTCATGAAGTCGGACGGTCTGCCCACCTACAACTTCGCTTGCGTGGTCGATGACGCGCTCATGAAGATTACGCATATCATTCGTGGCGATGACCATATCGCCAATACGCCGAAACAAATCGTTCTCTATGAGGCGCTTAATTTTCAGGTTCCTGTCTTTTGCCACATTCCGCTGATTGTCGGCGCCGACCGTTCGCGGCTGTCCAAGCGCCATGGCGCGACATCGGTTGACGAGTATCGCCAGGTAGGCTATCTGGCGGACGCGTTCGTCAATTACTTGGCGCTCTTGGGCTGGTCGCCGGGTGGTAACCGCGAGATGATGCCCCCGCAAGAAATCATTCAAATTTTTGATCTATCGCGCGTTCGCAAGACAGCCGCTTTTTTTGATCAGCGCAAGCTCGACTGGCTCAACGGCCAGTACCTTAAGCAGCTTTCGGCGAAGGATCTTGCCCGCGCTATTGCCGAACGGCTGATCGAGAAGGGTGTGCTTGCCAAGGGGTATGACCACGCGTGGCTTGAGCGCATTACGGCCGCTATTCATGGCCGCATCCGCGTGCTGAGCGATGTCGAGAAAGAGAACGCCTTTTTCTTCGAAGAGCCGCCCGCTTATGACGAAGCAGCGGTCAATGAGCATTTGCGGCAAGAGGGTGCTGTTGCCCGGCTGAATTTGCTGCGCGAGCGGCTAAGCGCTCTGGCTGATTTTGAGCCGGCCACGCTTGAAACAACCGTACGCGGCTTGATGGCTGAATTATCGCTTGAGCCTAAGCAGTTTGTGCATCCGGTTCGCGTGGCGCTCACGGGCCGTTCGGTGAGCCCGCCGCTGTACGAAACGATGGCGATTTTGGGCAGAGAAAAGGTGCTCAGGCGTCTTGAAGATGCCGTAAAGCGGGCCTCCTCGCCGGCGGGAAACGTGCTATAATCCTGCCTCTTGCGCTGCCCAGCCTCGATGGACAGCACAGCAGGCCCCCTACTGTATTGCAGATATAATTTAATTTATTGCCGGATGGTGTAACGGTAGCACAGCAGGCTCTGGACCTGCTTGTCTAGGTTCGAATCCTAGTCCGGCAGCCATTTCAAACACGGGAACGGCATACACAACACTCGCAATTCTCTGGGTGTCTGTGCCACTTGAAGTTAGGATCGAAAGGGCTGGTGCGCACAAGGTCTATTTGAGCTTCAAAAAAATCAACTGGTGGCTCAAAGAGCCAGAAAAGCGGAGGGGAGAAATCTCCTCCGCCTTTTCTTTGGAATCGAGGGCCAAGACGGAATCTTCCACCGTAGCGATTGCAGGTAAATAACCGTAATAGAGCCCAAATGGCGAGCCCTACGAAGTATACGGACAAGGAGCGCCGACAAATCGTCATCTGGTTTGCGCTTGGTGATAGCCTGCCTTTGGTGGCTCAGCGCATCAAGGATGAGCTCGGCAAGGACGAAAGGAATCTCTCGACTCTGTGGGCAAGCTACCATCCGGCCTCGAAGGCGTGCTCCCGAAAGTGGAAGCGGTACGCTCGGTACGTCCAGTACTTGGCCACCAATCGATACATGGACATTCCCATTGCGCAGAAGCGCCGACGACTCCAAGCATTAGATGAGCTGCTCAACGAAGCATTACTATGGCGCACCAAGTCGGTGAACGAGTGGGGGGAGGTTTTGGAAAAGAAGCTGGCACTGATTATTGGGGCGGTCGCTCAAGCTCGCGCGGAGGTTGAAGGCACCTGCCAACACAACACGACGGTCAATACCAGTGTGAATGTCTCACAAATGAGTATGTTTGAGGGGCTCAAGCAAGTTGCAGAAAGACGTAAGGAACGCCTAGCTAAGGCGCAAGCTGAAAAATCGCAGAGTGTGCAGCCTACCGCAGTGGTTCAGGCTTCGGTGTCCGTGCAGACTCACAGCCAGAACGGGCATTTGGGCGAGGCGTATCCGCTAGGATGAAGACCGATGCCTGAGCTGAAAGAGAAATGGGAAATCAAGCCGCGCGTCGTCCTGACGATCGAAGTTGGATGGATGAAGGATGGCAATGTGAGAACCCAAGTGAATCAGTCCGCCGGATTTAACGACCTGTTCATGGCTTGCGTCTGTCTGATGCGGCATGTGGCCAAGCTCGGCAGGCTCAGGCCATCTCGAATAATCACGTTACTTGCCAAGGCTGCGCAAGAAGGAGCTCCGTTTGACTATATCGACAGGGGACGGTAATGAGAACTGATTGCTCTCCAGCAAACGTTGCAACGTTTGATTTGGCAAGAAACGGTGCTGAGGCTGCTTCGCAAGAGATCGTGCCAGGAAGATACGTTGCAACGTGTCAGCAGGCCATCTGTGCAAGTGATGGATGTGGGAAAATGTTTATTCCATACCGCACCGTGGGATCGAAATCTCAACGCTATTGCAGCGCTCGATGTCGATGGCGAATGTGGAATCTGGCTCATCCGCGACAACGGGGACAGAGTGCATTGGAAGGGGAGTGAAGCTACCTAACACGAGGATGGAGATGGAAAATAGTGCTCAGACGCCAGCCGGACTTTTTCATTGCGACCACCACGAGAGGCTTTCGAATTTGGTCTCTCAGACCAAAATGGAACTTTGCACGCTTCGTAGGCTCCAGGGCATTTTAGGGGAAGTTGTGAACCAGGCTGACAGAGATGTTGATGGTTGTGTACAAGTGAACGCACTGAAACTGCACGACATTGTCGTTGCCTGGCTGATGTCTATCCATCGATTGGAGGATATTTCGGACGGCTAATTGAGGCTGACGCGATGAGCGAGGCTGTGTCAGGGGTCGAGTATCGGCTGTTTGCTCCGGCGGCGCAGTCCGCTTGCGCCTATGCCCCCCATGCCCAGAAATCCCATCCCAAACAAGACCATGCTCGAAGGCTCCGGCACAACGGGGCCTGCCCCATTGTTACCTCTGGAAAACTCCCACGATACAAAGCGATTTCGGTTATATGGGTAGCTCTGCTGTATTGTAATGCTTAGGTCGGCAACATAGTGGTCATACCCGCCCAGGCCAGGAGCGTCTTTCGCAAAATCGGGAATCTGCCCTTCCGGCTTACGGTTGAACTCGCCGAACCTGAAATCGAAACTCTCGCCTGGCCCGATGTCCAGGCCGGTGAAGTCCGGGCCTGAGCTGGGAATAGGGAACTGATCATAAGCATATCCGGCATAGATACTTACACCGTTGTAGCTGAGTCCCGAATAATAGCTGATGTCGGCAGTTGTGATACGAGGATAACCAGTCTGACCGATGTTGCGGATTTGCCCATCGATAACAACATTGCCGTTGGGCTTCACTTCGTTGACGATGGGGAACCAATCCCAATCAATGAGGAGCGCGGCTTGTGCTCGCTGGCTGACGGCGAAGATCGCGGAGAGTGCAAGAGCAAGAACCACGGCGGCACGTTTCAGCATCTCAACATCTCCTAGTTACGCGAACAATATGGGCAGATTGCACCAAAGTAGAGGGATTTACACCAAAGCGCAATGACATTTGTCAACGCCCAATAGAAATGTCCTGTTTTTCGCTCTTTAGAATTGTCCTGTTGTTGAAGGTTGGAAGGATTAAGTTTCTCCAGGGATGACCGCTTGCCGGAATGACGAGAGCGCGATGTTTGGAC
>Ga0247727_10005082_pt1 | contig 27120 bp, 24 predicted proteins | sample WisWelCaveWW1625_FD_202498 | JGI IMG/M metagenome (GOLD analysis project Ga0247727, IMG submission 202498) | Biofilm microbial communities from Wishing Well Cave, Virginia, United States - WW16-25 | ecosystem: Environmental > Aquatic > Deep subsurface > Groundwater > Cave microbial mat | place...
AGAAGAAGCGAAGGCGGGTGTAAGTGGTCCTCCTGGCAACAGTTAGAGCGCCTCTGGCCCGCGATCTGCGGCGCATTGCGTCGTCCTCAGTCGCGTCCGGGCCGTCTGGCCCGCACGCTCCCTGCGTACTCGCATCGCTTGCATCTCGCGCGCCAGAGACGCGAAACCGTCACCAGGAGAACCACTGTGGCGCGTGACACGGGTCCGAAGTGCCGCATGTGCCGCCGCGAGGGGATCAAGCTCTTCCTCAAGGGTGAGCGCTGCCTGACGGAGAAGTGCGCCATCGAGCGCCGCGCCTATCCGCCGGGCGAGCACGGCCGCGGTCGCATCAAGCAGAGCGAGTATCTGCTGCAGCTGCGCGAGAAGCAGAAGGCGCGCCGCTACTACGGCCTGCTCGAGAAGCAGTTCCGGACGACGTACGAGAAGGCGTCTCGGCGCTCCGGGCCGACCGGCGAGAACCTGCTGCGGATGCTCGAGACGCGACTCGACAACGTCGTCTATCGGCTCGGCTTCGCCGGCTCGCGCGCTCAGGCGCGCCAGTTCGTACGCCACGGGCACTTCCACGTGAACGGCCGCCGCGTCAATATCCCGAGCTACGGCGTCCGCCCCAACGACATCATCACGATGAAGCCGGGCAGTGCAGCGGCGGCGATCGTTCGCGACGCCACCGACCTCACCGCGACGGTGGCAGCGTGGCTCCAGGCAGATCACGACGGCCTCACCGGCAAGGTGCTGAAGTGGCCGGAGCGCGTGGAGATCGACACGCCCGTGCAGGAGTCACTCATCGTCGAGCTCTACTCGAAATGACCCGTAGGGGCGAGGCCTGCCTCGCCCTGATGGACCACCACCCGAAAGGACCACTTTGGCCACTCGCACCAGCCTGATGGAGTTCCAGATTCCGAGGATCGTCTCGGAGAGCGTCGACGACGACCAGCACGGCGTGTTCGCGATCGAGCCGCTCGACCGCGGCTTCGGTTACACGTTCGGGAACTCGCTTCGGCGCGTCCTGCTCTCGTCCCTCGAGGGCGCCGCCGTCACAGCCGTCAAGATCGAGGGCGTCGCCCACGAGTTCACGACGTTGCCGGGCGTGCGCGAGGACGTCACCGACATTATCCTCAACCTCAAGAATCTCGTGTGTCGACTGCACGGCGAGTCACCCGAGGTCGAGGTTCACGTCTCGAAGAAGGGCCCGGGAATCGTGACGGCTGCCGACATCGAGGCCCCCGCCGATCTCGAGATCCTGAATCCCGACCTCGAGCTGGCGCATCTCGCCGACAAGGGGAAGCTCGAGATCATCCTCACGATCGGCCGTGGCCGGGGCTACGTCCCTGCCGAGCAGAACCGCGGACCGGAGACGACGATCGGCGTGATCCCGATCGACTCGATCTTCTCGCCGGTACGCCGCGTCGCCTACGAAGTTGACGCCGCACGCGTCGGCCAGCGCACGGACTACGACAAGCTCGTTCTTGACGTCACGACCGACGGCTCGATCACGCCGAAGGATGCGATCGCGCAGGCGGCCGAGATCCTCATCCGGCAGCTCGCGATCTTCACCGACCTCGAGAAGATCGAGGGCTTCGGGGAGGGCGGGCAAGTGGAGGCCGCGGAGGCCTCGACGGCGCACGGGATGGAGAACTTCCCGATCGAGGAGCTCGAGCTCGGCGTCCGCTCGTACAACTGCCTCAAGCGCGTCGGCATCGAGACGATCGGCGACCTGACCTCGAAGAGCGAGGCCGAGCTGGCCGCGATCCCGAACTTCGGTCGCAAGTCGATCGAGGAGGTGCGCGAGACGCTCGCCACGCACGGCCTCACGCTCAAGGGGGAAGAGCTTCCCGCATGAGGCACGCGAAGTCCGGGAGGAAGCTGGGTCGCGATGCGTCGCACCGCAGGGCGTTGTACGCGAACCTGGCCGGCTCGCTGATCACACACGGCCGTATCGAGACGACCGAGGCGAAGGCGAAGGCGGTGAAGCCGTATGCCGAGAAGCTGATCACGCTCGGCAAGCGTGGCGACCTGCACGCACGGCGGCTTGCGATGGCCGAGTTGCGCTCGAACGACATCGTGCACCACCTTTTCTCGGACGTGGCGCCGCGGTTCTCGGAGCGACCCGGCGGCTACACGCGCATCGTCAAGCTAGGCCCGCGCTTCGGCGACGCCGCCGACATGGTCTACCTCGAGCTCGTCGACTTCGATCCGACCGCGTAGCGGTCTGTCCGCCGCAGGCGGACCAGGGGAAGGGGTCTGGGGGAACCGGGAGGTTCCCCCAGCTGATCTCGGCGCGCTCGCCCATCGAACACCGACTGGAGCTTCCACGACGGACGCTGCTCGCGCATCGGCGGCGGCGCTGATCGCCGCTACCCGGACGTACGGAGAGCAGTAAGAAGCCGACGGCCGGCGGGCGATTCCCGGACCTGCCCTGCGCAGCCATGTCCTCATACGCGGAATCGCGGATTGACTTGAAGTGAAAAGTCGCGAGAATCCCGCTCATGGCCCCGGCCGTCAGGCCACCTGCGGCGGCCATTGCGGACCCGTCGCGCTACCTCGACCCGCGCGCGCTGTGTGCCGATTGCCTGCGCCGCTTCCTGCGGCTTGAGCGCCCTCGCAGCGAGTGCGACAGCGACGACGAGAGCTGCGAGTCCTCCGACGAACAGCGCGAGCGCCCACCGCGTCGCGAGCCGCTCGACGAATGCTACTCCGAGGGGCGGGCTGGTGGAGGAGCGGCCGGCGTGAGCGTTTCAGTCGCGAGGCGGAATGCCGAACGGGCTGTCGTCGGTGTAGGCGAGCTCGCCGGGGCCGACCTTGCCACGCGCAGCGTCGTAGAAGGCAATCGCTTCCTTGACGGCACGGGCCTCGGCTCTATCAAAGGGAAGCACGGTGACGGGAACCAGCCCGAAGGGGCTGTCGTCCAGATCGATCACGGCGCCCTCCGGACCGGTCGTGCTCATTGGCGGCTGTTCGGGTTCGGGCTCGTGGAGGAGCGGCCGGCGTGAGCTGCTACGCGGCGGTGACGGCCTGGATCTTGTCGGGGTCGACATCGAGGCGGATGTCCTCGTCGTCGTCCCAGATCTCGAGCTGCTCGACCGCGCTCGGCTCGGCCTTGACGAACCGGAGGAAGCACGCTTCGGCCTCGGCGAACGTGTCGAACTCGCCGAGCTCGTTCATCGACGCCTGGTCGAGCAGGATGTAGCGACCCTCAATGGTCATGACTCTCAGATTGAACCACGCAAGCGAGCAGGAGCTTCGGCGGCGCCCAAACGGTGATGTGTCCCCGAGGGCCGGTGGGCAACCACACGATTCCCTCTGCGGCGAGGTCGACGGTCCGGACAGGAAACAGTGACAGCGCCGGGGGCAAACACACTTGTTGAGCACGCGCGAACCGGCGAAACCGGGGTCGTTCTGGAGACCATCGGCCGACCCGACGCAAGGATCTGCAAGGTCGAGTTCGACCACGGCGTCGAGGAAGTTCCCCAGGCGCTCCTGCGCCCAAAGTGGGATCCGTTCGAACTGCTGGCCGACGACGCCGCCGACGTCGTCACATACCCCTACGACGGCTGGCTCCGCCGCGAACGTTTCCGCCTGATCGACGCCTTCCGGAACGACATGGCGCTTGGGCTCTCAAACTCACGGGTCGAGCCTCAGCTTCACCAGGTCTCCGTCGCGCTCCGAGCGCTTGAAAAGGCGCAACCGCGGCTGATTCTTGCCGACGAGGTCGGGTTGGGAAAGACGATCGAGGCCGGGCTGATCCTCAAAGAGTTACGTGCTCGCATGGGGTTTGACCTTGAGCGGGTTCTCGTGATCGTCCCCGCCAGCCTGGTGACGCAGTGGCGTTTCGAGCTCGGGTCGAAGTTCAACGAGAGCTTCGTGTTCCACGACTCTGCACAGTTGTGGCGGATTAGGTCGGAGAGGCCTGACGAGAATCCGTGGGCGGTCGAAGCGAACGTGATCTGCACCCTGCAGTTCGCTCGCCTGGACCCGAATCCGGAACTAATTGCGAGCGCACCGTGGGACCTCGTGATCGTCGACGAGGCCCACCACGCGAGGCGACAGCTCAAGTAGCGAGATGGGGTTTCTCGACGTTCTCAAGCGCCTCGTGCGCGGCCCCGGCACAGGGATCCCGCGGCCCGCTCCCCAGAGTGGCGATCCAATGCTGAAGGATCTCCGGCCGGCGGCCCACGTCCGCGCTGACGATCTCGCACTCCGTGAGCACTCTGCGGCACCGTCGGTTCGAATGAAGGAAGCGCCCGAGGTTCCGTCTGGTGTCGCTAGTCGTGACGTCGGCGTCCGTGAGCACGCTATGGCCGGTCGGAGGCAAGTCCTGGCTGCCATCGGATCCGCGGGAGTTCGTATGAGCCGGATCAGCGAGGCGGTTTATCGGCATCCTTCCGGCTCGCGCGTTGCAATGCCGTTCTCGAAGGAGCTCGACGGAGTGTGGTGGCTCGGGAGCTACGAAGGCCGCTTCGACGAGGTCATCTTGTTGTGCGAAACGGATGGCAGGGTCGTCCCGTTCCATCTACCGCCGAAACTCGTGGCAAAGCACCTGGCTGACCTGAGCCGCTCGGGCGGTAGGGTGATCTTCCACGTCAGTCGGCTTGCGAGAGGGTTCGCGCTTCGAGTGCGAGCCGGCGTCGTTGTGCCTCTTAGCCCATTCGATCCGGTTGCAGAGGCCGGCGTCCTCGGTGGTGACGCGACAACTAGGGAAGCGTTGACGTCAACGGCCGACCAGCCGACCGCAAGGCGCGGTCGCACGCCTACCAAGTCGACTTCTGGTCGCTCGGCGGACAAGCCGCGAACACCCACGTCTCGCCCAGAGACGTCAGGATCACCCTCCGCCTCCCGCCGCGCAGCAGCACCACGCGTTGAGCCGCCGCTCGCCTTGCCTGCCGACCTAACTGAGTTGCTTCGTCGCCCACCCCGGTTCGAGCGAGCCCGCAAGGGAAGGCGCCCCGACCTAGAGTCGACGCCAAACGAGGGCTATCGCCTACTTGAAACTCTGCGCGACAACGTCGGCGGGATGCTGCTCCTCACTGCCACCCCGATGCAGCTTCACGACTATGAGCTCTACTCGATGATCGAGCTCGTCGAACCGGGGCTGTTCAACGGGTACGCCGATTTCGCTGCATCGCGATCCGACATCGCGGCTATCAACCGGGCCGTATCGACGCTCCGTTCCGCGCGGCCAACGAAGAAGGCGATCGACGAGTGCCTTGACGTACTCCGCGAATACGATGCTTCGGTCGAGCTTCTCGAGGCTGCAACCCGCGGCAAGTTCGAACGGGAGATCGCAGCGGTTTGGCTAACCCGCTGCCATCGGCTCTCGCAAGCTCTCGTCCGCAATCGGAAGGTCGAGGTCGGCGGTTTCACCAGACGGAAGGCACATCGGATCGAGGTCACCCCGAGCGATGCGGAGATCGAGCTCGAGCGAGACGTCCAGAGATACATCCGTGAACGCTTCGCGGCTGCGGCAGGTGGTCGTCAGACCGCAGTCGGTCTCGTGCTTGTCGCCTTCCAGAAGATGCTCTGCAGCTCGACGCGCGCTCTCGCGGGAGCCCTCGAGTCCCGGGCCGCTCGCCTGAGTCGCGAGGTCGATGAGATCGAGCAGTCTCTGTCCGACGATCCCGACTTGGCGGAAGAGCACAGGAAGCTCCTCGAGCTGCCGTCGGCAAATGCTCTGCTCGAGGTAGACACGTTGACCAAGCTTGCTCGACGGGCTCGTCAGATCGAGGACACCAAGTTGCTTGCGCTCGAAGAGCTCGTCGATTCCATTCTCAGTCGGAACCAGACGGAGCAGGTCCTCATCTTCAGCCAGTACCTCGGCTCCATCGAGATGATCCGGTCACGGCTCGCGCAGAGGTACAGCGTTGGCGTGTTCCACGGTCAGATGTCCCGGGAAGATAAGGATCGAGCGCATCAGGCATTCCGTGTCGGCGGCCAGGTCCTCATCTCATCCGAGGCAGGCGGTGAAGGCCGGAACTTTCAGTTCTGTCACGTCGTCGTGAACTACGACCTTCCGTGGAACCCGATGAAGATCGAGCAGCGGATCGGCCGCGTCGATCGGATCGGTCAGGAGCGGGACGTCGAGATCTACAACTTCGCGGTGCAGGGAATGCTCGACGAGCGAATCCTCAACGTGCTGGAGCACCGCATCGCGATCTTCACCGAGACCGTGGGAGCCCTCGACCCGATCCTCGAGTCGCTCGAGGAGGAGATCGGGAGGATTACGCTCGGTGAGAAGGGCGATGCGGACGTCGCGTTCCGCCGCCTCGACGCCGAACTGGATGCCGAGATCCGTAAGGCTCGAGACCTCGAGGAGCTCAGACGTGACTTTGTCCTCGACTGGCGCAGTCTGCAGCGTGAGCGTGCGAACCGGATGCTCAATCGCGAGCCGCGCGCGACGCGGGAGGATCTCGAGCACTTCTGTCGCTCCGCGATTGGCCGGTTCAAGGGAACGGGCGCGATTCAACCGCACGACGACGGCGGCCTGTTCATTCGCGTCCCTGGGATCATTCGTCGCGACGGTAGGGACGTCGACGAGGACTACCGCGGCTCGTTCGATCTTCCAGAAGCTCTCCGGGACGAGCGCATGCACTTCTTTGCGATGGGGCACCCGCTGGTCGAGGCGATCATCAACAACGTCGGAGATCCGTGGTGGTTGCCCGTGTCAGCGCTCGAGTCACCAGATGTCTCGGTCAACAGGCCCGCGCTACTCGTCGACTACCGGGTCGAGTTGTACGGCATTCGCGACTCCGGGGTGCTGGTCTCTCATCTCGTGACGGACGACGGAGTGAGCGCCCCTGTGAGGGTCGTCCAGCCGGACGACCCAATGCTCGAAGTGAGGCTTCCCTCGTGGCCGCCGCAGCAGGTTGCCCGCTACTCCGAGGTGTCGTTGGAAGCGGTGCGGCTCGAAGCCGTGAGGATCTTCGAGGACTTCAAGCAGGATCATGCGGCCCTTGTCGAGCAGGAGCTTGATCGGCTGACGCGTATGTTCGACTCGCGGAGAGGCTTCATCGACGATCGAATCGCGCGGAACGACAACGAGATCGAGCGCCTCGAGCGGTTCGGAACCGAAAGCCAGAAGCGGATCATCCCGGCTCGCCAGGGTCAGATAGACGCTGACCGCAAGCGACTAGCCGAGATCGAGCAGGAGCGGCGCGATCGTGTAGACGCCGTGCAGACGATGATCCCGTCCTTCCATCTTCGGCTGCTCGGGCTTGCGATGATCGTGCCGGTGGGACATCTGAAGAAGCTTGCGGCATGATCGAGATCGACGTCGACAAAGTCTGCGCCGAAGCGAAAGGGAGGACGCTCGTCCTCGCGGGGCATTTCGTCGGGCCGGTTCGTGTCGAGGAGGCACAGCCCCTCGGTTCGGACGCGATCGTCTACCTGCGGGTGCGAACCAGCAAGGACGAGCTCAAAGACCTCCCGATCGACGCATCGGAGCTTCTCGCGGCCCTCGCAGTCGCGGCTCCGACGACAAGGTCGACGGTATCGCCAGACGACTTTTTCCTTCTCGTGGAGTCAGCGCGCATCCGCCTCGCCTTCGCCCACGACCCGCACTTCGCCGTGGCCCTCACGGGGATCGAGGTGTTTCCGCACCAGCTCGAGGCCGTCTACGAGCGCATGCTCCCGCAGGTGATGCTCCGCTTCCTGCTTGCCGACGACCCCGGCGCCGGGAAAACGATCATGGCCGGCCTGCTCATGAAGGAGCTCCGCCTCCGCAGCATCGTCGAGCGTGTCCTCGTCCTCTGCCCGGCGCCGCTCACGATCCAGTGGCAGGACGAGCTCTCTCAGAAGTTCGACGAGAGCTTCGAGCTGATGACGTCGGAGCGCGTCCGGGGGACGCTCTCGACGAATCCCTGGAACGAGTACCAGCGCTGCATCGCCTCCATCGACCTCGCGAAGCGACCCGAGGTACGGGAGAAGCTGCTCGAGGCCGACTGGGATCTGGTGGTCGTGGACGAGGCTCACAAGTGCTCCGCCCGAACTGACGGCGACAAGGTGTCGAAGACCCATCGCTTCCAGCTCGTCGAGCGCCTCTCGCCGAAGGCCGAGCGGCTCCTCCTTCTCACAGCAACCCCGCACCAGGGCAACGCCGACCAGTTTGCCCACTTCCTGCGCCTACTCGACGAAGATCAGTTCATCGACCTCGAGCGCGACAAGAAGGTGATCCAGCTCGAAGGCAATCCGTGGTACCTGCGCCGAATGAAAGAGGATCTACGCGATTTCGAAGGTAGGCGCCTCTTCACCGAACGCCACGCAAGAACGCAGCCGTTCAAGCTCGAAGGGGCAGAGTACGAACTCTATGACGAGGTGACGGAGTACATCAACGAGTTCCTTCCCAGGGTCACGGGGAAGCGGAAGCATGTCTTCGCCCTCATCCGCATCGTCTTCCAGCGGCGGCTTGCCAGCTCACTAGCGGCGATCACGAGCTCGCTGGCGCGCAGGTACAAGCGTGTTGGCGACATGCTCGCGGAGCTCGACGCCCTGCCGGAGTCGGAGCGAGGTAAGAAGCTCGAGCAATTCCGCCTGATCGAGCTGACGGTGGACGACGAGATGGACTCTGACGACGAGACCGACGAGGAGCAGGAGATCCTGATCGACTCGGCTGTCGTCGCCGACACCATCGAGCGCCTCCGCGAAGAGGTCGACGAGCTGAATCGCCTCGTGAAGCTCGCCCGCGACACGATGGCGATCGGCACCGAGGCAAAGCTCGATGCTCTCAAGCGATGCCTTGAGCAGACGGAGTTTGCGGAACTCAAGGACGGCCGCGGGAAGCTCCTGATCTTCACCGAGCACAAGGACACGCTCGCGTATCTGGTGACGAAGCTAGAGGAGTGGGGCTACACCACGACGACGATCCACGGCGGCCTGAGTCCGCAAGAGCGCAAGCTCCGCCAGATCGAGTTCCAGCGCGACGCGCAGGTGTGCATTGCGACCGAGGCGGCCGGGGAAGGCATCAACCTTCAGTTCTGCCACCTGATGATCAACTACGACATGCCGTGGAACCCGATGCGGCTCGAGCAGCGCATGGGACGCATTCACCGCATCGGGCAGAAGCACGACGTCTACGTCTTCAACTTCGCGGCGGAGAACACCATCGAAGGGATGATCGTCGCGCGCCTGCTCGAGAAGCTCGCGAAGATCAAGGAGACGCTCGGTGACCGAGTCTTCGACGTCATCGGGGAGCTGCTCAAGCTGAACGACGTCAACCTCGAGGACCTGTTGCGCGAGGCCGCCTACAACCCGAAGGACATCGACGACTACCTCGACCAGATCGAGCGCATCGACCCCGAGCGGCTAAAGGAGTACGAGAAGGCGACCGGCATCGCGCTCGCGAAGAGCAATGTTGACCTTGCAAAGGTCCGCGGCGAGGACTGGCGCTCGCAGGAGCGCCGACTCATGCCGGAGTTCGTCGAAGGTTTCTTCTCCAGAGCGAGTGAGACCACCGGTCTGACGCTCGATCTGCGAGCCGACGGACTCTGGCGCGCTGATCACGTTCCCGCCGTGTTTCGAGGGGACGGCCTCCGCTGCGTCCAGCGCCTCGGTCGGCCAGACCAACGCTACCCGAAGTTTACGTTCCGCAAGGAGCAGGCGCGTGAGAGCAAGAACCTGGACGCGGCGCTGATGTCGCCCGGCCATCGGCTCTTCGCCGCGGTTGACGAGGTGCTGAACGGCAAGGTCGCCGGCACGCGGCAGGGCGTGGCCCGGTTCCTCGACCCGTTCTCCCCTCGCCCCTACCGACTCCACTTCTACGAGGTCGAGGTTGAGGGCGGCACCGTGACCGGGACGTACGAGCCCGCGACAGGCACGCTCGCTACGGTCGTCGAGGACGACGCCGGCTCACTGGAGCTCGGTGCACCCGACATCCTCCACGACCTGACGCCGGCGAAGGATAAGCTCGAAATCGAGCTCACCGAAGAGGCTGCAGACCGCGTCCGCAAGTGGGTGATGGGCAACGTGCAACACCCGATGACGACCCGCGCACGCGAGGAGCGCGTTGCCGAGGCCGCGATCCGCAAGGAATACCTCCAGGAGTCCTTCGAGATCTCGATCCGGCGCGCCCGCGAACGGTGGATGCGCTTCGCCGACCAGGTCGCACAGGGCGACGAGAACCTCAAGCTCACGCGTGACAACGCGCTCCGGGACGTCGAGGCGCTCGAACGGCGCCGCGATGAGAAGCTCGCCGCGCTCGAGAACATCGCCGTCGTCGCCGCCGGGAAGATCGAGTACCTGGGCACCGCAATCGTCGAGCCGACCGAGGCTGCCGGTCATGGCATGCAGCGTGACGAGGAGGTCGAGCGGGCCGCGATGGAGCACGTCATGGCCTGGGAACGCGAGCACGGCTGGGAGCCGACCGACGTCTCGACCCTTCGCGACGGATCAGGCTTCGACATCCGAAGCGTCGGACCCGAGGATGAGCACGGCCAGCGACCGGTCCGCCGCATCGAGGTCAAGGGGCGCGCCGGAGACAACCTCCCGGTCGAGCTCACACCGAACGAGTGGGTACAAGCCGGGCGCCACCGCGACACCTTCTGGCTCTACGTGGTTTGGAACGCCAAGACGAAGCCGCGCCTGCTTCGTATCCAGGATCCCGTCGCGGCGCTCAAGGACGACATCGAGGAGTTGAAGGTCGTGAATGGCTACCGCGTTCCTGCTGCGGCGATCACGAGGGTGGCGAGGTGAGCGACCGCCGGTTGATCGAGGAGTTCCTGCCGATCGCGGCGGTCAGCTACGAGGCGACACGCGAGAAGCTCCTCCGTAGGCGCGACTACCACATCTCGATGTTGCACCTCTGGTGGGCGCGGCGGCCACTCGCGGCTGCGAGGGCGGCGGTCTACGCCGCGCTCGTGCCCGCACCGGAGGAGATCGACGCAGAGAAGCAGTCCGCGTTCTTCCAGGCCCTCTGCACCTGGGGCGGCCCGGACGCGACGATCAAAGAGGCGCGGCGTCGCGTGCTCGAGGCGAACGGCGGTGTTCCACCAAAGGTGCTCGACCTCTTCGCCGGCGGCGGCGCTATCCCGCTGGAAGCCGGTCGGCTCGGCTGCGAAGCTACCGCCGTCGAGCTTAACCCCGTCGCCCACCTGATCGAGCTCTGCACGCTCGACTATCCGCAGCGCTTCGGCCCCTCGCTCGCGGACGACGTGCGGAAGTGGGGAGCGTGGCTGATCGACCGCGCCAAGGATCAGGTCGGCGACCTCTACCCGGAGCTCGTCGACGACGGGCCGAGCCAGGGGACGCTCGACGGTGGTTCCGAGCAAGGACGACGCGTCCCGATCGCCTACCTGTGGACGCGAACCGTGCCCTGCCCCAACGCGGCAGTCGGCGAGCACCGCGTGCCGCTCGTCCGGCAGACGTGGCTAGTGAAGAAAGACAAGAGGTGCATCGCGCTTCGGCCCGTCCCTGACCGGAACACGATGACCGTCGCGTGGGAGGTCGCCGAGGCCACGTCGAAGGCGGGGCTCGGCTTCGACCCGGAGGGATTCTCGGAGCGCGGCGCCACCACGTGCGTTCTTTGCGGAGCGAGCGTTGACTTAGGCTATGTCCGGGCGCAGGTACGAGACGGACGCTGTGACGCGGACATACTGGCGGTTGGTCTCCTGCGCCCCGGAATCCGCGGGAAAACCTACATCGGGAGTCGCAACTGCGAGGGGCTGCTACCCGACCGTTCCCTTGTTGCGTCGAAGCGGGACGCGCTGGCAGGTACCCACCTTTTGGCGCCGGATGAGGAGATCACGGACATACCCGGCCACACGAACGTGTATCGCTACGGACTCACGAGCTTTGGATCGCTCTTCACGGAGCGGCAGCTCGCGATGCTGCTCACGCTCTGCAAGCTCGTGCGCGAGGCGCACGCGGCGATGCGCGCGGACGGCGTCGAGCCGGAGCGCGCGAAGGCGATCGCGACGTACCTCGGGCTGCTCGTCGACCGGATGAGCGATAGGCACTCGACGCTTTGCACCTGGGACCATTCAAAGGAAGGGATCTCCAGCACCTTCTCCCGCCAGGCTCTGCCGATGACGTGGGACTTCATCGAGGCCAATCCGTTCGGCGGGTCGGGTGGCGATCTCGAAATGCATGTCGAGACGGTTGCCAAGGTGATCGAGCATTGCGCCGCGACGGGTGTCCCGGCCCACGTCATCCGCGGCTCGGCCACGGAACTCCCGCTCGACGACGCGTCGCAGGACGCCGTGATCACCGACCCGCCGTATTACGACAACATCAGCTACGCCGACCTGTCCGACTTCTTCTACGTGTGGCTGAAGCGGAGCGTCGGGCATCTCCACCCCGAGCACCTGTCCGGCGATCTGACGCCGAAGCGCAACGAAGCCATCGCCGCCGCCTACCGCTACGACGGCAAGAAAGACGCAGCGCGTCATGCCTACGAGGCGATGATTGCGGAGGCGTTCGCCGAAGCACGACGCGTGCTCAAGCCCGACGGCGTGATGGTGTGCGTCTACGCACACCAGACGACGGCCGGCTGGTCGACTCTGATCGAGGCCGTCCGCCGGGCGGGCTTCACGGTCGTCGAGGCATGGCCCCTCGACACGGAAATGCCGGTGCGTGGTGTTGCGCAGGGAACGGCGTCGCTCGCCTCGTCGATCTTCCTGGTCGCACGGCCGCGAACCGACCTCGCTACCGGGGACTGGGCCCACGACGTCCGACCGGAGCTGCAGGAGATCGTCGCGGTCCGGGTCGACGAGCTGACGAGGCTGGGCATCAGCGGCACCGACCTCGTCATCGCTGCAATCGGGGCGGGGATGCGCGCGTACACCCGCTTCGCCCGTGTTGAGAAGCCGAACGGTGAGGAGCTCGCGCCCGGCGAGTACCTCGAGGAGGTCGAGCGCGAGGTGACCGAGACGATCCTCGCGCGCATCTTCCGCACCGACCGCGCCGGCCTCGGCCGCGTTGACCAGGAGACGCAGTTCTATGTCATGGGGCGGTTCGAGTTCCGCGACGAGCTCGGTCCCTGGGACGAGCTGAATACGCTCGGCCGCGGCACCGGAGTCGAGGTTAAGGACCTGACGGTGGGCGAGCAGGCGCTGGTCGGGTTCGGATCGAAGCGCAGCGAAGCGCGGCTGCGCGACTTCGCCGATCGCGGCGGGGCGCTCGAGCTCGGTCGGAGCACCATCGACCATCTCCACCGGGTCCTGTGGCTCGCGGAGAACGAGCCGGAACGGGTGCGCGAGTACCTGGACGCGGCCCGTCCGGACGCGGACAAGCTGCGGCTCGTCGCCCAGGCACTGTCACGTCCTGGCCTCGACGGGGCCGCTCAGCAGAGCGCGGAAACAGAGGCGTGCCAGCGGCTCCTCATCTCGTGGAAGCGAATGGTCGAGGCCAACCTCTTCACGGCGGGTAGTGCGTGAAGCCCTGGACCGACGTCGTCCGGCCGCACGCCGACATCCTCGGTGGCGACCTCGAGATGGCGGTGTTCGCTGCCGACCTCGGATCGGTCGTGCGGCGCGAGGGCTCCGTCCGCAAGGTGTACGGCGACGCTGCGACGTTCTTCCGCGCGACATACCTCACCTCTAGCATGCGCGGTCTGCTCGGCGACGTCCTCGGGGCCCTCGCCGGTCATGGGGGCGACCGCGTCCTCCAGCTCCGAACCCCATTCGGCGGCGGCAAGACGCACACACTCCTCGCCCTCTACCACCTTGTAACCGCACGCGAGAAGGCCGTCGGCGCGGCCGATCTGGCCGGGCTCGCCGACCCGGGGCCGACACGGGTTGCTGTCCTGTCGGGGGTCGACCTCGACCCGCTCTCGCCGCGTGAGCATGACGGGATCGTTGCGCGGACGCTCTGGGGCGAGCTTGCCTGGCAACTCGGCGGGTCGGAGGCGTACGGACTCGTGGCCGCGCAAGACGAGGCAGGGCAGGCGCCTGGCAAAGACGTCCTCACGCGCCTCTTCCCTGAGTCCGAGCCGACGTTGGTGCTGCTCGACGAGGTGCTCGTGTACGTCGAGAAAGCCAAAGCGCTCCCGCGGGGTGACTCGACGCTCGGCGCCCAGGTGCTGTTGTTCCTCCAGGCGCTCACTGAGCTCGTCGGTGCGCACGAGCGGGCGGCAATGGTCTATTCGCTCCAGAAGAGTGTGCTTGAGGCCGCCGGGGACGAGTCGCTTCTCCTCGCTCTCGACCACCTCGTGACGCGCGTCGATGCAAAGCGGGAGCCGGTCACGGGCGACGAGGTGATGCGAGTCGTGCAGAGACGCCTCTTCGCGGATCTCGGGTCACAGGACGAGCGTGAGGCCATCGCCCGCGCCCACGCGGATTTGTTTCGCCGCTACCGGCGTCAGCTTGCGGACACCGAGGACGAGCGCCGCGACGCAGACGCCGAGGCGGATCGTCTTGCCGAGCGCATCGAGGCTAGTTACCCGTTCCATCCGGCGCTGCTCGATCTCATGCATCAGCGCTGGACGACGTTGCCGAGCTATCAGCGCACTCGTGGGGCTCTCCAGTTCCTTGCGACGGTCGTGCACGGTCTCTGGAACAGTGACCGGCAGGCGCTCGCATTGATCGGACCGGGCGATGTGCCGTTCGATGCAGAGAAGGTGCGGGGAGCGTTCTTCTCGCAGGTGGGCGATCGAGAGGGATACACGGGCGTTCTCGAGCGCGACTTCAACGGCGTCAACGCCAAAGCGAAGGAGGTCGACCGTCGCATGGGCGGCGACGTCCCGAAGCTCCGCAATCTCCGGATCGGTACGCGTGTCGCCTCCGCGACGCTCCTCTACTCGTTCGGCGGGCAGTCGGAGGATCAGCGAGGCGTGCTGGAGAGCGAGCTGATCGGCGGCCTGATCGGGCCCGACCTGGATCGCAACCTGTTGACGACCGCGCTCACGGACATCCGCGACGAGCTGCTGTTCCTCCATCACGCCGGCCGGCGGTACTGGTTCGACAAGAAGGCGAACCTCAACCAGTTGCTCGCGACCGAGGCGAACAGGTTCAGCTCGGAGGAGGTCGTCGAGGCCGTACGGAAGGAGCTCGAGCGGCGGATCGGCCCTGCACCGACGGCGCTGCTCTGGCCGCAGCACGGTGGTCAGATCCCCGACGGGGATCCGGTGTTCCGTGTCGCCTACCTCGACCCCTCGTGGGTAGGCCTCGAGCTTGAGGCCCGCGACGAACGCTTGCGGGAGCTGTTCGAGCGTCGTGGGGCCGGGTCGAACCGTGCGTACCGCAACGCCATCGGCTTCGCGATCCCGAGCGCCGACGCGATAGAGCATTCCCGCCACGCGGCGCGGCGTGTGCTCGCGGCCCGGTCGCTCGTCAAGCAGGCGACGTCGCTGAACATCACCGGCGAGCAGCTGGCGGAGCTCAAGGAGCGCAGTGATGGTGCGGAGCGTGAGCTCGTCGCGACGCTTGACCGAGCCTACGAGCTCGTCCTGCTCCCGGTCGAAGCGACGGACGGAGACCGCCCATACCGCTTTGAGGAGATCGACCTGAGCGCGCGAATCGGGCTCGGCCGCGTCGTCCACGATCGTGTGCTGGAGGGGCTCTCTAACCACGTCTTCGAGTCCATCACGCCGCAGAAGCTGGCTGGCTTGTTACGCATCGGTCCTGAACGGCGGTTCGTCGCGGCGTCGGAGGCCGTGGACGCCGCGTTCAGCTACCTCCAGTTCCCGAAGCTACGGTCTGTCGCCGCGCTGCACGACACGGTTGCCCGGGGAGCGATGAAAGGCGTTTTCGGGTATGTCGCGATGGCGACGGTCGAAGCGGACAAGGTGACGGCGCGGCCCGAGCTTGTCAGGGTGGATCGGCCGCTCGGCGCGGATGAGGTCGAGCTGGGCGAGGGCGCGTATCTGCTCGACGCCGGCTATGCGCGAGAGCTCGGTCACATGCCGGAGCCCGAGCCCGGCGAGGCTCCGGCGCTCGAAACGGCGACCGGCGACTCCATCGCCCTGACCGGCGACAGCGGCGTGCGAAGAATGGCGAGGGGTACGCGTCTGTCTCTGGCCTTCCGGGTTGGGAAGTCGGAGCTCTTCGACTCCATGCAGGTGCTTTCCACGCTCTCGGACGAGTCGGAGACAGTCGACGTGTCGGTGAGCGTGCGTGCGACGGCGAAGGAGAGCTACGACCAGACGTGGGTGCGCAATGCGATCCGGGAGCGTCTAGAGGAGGCCGGGATCGACGCCGAGATCGTGCTCGGCGAGGAGTAGCAGGACAGGCTCGTCCCGATGATCGACCTGCGCAAGGGCGTCGAGATTGCTGGATTCGTCCTCGGTGAGCGGATCGGCTCGGGAGGAATGGGGCAGGTCTGGGTAGCGACGGAGGGCGAGCTCGGGCGCAAGATCGCGCTCAAGCTGATCCGGACTGACATTGGAGACACGGAGGAGATGCGCCAGCGCTTCATCCTCGAAGCAAGAACGTCGGCGGCGATCGAGCACCCCAACGTGGTGCCGATTTATCGGGTGGGCCAGGAGGAGGACATCCTGTTCATCGCCATGCGGCTGGTGGATGGCCCCAGCCTCGCTGATGTGCTCAACAAGGAGGTCTTCCTCGAGCCTCAGCGTGCCGTGTCGATCGTCTGTCAGGTTGCCAGCGCACTCGATGCCGCACACGAGATCGGCTTCGTGCATCGCGATGTCAAACCAGCGAACATTCTGTTGGCCAGCTACGCGACCGGCGAGCATGCGTACCTCGCCGATTTCGGCCTAGCGCGCTTCATCGCCCAATCGGGCCTCTCCCGATCGGGTCAGTCGATCGGCACGCCGTCGTACATGTCTCCAGAACAGGTGCGGGGCGAAAAGACCGTCGACGGCCGCGCCGACATCTACGCCCTCGGTTGTGTTTTGTTCCAGACGCTGACGGGAGACGTGCCATATCCGAGGGAAGAGACTCATGCGATCTACTTCGCGCACCTGGAGGCCGAGCCGCCGTGCTGCTCGGAGCGCAACTCGTCGGTCGATCCCGCGTTCGATGAAGTCGTCGCGCGCGCCCTCGCCAAGAGTCCGGGTGACAGGTACGCATCGCCAGACTGACCTCGGGGATGCTTGCAGATCGGCCCTGACTGCTGGAGCGGAGGTCGTGTCTGCGGGCATCTCGGTCGCGACGGTAGGTGCTGACGGCAGTTCCACCGACGTCGCAATCGAATCCTTGGTGCTTGTCTGGCAGCGCAACCCTGGGACCGCGCGAATCCATCGCGACGGGACGTGCTCCACTCTGTCGCGAAGCGTCATCCCTCCCGCGTCGATTGCCTTTGCGGGCGCCGGTACCGCCGGCTGGATGCCACTCAACGACGCGACGCAGCTCTCCGACGCAAGGCCGTGCGGGCATTGCATGACTCAAGCCTCAGCGGCTCCTCCCCCTTGACCGGAGGATGGCTCGACGGTGTGCTACTGAGCGAACGACATGCCAGATGACGCGAATCCAGACTGGCCCTCCCTCATCGCTGAGGCTGTCCTTGCACGGCCGAAGGCAATGGTGGGTAGCCGTCACGACGGGGGGATCCAGACCGCGTCACGGCCGCAGAAGATCATCTGCGCCGGCGAGGTTCTCTATGCCGTGAAGTTCGCCCAGAACAATCATGGTGACGGTCGAGCAACATTCACCGAGCAGGTCGTTGCTCGAGCCGGACGACTCATCAACGCGCCCGTCCCGGAGGTCGCCCTCGTGGAGGTCTCGGACGAGCTCGTCGAGGCGATCCGTATGTCCCCATCATCGCACCTCGACTTCCAACCTACGGGGGGCCTCCACCACGGTTCGTTATGGGCGGACTCATTCGGGCCTCGTCAGCAAGATCTCGCATACGCGGATCACAACCGAGGGGCGTTCGCTGCGCTCGACGTGATGCATGCATGGCTTCAGTGCACCGGCGATCACCAGTGGATCTACCGAGACTCGGCACCGCATGACGTGCTCTCCGTCGACCACACGCCCTTCTTGCCAGGAGGCGCAAGTTGGAGCGGTGAGACGCTCAACGACGCGGCGTCGATTGTCGATGCAGACGGCATGTTCACGGTTCTCGCCCTGACGGCAGAGGATCGTCTTCCGGCGCTCGAGCGCCTCGTGGCCGTGACAGCCGCGGAGATCGCGGAGGTTGTCGCAGCGCCTCCCGACGAGTGGGGTGTTGGATCGATCGACCGCGAGGCGCTAGCCTCCTTCCTCTGGACACGCCGGCAGTCCGTGGCCGACCGCCTGGGTGCATAGGGGGAAGGACTTGATCTACCTCTACTCGATAGTTCGGTACGTTCCGGATCCTGTACGCGGCGAGTGCCTCAACGTGGGGATCGTCGTGGGCTGCCGGGATGACAGCTTCTTCGGCGCCCGCTTCCTCTCACGAAGGGACGCAGGGCGCGTTCGTCGTTTTGGCGCAGCTGAGGACGTCGAGTTCATCTGGGACGTCGCCACCGACATCGAAGCGAGTACGAGCGGAGCACAACTAGGTATCGCGACAGAACCTCGCGGTGCGTGGAACACGGAGGCCATTTCCGCCGCGTCAGTAGAATGGGCCAACACAATCCAGTTCTCGGAGCCCCGGGCGGCGACGGGCGAGATGAACCCTGAACGCTTGCTCGAGACCCTCTACAGCCGATACGTCGCGCCACGCACGCCGCCACGGACGCGAGCACGCGACCGTCGCTGGATCAGGAGGAAGGTCGGGCTTTCGCTTCGTCAAGGGCTCAGCGCGCTCGAGCGCAACCCAGACGAGATCATCCGCAAGGACGAACGCCTGCCCGGAGCGCACGACGAGCATGTCGTCGACTATGCCCTCGTGAATAGCGAAGTCCGCTACATCGTCGAGACACTCTCCCTGGAGGGCGGAGATCGACGAGAGAGGAAGACGCGGTCAGATGCCATCGCCTGGGCGATCGATGACCTGCGTGCCGCATCGTTGAACGCGCCTATCGCCGTTGCCATGATCGGCTCGAGAAAGATTGTCGACGATACAGCGCGTGTCTACGAGAGCCTCGGAGCCGACGTGATCCGCGAGGAGTACCTGGATCCATGGCTCGAGAGGCTCCCGGTGGAGTTCGTCCAAGGCGGACCGCTGATGGCTGTCGCGCCGAACGCCTAGGCCGCAAAGCGCTCTGCAAGCCCTGCCCAGCTCGGAATGCGTTCAGTCGATCATGGACGGCTCTTTCACACCCGTCCCCACTGCGCTTCAGCCGCTACATGCAGGTGCGGCAGAGCAGAGGCTTATCACCTGTCTCCGCAACCACCCACGTCTCCAAGTCCGCCCGGTATCGGGCCCACCGCCGGGGCTTCGCCGTGAGCTTGATGTCGTTGTCCTTCGCGAGGTGAGAGCAGTCGGAGTCGTGCAACATGAACTCCCCGTTCCGGCTTCGCTCCGTCAAGACATATCCGCCGTGCCGCCCCACCCAGGACTCGTAGGCATCGTCGTCGTTGTGGAACACCATCACTTCATCCACGGCTTCTCCCCCGCTGCGCTCGCTCACTTCGGATGGTGCTACCGAGTCTTCCAGTATGAGTGGCAGCGCTCGAACTCCTTGATCCAGAACTCCGTCCGGGCGTCCTCGGTCGCGCCGGGGTCGATGCCGATGTCCCTTGCGATGTTCCAGAAACCGACGCCAGGACGCCAATCGCCTGTCCTGTGAACGACGACCGCCGAGATGAGAGGCCGGCCCTGTTCCTGCTCGAGGATGTTGATCTGACCGAGGAGCGCGGCGAGCGCAGAGCTGTGGGGCTATCGAGCATCCCGGCCGCCCTCATCTCACGGCACAGATCGCCATATGTCGTCGTCGCTTGGTCATGGGCCACGCGGTGGAGGCGTCGAGCGAGCCAGTCGCGGCTCGTCAACCATTCACCGGCCGAGTAGCCGTACGTCGCTTCCATGAAGCGTTCGATATCAAACGCCATGCCCGCGATTGTTCCATTTTGTGCTGACCGTCGGCCCCAACCTGGCGCGGGGGATGACGCAGCTGAACGGCGTCTAAGCGCAGTGGCTCAACCGCCGGCACACCGGCGTGTCGGGCACCTCTTCCGGGACGCGGAAGACCTGATCGCGATTCACGTCCGGGCGAAGGCGAGGAGTCGCGTCATGTCTCCGTCGTCGGCCTCGCGTAGTGCGGCGACGTACTCTGCCCGCGCCTTCTCGCCGTCGTCGGCGAGCCGGCTCCCCCAGGTGAGCGAGGTTCCGCCGTGCGCAGCGACCAGGAGGTCGGCGGCGAGACGGGCGTGGCGGCCGTTGCCGTTCGGGAAGGGGTGAACCCAAACAAGCCTGTGGTGAAACCGCACGGCGGCTTCGTCATCAGGGAAGGGCTTCTCGTCGAGCCAATACCGGGCGTCTGCGACGAGTCTCGCGATCTCCTCGGCGATGGCAGGGTGGTCGACGCCGCTGTTCGTGTTCGTCCTGCGGTAGAGCCCGGCCCAGGTCCAGACGCCACCGAACATCCTCCCGTGTAGTTGGCGGACGAATGGCTCGGCGACAATCTGATCGGACTTGAGACGCCGACCGCGGGCCCAGGTGATCGTCCGCGCTATGCCTTCTTGCTCCACACGATCGAGGTCTGCGCGCGTTGGAAGGCCCGCTTCAGGTCTTCCACGTGCCGCGCGCTGGCGGTGTTGCCGCGAGAGGTGTGCCAGGAAGAAGATTGCGGCGACGCCGATCCCGCAACCTACTCGGATATGCGCTCGATGATCACTGCGCCGCCGACCCCCGTCCGAACGGTGAGCCGCTCGCCGGCGGAAACGGCGCCGCGGAGTGGCTGTCCGAGTCGCAGCACCGCAGAGCGCTCCCTGTCGGGGCCTAGACGTGGGTCGTAGACGGCTGGCACGCGCCGACCGAGGATGACGACCTCGAGCTCACCGCGCTCGCTCGGGAAGAACCGCTTCGCCGCTCGCGGAAGCCGGATCTGTCCTCTCTCGAGATCGTTCTCGGTCACGGGCTGGGTCGCCTCACCCCGGTCGCGAGTCGACGGCGCGTCGACAGCGTCGAGCAGCTCGCGCAGCTCCGTGTCAATGCGCGTTGCCTCGGCGGCGGGCGCGTATGGCCCCGACAGCAGGAACGTGGGAACACCGTCGACGTCGCCGCACCGTCCGGGCTTGACGCCCGGCCCGAGCAGCCTCGCCGCCGGCTCCTTGAAGGCGAACAGGACGAGCCCCGGCCGCCAGTCAAGAATCTTCGCTCGCAGCGCCTCGATACCGGTCCCGAGCTCGGAGCTCGAGAGTTCCTTCGAGGAGCGGGTTGGGCGCTTCACCAGATCGGTCAGCCCGTGTCCTGCGGCGGCGAACGCCTCGTCTTCGGCGCCGTCGACGGGATCGTCGAGAAGGCCGAGCGCGGTCAAGCGCCGCCAGAGCCGCCGGCCCAGCCTGCCCTGGTAGTAGTGCGCGGCGGCGACTGAGACCGGGGCAGGGTTGATGCCGACCAGCAACACACCGCCTGGCTTCGGTGCGATGTCGGGAAGCGTGTCTGCGTCGTCACGAGCTTGGTCGAGCCGGCGCCGCACGTCCTCTGCCGTGAGAGGGTGAGCGACCTGCGCCTGCCGGATCTCGTCCAGCAGCTCCCACTGCGTCAGCCCGGCCTCCTCGGCAGCACGTCCGATCGAGACGGCCCCCGACTGGTAGTCGCAGACGGCGCGGTCGACCTGCCAGCGCCGCAGCGAGGCTTCGAGCAGGCGTCGAGCGGCCGCCGCGCGGTCGAGAGACTCGGCGTCCGCCATGCGGTCGAGCGCGGCAGCTAGGTCTGCGGCAAGTCTGATGTTCACCTGTTCCGTCTTCATTGCGCACCTTCCTCGTCGATAAGCCTTTCGAGCTCGATCACGGCCTCAGCGCGAGCGCTTGCCACCTGGGCCAGCCGTCGCAGCGCCGTCTTGGCCTCGCTGGCTTCGAGCCCTCGACGCTGCACCGCGAGCAGAGGTAGGAACAGCGTCGAGATTGGTCGAAAGCCGAGAGCCATTGCCACTCGCGATGCGCGGCCGTCGTCAACGAGGACGCGGCCATCCGGGATCGCGATTGCAAGCGTCTCGCTCTCTCCCTGCCCGAGGCGATGTGTCGACGCGATGGTCGACGCCGCTTGCGCCTCCGATCGTGACAGCTCGACACGAACGACGCGATCCGCCTTCTCCGCGTCGCGAATCAGCGACGCATCCGCGTATCCCGCGGCTTCGCCGTCCTCGACGGCTTCGCGCCAGACGGCCGGTGTGGCGATCAGGCGTATGGAGCACCGCGGGACCAGTTCAAACTCATTGGCCTTTGCGAGATAGATGAGGGTCGTCGCATCGGATGGGACATCCTCTCGTCGAGACATTAGCTATCAGATGATAGCAAATGATCTACAAGGCGTGAGCTCTCCCGACCCCGAGCAAGGAGTCGCTGTGCAGCGTCGGCACTGGCCCCTGTGGGTGGCTAGACCAGGCGGTGCTGGGTGGCCCACCGCGCGAGCTCGTGCCTGGTCGAGAGCTGGAGCTTGCGCAGCACGTTGGAGACGTGGCTTTCGACGGTCTTTACCGACAGGTGCAGGCGGGCGGCGATCTCCTTGTACATGTAGCCGCGCGCGATCAGCTGCAGCACCTCGCGCTCGCGCGGGGTGAGCTCGTCGAGCTCGGCGTCGCCGCCGACGCGTTCGCCCGCACGGAAGGCATCCAGCACGAAGCCGGCCCTGCGGCCCGAAAGAGCAGCCACTGGCCGACGCCACCGCCCATCCCGCTCTCGGGCGCGTCCTGACGGAAGCCCTCGGGCAGTCAGTCGTGTCTCGTGAGAAGCTCCCTGAAGCTCGGCTCGACGACTCGACACGCCTCGCTCGCAGAGGACGACCGCTCCACGACCGCTCGCACATCACCGATGAAGCCACGGAGCAGCGGCGTGTCGAGAATCCACTCGTCGTGATCGAGCGGCGCCAGATGGTGATCGTCGAATCCGTCACACATCGCGTGCCCTCAACGGTAGTCGTTCGCTTCGACCGGATCCATGCGGGTAGGTCGCGGGCGTGACTTCGCCGCTGCGAGCTACCGTTGGGTCGTGGAGGCGTGCGTCGTGTGCGGGGGAGGGCTGCCGGAGGTGTCGATCCGCACGCGAGACCCGTTCTGCAGCACGGCCTGCGCACGCGAGCATTACGGCACCGGGACACGGGCCGAGCGCGAACGGGCACGGCAGCAGCAGATGGAACGCCATCGCGAGGACGGCACCGACCCGGCGTCGCTGGAGCTCAGGCGCGTAACCGTGACCGAGCGCCAGCGGCTGATCGCCGAGGGGCGTTTCGTGGACGAGTTCATCAGGGCCTACCGGGAACATCTCATCGCGCACAAGGAACCCGTGACGACGCCGACGGTGACGTGGTTCTCGCCCAGGGCGAGCGGACCGACGATGCGACTCTGGGACGACGAGGAACTCTGGTTCGAGCCGGCCGAGAACGACGCCGCCTGACGACGACCGCGTAAGCACGCGGCGCCAGGCGGCTGGCTTCAGGTCTTCCGTCTCAGTGTGTCCGTCCGACCGGGTCGCTAGTCTTGTTAGCAATGGAGACAACGATCGTGGAGACGACGACGGCGAGGGCGGAGGAGCGCTGGCAGGAGCAGCAGCGCCGCGACGATGAGCTGGCGACGCTCTCCGCGCACCTAAGCGCCGCGACCGCTCGCTGGCTCGAGCTCGCGTGGGAGCTCCGCGAGGACGGCGACATCGACGATCCCGCGCGCTACCTCGCCTTCCGCTACGGGATCACCGCACGCGAGGCCCACGAGTATCTGCGGGTCGGGGAAGCCCTGCAGGAGCTGCCCGCGACACGGGCGGCGTTCGCTCGGGGAGAGGTCACCTACTCGAAGGCGCGCGCCCTGACGAGGGTCGCGACCCCTTCCTGCGAGGAGAGCCTGCTCGAGCTCGCGGGCGCGCTCACGGCCTCTCAGCTCGAGCGCGCGCTCCGCGCCTTCCAGCGGATCGCCGTCGCGGACGCCCGCCGGGCGCACGAGCTGGAGTACGTGAGCTACTCCTTCGATGAGGACGGCTCTCTCTACCTGCGCGCCCGCCTTCCCGCCGAGGACGGCACGCTCCTCGTCAAGGCCCTGGACGCCGCGCGGGAGCGGGTGCACCAGCGTCGACGCGAGGAGCGAGCCGGCGCTGCTGCCGGTGACGGGACGGGTGCCGCGGACGCCGCAATCGCCATGGAGCCACCGCGTCCGGCGCAGGTGGAGGCGCTGCTGGAGCTTGCCGAGACGTCGCTCGCCGCTTCCGACGAGAACCCCGTCGAGCGTGCGCGGCTGGTCGTGCACGTCGACGCCGCCGCGCTCACCACCGATCGTGACGGTCGCTCCGAGCTCGAGGACGGCCCGGTCCTCTCGCCCGAGACGGCGCGACGCCTGGGCTGCGACGCGGAGCTCGTGACCCAGGTCGAGCGGGATGGCCTGCCGATCAGCGCCGGACGCAGGCGGCGCACCGTGCCGCCTGCGCTTCGCCGCCTCCTCGATGCCCGCGACGACCAGACCTGCTGCTTCCCCGGCTGCGAACGCCGCCGTCACCTCCAGGCGCACCACCGCCAACACCGGGCGCACGGTGGCGAGACGAGCCTGGCCAACCTCGTGCTGCTGTGCTTCCACCACCACCGGCTCGTGCACGAGGGCGGCTACACGATCGAGGACGACCGAGCGGGCGGGCTTCGCTTCCGAAACCGTTACGGCGTCCTCTGCCCGACCCTGCCATCCAGACCGCCGCCCGGGAGCGCCGACGAGCTCCTTGCCGAGAACCACCGGCTGGGTCTCAGAATCGGCCCGCGGACGAACCGAGGCGGCGACGGTGACCCGTTCGACCTCGGGCTCGCGGTCTCCGCGATCGCGAACGCGGTCGGCTGAAAACGCCAGCTCGTAAGAGCGCGACACGACGCGCGTGTCGCTTCCGCGACCCGTTCAGTCTCGACCCCTACGGGCGGAGCTGCCGGCACGGCGCTGCCTCGGCCGCTTGGCATCGGAACCAGCGGACGTCGGCGCGGCAAGCGCCGCCGCGAAGTCGTAGCCGCAGATCACGAAGCCGAGAATCACAGCAGGAGGATCAGCGTCGCGCCGATTCCCGTGCCGATTTGCGCGGAAACGCGAGCTCGCAGTAGTCGTTCTCGTCGCGAAGACGATGAGTGCCGGCCGGCTCAAGGCAATCCTGCGTCACCAGCTCGACGTGACGGAGGATGAGTTCTGGAACGCGCTCGCGACACGGCGGCCTGGCGATCGACGACGGTCGTGACGGGCGGCGAGGCGCCTCACGAGGGCGACTACGACTCGCAGCCGCGGGCGTCGCCTTCTCCGTCGAAGCGGTGCGGGTCGGGTGGCAGGACGCGGAAGTTGCGGTAGGGGACGTCGCGGCAGTCGAGGTCAGGCGGCGGGGGTGGGATGCAGACGTCCGGATACGACGGGTCGCAGCCGCCGCCCGCGGCGGGTTGCGCGCTGCCGCCGCCGCCGGAGCTCGAGCCGGTCGTGGCCGGGCCGTACGGGTTCCACACCGCCTGCGGGCACGCGCCCCACAGGCCGCGCTTCGCCGCGCGCGCGGCGCGCCCGGCAGCGAGCAGCTGTGCCGCGTACTTGCCGCGCTCGCCGCGGAAGAGCCACACCGTCGCCGAGCCGTCGCGGACGAGCTGCAGGTTGAGGTTCGCGCCCTGGCGCCAGACGTAGCGCAGCAGCCTGCCGTAGGCGTCCCGGTCGTCGAGGCGCGGGTCGCGCTCGAGCGTCAGTGCCGCGCCGGCGGGAAGCAGCCGGCGCAGGTCGCGGGTGGCGGCTCGCGAGTAGCACTCCCCCGAGCCCGGCTCGGGCGTGTCGATCTGCAGCAGGCGCACCCGCTCGCCGTCGGCGAGAGCGATCGTGTCGCCGTCGACGACCCGCTGGAGGCGGGGCGACGCGGACGGCACGGCATGCGCGGCGGCGGCGACGCTCCCGCCGAACGCGAAAGCCGCCGCGGCCACACACCCTCGCCGAGCAGTGCGCGCAGTCAACACCCACATCATCCGAGCCGTCGGCGCCGCTGGCAAGTCGCGTGCACGATGCAGTCGGCGTGCGTCACGGTGAACTGGCCCCTGCGGACACGTTCGAAGAGCTCTGGCGCCATGTCTGGCGTGACCAGCTCGGTCTGGAGACCGAAGAGCAGTTCTGGGAGGCGCTGCGAACGCGCCGACCGGTGGCGCGGGGCCCGCGTCGAGCGAGCGTCCGAGCGGCCCGTCGACTGTGGGCGCAGGAGTGATGACGGTCACCGCCTCGCGATGACAGGCACCCGCATCGGTCGGCGCGCGGCTGTGGACAGAAAGTTTGAGATCTAGCATATTTCTACAAGACTACGATGACAGAGCTCGAGGCATCCTGGAAGCAGATGGTCGAGGAAGCGCGCAGCCGGGCACGCCCTACACGCGTGAGCGGCAACGGCACGATCGTTCTTGCCGCGCGTGCGCGGCGGGCGGCGGGGATCCAGCCCGGCGACCAGGTGGTGTCGATCCCCGTCGGCCCCGGAGCGGTGCTCGTGGAGCGCGTCGCCGGCGGCGCGGCAGGGCGTACCTGGCGGGAGTTCCTCGACTCGGACGACAACCCCCTGCGCGGCGCGTACGGCGGTGACCCGCAGGCCTACGTCGACGAGCTTCGGGGGCCGTGGCGCGACGATCGCTCCTGAGCGCCCTCGGCGAGACGGGAGCGTTCGTCTGCGACACCGCGCCGCTCGTCTACCGGCTCGAGCGGTCGTCCTCGCGATCCGTCCTCTCGGTCGTCGACATGCTGTTCGATGCCGTCGAGTCCGGTGATCTCGCCTGCATCGTGCCGGCGGTCTGCGCAACGGAGTTGCTGATCCGTCCGTACGCGCTCGGGCCACCAGCGGTCTCGGTGGTGGATGCACTACTCCGGTCACCGGGCGTCGCGATCGCTTCGCCCGAGCTCGGAACCGCGCACGCCGCTGCGAGACACGCCGCTCGCCGCACGATCCCGCGTCTCGCCGACGCGTTCGTCGCGGCCACGGCAGCCGAGCTGCGGCTCCCGCTCGTCACCGGCGACCGCAGGCTCGCACGCGCGGCGGCCGGGTTGCTCGTGCACGACTTCGCCTGAGCCACTCCCGTGGTTGCGGCAGTCGTGCTGCCGCTCGCGGACGGCCACCGGGCCCTCGCGCCGACCCTACACTGCGCCGGTGTTGACGCTGGTCGCCCTTGTTCTGGCGCTGATCTTCCTGGCGTCGCCGTGGAGCTGGATCCTCGTCCTCTCCGCAGCGGCGATCGACCTCGCCGAGACGG
>Ga0247727_10005083_pt1 | contig 27120 bp, 22 predicted proteins | sample WisWelCaveWW1625_FD_202498 | JGI IMG/M metagenome (GOLD analysis project Ga0247727, IMG submission 202498) | Biofilm microbial communities from Wishing Well Cave, Virginia, United States - WW16-25 | ecosystem: Environmental > Aquatic > Deep subsurface > Groundwater > Cave microbial mat | place...
ATCCTCGAAGTATCGCGGCGAGGCCAGGACCAGCAGAGCGGCTCGATTCAGCTGCTCGACGGCCTTCCGGTAACGCTCGCAGATTCCGACGATCTCGCGGTTCGGCCGGGTGTCCTCGATGTCCGTGTTGGGGATCGTGCTCGCCCCGCAGCCGGCGGCCACGGCGGCGGCGACTACGGCAATCCAGAGAATGGAGGCGGTCTTCATCGGTTTCGTCCAGCCCAACGCTCTCGACGCCCCCGGGAATTCCCGCGGGCTGCCAGGGCCAGGGCCAAGGCAACGACGAGGATGATCGCGAGACCCGGACTCGCTGTCCAGTTCGCGGGGGAACCCGCGTTCGCGCATCCCGGTCCACCTCCGGGGCGGATGTCGAGGTCGACGGACAGCGTGCGGCGCGTTCCCCGCTCTCCCAGGATGACCACGGTGACGGGGTGGCGCCCGACGTGGCGGTAGACGATCTCGGCCCGACGGCCTCGGGCCGACCCGCCGACCTCGGCCCCCAGGTCCCAAAGCACGGACGCCGCCCCGTCTTCCGGGTCCTGCAGTCGAACTTCCAGCTTCACGGCGCGGCCCACGCGCGCGGCGTGCGGGGCACCGCCGACGCGCCTGCCGTCCACCCACAGGGACGCCGCCGGAGGACGGATGTCGCGCCTGCGAGCACGGTACTCGACCGGCGCACCCGCCGAGGACACCTCAAAGTAGAGGACTGCGGATTCGGGGACGCCCTCGAGCGCGGGCGGGCCGGTCGTGGCGACCCGGGCGGGGCGAAGCGGACCGTCCGGCCCTTCCACTTGCCAGGCCTTTCCATCGGTCACGACCTTGAACTTCAGCGGCACGCCGGCCGGCGCGGACAGCCGGACCGTGAGGCCGTCTATCGCCGCAGAGACGGCCGAGGGGTCCCATTCGACGGGAGGAGACGCACCGACGAGCGAGGCGCGGCCGGCGGGCGAGTCCACGGGCAAGGAAATCAACTCCCGGCGTGCGCCGGGCCCGCGCGCGGATGCGCGGATCTTCGCAAGGAACGCGTCGTCGCCGTCCGCCGCGACGACCTGCCGGTTGCCCGCGCGCTGCGCCCAGCGGGAAGGGCCCGCGGCGAGCCGGAAGAGATCGCGGGCGACGGGCCCGGGGCGGAGTGCGAGCACCGCCGCCGCCGGCAACCCCAGGGGATCGAGCACGGAATGGGGGCACTCCTGTGCGTTCAAGACGAGCGCTTCGACGTCGAGCGAAGCCCAGGCGGATTCGGGAACGGCGCCATCGGGCGCGCATCGGTAGGTCGCGAAGGGACGCGGATCGGCCGGATCGATCACCCGGACGGCGGCCGGGCGCGAGGCAAGAAACCCCGGACCGGCGACCTCGAGATCGTAGAGATCGGGCGGCACCCAGGCCGGCAATGTGATCCAGAAGCGGTAGGTCAGCGTGGGCCCGCCCGGCCGGATCCGGCTGACCCGCACCGGATACCGGTGCGGAGGCGCTCCGGGGACGCGCACGCCGGAAGACGTCGAAAGCGAAGCTTCCCAGCCGTGCAGCGCGCGCTCCTGCTGGATGCCGGGCGGCGGGGTGAGCGCCGTCCGCAGCTTGAAGGTCGCCACGAGATCGCCCCCGGCGAGAGCGAACGCGACGACGCCCCTCGCCGGGAACAGGATGCCCGTGTCGCTGGGGTTTGGCAGGACGTCCGCGAGCTCCTCCGGCGGAACTTCCGCCGCCTCGTCCGAGGCGAACGCAACCGACGAGGAGCAGAGGAGCTGGAGGAGGACGGCCCGTGTCACGCACGCGATGATCGCGAAGGTCGCGCGGACGCGCAACGCGCTACACTGCGGAGGGTGAGCCAGCCGCCGCCGGTGCCGTCGGAGCGATCGAAGAAGATCTCGGAGTCGCTTCTTCAGGTTTCCGGCATCGTCGAGGTGCGTGTCTGGGAGATGGGTCCGACGCGGATCGAGGTCGGCGTGCGTGTTTCCCCGGGCCGAGGAGCGCACGAGGCGTTGCGTCGCGCCCAGGAAGCGACCACGTCGCTGCGCCAGCCGGGAGAGACGTGGCACTTCGGCCTCCTGTCCGAGGGATGAAGTTCGTCCTCTGCCTGACCCTGGCCGCGGCCTGCGCAGCCTGCGGCCAGGCGCGCGCGGACGACCCGTTCGTCGGTGCGCGGGCGATCATGGTCGCGGATCAGATCGCCGGACGCGGGGTGCGCGACGCACGCGTGCTCGATGTGATGCGCCGGATCGCCCGCCATCGCTTCGTCCCCGCCGAGCAGCGTCTCCACGCCTACGAGGACCGCGCGCTCCCGATCGGTCTGGATCAGACGATCAGCCAGCCGTACGTCGTCGCCTTCATGACGGAGGCGCTCTCCCTGCGCGGCACCGAGAAGGTGCTGGAGATCGGCACGGGCTCGGGGTATCAGGCCGCGGTGCTCGCGTGCCTCGCGCGGGAGGTCTACACGATCGAGATCGTCGAGCCCCTCGGGCGCGTCGCGGCGAGGCGCCTCGCTTCATACGCGAACGTGCACACGCGGATCGGCGACGGGTACCGCGGCTGGCCGGAGGCGGCGCCGTTCGACGCCGTCCTCGTGACGGCCGCGCCGGACCACGTGCCGCAACCGCTCGTCGATCAGCTCAGGGTGGGCGGGCGGCTCGTCCTGCCGGTCGGGCCGGACGACGCGCAGCAGGTCGTGCGGATCACCAGGACCCCCGGCGGCGTCCGCGAGGAGAGGCTCCTGCCCGTGGCATTCGTCCCGATGACCGGGGAGGCCCGGCGGCGATGAACCCGCGAGCGCCGAAGGCGCGGATTCAAAACGCCGCGCGCGCGGCCAGCGCGCGTCCAATCGGGCCTATCGGCCGCCCTGGGCGTGCCACTTCGAGCACTGACGGAGTGCGGCCGATGAACCCGCGAGCGCCGCAGGCGCGGTTTCAAAACGCCGCGCGCGCGGCCAGCGCGCGTCCGAACGGGCCTGCGAGTCGCCCGGGGCGGGTTGGGGGAGCTCTGGCGTTCCCGCGACTCGCGCACCCGCGAGCGCCAAAGGCGCGGATTCAAAACGCCGCGCGCGCGGCCAGCGCGCGTCCAATCGGGCCTATCGGCCGCGGGCCGCCACTTCGAGCACTGACGGAGTGCGGCCGATGAAGTACCGCGTCGAAGTCGGGGGCCGTGCCGTCGAAGTCGATCTCGACACGGCGGCGGACGGCCCCGTCCATGCAACGGTCGACGGCAGGCCTTGCGAGGCCGAGGTCGCCTCCAGCGGCGACTTGCTTCGCTTGCGCGTCGGCGAGGCCCTCCTGGATCTGGTCGTCGAGCGCAGACCCGGACGCGAATCCGAGATCGTCCTTCATGGTCGAGGCGGCACCGTCTCGACACGCGTCCAGGGCGATCGCGACCTCGCCGCCGCCCGCGAGGGCGGTGCGTCCTCGGGCCCGCTCGCCATCCGGGCGCCCATGCCGGGACGCGTCGTCGCCGTCCTCGTGACGGCAGGGTCCGTGGTCGTCGCCGGCGCGCCCGTCGTCGTGGTGGAGGCGATGAAGATGGAGAACGAGCTGCGCAGCCCGTCTGCAGGGACCGTTCTCTCGATACGGGTGGCGCCGGGTCAGAACGTCGAGGCCGGCGAGGAGCTGATCCGGATCGGATAACCCGCGCGGCCTGCACCGCGTAAGCTTCCGTCGTGTTCGGCCGTTACTACCGATGGCTCCACGGGCGCTGGCCCGCTGGTCGGGTGGAGCCCTACCCGGTCGTGCGAGAGGACGGCACGACGGACGTGCCGGGATTGCGTGTCGTGGGCGACCTGCGCGGCGTCCCCCTGCTCAAGCTCGCGCTCGACTCCGGCGCGCGCGCGGCGGCCGCCGTGGCCGCAGAGATCGGAGAGCGCCGGGATGGCGCGGGGCCGATCGACCTCGCGATCGTGGGAGGCGGCGTCTCCGGGATGGCGGCTGCCGTCGAGGCGCGGCGGCTGGGGCTGTCGTTCCTCGTGCTCGAAGCGAGGGAGCCCTTCGCGACGATCGCCGACTTCCCGAAGGGAAAGCCCATCTTCACCTATCCGTCGGACCTCGAGCCCGCCGGCGAGCTACAGGTGACGGCCGACGTGAAGGAAGCGCTGCTGGGCGAGCTCCAGCGGCAGGCGGCCGGGATCGAGGTGCGAAACGTCCGCGCGCTCGGCGTGCGGGCGGGGGCGTCGTCGCTCGAGGTCGATCTCGACGGCGCGGACCCCATCGCCGCGACACGGGTGATCGTCGCAATCGGCCGGACTGGATCCCACCGCCGCCTCGGCGCGCCCGGCGACGACCTGCCGAAGGTCTGGAACCGGCTTCACGACCCGGCGGACTTTCGCGGCAAGAAGACGATGGTCGTCGGTTGCGGAGATGGCGCGGTCGAAACGGCGCTGCTGCTCGCGGCGGCTGGCGCCGAGACGATGCTCGTCCACCGCGGCCCCGACCTCTCGCGCCCGAAGGAGGAGAACGCCGCTCGCTTGCTCGAGGCAGAGTCCACGGGGAAGATCGCGATCCACCTGAACACCTCGGTTCGAGCGGTCCGACCGGACGACGTCGTCCTCGTGGACGCGTCGGGCGAGCGCAGCGTGGCGAACCACGAGGTCTTCGCAATGCTCGGGCGCGTCGCTCCCCTCGACTTCTTCCGCCGCAGCGGGGTTCGCATCGCGGGAGAATGGACGCGCAGTCGGGCGGCCGCCTGCGCCGCGTTCGTTCTCCTGATCGCCGCCGTTCTCGACTGGAAGAGCGGTGGGATCCTCGCGGACGCGCTCCGGGCCGCTCGGTTCTTCCCCTTCTCGCTCGCCTCGAGCCTGCCGGAGGCCCGATCGACGCTCGCGGGCGTCGTCGCCCGCAGCGCCCAGTACCCCGGCTTCTGGTACACGCTGGCGTACTCGACGGTCGTCGTCGTCTGGGGTGTCCGGCGCGTCCGGCGGCGCAAGACGCCCTACGTGCGCCTCCAGACGGCGGTCCTCGCCGCGATCCAGGTGGGCCCCCTCTTCCTCTTGCCCGAGATCGTCCTGCCCTGGCTCGATCGCAATGGCCTGCTGCCCGTCTGGGCGATGGACGCTCTATTCCCGGCCGTATCCTGGGGGAACGGACGCGAGTACTGGCGCGCGTACGGGTTCATCCTCGCGTGGCCGCTGTCGGTCTACAACGTCTTCACCGATCGCCCGCTCGGCGCCTGGCTGTGGATCTCGATCGCCCAGACCTTCGTACTCATCCCGCTGCTCGTCTGGCGGTTTGGCAAGGGCGCCTACTGCGGATGGATCTGCTCGTGCGGGGCACTCGCCGAGACTCTGGGCGACGCGCAGCGCGAGAAGATGCCCCACGGCGCCCGCTGGAATCGCCTGAACATGCTGGGCCAGGCGCTGCTCGCGATCGCGTTCGCCATGCTCGTCCTGCGCGTCGTCGGCTGGCAGCTTCCCGGATCGGCACCGGACCGCTTCTTCCGGACCTGGGCGATGCCGTCCTGGAAGTGGGGCGTGGACGTCTTTCTCGGAGGCGTTCTCGGCCTGGGGCTCTACTTCTGGATGAGCGGACGGACCTGGTGCCGGTTCGCCTGCCCGCTCGCGGCCCTCATGCACGTGTACGCCCGCTTCTCGCGCTTCGCGATTCATTCGGAAAAGGCGAAGTGCATCTCCTGCGGCATCTGCACGCAGGTCTGCCACCAGGGAATCGACGTGCAGGCGTTTGCGCAGCGGGGACTCCCGATGCAGGACCCCCAGTGCGTCCGCTGCTCCGCCTGCGTGTCGAGTTGCCCCACGGGCACGCTCTCCTTCGGAAGCGTGGACGCGCGGGCCGGCATCGTCTCGGTGGATCGGCTGATCGCGAGCGCCGCGCGCGCGAGGGAAGCTCGGTCCTAACCGTTCACCACTGACAGCAGAAGCTTCCGCCCCGCAGGTCCAGCGTCCGGTCTGGTTTTTCCCCCGGTCCGATCCAGTCGAAGAAGACGAGGCCGTCGCAGGCGAAGGTCCCGCGGACGAGCACGTCGTCCTCTGCCGTGATGTCGAGCGAGCAGTTCGTGGAGCTCTCGACGTTCGTGTACGCCGCGGAGTCGCCCTCCGGGTGCAGGTAGAGGTCGAACTCCCCCGCATCCATCGGGTACTCGGTCTGCGACGGATTCGGCGAGTACGCGCCCACCCCGATGGACAGATAGTCGATGTCGAGGTGGTGCACGTCGCAGCCTGTCTCGCCGCACGCGTCGCTCGCGGCAATCCGGACGAACCGGACGTCGCCGAAGTCCTGACAGTCGACGAGCGCGTCCGGCTCCGAGAACGCGACGTCGCCGTCCTGATCGTCGCCCGTTTGCGACCAGCTGCCGAAGTCACAGTCCGTGCCCGTGTCAGAGTCGGTATCCGCGTCCGAGTCGGAATCCGAATCGGTGTCCGCATCGGAGTCCGAATCGACGTCCGAGTCGGTGTCGGAATCCCCGTCCGAATCCGAATCCGAGTCCCCGCCGACGTCGCCTTCGCCCGATCCGTCGCCGCAACCGACCGACATCAGAGCCAGGATCGCGAGCCGCATTTCGAACCCTCCCTTGGGCATCCTATCGCGATCGGACCGCGTCCACCGCACGGCGGCTGAGCCAGCTTCCGCCGTCGCGCGCCAGGTCGATCCAGCGCGTGGTGAGCGCGTAGACCAGCGCCTGCTGCGCTCGGGAGGGCCAGCCCGACTCGTCGGGATCGGGACCCATGCGAGGGATTGCGGCCTTGATCGCGCGCGCGCGCAGGGCGTCGGGGCGCAGGGCGCCGAGCACTTCCTCCGGGACGCGAACGCGATCGATCGATCGCACCCACTGCAACGAGACCCAGAGCGCGCGCGTCGTGCGGAAGGCGCGGGAGTCGGCACAGAGACGATCCCAGTCGGGCGACGCCGTGGCGAGAATCGCGGCGTCGAGGATCTGCACGAGCAGCACACGGTAGGAATGCTTCTGGTGGTGCAGGCACGCGAGGTGCAGCTCGTCGGCGACGTCCAGCCAGCGCTCTCCCGGCAGAGCGCCCGGGACGGATCGCCGCAGGATCGCGTCGTGATCGACCGGGAACACTCGCGGGCGCGCGATGGCGCGATGCAGGTCGAGGAAGGTCCCGCGGGGGGTCACCAGGATCCAGGAGTCCGCGGTCGGGACGGTCGTCGGTCGCTCGGAGTCGCCCCGCCGGCGATAGCCCGCCTGCTCGAGCTCCCTGACCGCCGCGTCGAAGTCCGCGCCCGCCACGAGCACGTCCACGTCGGACAGCGGGCGGGTCGCCTCCTCCGGGTAGAAGCGCCGGCCGGTGGCGAAGCCCTTGAACGACGCCGCGCGGATTCCCTGATCCGCCAGGATGGCGAACGCGTGGGCCGCCTCGAGGCCCAGGACAGCCTGGCGCGCCCTCGCCTTGCCGACCGTCGTCTCGGCGCCCTCCACGACCCACGACACCCCTTCGGCGCGCGCCCTCCGAGCGAGGAGCGGCAGAACGCCGTGGCGATCGGCGCCCTCCATCCATCGCGCGCGATCCACCGTGGGCCAATCGGCCCGTAGCCCGAGCGCGAGGCGCGCCATGCGCAGAAGTTCGGGATGAAGGAACACCGGGTAGGAAGGGTAGCGCTTCGAAGGTGCGACGGCAGGTGGCGAGATCTAGAACCCCATCGTGCCCATGGCAGAGTCGTTCATCTCGAGAGCCTCGGAGCGCTGCGTGTTGCGGTCGCGGGCGCGGCGGACGCGGCGGGCGCGGTCTTCCATCTCACGGGCCTGCTCCATGACGGGAGCCGCCGCGGGTGCGGCCATTCCGCCGGCCGCCGTGCGCGAAGCCGCCGCGCGCTGCTCGAGGATGTCGGCCGCCGCGTCGGAGTCGCCGCCCGAGAGGGTCGCCCCCGCCTGCTGCTCGGCACGCGCGTTCTGGAACTGCACCGAGAGCGCCGCGACTTCCTCGTCGCGCGATCCTGCGATCTCGTCCTCGTCGTCGGTGACGCGGTAGTTGAGGGCGACGGCCTGCATCATCTCGTCCCCCTCGCGGTCTTCCTTGTAGCGCAGGCGCACCGCGGCAAAGGGCTTCTCGCCGGCGTCGTCGGTGTCCGCGCGCATGCGGACGAGCAGGTGCCTGCTCTGGCCCGAAGCGAGGCTCCCGAGACGGATGAGGCTGCGGTTCCCCTCGTGCTCGACGTCGAGTCCCTCGGCCGCGACGACCTCGATGCCGTCCGCGGGGACGATCTCGACCACGGTGTCGAAGGCGACCGTCTCGTCGAGGATCGAGAGCTCCTCCTCGAGCACCGCCGCCATGCGCTGCGGCTCGGCGATGTGGTGATACCGGCCCGCGCTCTTCATCGCGATCTCGGAGAGGGTCGCCTCGTCGTACTCGAGCCCCACGCCGAGCGTAGTCACCTGCGCGCGCAGGTCGCTCGCCCGGGAGGCCAGCTCGCCGAGCTCCTCGGGAGACGAGGGACCGATGTTCGCCTTGCCGTCGGAGATGAGGAAGATCCGGCGGACCGGATGCGAGTCCGGCGCGCGCTCGAGGGCCGCGAGCGCCGAGGTCATCCCGCCGTGGACGTTCGTCGACCCGCCCGGACGGATCGCCGCGACCGCCTCGAGCATCTGCTCGCGAACCGGAGGCTCGAGCGCCGTCGGCGCCACGATCTCGGACACCTCGTCGTCGAAGGCGTAGATCGAAACCTGATCCCCGTCCTTGAGGCTGCGCAGGAAGGCCGAGGCCGCCGCCCGTGCCTGGACGATCGCATCCCCCTGCATCGAGCCGGAACGGTCGATCACCAGCGAGACGGCGAGCGGCGGGCGCTCGTCCTCGCCCTCGCGATCGGGGGCGTCGAGCCACACGCCCACGAATACCTCGCCATCCGAGCCGCGCATCAGCGACCCCTGCTCGAGCGACGCGCGCAGGCCGACGCCGTCCGCGATCTCGCCGTCCTTGTCGGGCGTCCGGCTTCCATGCCGCGGCCGAGCCCGCGACCCGGAGGCCGAGGATCCGCAGCCCCCGATGGCGAGGGCGGTGACGATTGTGAGGGCGAAGAGAGTCCCGAGGCGCGTCTTCATGTGAAACCTCCGTCGAATGCCGGGAGTAGACGGCTCCCTCGCGGGAATGGTCTCACGTCTGGCTGACGATCTCGCAAGGCGCGGGAATCCCTCGTAAACTCGCCGGCGTGTCTCATCTCGCGAAACCGCGCAGCTTCGGTCGGGCCGTCCTGCTCGGCCGGATCGGGTCGCCGGACGGGAAGACCCGGCCCGGGGACGTCGCCTCCTTGCTCCTCGCGATCGTGCGCACGGCGCCGGAGATGCTCCGGATCCTGCCCGACTACGCGCGGGCCTACGGCTCACCGCGGCGGATCGATCCGCACCTGCGCGAGCGCATCCAGCTGCGCGTCGCTCGGCTCAACGACTGCGGGACTTGCACGGCGATCCACACGGCCGCGGCGCTCGCGGAGGGAATGCCCGCGTGCGACGTCCGGGCCATGGAGCCCACGGCGTTCGAGGCCGAAGCTTACCCCGACGACGTCCGCGCCGCGCTCCGCCTCGCGACCCATCTCGCCGTGGAAGGACGCCTCGCCGAGCCCGAGGTCGTCGAGGCGCTTCGCGCGTTCTTCCCCGACTGGGCGGTCCGTCAGATCTACGCGTGCGCGCGCGTGATCTGCTGGACGAACCGGTTCAACAGGACGTGGGAGGGGATGCTGCGGTGGGTTTCTTGAGGAATCAGCCGCCGAATCCGCTGAACGCGCACTCCTGGGCGCCGGGGCAGTTGTCCCCGATGCAGAAAGCGCAGTCCATGTTGTCCATGCCCGCCGCGCACGGTGCTTCGCAGGCGCCGCCGGCGTCCGTGACTTCCGCCGCACAGATGATCACGGGCAGCGCCTGGTCGCAGACTTTCCCGCTCTCCGCCTGATCGAGGCAGCCTTGCACGCAGACCGGGTCGCGGTTGCAGTCGTAGGAGCAGAAGAGGATGTCACCGCACGACAGGGTCCCGGTCGAGTCGCCGCAGCCGAGGTCGCCACCAGTACCGGTGCCGGTGTCCGAGTCCGTGTCGGCGTCGGAGTCGGCATCGGTGTCGGTGTCGGCGTCCGTGTCCGCGTCCGTGTCGCCGTCAGTGTCGGAATCGGAGTCGCCGCCAGTGTCCCCGAAGTCGCTCTCGCGGTCTCCGCCGCATGCCGCCAGTGCCAGGATCGCCAGGATCGAAAACAAGTAGAAGAGCCTCATCGTCATCGCCTCCCACGGTGGTTGCGCCCCGCGTGGTAGGGGCAGCATACACCGAGCCGTTGCGGGGCGGGCCGGCTGAAACGTACGATGCCGTCCTTGGCGGTCGGGCGGGCTCAGATCGACGCGGGGGTGATCGAGGCCTTTCTCGCTTCGACCCCGCTCTTCGCGAAGACCGACCCCGGCATCGTCGCGAAGGTCGCGCCGCGCGTCGAGGCGCTCGACGTCCCCGGCCAGGGGACGATCGTCGCAGCCGGCGAGCAGGCGCAGGGGATCTACTTGCTCTTCCGCGGCCGCGCGACGGTCCGCGTCGTGGACGCTTCGACGGGCGAAGCGACCGTCCGCGAATCGCTGCGCGTCGGCGACCACTTCGGCGAGGTCGGGTCCCTGCTCGGTTCCTCGCAGCCCTACGCGGTCGTCGCGGAGGACCCGTGCGTCGTGCTGCGCATCGGGATGGACGTCGTCGATCAGCTCGCGGCGAAGGCGCCCGGGTTCTCTCACGCGATCGCCAGGCGCCTCGCTACCCGGCTCTTGCAGGCGAGCGTACAGGGGCTGCGCCAGCGGTCCTCGATGCCCGCGGAACCCTCCGCGACCGCTCCCCCGGCCGCGGCGGCGCTGGTGCCCGCCGGCGTCATCCCCTTCGTGCGCGTCGCGGACTACGAGATCACTCCGCAGCTGCTCGGCCTCGTCTCGCCCAAGCTCATCCAGCAGTACCAGCTCCTGCCTCTGCGCCTGCAGGGCAAGACGTTGACCGTCGGCATGGTCAGCCCGCACAACACGGCGGCGCTGGCGGACCTTCGCCGGGTCCTGTACACGGTCGACCCCGAAGTCGTCGCGATCTCGATCGACGACTTCTCGCAGACCTTCGTGCGACTCAAGCTCGAGGCCGGCCGCGGCGCCGATTCCAAGAAGGCCGGCGGCAGCTCGATCGCGCCGGAGACGCTCGTCTTCGATCAGCTCGACGCCGAGCGCGAGGCCGAGAAGGCGATCCGCGTGATCGGCGAGGAGGTGATCCTCCTCGTGAACCGCATCATCATCGCCGCAGTCGAGCGGGAGGCGTCCGACATCCACATCGAGGCGGAGGCGGCGGGCCTGAAGGTGAAGTTCCGCGTCGCGGGGATGCTCACGGACTGGAGCGAGTTCATCGCGCCCTCTTTCCACAAGGGCCTCGTCGCCCGCGTGAAGATCCTCGCGGGCCTCGACGTGACGGAGCGGCGCATGCCGCAGGACGGACGGATCGGCGTGCGAATCGGGCGCCGCGAGATCGACCTGCGGGTGTCGTCCTTGCCCTCCGGGCGCGGCGAGAAGATGGTCATGCGCCTCTTCGAGGCGGCGGCGACGATGCGGCCGCTCGAGCACATCTTCATCGAGCCGACGACCCTCGCCGCGGTCAGGGGCAGCATCGATCGCCCCTACGGCGCGGTGATCGTTGCGGGGCCGACCGGATCGGGGAAGAGCTCGACCCTGTACGCGACGCTCAACGAGCGGCGCAAGACCCGACCGGACTCGAGCGTCCTGACGGTCGAGGACCCGATCGAGTACCGCCTGCAGGGGATCACGCAGGTCCAGGTGAACCATTCGATCGGCCTCGGCTTCGCCCAGGTCCTGCGGGCGATGCTGCGCCAGGACCCCGATGTCATCATGGTCGGCGAGATCCGCGACGAGGAAACGGCGAAGCTCGCCCTCGAGGCGGCCATGACCGGGCACCTGCTCTTCTCGTCGATCCACGCGAACAACGCGCTGACGGCGATCCAGCGGCTCGAGAACCTCGGCTGCAACCGCAACGTGATCGCGCAGTCGCTGGCGCTGGTCCTGGTCCAGAGGCTCGCGCGCAGGCTTTGCGGGAACTGCTGCCGGATGGAGCTGGTGGCGCCCATCCTGTTCGAGACGCTCGTCGGGCGGCACCTCGTCGATCGCTCGGCGGCCGTCCCGCTGCCCCGCCCGGTCGGCTGCGACGCGTGCCACGGGACCGGCTACTCGGGCCGCGTCGCCGTCGTGGAGTCCCTGCAGATCACGGAGGAGATGCGCGCCGGGCTTCTCGCCGGACACTCCCTCGCGGACCTTTTGCGGCTCGCCCAGGAGAGCAAGATGCTCGTTCCGTTCCACCGGTACGCGTCGTTCCTCATGGCGCGAAAGGTCATCGGGCCGAACGAGGCGCTGCTCACCGTGGCCGCCTGATCCGCGATGGACGCCGGCACGCTCGCGCCCATCGTCGTCGTCGTGGTCGTGGCGGTCGTCGCAATCGCGGTGATCGCACTGCGCAGCGGCAGGAAGGTCTCGCCGAAGAAGCTCTCCGGCGACGTCGAGGACCTGCTCAAGGCCGGGAAATACGAGCAGGCGGCCAGCGTGGCGATGCGTTCGGGTCGGCTCGAGGAGGCCATGGAGTACTACATGCGCGCTCAGCTCCCCGCGCGGGCGGCGCAGGTCGCGATGCGACTGAACGATTTCCGTCGGGCCGGCGAGCTCTACGAGCGGGCGGGCGACTTCGAGCGGGCGGCGCACTGCTACCAGCAGGCGGGAATGCCCGACAAGGCCGACGAGATGCGCCGGACCGGGAAGGCGGCCGCGGAGCGGGACCGCAAGAAGGCGACGGGCGGCAGCGGTGCCCTCGCCGACGCGTCATCGAGGGATGGGATCGCGGATCCGATCGAGCGTGCGCGGGCCGTCGAGGCCGACTTCCGTGCGGCGATCGCCTCCGCGTCCGACTCGCCCGCGGACCGCGCACGGATCCAGGATCTCGCGCGCGACGCGGCCGACGAGCTCCTCTCGGCGGGGGACATCCGGCGTGCGGCGGACGTCTACCGCGACGGCGGGCTCGAGGACGAGGCGATCCACCTGTACGTCAACGTGCTCGGATCGCCCGGCGAGGCGGCGCCTCTGCTCGCGGCGCACGGGAACCACGAGCGCGCGGCAGAGCTGTACGAGCTGGCGGGCCACAAGGAGCGCGCGGCCGGCGCGTGGGTGCAGGTCGCACGAACGTCGCCACAGCCGGAGCAGTTCGTCGATCGGATCGAACGTCTCTCGGTGGACACGGCGGTCCGGTTCCTCGACGAGCTGGTCGGAGGCGCCGCGCCGTCGAAGGCAACCGCCGAGCTGCACTACCGGCTGGGCGGCGTTCTGCAGAAGAAGGGCGATACCGAACGGGCGCGGCAGGTGCTGCTCGCGCTGCATGGTGCGGTGGGCAATTACCAGGACGTCGTTGCCCGGCTCGAGACGTTGCGGGTCGCACCGCCGCCCGCTCCGGCCGCGGCCGCGCCGACGCCCACCGCGGGGACAGGGGGCGCCCGTGCGGTGCCGGGGTACTCGGGCTCGGTGCCGATGGCCGCACCGCTCTCGCGCGAAGAGCTCGCGGGCATCGCGATGGAGGCGGCCCGCGCCGCGGTCGCACACCTGAGACAGGGCAACGTGCTCGCCGCTCTCGGCAAGCCGATCGAGATCGCGCCCTCCGAGATCGGTACGGCGGTCCACGCGAAAGCCGTCGTTCGCGTGGTCGGACTCGAGCAGCAGTCCGTCGCGCTGGACCTCGTTTACGACCGCGCCGTGAAGGTGGCGCGCGCGGGACCGTCGATCGGACAGCTGAGGAAGTTCGTCGGAGACCGACCGTGCGATCTCGGGAACATCGAGGTGTTCTACCGGATGGGCCTCGCGCACCTCGCGGCGGGACAGTGGCGCGAGGCACTCGAATGCTTCGACGCGGTCGAGGAGGCGTCGCCCGGTTATCGCGACGCGGACCGCCGGGCGGAGGAGATCCGCGGATGGCAGAAGGCCGTCGGTCCGCGCCTCTCCGGGCTCGGGGCGAAATCGGCGGGGCCTGGCGCCGAGGCCGGGCGCTACGAGATCTCGGGGGAGCTGGGTCGAGGCGGCATGGCGGTGGTCTATCGAGCGAAGGACACCGTGCTGGGCCGGGAGGTCGCGCTCAAGTTCATGTCGGAGGAGTGGGGCAGCAAGCCGCAGATGCGCGATCTCTTCCAGCGCGAGGCGCGCAGCGTCGCGGCGCTGAACCACCCGAACATCGTGACCATCCACGACTTCGGAGTGCTCGAGGGGCGCCTGTTCATCTGCATGGAGTTCATCGAGGGCAAGGCCGTCGAGCAGATGGTGAGCGAGGCCGGTCGGCTCCCGGTCGTGGAGGCGCTGCGGATCGCCAAGCAGGTCCTCGATGCCCTGCAGTACGCCCACGAGCACGCGATCATCCACCGGGACATCAAGCCGTCGAACATGATGCGGACGCGGACGGGCCTCGTGAAGCTGATGGACTTCGGGCTCGCCAAGTCCATCGCAGGAGGAGCGAAGGCCTCTCTGGTCGCGGGCACGCCGCAGTACATGCCGATCGAGCAGTTGCGGGGGACGGACGTCGATCAGCGCGCGGACCTCTTCGCCGTCGGCGCGTCACTCTACGAGATGCTCACTGGCCAGCTCCCCTTCGAGGGCGTCGACCGGGGCACCGCGGCGAAGAATCTGCGGACTCACCTGCCACACCTGCCGAAGTTCCTGGACGACGCGGTTTGCCGCGCCCTCGAGCACGACCCAGGGAAGCGGTTCCAGAGCGCTGCCGATCTCCGCTCGCCGATCGAGCGCATCCTCGAGGGCGTCGAGCGCCTGAGCATGATGAGCGCCGACGCCGCCCCCCTCGCCGCTCCCCCCGACGAAAAACCCGCCACCGCCCCGACCATCCGGGCGAAGGGGCCACGCCCCTAGGTCGTATCCATCCAATTTCACTCGTGTTTTCTGTTGAACTTCGCCAAGAGGTCTTCCGGTCACGAAAAAAGGCCGGTCACGAAACCTCTTGGCGAAGTTCACAGAAAACACGAGTGAAATCGGATGGATATGACCTAGGGGCGTGGCCCCGGCGCGTGCCCGGAGGCGACGAGGAGGCGGACGACAGCGATCTGCCAATCGGCGCGGCCGATCGCGAGGGTGACTTCGGCGTCGCGCACCGACTGCTGGGCCTGGATGACCTCGAGGTTCGTGGAGGCGCCGGCCTCGTAGGCCGCCTGCGCCTGGGCGAGCGCCTGCCGCGCGAGGTCGACCTGGCGCATCGCCGTCTCGACCGCGACGCGTTGCGTCTCGACCGCGCGCCGGGCGCTCGACAGCTCGTTGCGTGCCTGTCGTGAGAGTCGGTCCGCGACGACCCTCGCCTGGGCAGCCTCGGCCTCCCGCTGCGCGATGACTCCGTATCGGTAGCCGCCGTCGTAGAAAGGAACCGTGAGTGTGCCGACGATCTGCCACTGCGTTTCGCGTCCGAAGGCCCCCACGCTGTCGGTCCACGTCCCGATCCACTGCGCGTCCAGGGTCGGCGCGAGCGACCACCACGCCGCGTCGACAGCGCGGTCCGCGACGCCCTGCTGGACCGCGGCCGATCGGACGTCCGGCCTCGAATCGCTCGCCGCCGCATCCACGCCGGGCACTGCGGGCGGCTGGTCGCCTGGATCCACCGCGTCGATCGGCTCGGAGATCCCGAGCACGAGGCCCAGCGCCTCCTGCGCGTCGGCCTGCGCCGCACTCGCCATCGCGATCTGTCGCTGCGCCACCTGCACGTCGATCTGCGCGCGCGTCACGTCGATCGCGAGCCCCGTTCCCGCTTCCAGCCGCGCCTGGGCCGCACGCAGGTTCGCGTTCGCGACCCCTTCGAGCTGCCGGTTCACCTCCAGCACGCGGCGCGCCGTGACGACCGACCAGTAGGTTCGCGCCGTCAAGAGCACGATCTGCTGCCGCGCCGCCTCGACGTCCAGCGCCGCCGCCTCGCGCGAATCCTGCGCGTTCGGGATCCCCAGCCAGGCCGCGGGCTCGACGAGCGGCTGAGTCACCACCAGGCTCGCTCCGAACGAGTCGCGCGGCGTGATCGTGATCGTCGTGGGCGTCGGCCCAGGAAAGGTGCGCGTCGTCGCCTCGTCCCGCAGCGTGTACGTTCCGGTTCCGACGACGCTCGGCTTGAGCGCCGACCAGGACTGCGTCACGAGCGCGTCCGCCCGCTCGTGGTTTCGCCTGGCGATCTCCAGGTCGAGACTCTGCGTCGACGCGAGCCGGTAGGCCTCCGCGAGCGTCACGGGCCTCTGCGCCTCCGCCGTCGTCGGCAGCGCGTAGAACGCGAGGACGGCAACGAAACGTGACGCCTGGTAACGAACGTTCGTCATGGACGGGCTCCTTGGCGGTATTTCACGCGGACGGGATTGCTGGGGGCAAGACCCATGCCCGGCGCGGGCGCGAGTATGTGACCGTGCCCCCGCGCGTCAAGCGATCGGGCGCAAACGAGACGCTAGCCCGGATAATTCGTGAACTCGCGTAGCGAAATTCGCGAGACGGCGAGGGGAGGCGTGAATTCGCGGAGCGGATTCACGCGCCCCGCCAAGATCCGGGCTCCGCCCCCCATGTTGGGGCGCGTCCCGGAGGTTCCACACCGCAGGCGTACTGGATGTACGGCGAGGATGGGGAACCGAGGAAACGCGCGGAGATTGCGTCGTATCGCGGATTGCAGTAGCGAGGTTCTCGAATTATCCGGGCTAGAGCGTGCTCCCGTACCCCGCGACCCAGTAGCCGTTGAGCGTCGCGACGCCGTAGTCCTCGTACTGGTCGTTCATCGCGAGCTCTTCGCAGTGCGCCCGCCCCATCCACGCGTCGAAAGCATCCGCCGCGGTCGGCGCCTCGTCGAGGACGTCTCCGCCGTACCGCGTCGGGAAGTACTCCCAGCGCCGGAAGCGATCCCGGTAGTCGGAGCCGTCGGACCCGGTATGGTCGACGTTGCCCGTCGAATCGATGTCGATCACGTGCTCGCGCGACGCGCAACGGATCGCGGCGTTCATCTCGAGCAGGCCCACCGCTGGCATCTCCGCTGCGCCGCAGGTCGTCCCGGCCTGCCGCGCCGCGTTGAGCAGGGTCAGGAAGGCGTCCTCTTCTTCGATCTGCGCGGCCGTGACCTCGAGGCCTTCGCACGCGGTCGGATCCGGACCCGTCCCGGTGTCGGTATCGGCGTCCGTATCGGCGTCCGTATCGGCGTCGACGTCCGTGTCGGCGTCCGCGTCCGTACCTCCGCCGCCGTCGTCGCCGCAGCCGCTTGCACCGACGAAGCCGAGCAGGATGAGGACCCAGCCGCCGCGCACGCTATCCCAGCTCCGGCGCGCAGCAACCCGTGATGCAGACCTCCCCGGCCGGGCACAGCGCGTCGCCGGCAACCCCGCACGGCGCCCCGTCGTCCGGGTCCGGGCAGCGGGCCTTGCCGTCCTCGGGATCGCATCCGGGCGGCAGTTCCTTGCGGCCGAAGCAAAGCTCGCACTCGCCGCATTCGTTCAGGCAATCCTCGACCTGCACGCACGGATGGCAGAGCGTGTCGTCCTCCAGGACGTCGGGGAAGCACGTCGCCTCGTTGCGATCCGTGTCCGCATACGATCCCAGCCACACCGTCCGCGCTCCGCCGTCGATCGAGCAGCAGCCGAAGCAGTCGCAGCCGTTCGGCGTCAACGGGTCGCAGACCGTGTGGCAGTCTTCGCTCTGCACGTCCGGGCACTGGCTCCCGCCCACCATGTCGGCGTCGAACTCGCACCCCGCCTCCGGATACGCCGGATCCCCGTCCGCGTTCGGGTCGCAGGAGTAGTCCCAGGCGCAGTCGTCGTTTCCCCCGCCCGAGTCGTCGTCCCAGTAGCAGTCCTGCTTGCACGCGTCGTTGTTCGCGCCGGGTATGCCCACCGCGTACCCGTCCTCCGTGTTGTCGCAGGCGCCCAGGCAGTCCGGGTCGTTCGAGTCGAGCAGCCCGTCCTCGTCGTTGTCGAGGCAGTCGCCGCACTCCCACTGGCGGTCGCCCCCGCAGCTCGCCAGGCAGCACCCCGGGACGACCTCCTCGCAGGGTTCGCCGGTCCGCGTGCTCGTGTCGGTGTCCCCGTCCGTGTCGACGTCCGTATCGACGTCCGTATCGACGTCCGTATCGGCGTCCGTGTCCGCGTCGGTATCGGTGTCGGCATCGACGTCCGTGTCCCCGCCCGGCGGGGTCCCTTCGTCGTCGCCGCACGAGCAGGACATGGTGAACAGCAGGCACATCAGGCCGATCACGCGCATGCCCATATCTTCGCCCATGTGCCCGGATCCGCGCAAACGGCTGAAATCGCTCAGAGTCGGTGGCGACGCAGCCACGGCGCACGCCACGCGTAATACGCAGTCAGGACCACGGCCCCCACGCCGCCCGACCACACCGCGCCGCGCACGTTCCAGGCGCTCGCGACCAGCCCCGCCTCCATCTCCCCGAGCTGCGGCCCTCCCATGAAGAAGATCATCTGGAGGGACGACAGCCGCCCCCGCAGCTCGTCGGGCGTCAGGACCTGCCGGAGCACCTGACGTAGCACGGCCGAGATCGTGTCGGCGGCGCCCGCGAGGGCCAGAAGCCCCACGCCCACCCAGAACCACGGAACCAGCCCGAACCCCGCCATCGCCGCGCCGTACACGGCGACCGACCCGAGGATCCACGCGCCCGCCCGCTTCGGCGGTGAGCGCACCGCGAGCAGGATCGCCATCGCCCCCGCGCCGATCGACGGCGCGGCAAAGAGCATCCCCAGCCCCTCGGGACCGACGTCGAACAGGTCGCCCGCGAAGATCGGGAAGAGCTGCGTCGCGCCGGCCAGAAACGTCGCAAAAAAATCGAGCATCATCGTCGAGCGCAGGACCGGTGTCCGCCGCAGGAACGCGATCCCCTCTAGCACCGCGGCGAAGCTGGGACGGACGTTCGCCGGCGCCGATCGGAAGCGCATCAGCAGGCACGTGCCGACCACCGCGAAGTACGAGACCCCGTCCACGACGTAGACCCACTCGGCGCCGGCGCGCGCCAGGAGGACGCCGCCCACCGCGGGCCCGACGACCGAAGCTGCGTGGAACGACGCGGTCCCGAGCGACAGTGCCCGGCCGAGGACCTCGCGCGGGACCAGATTCGGCAAGAGCGCCTGCCGCGCCGGGTTGTCGAACGCCGTCACCGCCCCGCCGACGGCCGCGCAGGCGTACAGCAACGGAAGCGTGACGGCGCCGGCGAACGTCGCCCACGCGAGCACCGCCGAGGTGCATGCCCCCGCGACGGCCGTCGCGACGAGAAGGCTGCGACGGTCGAACGCGTCCGCGAAGACGCCCCCCGCGAGCGCGACGACGGTGATGGGCAGGATCCGCGCGAGGCCGATCCCTCCGAGCGCGAGCGGATCGCCGGTCAGCTCGTAGACTTGCCACGCGATCGCGACGTTCGTCGCCTGCGTCCCGACGAGCGAGAGCAACCGCCCGAAGACGAGCAGCGAGTAGTCGCGGTGCCGCAGCGGCTCGAGCCAGCTCGGCCGCCCGTTCATGGGCTAGACGTCGACGGCGGATTCGCGGTCGCCCGCGCGTTCGTGAGCTCGACCTCGACGGAAGTCGCAAACGACGTCGCCCACGAGTCGCCCGATGCCTTGCCCCGGTCGATGCTCGCGCGTGCCTCGTCGAGCCTTCCCTCTCGGATGAGCACGCGCGCCATCCCGACGTCGACCAGCGGCCCCAGCTTCGGGCGGTCCCGACGCACCCGGTCGTAGCATGCGCGCGCGCCCGCCATCCGCAGCTCGCAGTCCAGCAGGATCGCCTCGGGGTCCTTGCGCGTCGCCTCGGAGTCGAGCAGCGGGATCCCGAGCTCGGGGCGGCCCGCGCGGGTCAGCAGGCGCGCGAGCTCGGTGCGCAGGAGCCGCTCGTCGGCGATCCACGGGCGCGTCATCATCGGCGTCAGGGCGTACGGCTGCGCGGGCGTGCCGTCCTGCAACGACAGGATCTGTCGGCGAACGTCGTCCGCGATCGTCGCCCCGGAGAGTCCGGTGAGCAGATCCTTCGCGCCCGCCCCGAACCGCGAACGTCCCCACATCGACTGGCCTCGCTCGTAGCGGATGCGCCAGACCACACGATCCGATCCGTCTGCGTACGCGCCGCCCCCGCGGCGCAGCTCCCGTTCGATCAGCCCCGGCAGGCGGCGATCGCCCACCGGCGGATCGCTTGGATCGATGGTGAAGAAGATGCCGAGCGCGCGCGCGGCGGGCGGATCCCACACGGCGCGCTCGACCACCCGCGTCGTGCGCTTCGCGAGGCTGTCCAAGATGCCGTGCACGATCGTCTGGCGGTACTCGCCGGTGCCGGACGGAGTGACCGGCCGCGGGAAGGGCCGCCGGCTCGCGGCCTCGTCGATGTGCCTCGCCAGATGCGCGAACCCGCCGGTGACGAAGCCGCAGTCGGGCCGGTCCCCCTCGACGATCTGCGCGTAGGAAGTTCCGAAGACGACGTGATCGCTCTCGACGACCACGAGCGACTTGGGCGGCGGCTCGCCCATCGCCTGGTCGACCCACAGGTCGGGAAGGACGTACGCGGTGCGCCATTCCGAGCGCCGGAACCCGAATCCGGCGGCGACCAGGAGGGCAAGCGCGGCCACGGCGATCGCTGGACGCTCGGGGGTCGTCGCGAGGATCGTGGGGAAGAGCGACGCGAGGTAGAGCGCGTAGACGGGCAGCAGGTACCCCCGAAGGTCCGGGTTGTGCTCCTCGAAGGGCGAGACCGAGAGCAGGACGACCGGCAACAGCGTCGCGCCGAAGATCGCCGCGGCCCACCGCGCGTGGCGGACCGAGAGCCACCCGCAGGCCGCGATCCACAGCGCGGCCGGCAGGACGCCGGTTCGCAGGACGACGGAGCGCAAGGCGAGCCCCATCGCGGAGAGCGCCGCGAGGCCCCCCTGGGCGTTGATGCGGTAGGCCTCGCCGAGCGCGTAGGCCTTGAACGACGACCACGTCCGCAGCGTCTCCCACGTGGGCATCACGTCCGGCCCCGTGCGCGCTGGCAGGTACGCGAGGACGAGCGTGCCGAGCAGGGTCGCGAAGAAGGCCCAGCCGATCGTGCGCCAGCGCAGGACCGTGCGCGGAGCGATCCAGATGACGATCCAGCCCGCGCACAGCACGACCGCGATGCCGGCCGCGGGGTGGATGCTGGCCCCGAGGCCTGCGAGGAAAGCGGCGGTGGCGAGATCGCGCGTGTCGGCCGTCTGCCGGTTCGCGATGCTGCGAATCGCGAAGAAGTCCCCCCACGCCGTCAGCGCGAAGGCCGGCGCGTACACCTCGCTACGAGTCGCCTGCCCCATCAGCGAGGCGGCGAGCCCGAGCGCGATCGCCGGTCCTACCGCGGCGAGCGTGCGAGCGCGTCGCGACGCACCCGGCGCGAGGGCGAATTGCAACGTGCGTCCTGTCGCCGCGACACCGGCGAGCGCCACCGCCGCCGTGATCGCGGACAGCAGGTTCGTGCGGAAGGCCTCGGACCCGAACGGAATCAGGCAGAAGGCTTTGCCGAGGATCGCGTGGAGCGGCTGGCCGGGCGGATGGGAGACCGCGAGCTGGAACGCGGCCGTCGCCAGCTCCGCGCTGTCGTACCAGGTGATCCACGGCGCGGCGCCCACCGCGAACGCGGCGGCCGAGACGACGAAAACCACGAAGACCGCGCTCGTCCGCTCCACCGCGCGCCATGAAAGCAGAAGAACGCGATGCCCGCGAGGTCCGCGAAGAGGTCGACGAGACTGGCGGTCCGCAGCGGCGAAAGCGCCTGGCAGGCCTCTTCGACGGCGGCGAGGAGCGCCACGACGGCAGGGCCCACCGGCACCCGACAAAACCTGCGCCGGCCGAGCGCGCGGTGCAGCGCGTACCCCATGAACCCGATGAGGAGGAAGTGCCCGAGGACGTCGTGGGCCGGAATGCGCGAGAGCCATCCGGGAATCGCGCCGGCGTAGGCCGCGGCGCCGGTCAGGACGATCGACGTCGCCCAGCAGATCACGACCACGGTCCAGCGGCGGTCCATCCCGGCCAACATTCGCCCGGGAGGGCGAAATTCCGTCAGTCGCGCAGCCGCGCCGTGACCGCCTCCGCGCGGCGCTCCATCGCGTCGCGGACCAGCGGGACCTCCGCCTCGAACTCGGCCACGTTGCGCCAGTCGTCCGCCTCGTGCTCCGCGATCCGATCGTAGCCGTCGTCGACCTGCCGGACGAGCAGGTCCGCCTGCAGAGGCCCGTCCACCAGATCCTGCAGCGCCGCCTCGAACTCGTCGGGGTAGGCGTTGACGAGCCGGCGGGAAGACTCCTGCCCGGGTGTGAAGACGTCGATGCCGCCAGGCTGGTCGAACGACGCGTCCGGCCCCCACGGGATCGTCTGGAAGCGCTCGTCGTCCACGTCCCGGTAGAAGTAGAAGTTCCAGGCGGAGGTCGACATCCCGTCCCAGTTGTCGAGCGCCAGGTCGCAAGCGATCTGCCGCAACGCCTGCTCGACGTCGAGGTGGCGCTCGATGGCTCCCGGGAAAGCGCCGTCGTCGTCCCAGGTCTCGAGGAGGCGGGCGAGCAGCGTGTCGCCTCCGTCGTCGTCCTCGTTGGTCTCCTCGTGGAAGCGCCACGCGAGCCCGCCGCCACCGTAGCCGCCGCCACCGATGAAGTCGCTCGACCAGCCCCCGTCGGAGATCTTCCACAGCTCGCCCCAGTCGCGCCGGAAGCGGCGCGAGAGGAACGACTGATCGACGTCCTCCACGTTCACGTACACGCCGTAGTAGTCGCCGTTGACGTACAGGCGCGCGTGGTTCGCGCGCGGCGCCCACAGGCCCATCGCGCGGTAGACGTCGTAGGCGATGGGCTCGACGAGGAGCGACGCGTCGAAGCCCGGACTCTTGAGCTTCATGTGCCGCAGTCCCCGCCAGAGTCGGTCGGAGTCGTACTCGTTGAAGTGGATCGTGAACCCGTACTTGCCGTTGCGGACGTTGACGAGGCTGTACCCGCCCTGGAAATGGACGCCGACCTCCTCGACGACCTCGTCGGCGTCGACGTAGGTGAACGTCGCAGGGACGAACGGACGCTCCCAGTCGGCGCCGGTCGGATTGTCGATCAGCGTCTGCCAGTCGTCGTCTGCGATCTCGAGTTCGAAGGTCGGAACGCGATCGGTCGCGTACAGCTCGTCGCTCGGCCGCTCCTGCTCGAACGGGTCGACGACGGGCCCGGCGTCCTCGGGCTCGGGCCCGCCGTCGGCCGGTGCGGTGAAGAAACCCGGGTCGCCGCAGGCGCCGAAGGAGAGGCCGAGAGTGAGGAAGGTCAGTCGCACCCGCACTCCGGCTCGCACAGCGTCCAGGCCTCCACGCAGCGTCCGCCCTCGCAGCGTGCGGAGTCCGGGGAGCAGTGGTAGCAGGTGAGGCAGGCCTCGCTCTCCTCGCAGGTTTTCGGGCATCCGTCGGGCGGCGCTGGCCGCGTCCCGGCCTCGTACTCGCACTCTGCGAACCCGCCCTGGGGCCGCGCCCAGACGTCGTCTCCGATCCCGCAGCAGCAGCCGTGCCGCGTGACGAGCGCGCAGTCGGAATCGGCGTCGCACTCGGTGGCGCACGGCGCGCAGGCTCCCGTGTAGCAGCGGCCGGCGCACCAGCCGTTGGGGCACCCGGCCGGGTCGACCTCGGGAAACTCGTCCGGACCGCAGTCGGGCGGCGGGCCGTCGCACCAGACGCGAGGCGCGGGGCAGCCCGCCTCGCCCGTGTCGGTGTCCGTGTCGGTGTCGGCGTCGCTGTCGGCGTCTGCGTCGCTGTCGCCATCCGTGTCCGAGTCCGCATCGACGTCCACGTCCGAATCCCCGCCGCCTTCGCTGCGGCTGCTAGAGCCGCAGCCGATCGCAAGAAGTACCGTGGACGTCGTTGCCCACCGCACGGGTCTTACCCCCCAGCGGCGATGCACCCGGCATCGGTGCACCGTTCGCCCGCGTCGCACGCGGGACCGCCGTTGCAACCCATGGAGCACTCGCAGATGACCGAGTTGTAGTCCCCGAAGTCGCAGCCGACCTCGAAGGGGTCCTTCTCGACACAGGGCTCCGCGTTCGCCTGCGCGCCGATGCAGGTCCCGCCGCCCGCCGCGCAGATGTTGTTGCAGTTCGTGGTCCTCGCCAGGATCGCGTTGAAGCGACAGTTGCCCTCGTCGCTGACGCACTCGTCCCAGGTATCCGCCGAGCCGTCGACCCGGTCGTACTGGTCCTGGCAGTCCGCGGGATCGCCGGTGCCCGTGTCCGTCCCCGTCCCCGTGCGCGTGCCGGTGCCCGTGTCCGATCCGGTGCCCGTATCGCTGTCGGTGTCGGTGTCCGTGTCGGCGTCGGTGTCGGCGTCCGTGTCCGCGTCCGTGTCCGCGTCCGTGTCCGCGTCGGTGTCCGCGTCCGTGTCGCCGTCCGTGTCCGTGTCCGTGTCGCCGCCGAGCGGAACCGCCGTCCGATCACCGCCGCATCCCCCGATGAGTGCCGCCAAGAGAACCGAATAGGTCTGGGCCATCGCAAGCCTCCTTGGCCCGGGATTCTACACCGAAACCCTACTTGCCGAGGTGGGGCCCCAGGACCCGCTCGACCTGGTCCGGATCGAGCCATCCCATGACGACGTAGAAGATTCCCTTCCACTCCTGAAGGCGCACGCGCTGGCCCTTGTGCATCACGTTCGTGCGCCCCTTGCTCTCGATGGGGATCTCGCCCTCGCCGAGCACGTCGTTCCTGCCGATCACCAGATAGCGGTCCGCCACGCCGCGCGAGTGTACCCGAGCCGCAGCCGTGGCCAAGGATCTCGTTGACCCCGTTGCGGGCCTGCGTAGACTTCCCGCCGACTCATCGCTCAGGTAGCTCAGATGGTAGAGCAGAGGACTGAAAATCCTCGTGTCGGCGGTTCGATTCCGTCCCTGAGCACAGCGTTCGCGGGATTTCTCGGCGTTTCGCGAGATCGCGATCGTCCGCCCTGTCCGCTGCGTCCGCCAGATCGCGCCCCATTTGTCACACCAGTTGTCACAGTCGTCAGGAGGCCCGGCAGGACGGCGATCGCGGCCTTCTGCGCGGCGGGGCCGATGCGGGCGTAGACGCGGCGGACCATCGCGGACGACGCGTGGCCCATCAGGGAGGCCGTCACGAGCTCGTGGACGCCCGCTTCCGCGAGCCACGACGCGAACGTGCGGCGGAAATCGTTGTGGCTCACGGGCGCGATGCCGGCGGCCTTGCAGGCCGCCCGCAGGTCACGCCGCGCGTTTCCCCACCGGGGGAAGAGGAATCCAGCCTTCGCGCGCCTGCGGAAGATCGGCATCAGTTCGGGAGGGATCGGCACGAACCGGTCGGACCGGTTCGTCTTCTTCCCGCGGACGTGGATGACCCGCCGCTTCTCGTCGATGCCGGTCGCATGCAGGCGGTACATCTCCGACTCTCGGACCCCGAGCCCGCAATAGGTCATGACGTACTCGCGCCGGCCAACGGACAGCTTGCCGCAGAGCTTCCCGTACTCGTCGAGCGGCAGCCAGCGGTCGCGGGGGGTGTACGTGCCGCACAGGACGTCAGGCAGGAGGGCGCCAGGATCGCCCGGGTAGAGCTGGTGCAGCTTCGCGTGACGCAGAGCGGAGACGAGGACGTTCACCTCCTTCGAGATCGTCGCGAGCCCCGCGTCGTCGCCCTCGCGCGCGTCGATGTAGTCCTCGATGTCCGCGAGCGTGATCGCGTGGACGTCGCGTCCCTCGCCGAGCACGCGCTGGAGCCGCTTGGACTTCTTCAAGTAGTAGGAGAGCGTGTCTTCCGCGCACCCTTTTCGCTCCGACTTCGCGAGGAACCGCGCGAGCGCCTCGTCGAGCCGGAGCGCTTGCGGGCGACCCGCCGCCTCGAGGTGGTCTCGTTCGATCCGGCGCGCAGCAACCTCAGCCAGTGCTCGGTCCGTCTTGTAGGTGCTCCGCCGTTGCCGGACGCCCCGGGTGTCGTAGAACCAGCACCAGAAAGTGGATTCCCGGAGGTAGAGCCTGTCCTTCTTCCGTCGCCGTCGTGCCATCCGTCACCTCCTGCCGCGATCCAGGCTTCGAGAGCCTCCTCCGGTAGACGTAACGCCCTGCCGATGTACACCCTTCCGGGCAACCGTCCCATGAGAGCATACGCCGCCGTCCGCGAGATCTGCAGCCGCGCTGCGACGTCCGTCGCGCGCAGGAGCTTCACGGGCCGGGCGGCCTCGTTCAAGGCGCCTTCTTGCCCCACAGCGCCGCGAGGACGGCATCCCTCAAGATGATGTACCGCCCGCCGACCCGCAGGCTCGGGATCTCGCCGTTGCGCAGACCCTTGTAGATCGTCTTGCGATCGGTTCGAAAAAAGTCGGCCAGCTCGTCGGGAGTGACGATCGGCGGCAAGCCGTAGGTCGAGTCCGGGACGTTCGGGACGGCCGGGCTGGCCGCATCGGGTTCGACCTCGCCTGCAACTGGCGGGACGGCGTCGTACGGCGCCGTGTCAGGCGGCTCGGTGGCGGCCTGCCCGGCCGGAGCGACGTCGACCGCCGGCGCGGGCTCCTCGACCGGCGGAACGGGAGGTTCTTGCGCCGCGACCGGAACCGGCAGGGAAGGATGGGGTGGGGCCCGCCGCGCAGGTCGCTTCGGTCGCAGGAACCTCGACTGGAACCCTGGACCGAAGGGCCAGTCAGCGAGCAGAGCCCCCCCCTCGGACCCCTTCGTCGGCGCCGTCTCGGCCTCCTCCTCGTCCGCGACATTGGCGACGCGGGCTCGCGCTTCGGGAGCCGGGGAGACCCGTTCAGGCTCGACGGGCACGGTCATCGGCACGAGCTCACGGGCATGCGGCTCGGCCGAGGACTGCGCCGGGGTCGCCACCTTGGTCGCCCGCGGCCGCAGCTGGATCCGGAACGGCTGCGGTGGGCCGGCTCCGACAACGGGCGCGCCCAAGAAGTCTTCGATTCTGATGTGCGGAACGCCCGCGTCCTCGTCCTTTTCGGGATCGTCCGGCGCCAGATCGGGGGGAAAGCCGAGGAACGGCTTTCTCCGGTCGTCCTTGCTCATGCCACTGGGGTAATCCAACCGCGCGAGGCCCGCACGGGACGAAACGGCTTGGAGAGGGGGGTTCTGTCCTGCTAGGTGTCTTGCCTGCTCTGAATCGTAACGAATGAGCCGAGTTTCACGCGGCCATTCTGGCCTCCGCAACGACAGAATCCAAGAGGTGTTCGCACGTGGACCAG
>Ga0247727_10005084_pt1 | contig 27118 bp, 25 predicted proteins | sample WisWelCaveWW1625_FD_202498 | JGI IMG/M metagenome (GOLD analysis project Ga0247727, IMG submission 202498) | Biofilm microbial communities from Wishing Well Cave, Virginia, United States - WW16-25 | ecosystem: Environmental > Aquatic > Deep subsurface > Groundwater > Cave microbial mat | place...
AAGGCTAGCCGTCACCAGCGGTTTTACAATTCATGGCTTGCCCATATCCTTCCCCCACTCATAGTCAGTGTTTGTTGACAAAGGCCATTGTCTTTCCTAACTCAATTAACTTTGGCTCAAGCAAGCCTCAATCCAAAACAACTCACATGTTTGTTTATGCCGTGAGGTAGCCGCTTGACCGGAAGATTTGACGTATATGCTTACTGACACCATCCCGGCAGGCCTGACCTACGTGTCCGGTACTCTAACAGCGACCAGTGGCGTGGCCTCGATCACCGGCAACACCATCACCTGGTCAGACACGATGATCGCATCCGCGCGCCGGTATGAGATGACGACCAGTGCCGACGATGCGGCCTGCGCCGCGCCCTTCGCAACCGATGGGGCGTATGCCGACCTGCAGGCGTTTAGCATCTTCCCCGACTCAGGCGTATCGGGTGATACGGTGGCGTATAGTGTGAACTTCACCACCATCCCGGACATCGAGTACTTTGGCGTAGATACCGGTGGTAAACTGGTAAACTTCACCGACGATGGTTTTGCATACTTTGACCCCGGCACACCCGGTGCTATACCATGGGTGAATCTGGCGATCCCTGATCCTTCCGAACCCAACAACCTGTTGGCGGTGGATTGGCGCGACGGCTTCATCACTTATGATGCCGGAACGAATCGTGGCGTCAGCCTGGCCAGCTTCGGCACGGGTTGGTTGATTGAGTACGACGACCTCGAAGACTTCAACGATTCCAACAGCACGCTGGACATGGAAGTCGCCATGTATAGCGCGGTAGATGATGCGCCGGGTGCCTACGAGGTCATCTACGCCTACGACAACATCTCCATGACCGCGCCGTTGTTGCTGGTCGGCACGATTGGCGTGGAGAACGCCGGTGGGACCGCTGGCACGCAGTATGCCTACGACAACGTCGTCATCACCGACGGTATGGGCATCTGTTTCGACTGGACCTTGCCCGCCACCCCACCGGTCACCATCACCTTCCAGGCGACCATGGACGTCAGCGCGACCGGATCGACCATCACCAATACAGTGGACCATACCGTAGACAATCCTAGCAGCCTACTGGCCAGCGCCAGTGCTGCCGTGGACGTTGAGGCCCTGCCTTATGGCGTAGAGTTGGCCCCCTCAACGCAAGCCCTGACGACCACCGCTGGGAGTGTGGTGACGCACACCCTGACGGTGACGAACACCGGCACCACAAACGACACCTTCACCGTGACCGTCACCGGCTACGCTTTCACTACTACTGCCCCGGCAACAGTTGGTCCGCTGGGGCCCGGCGCAAGCACCACCGTTGATGTGGTGGTGACGGCCGGCGCGGCAGGGAGTAATGATACAGCGACGATCACTGTGATCTCGCAGGGCGATGGCACAACCAGCGCCAATGCCACTGTGACCACCTACGTCGCTATCTACAAACTCTATCTGCCGATCATCCAGCGGTAGACATCACCGTTCTGCGCCCCGCACGCTTTGCGGTAACTACCAGCGGCAGGCCAATTGGCCTGCCGCTGGTCTTTTATTTTGAGCGTAGCGACATTATCTCCGATACGCCCATCACCCGTTTCAACGCCTCCAACGGCAACGCCTCCACCCTCCGCCCCCTATACCCCGTCATCGTCTCCGCCGCCGTCAGCGCGTTGAGGATGGCCTCCTCCACCACCTCGGCCTCCGCCTCGAAAAATTCATTCATGTGATGGTTGGGCAACATCTGCAAATCGAATCGGGTTTGCTGATGGTCGGGTAGATGGTTGCCGGTGGCAAAGGCCAGAAAGATGTCGCCACTGCCGTTGTACCCGACTCCACCCACGCGCGCCATGCCCAGCGCCGCGCGTTGCGCCAGCCGTTTGCACTGCATCGGCAAGAGCGGCGCATCGGTGGCAATGACGATGATGATGGACGATGACGCGGAAGCGGGCGCAGGGAAATCGGGGAACGGGTTGGGCGTGTGGTTGTAATCAATGATTTTCCCCACCGGCGCCCCATCCACCCGAAAGAGCGCGCGGTCGCCGTGATTAGCCTGCACGAGTGCGCCAATCGTAAACACGCCGCTGGGTACGGTCACCACCCGCGACGATGTGCCAATGCCGCCTTTGAAATCGTGGCAAATCATCCCGGTGCCGCCGCCCACACAACCCTCCGCCACTGGCCCATCTTTCGCATCGGCCAGCGCCGCGTACACATGTTCCTTTTTGATATGAAACGCATCCAAATCATTTAGCCAGCCATCCCAGGTCTCGGCCACCACCGGCAGGCCAGAGATGTCGGTCAGCCCGTTCTCCTGACCATAGGCGATCAGCGCTTCATGCACCGTGCCCACTTGATGGGTATTGGTCAACGCGATGGGATAACACAACAAACCAGATTCGGTGAGCCAGTGCATCCCGGTCATCTCGCCGCAACCATTGAGCGCGTGATAAGCCGCAAACGCATTATCGCGCCATATCTTGCCCTCGCGTGGTACGATCAGGGTGACGCCGGTGCGGGCGATGCGCGGTTCATCATAAATAAGCGTGGTCTGGCCGACCCAAACGCCCGGCACATCGGTGATGGCGTTGTGCGGGCCGGTCGGGTAACTGCCAAGGGTAATACCCAAATCGCGTAAGCGGGCGCGGGTCATGTTGAAATCCTCCAGAAGATGGGCTGTGGGTGAAAGTGGATTTTAGATTTGACCGCGCGTTGGGGCAACTCGCGCTGAGACTTCCGAAGTCCGCGCACGGGGCGCTCGCATTTAGGATTCGCTTTGCGCGGACTTCGGAAGTCTGGCTACAGTTTGCTCCATTCGCCATTCTAAATACAATACCAGTGTGAAACGTGGCTGGGGCAGGCAGGAGACTTAACCGTGACGATGCTGGCTTCGCACATCACCATCAATACTGACTTCTTTTCCACCACCCATCGCATCTCGGGCAAGGTACAGATGGGGGCCAACGGCCTGTTGGGTTTGCTCAATGACGTGAACACCTCGCTGGTGGAGGTGGATAACGCCTATCTCTCGCGGCTGGCCGAGCCGAGCAAAATCGAAGCGCATCTGGAGCGGATGAGCGTGAACAAACACAACCTGGTGTTTGTCATTGTCAATCGGCGTGAAGACTTGGGCCCGGTGGGATTGGCGCGGGGCGGCTATACTCACGTGACCAGCGTGCCGGTGTTGTTCACCACCGCCGTTTACGAGATTCGCGGCACGGTCGAAACCACCAGTAAACTGGATGCTGGTGCCTTGCTCACCGGCGGCACCGGCAAATATCTGCCCGTCTACAAAGTGTCCTTGCATTCCACCCTTTACCCCGAGACGCCCTTTACCGGCGAGGCCATCGCCCTCAATCGAACACTGGTCGAGACCCTGGCCGCGCTCCCGAAAGGCAAAGCCTAATGGCCAATATCTTGGTGGTGGATGACGATCCCGACCTCCGCCCCCTGATGAAATTGACGCTGATGAAACTGGGCCACACCCCCGCGCTGGCCGCGCGCGGCGAGGAGGGCCTGGCCGCGGCGCGCACCGGCCAATATCATGTCGTCATCCTCGATGTGATGATGCCGGATATGGACGGCTACGAAGTGACGCGCCGCCTGCGCGCCGACCCCAGCACTCAAGACCTGCCCATCCTCATCCTCACCGCCCGGTCGCAGAGCGCCGATTACGAAGCTGCCATGGAAGCCGGCGCCGACGACCATCTCGCCAAACCTTTCAACGCCGACGAGCTCAACGCCAAAATTATCAAGGTGCTTAAAGGTCGCCCGGAGCGACATTCCACCTCACCCGCCACAAGCACGGCCCGGGTGTTGGCGGTGTTGGGTCTGCGCGGCGGGGTGGGCGTCACGACCCTGGCCGTTACCCTGGCCGGAACTTTGCTCCGCGAGGGCAAGAGGGTGTGCCTGATTGACCTGTCGCCCGCGGGCGGGCCGATTGCCTTGCACCTGCGCTTGCGCCCGGCCACCACCTGGGCCGACCTCCCCAATGCGCTCGACAAAAATACCGTCGGCCAATATCTCACCTCCCACGACTCGGGCCTAAAGGTGTTGGCCGCGCCGCCCCTGCCCACGCGCAAGCCTCTCACCGGCGACCAGTTTCAATCGGCCCTCACCGCGCTCGGCCAGGCGTTTGATGAAATTGTGGTGGACACCGCGCCATTGTTGGATGACGCCACCAGCCTGGCCGTCACCGCGGCGAAACAAACGTTGCTGGTCTTTACGCCGGAAGTCGGTGCCTTGCAAACCACGCGCTCCACCGTGCGGGCGCTCATCAGCCTGGGCGTGACCGATGTGAAAGTGGGCCTGATGCTCAACCATATCTCCGCCGAGTCGGGCCTGCCCATGGCCGCGGTGGAAAAAGCCCTGGGCCGCCTGCCGGATGTGGTGGTGCCGTTTGACCGCGCCCAGACCGCGGCGCTCACCCAGGGCGTGCCACTGGTCTTCGCCCAGCCCGCCACCCCGCTGGTAGCGGCGATCAGCCACTTAACCTTGAATGCCTAATAGAGAAACCACTTTAACTTCGTACTATCCCGCTCGCGGCGGATTTATAATCCGCCGCCGGATGCTTCGCACAAATCCAGCGGGAGCCAATTGTGCGACTTTGATTTGAAGTCACGATAAGCTCGAAAGGTAACCTCATGCGCTCTCAACCCGCTTCCCAATTACTGCGTCAACTCCCTCTGCTCATTGGTGGCTTCGTAGTGTTGGCCATTGCCGTGGCCCTGCTCTCGGTCGGCAGTCAGTTCTTCTATCTCTTTGCCCGCGTCGAACAACAAGAAGTTGGCGTGCAATTTAAGAGCGGGCAAATCGTCAACATCGTCGGGCCGGGCGTGTACACCGACGTTGGCCTGTATGTGGAAATGAAGCGGGTGTCCAGCCAGGCGGTGCCGTTTGATGTGACCGACGCTGAAATCATCACCAAAGACAAGCAACGTATCGGCCTGCGGGTGACGGGCGATGCTTTCCGGCCGGGTTTGGCGCGCGTGGATATTCTACGCACAAACTGGGCCCAATACAGCCAAATTTATCTGGACGATTTGGTGGCCGCCGAGCGCGTCAAAGCGCTGGCCCAACAGGCCATGAAGGTCTGCGTCGGTGAGCGCACGTTTGACGACGCCATCATCGGCTCGGCCCGTGACGATTTGCGCGAGTGCATTGACGCCGAGCTGAGCGCCCTGGCCGAAAACTATGGCCTGCAAATCGAAAACGTGGTCGTGCCGGAAGTGACGCTCTCCCCCGAAGTGCAGGCCGCGCTCGACTCGATCGTCGCCAGCCGTCTGGCGACTGAAAAGGCCGCCCAGGACACGCTCAAGGCTCAGGCCGAGGCCGAAGCCGAAAAAGCCAAGCAAATCGGCGCCATTCAAGTGGAACAAAGCCGGATTCAAGAAGAGGCCCGCCAGCAAATTATTCTGGCGCAGTTAGAGCAGGAAAAGACGATAGCGCAGAAGGCCGTCATCGAGGCCGTGAAGGCCAATGAATTGGCGCAGGTGGAAGCCCAGAACGCCATCATCGAGGCGCAGAAGATTAACGAACTGCTGGCTGCTCAACAGGATTTAGAAATCAACACCGCCCTGGCGCTGGCCGCCTCCGAAAAGGCCAAAGCCGATCTCGCGCAACAATTGGCGCTGGCCGAGTTGTATGCCGCCAATCCCGGCTATTTGCAACTGCAAATGGTGCTCGCCAACGCCAGCGCCCTCAAGGCCACCGACAAGATCATCTTCACCCCCGAAGGCACCACGCCCACCATTGTGTTGCCGGGGCCGGGCATTGTGCCGACTGTGGATACGACCCCGCCCTCTCCCACCGGGCCACAATAAAAGGAGGAAGCAGGAAGGAGGGAGCATCTCCCCTTCCTCCTTCCTGCTTCTTCCTCCTTACTTAGTGATGCGAACTGATTACACTTACATCGTCCTCGGCCTTGGCGGCCTGGGCAGTGGGGCCGCTTACTGGCTGGCGCGGCGCGCGGGGCGAGAGGTGTTGGGGCTGGAGCAATTTGAGTTGGGTCATGGGCGCGGGGCCTCGCAAGACCACTCGCGCATTATCCGGTTGTCCTATCACACCCCAGCCTATGTGCGGCTGGCGCAACACGCCTATGACGCCTGGGCGGTGTTGCAAGCCGAATCGCAAACGCAAGTGGTGTTCAAAACCGGTGGCCTGGATTTTGCGCCGCGCGAGGGCGCGGCCATTTCGCTGGATGATTACATCCACAGCCTCACCGAAGCAGGCGTGCCGTTTGATTATCTCGACGCCCAGGAGGTGATGCGCCGCTGGCCGCAATTCAAGTTGACCGACGACATTCATGGCCTCTATCAATCCGAAAGCGGCCTGGCCTCGCCCAACCTCGGCAACGCCGCGCACTGGCGCATGGCGCGCGAGTATGGCGCAACGCTCACGGATAACGCCCCTGTCACCGCTCTGCGGGATGTGGGTGGCGAGATGGAGGTGACGGCGGGCGGCGTGACCTATCGGTGCCAGAAACTCTTTATCTGCGCCGACGCGTGGAGCAATCAACTGCTGGCGCACTTTGGATTGCGCTTGCCGCTCACCATCACCCAGGAACAGGTCACCTACTTTGCCTCGCCGCACCTGGCCGATTTTCAGCCCGACCGTTTTCCGATTTGGATTTGGATGGATGACCCATGCTACTACGGCTTCCCCGCCTTTGGCGAGCCGGGCCCCAAGGCCGCGCAGGATGTGGGCGGGGCCGAGGTGACGCCCGAGACACGGACGTTTGAGACCGACCCGGCCGCCTTCCAACGCCTCACCGATTTTTTGGCCAAGTACATCCCCACCGCGCTTGGCCCAGTATTGTATACCAAAGCATGTTTGTATACCCTCACGCCCGATCGCGACTTTGTGATTGATTCACTCCCCGGCCACCCCAACATGTACATGGCCCTCGGCGCGGCTCACGCCTATAAGTTTGCGTCGCTCATCGGAAAAATTTTCAGTGAACTTGCGCTCGATGGTCACACGGCCAGCGACCTGTCGCCGTTTAAGTTCACCCGGTCACTTCTGCAAATGGCCGACCCGCCCAGGAATTTTATGACATAGAGATTGATGGCCCGGTCATCGTCTCTGGAATCGGCAAGCCCATGAGCGTCAACACCGTTGGCGCGATTCGCAATTGCGAGACCGTTTCACCGGTGTTGCCCAAACCCGGCTGGCCGGGTTGAATAAGATAGAGCGGCACACGGCGCGAGCCGGTCGCGGCACCGCCATGCGATTTTTCACCGTCCATGCCATGATCGGCGGTGATCAAGACCGTATACCCGCGCTTCAACCAATCCGGCAGGTAGAAGCCCAGGATTTCGTCCTGTGATTCAACCTGACGACTGTAGGCCGGGGCCTGCGAGCCAATCGCCTCGCCCACATCATCCACCGTGATGGGATGAATGAGCAAGTAATCGGGCTGGTAGCGGCGCAGGAGCAGGCTGGCGGTGGAAAACAACTCGAAGTCGGGATAAGGGTCGGAGAAGTAAAAGCGCCCATGTTGGATGGGCAGGGCTGGGTCATTCACCTCGCTATGTTCCACCGGATCATAAGGATAGGCGTTGTACAATTCCGAGAACCAGTGCGAAGCGGCGGCGGTGACACGGCCCTGTTGGGTGGCGATGCCAAAAATGTTGGGCTGGGTGGATCGGCGCGCGACCAGATTGCTGGTGATGCCATGTTGGCTGGGTCGCTGGCCGGTGTGGATGGTTTCGTACAACACCCGCGACACCGTAGGCAGTTCGGCCAGCGCCGTGTACCGGGTGGCCTGCCTGGTTTCCACCAAATGCTCGAGGTAACCCATTTGCTCGGCGGCGGTGTCGTCACGCAAACCATCGCTTAAGACCAAAACGACTTTGCTCATAGAACCTCCATATCAGACGAGAGTATATCTGGGCCTACGCAACGAAGACACGAAGACACGAAGACACGAAGACACAAAGACGCAAAGACACAAAGACACAAAGTTCTTTTAGGAGCATTCGCGGACAGAAACGCGGCCTCGACCATTGGCAGTATATCGGGCGCGACACAAACGCCAATGCTTGCGCTCTATTGAAAACGTCCTATACTATCGGCCAACGCCGTCCACCCACCAACCTGTTCGGAGGAGATTCAATGAAGCCTAAACATTTGTTGCCCATCCTGCTTACGTTGAGTTTTGCCCTGGGCGCTTGTGCGGGGACACAAGCCACCGTTGTGCCTCCTACCTCGGCCCCCTCCAACACCACCGCTCAGCCCACCCCGGTAGCCACCACCGAACCCGTCATCATGCGCCTGGCCTGGCTGGGTGAGGTGGATACGCTCAACCCGGCTTACGCCTTCTTTGGCACCTCGTATACCATCTTTGATTTGGTTTATAGTTCATTGCTCAAAGAAGGTTTGGATGGCAAATACTATGGCGACCTGGCGCAAGCGTGGACGCGCTCCGATGACAACCTGACGTGGACGTTCACGCTCAAAGACAACATCCAATGGCACAATGGTGAGCCGTTCACCGCCGGGCAGTTGGCGTGGATCATCAACGAAGTCCGCGCCGACCCCGAAGGCTGGGCCACCCTCTACAACTACACCGGCGGCTTCAAAGATGTGACCGCCCCCGACGATAAGACGCTCGTCATCGCGTTGGATTATCCCATCGGCAATATGGAATACCGGATGTCATTCCTCTACGCCATGTACCCGCCCGATTACGAGCCGCTGGACACCATCGAGAAACTGCAAAACTTCCAGAATGAAAATCTGGTGGGCACCGGCGCGTTCAAGTTGAACCGGTTTGACAAGGACAACGCGCTCATCGTGCTGGACGCCAACCTTAACTTCTACGATGGCCGGCCGATCATTGATGGCGTGATTTTCCAGAAGTTCGACAACAGCGATGCGATGGTGCAGGCCCTCAAAGTGGGCGATGTGGATGTGCTGACCGAAATCCCCTCTAGCGCATTTAAAACGGTCACAGGTTTTGAGAACGTCGAGGCCGTTAACCTGCGCGGGCGCGCGTTTGATGAACTCATCGTCAACTCGACCCGCCTTGACAATGACCCGGCCCCCACCGGCCACCCGGCCCTGCGCGACCCGCAAGTGCGCCAGGCCATCGCCCAGGCCATTAATCACCAGGATTTGATTGACATCGTTTATCAGGGCCTGGCCCGACCGGCCTGGTCGATCGTCAGCCCGCAATTGGGCAATGGTTTCTGGCACAACGACGCGATTACGCCGCCGACCTTTGATTTGGCCAAAGCCAATCAAATTTTGGATGAGGCCGGGTATGTCAAAGACGCCGATGGCATTCGCGTCAAAGATGGCCTGCGCCTGGAGTTTCGCCTGCAATACGACGCCGATTATCCCGAATATGCGCGCGACGCCGATTTGATTGCCGGGTGGTTGCGAGAGATCGGCATGGAAGCCACGCCCGAAGCCATGGACTACAACACCCTGATCGAGGCCACCACCGGCATCGGCGATTACGATTTGGTCATCTGGGGCTGGGGCGGCGACCCGGATCCCGACTTTATCCTCAGCATCATGCTGTGCGATCAATTTGTGGTGGGCGGCTGGAGCGATAGCGGCTATTGCAACCCGGAGTACGATCAACTCTATTTGGATCAGCAACAAGCCGCCGACCCGGCCGAGCGCCAGAAGATTATCTACAAGATGCAGGAATTGTTGTTCCGCGACAAGCCTTACATCCCATTGTATAACTACGACAACCTTTACGCCTACCGCTCCGACCGTTTCACCAATTTCCAGTTGGACGCCCCCAGCCCAAGCATAGCAGATACGCTGGTGTTGCAAGATGTGCAGCCAGTGAAATAATCTGTGAATCGCCGCGATTATCTCCTCCGCAAATTCGCCATCGCCCTGCTCACCCTCGGGGTGGTGGTGCTGATGGATTTTTATCTCTTTCGCATCCTGCCGGGCGACCCGGTGAAGGCCGTCATTGGCCGCAACGTCCGCATCTCCAAAGAAGCGCAAGACGCTTTGCGGATTCAGTTCGGCCTGGATAAACCAGTCTTCCCTGACCAATTTCTCTCAACCGTGGGCCAGTGGGCCCAGGGCAACCTGGGCATCTCGTGGTCACTGCGCCAGCCGGTGGGCGATGTATTGCGCGTTAAATTAACCAATACCCTCATCCTTATCTCGCTGGGACAGATTCTTTCAATTGTATTGGGCGTGACCCTGGGTTTATTTGCCGGGTGGAAACGCAAGACCGCCATTGATGTTGGCGCGCTCACGTTTTCGCTGGTGACATGGGCCGTCCCCACCTTTTGGTTGGGCATCATCCTGCTGGCGGCCGGGAGCAGTTGGCTGGGCCTGCCCACCGGCGGCTCACTCGATCCCAGCAATTTGGGCAAGCCGTTCTTTGAGACCTTGCCCGACCGGGCGCTGCACCTTGTCCTGCCCACGCTCACGTTCACCATTGTTTACCTGGGCGAGTACATGCTCATCATGCGCTCCTCGGTGTTGGAGGTGTTGAGCGAAGACTATATCCTCACCGCCAAAGCCAAGGGCCTGAGCCACTGGCAAATTCTGCGTCACCACGCGCTCAAAAACGCGATGCTCCCCATCGTCACCCTCGTCGCCCTCAATCTGGGCTTCACCGTGGCCGGGGCCATCTACATCGAGTCGGTCTTTTCCTACGATGGCCTCGGCAAACTCTTTCAAGACGCGCTGGATAAAAAAGATTTCCCGCTCCTGCAAGGCGCGTTTCTGCTCCTGGCCGTCAGCGTCATCGGGGCCAACCTGCTGGCCGATCTGTTGTATGCCTATCTTGACCCGCGTGTGAAAGCGACCTAAAAGTCGCAAGTGGCAAGTACCACGTAGCACGTAACCTGCCACTTTCCACCTGCCACTTTCCCCCTGTTCCCATGTCCGAACGCTGGCTTCTCTTCCGCCGCAACGCCGCCGATTTTTGGAAAACATTCCGCCGCAACCGGCCCGGGATGTTTGGCGCGGCCTTGTTGTTTTCGGTCTTATTCATGGCCGTCTTCGCGCCCGCGCTTTCGTCCTATAAACCACTCGACACTATCCGCGATGCCAATGGCAAAGCGATGACCTTTGCCTCGCCGGCCGAGCATGGCCCGCTCGGCACCGATGATGCCGGGCGCGATGTGTGGACGCAGTTGACCTACGGTTCGCGTGTCTCGCTCCTGGTCGGCTTTCTGGCCGGGTTTCTCTCGATGGCGATTGGGGGCCTGCTCGGCATCTTGGCCGGATACTTTGGCGGGCGCACCGATACGCTGTTGATGCGGGCCACCGACGTTTTGCTCGTCATCCCCGACATCCCGTTGGTGATTATCCTCGTCGCCAGCGTGCGCGAACTTGACCTGGGCATCTCGCCCATCTGGATTATGATCCTCGTCATCGGCCTGTTGTATTGGACCAGCACCGCCCGTTTAATTCGCTCACAGGTGTTGACGATTAAAGAGCGGCAATTTGTGGCGCGGGCGCGGGCGATTGGGGCCGGGCATTGGCACATCATCACCCGGCACATCATTCCGCAGGTCATGCCCCTCATCGTCGCCAACACCGTCCTCATCATCTCCACCGCCATCCTGGTCGAATCGGGTCTGGCCTTCCTGGGCCTGGGCGATCCCACCCAGCCCTCGTGGGGGACGATGATTAACTTTGCCTTTGACCGCAACGCCATTTCCAACGGCGCGTGGTGGTTCTATCTGCCGCCGGGCGTGGCGATTGTGTGGGTGTCGTTGGGCTGTGTGTTGTTGGGCAACGTGCTGGAAGAGATGCTCAACCCGCGGCTGGCCTCCCATCATCTCGAAGACGAAAGCCGGATGGTGGCGCGCTCAGTCTCCGAGACCACAGTCAAAAATTAAAAACCACAGAGAGCACAGAGTTTACGGAAAAACGAATGAAAAACCCTGTGCTCTCTGTGAACTCTGTGGTGAAGTGAATATGACAGACTTGCAATGGTCTATCTCTCAAAAATCGAATAACGCCTCCGAGCCACTTCTCCGCGTGCGCCACCTCAGCACCGACTTTGTGAGCGCCGAGGGGCAGGTGGCTCATGCGCTGGATGATGTTTCATTCGATGTGCATCCGGGCGAGACGCTGGGGCTGGTGGGCGAGAGCGGCTGTGGCAAGACCACGACGATGATGTCCCTCATGCGGCTCCTGCCCTCGGCCGGGCGCATCACGCGCGGGCAAGTGCTGTACGATGGTCAAGACCTGCTGGCATTAACCCAGCGCGAGATGCGGCGCTATCGCTGGAAAGAGATGGCGATGGTGTTTCAGAGCGCCATGAACGCGCTCAACCCGGTGTACACTGTCGGCGACCAAATCCGCGAAGCGATTGTGTTGCATGGGATGATGGACAAAGCCAACGCCAATAAGCGCGTGGAAGAACTGCTGGATTTGGTGGGCATCGCCAAAGCCCGCAAAAATCAGTATCCCCATCAATACTCGGGCGGGATGCGCCAGCGGGCGATGATTGCCATGGCGCTGGCCTGCAAGCCGCGCCTGCTCTTCGCCGACGAGCCGACGACCGCCCTGGATGTGATGGTGCAGGCACAGGTGCTGGAATTGCTCAAAGCCATTCAGAAGGATTTTGGGCTGGCGGTGGTTTTGGTGACGCACGACCTGGGCGTGGTGGCCGAGGTGTGCGACTCGGTGGTGGTGATGTATGGCGGCCAGGTGGCCGAATATGGCTCCAGCGATGCGGTTTACAACACCCCGCAACATCCCTACACCCAACGCCTCTTGCAAGCCTTCCCGGATTTGAATCAACCGGGCGAGACGCTGGCCTCCATCCCCGGCACGCCCCCGCGCCTCAACGCCCTGCCGCCCGGCTGTCGCTTCGAGCCGCGTTGCCACAAGCGTATTGAGATTTGCGCCAGCGTTTCACCTAAATTGATTGACGTGACTCAGGTTTCTTCAACCACCCATCATGTCGCCGCCTGTCACCTCTGCTCCGGCCCGGAGGCCCGCCCGTCATGAGCTTTTCGATAACGTAGTAACGCAGTTGCCCCTTGTGGGCGAGGCCAACGGGCACAAGGCCCGAGGCTACGGTCTAAACTAAAAGGTAGTGTGTCATGAGCGCCCCCATGCTCGAAGTCCGGCATTTGAAAAAATACTTCCCGGTGCAACAAACCATCGGGGAGACGTTGACCCGCCAGCCCCCCAAGTTTGTCAAAGCCGTGGATGATGTGTCGTTTACGCTCTCCAAAGGCGAAGTGCTGGCGTTGGTGGGTGAGAGCGGCTGTGGCAAGACCACCATAGCAAAAACATTGATTGGGCTGGAGGAACAAACGGCGGGCGAGATTTTGTTCAACGGGCAAGAAGTGGATTCGGCGGGGCGGCGGGCGGGGGCCGGGCTGGCGCAATTAGAAGCGCCCTCCGGCCAACCGCCGCGTGAGTCAACCGCCTTTCCCAAAGTCTCGATGAAGCGCCTCCGCCAACAAGCGCAGATGGTGTTTCAAGACCCTTATGAATCCCTCAATCCGCGCGCCACCATTTTCGACATCGTGGCCGAGCCGTTGGAAGTGCATGGCGTGGCGCGCAAACGCCCCGAGCGCCTGGCGCGCGTGAAGACCGCGCTGGAGGAAGCCGGCCTGCGCCCGCCCGAAGATTATCTTTTACGCTATCCGCACGAACTCTCCGGCGGGCAACGCCAGCGCGTCGTCATCGCCAGCGCCATGGCGCTCCACCCGGAACTGCTTATCGCCGACGAGCCGGTGTCCATGCTTGATGTGTCGGTGCGCGCCGAGATTCTCAACCTGCTGCGCGAACTGCGCCAGAAACGCGGCATCAGCCTGATCTTTATCACCCACGATCTCAGCACCGTCGCCTATTTCGCCGACCGCATCGCGGTGATGTATCTGGGCCGCATCGTGGAGATTGGCCCGACCAAATCCGTTTTACAAAACCCGCAACATCCCTACACCAAAGCGTTGCTCTCTGTCATCCCCGTCCCCAACCCACGCCTGCGCCGTCAGCGGGTCATCCTGCAAGGCGAGACGCCCAACCCGGTGAATATGCCCACGGGTTGCCGCTTTCATCCGCGTTGCCCGGTGGCGATAGATAAGTGTAAACAGATTGACCCGCGCCTGACGCCGATTGCCAACGCGCATGAAGCGGCGTGTGTGTTGGTGGGCTAATGCCCTTCAACCCCGCCACCGCCCTCGCCTATGCCCGCGCATTGGCTCGCCCGCGTTTGCTTGGCACGGGCGAAGATGAAGCCGTGGCCCAGGAAATTGTTGACCAATTAACTCGCTTCGGCTGGCAGGTTGAGCGTCAGCCATTTGAGTTTGTCACAGGCGTCAATCAGATGGCGCGGTGGATGGTGTTGGCGGGGGAGATTTTGATTCTCCTCATCTTTTGGGCGTGGGGTGTTTCGGTGTGGATTTCGATTCCATTAGCAGCGCTTTTACTGATATTATTTTTTTCGACCGACCGCCTCTTGCGCGCGGCGGAGGCGGCCTCGCTGGAACCAAGCGACTCGTTGTTGTCGCGGCTGTGTTGGCGATTGGGGAAGCGATATGCGACGGCAAACATCATCGCTAACCCCCACCCCAACCCCGCTGGCGCGCCATCTACAAAGAGCGTAGATGGGGGAGGGGTTGGGGTCTCGCATGTTTACTTTGTAGCTCACCTCGACTCCAAAGGCCAATTCATCCCCATCATCCTCCGCGCCGTGTTGTTTGGGGTGTTGGGTGGCGGAGCGGTGATTTTGGCGGGCGTCACCTTGCTTCGCGCTGTTTGGCCGGGCCTCACCTCCCTGGGCGCATTGGCCGGAATCACTGCCCTGCTCACGGGTGTGCCGCTACTTTTTTTGGACGCCAACAACCGCTCGCCCGGCGCGATAGACACTGCTTCCGGCCTCGGCCTGGTTCTGCATCTGGCCGAATGTTTGGGGCAGGATGCGAAACTGGATGTGACCGTGCTGATTACCAGCGCCGAAGAGTTGGCGGTGATGGGCGCGGCGGCCTACATGCGCGCCAACCTAAACACACTTCAAGCGCAAGCCAGCAACTTGCACGTTCTCAACTTTGATGGAATCGGGGTGAAAGGCCGATTGAATTATATGGGCCGGCCGGGTCGCTTGTTGGATGTGACTCGGCAAGCCTGCGCCGAACTGGGCTTGCCATTAGCCCGCTTTGGCCTCGGCGGCGTGTTGTTTGACCATATCCCCTTTGCGCGGCACGGCCTCGACGCGCTGACACTCATGAGCATAGGCCCCGCCTCGTGGTGGGTGCATACCGCGCGCGATACGGTGGATAAATTGGATGAGGAGGGGTTTCGGCAGAGCGGGGCGGTGGCGGAGAGGGTGATTGAAAAACTGATAGAACTCAGTAAGTCAGCGGGTCAACTCGCTTGATGTTGGGGATCACATCAAACTCTTTATCGGCGCTTATCAACTGAGTCAGGCCATTATTTTGCATCGTGGCAAAATGAATTGCATCACGCGGTTTAAGCCCGGCGGAGCGATGTACATCAAACACATCAACGGCTAAACGTATGTCGGCTTCTGTTATAGGCAGGATAACGAGTGGATACCTCAGTATTTCACGACTGAGTGCAAGGCCTTTGTCCGCCAACTTGAGACGATTGTAGCGATACAGGATTTCTTGAAAGACCTCTGTGTTGATGGCAGCCCGGAGTGTTCCCCGCTCGACACCCAACAGTATCTGCACACACGGGATTTTATAAAGGTGAGGTGCGCCCGCCGCGTACATGAAGATGTTGGAGTCCAGGAAAACGGCTTCAGGCATTACTCAGTCCACCCGGCTTCGATTTCTTGTTCCATTTGTTCCCAATCGGCTACCGGCAGAGCCATCGCCGCAATGCGTTCAGTAATGGGCGCGCCGATAGGCTTGATGATTACCCCAGCTTCGGTCAATTCGATTATCACTTCGGTTTCGTCCGAAGTGTATGCGCCGAGCGCTTCTAAAACAAATTTGGGTAAGACAATTCGGCCAGTGGAGTCAATCACAGCAGGTTGAGCTAACATATTGGCCTCCGATGCGATGATTTTAGCACTTTTTAGTAAAGCAGTCGCATGACGCGCGACGCGCTTTATGCCGAAAAGGTTATGCTCAAAGCGCAACTCTCTTCCCAGCGAAACTCTCGCCATAGTATGCCGCAACGACTTTTATCATTCCTACGATATGTTGATTGAACTCTTCCAGTTCTTCCGCCGGAATCCATAACTCTTGGTGAGTGCAGTTACCGACCGTATGCACCTCAAACTTCTCAAAGTAGGCTTGCTCAACTTCAAACTGAGTTACGAAGCCCGCATAACTAGGTGGGCTTTTTGTATTCCAATCACGGGCTATCTGCTTGGCATACTCGAAATTCAAGACAGGGTAGAAAATCGGTTGTTCGGGCAAGCGTGGCGGAAAAGCTTTGAAATTGGCTTGAGCAATCAGTTCTAGTTCGCGTAATCCCACTGGGCGATACAGAATCATCTAATATTCTCACTCATCCAAAATCAACGTCCCCCACGTCGTCGGGTCGGTCAATCTCCGCGCGGGTGAGGATGAAATCATGCTTTGCTGTTCCGCCGTGCCAGGGGTGTCATTGTCAGAAGCATTGAGGGCTAACCCGTAGGGAGTAAACATCGTCGGAGTTACATTGAACAGCGCCCATGGGATGACAGCTTCCAACATGTAACCATCTGTTGTGGTTTTTGCCATTACTGTAACACTCGCTGGTACGCCAACTTGTGCGCTTGGATTCCACAAATATGCTTCAGGTGAAATTCCGGCAAAATCACCTGGTGAGAAACCCAATTGAAAATCATCACCGCTTAATTGGGTGCTATCAAAGTCCCCGGCCAAGTCAGCGTCAAACTGTAATTCAAGGCTGTCGCCCTGATACAACAACTTGCCACTCTGAGTCTGAACGTGAACATCGTCTATGACTTTGACAGCGAGATAAATATTTTCTGTGGTCCAAATTGTTGCGAAGCGTGCACTGTTATCATTTGTGCCTGACCAATTCGAAGGTTGGAATACCACTGTATCAATCCAATAATCCAACGGCCACTCACTTGTATCACCGTCAACTACTAGAGTAAATGCGCCATGTCCCCGATTTTGATACGCATGGATGATCTCGCCGTTGGGGCGGGTGGGGGGGGCGTCGGGCGTTGAAGTTGAAGCAGGAGCAATAAACGAAGGAATGGGTGTAGGATTGCTGATGAGGGGCGTCGGCGTTACGCCGGGCGTGGGTGAGTTGACGACCACCGTGACGCCCACCGGGGCTAGAGTCTGCTGAACAGAAGTGCTGATGGCGTTGACGGTGGCGGCGGTATCGGGCGCAGGCTCAAACGGCGAATCGCAGGCGAGGGCCGCGAGCGTGAGGGCGATTACGGCAATGAATGTGCGGCGCGCTAAAGGGATTTTCATTCGTCCTCATCGCTCACAATACCCGGTTGGTCAAAGCGAATCAAATCGCCGTGATAGTCAATAACCACCCGAAAGCCCAGCATCCCCAAATACTGGCGCGCGCCTTCGGGTAGGCCTTGTTCAATCAACTTATCAAAGTTGGCGTCCATATTGTTGAGCGAGGCGTCCACCATGGCCTTGGTAAACAAATCCTCCTGCCCCAGCATCTTGAGCGTGCCTTCGGTCACCGCGTCGCGGTTGGCGAGGATTTGCTCACGCAGTTGGGCCAGCACCTGCCGGTCCACGCCCTCGGCGTCAATATGAAACTTAAAGCCGCCATCCTCGACCAGATAATTGGCAACATTCCCCACATACGCCACACTCACGGGGCGTTCGTTGGTGTCGCTGACCAAGCCTTCAAACAGGGCGCGGGTACTCATAAGGGAAGTACACAAGTAAACAGGTAGACAGGTAGACAGGTAGACAGGTAGACAGGTAGACAGGGGACTTGTTTCCGTGTGTACTTGTTTACCTAATCTACCTATTTCACAATAAGCGGCGTCCCATCCCCCAACGTCTGCTCCTCCATCCTCGCCTGGGGCGTCGTCCAGCGAAACACCCACTTGGCCGTTTCAGAGGGGAGGTTGAGACAGCCATGACTATGCGGCACGCCAAAGTCATTGTGCCAATACGTGCCATGCACCGCCGTCCCCCACCAGTGAAAGTAACTGACCCAGGGCACGCCGGGCAAATCAAAAAAATCAGCAGAGGCACCATCCTCACCGGCCATGTGGCGCGAGGGGCGTTTGCGGTCAATGGCCCAATCCCCCGCGGGTGTGCCATAGATGCGCTTGCCATTCTCGTTGCGGAGATAAGTGCCAGTGGAGCACAGCGCGTCCAGCGCCAGCGTCTCGCCCTCAAAACAGCGGAAGGTCTGCTTTTCTAAATCAACTTCAATGCGCTTGTTGTTTACCTCAGGCGAGATGGGCGTTAGTTCTTCAGGCGCGACGCGCCGGACATGTTCGCCGCGCACCCAATAGCTATCCGGGTTGCGCTCGCCGTTGACGCGATACCAAATCGCGCCATCGTCTTCGGAGGTGCGGGCCTCGCCAATCCAATAGGTGGTGCTGTAATACAGCCGGTAAATTTCGGAGGCGCGGTCGGTGTGCCAGGCACGGGCGCTGGTGAGCGGCACCGTGATTTCGCCGAGGAAGCCTTTTTCGGACAGGTCGAGGCTGGGGACTTGCCGTTGCCATTTGACCGGTTGCACAAAACCTGAATAGACATAGCCACGCTTAACCGGATGCCAGTCGCGGGGGTAACGCTCGTCTTCGCTCGGCACGGAGCCAAAGAGATTGAAGACCGCATCGGCGCGGACGTGGCCCAGGTTGTTGCCACTGAACGAAGGGCGGTCAAACAGGGTCAGGGTGCGCGTGGCGCGGCCCAGCCCGGTGATGATGGGCGGCGCTTCGTCGGGGGGCAGGGGGAAGAGCCAAGCCCCCGCGCTTAACCCGGCCAGTTTAAGAAATTTACGGCGTGAGAGGGACATTGTATACTTTCCAGTGATGAAAATTATACCATCCAGAAGTCAGACGACGCTTACCACAAAGCGCACGAAGAAAAACCTTCACAAAGGACACAAAGTTTTTTTCTTGATGTTCTTCGTGACCTCCTTTGTGCTCTTAGTGGTTAATTCGTTCGTTGGGCCAACCTATGCCAGTTCGCATGATACGCTGACCGATTTTACGGGCTGGCATTTTCCATTACCGGCGGGCGAGTGGGCGGTGAGTCGGGGGGCCTGCAACGCGGCCACGCCCTTTGACCACAATTGCGTCTACTATGAAGAACGGTGCGCGCTGGATTTTGTGCCGTTGAACGGGAGCATGGAAGCTATGCCGGCGCTGGCCCCCCAGGCCGGGCAAGTGCTGTTTCTCGGCACACGCGATGACTCGGGGCTGACACTTCTTCTCCAACACCCGGATGGGCGGGTGAGCGGCTATATGCACTTATCAAAAATCGTGGTGGGGGTCGAGGAGGTGGTGGCGCAGGGACAAGTGATTGGGTACGCGGGCCACACCGGCCTCAACAGCGGCAACGCCCATTTGCATTTCTTTGTTCAGCCGAATGCGGTGGAGCGCGAGTGTCTGCCGCTTGATGGATTGGACTCCATCAACTACATCACGCTCTCGGCCACCTCACGCAATCTGGCATGGGAACAGTTGACGTTAATTGATCCGCCGCAGGCATTGTTGGACCGGTTGCCGCCGCTCACAATATCGCAAACCCCGGCTAACGTGACCACACGCCTCAGCCTGTCGCCGGGAAACATGGTTAATGTGCCGCTCCAGTTTACGGGCGCTTTATCCTCTACCGTTGCGGTGCGCGGCACACGCAACAACCTGCGCCCGGAACAGAATGTTTATTGGGCCACGATTAAGGCGCACACCACACCCGGCCATTATGGGTTATGGCTTGCGCCGCGCGTGAATAACGAGAATCGTTATCGGCCAGCGTTCAAACTGCTTTACGCGGTGCGCTCTACCCTTAACGCCGCGCCGGCGGTGGGCCTGCTCCTCGACCACCCAACGTATCTGACGCCCACCAGTTACAACAGCGTCAGCGCCACACCCGACATGTGTTGGAGCATTCCCCGGAGCGCCGGGCAAGCGCCGTTTGAGTATCGGGTGTTGGTCGCCGGGCCAACGGCCACCAATAGCGGCTGGCTGGGCGAAACCTGTTGGCAACCGCCGCCGCTGTCCGCCGGAACCTATTACTGGAAAGTGTTGGTGCGCGACGCGCGCGGCTATATGAATCGGACGAACCAGCGGCCCTATGCGTTTATTGTGAGTCAGTCAACGGATTGAACGGAGAGAACGGAACAGTCCAACTTGCGGCGCACTCGCTTCGCCGCTTTGCGAGTGAGTCGCAAGTTTATTGGCAAGTCGTCCCCTAATCCGCGCTTGGGCGTTGCTCTGGAAAATAGGCGGAGGCATTGCTCCCCAAAAAGAATCCGTGTTTATCTATTAAATCCGTGTACCGCTCGATCCGCTTCACGTTAAGCGGTTGACCACTTTCACCACCTCGTCCGCGATTTGATCCAAAGGGAGCGAGAGGCGCACGCCGCCCATCTCTACCGCCCGCTTGGGCATCCCATAAATCAGCGACGTGAATTCGTCTTGCGCGAGGGTGTCGCCGCCCGCCTCGAAGAGGGCGCGCAGGCCGCGCGCGCCATCATCGCCCATGCCGGTGAGAATCACACCACAGGCCTCTTTGGGGCAGACCTGAGCCAGTGACTTGAATAGCACATCGGCCGAGGGGCGGTGCAAAGCCTCGGCCGGGTCGAGCGAGAGGCGCACTAACATCCGGCCCGGCTCACGGCTGACGGTGAGGTGTGAGCCGGCCGGCGCCAGCAAGGCATAGCCCTGCCGAATGGGCTCGCCGTCCACCGCTTCCCGCACGGTCAGCGGCGAGATGCTATTGAGCCGCTCGGCCAGTGGCCGTGTAAATCCGGGGGCGATATGTTGCACGATGAGCACGCCCGCGGCCAAATCGGCGGGCAGGCGCGCGAGGAGCAATTGCAGGGCGGCCGGTCCGCCGGTGGAGGTGGCAATCGCCACCACCTGCCGGCGGCCTGTGGTGAACGGGGCCGTGCCGCGTGGACGTTTGGGCGTGGTGTTGGCTTGCAAACGCGACAAGTCGGCCACCAAAGCCCGGAACTTGTCGCGCGTCACGTCCACCGTCGCGGCGAGTTTGATTTTGTTGGCATACGCCTGCTTGATTTTTTCGACCAACTCTCCCAGCTGGCTTTCGAGCTCAAGGGTGGAGGAGGGCTTGGTCGTAAAATCCACCGCGCCCAGCGAGAGAGCCTCGATGGTTTCATTGGCCCCCTCGCGCGTAATCGAACTGACCATGACCACCGGCACGGGCGAGTCGCGCATGATGTGCTTGAGCGCGGTCAGGCCATCCATGACGGGCATGACGATATCCATCGTCACCACATCGGGCCGCAGGGCCTTAACCAGTTGCACGGCCTCGGCCCCATTGGCCGCCGCGCCCACGACCTTGATGTCAGAGTCCATCTCCAACAGGCGCGGGAGTTGCCGCCGCAGGAACGATGAGTCGTCAACGATGAGAACGCGAATCATATAGTTACCTCCAGAAACCGGGTTTCTCGCCTTTGGCGGAAACCCGGTTTCTACGTCCGGCGCGCCGCTGTATCTTCTAATAACTTGCGCGCATTCAGTTCAATCACTAATCGTCCATCCACCATCGCCACCTGCTCATAATACTCCGGGTCGAGACGGGCCACGTTGGCCGGGGCGGGTTGAAAGGCGGCGGCGGGCAGACGCGCCAGGCCGCGCACGGCCTCGGTCCACAACGCCACCAGATAACCTGGCCCGCGCAAAATCAACAAGCGATTATCGGGCGTGTCGGGATGAATGGGAAAATCAAAACGACGGCGCAAATCCACCACCGGCACGATGGCGCCGCGCAAATTGATAAGGCCCAACACATGTGGCGGCGCGCTATTGGGGGGCAGAGGCGTGATGGGTAAGGGCTCACGAATCTCGGCCACATCGGTGATGAGAATGCCATACAGCTCCTCCCCGAGTTCAAACGTCACCAGCCGGCGCTGGGTGGCGCGGGCCAGGGCCGCCTCTACGTTCGGCACGCGGATGGCCCCGAGTTCGCCCACCGCCTGACGCACCTCGGGCGGGAACAACTGCTCCGGGTCAAACACCATCACCACCCGCTCGCCCAAATGCGCCACACCGGAAAAATAGGGTTGCGCGGCGGTGGCAATGAGGGGCGGGGGCGGGGCCAAATCCGCCGCCTTAATCCACAGCCGCTCCGAGGCCGTATCGGCCACCAGCCCCACCGGGCCAAGCGACAGGCGCACGATGATGATGCAGGTCTCGGCGGGTGGCGCGCCGCTGAGGCCCAGGGCGCGGCGCAAATCAATCACCGGCATCAGTTGGTTGCGGCGCTTAAGCAGGCCCTCCACGCGCACGGGGGTAGGCACGTTGCGCAGCGGGCGCACATTGGCCGAGGCGCTTCGCAGAATCTCCTGCACCTGCCCGGTATCCACCGCATAGTCTTGCCCGGCGAGGGTGAAGATGAGGGCGCGCAAATCGGTGGTGGCGTTCATCGTGTTTCATAAAAGTAATTGGTAATTAGTAATTACCAATTACGAATTACCCTGTCTTGAACCGGCTCGCCGTCGCATTCATCCCACGCGCCAGGCTGGAAAGGTCGTCAATGGTGGTCGTGCTTTCGCGCATGGCCTGAGCGGTTTGCTGGCTGACCTGGGTGATGAGTTGGAGTGATTCGGCCACCTGGTCGGCGGCTTTGGCCTGCTGGGTGGTGGAGGTGGACACCAGCGTCACCATATCATTGACCGAGGTGATGCCGTCCACGATTTCCGATAGGGCTTGTTCGACAGCGGCGGCTTGGGTAGCCGTCTCCGACATCTGCGCCGCCCCGGATTGAATTTGGCGTTGGACTTCGGCGACAGTGACGCTGATGCGGGCGGTGGACTCGGCGGTGCGCCCGGCCAGTTTGCGAATCTCTTCGGCGACTACGTCGAAACGCGCGCCGGCCGCGCCCGCGCCCGCGCCCGCCGCTTCAATGGCGGCGTTGAGCGCCAGGATGTTGGTCTGCGCGGCGATGTCGGCAATCAGGCGCACCACCGCATCAATTTCAGCCGAGCGTTCCTGAAGTTGTTGCAGGGTGTGGTTGGTCTGGGTGAGGCCGTTGAGGGCGGCCTGCACTTTGGCCGAGCCGAGCAACGCGCGTTGCACCGCGGATTCGGCGGCCACCGCGGTGGTGCTGGCATTGCGGGCCATGTCCTTAATCGTGGCCGACATTTCTTCCATGGCGGTGGAGGTGCGAATGACCTGCTGGGTCTGGCTCTCCGCGCCGGCCGAGAGTTCGGCGGAGGTGGCCGCCAGTTGCGTGGCGCTGGTGGAGAGTTTGGTGGAATTGTCCACCAACCCGGTCACGATGTTGGCCAGCGTGTCAATAAAATTATTGAAGGCGTGGCCGACTTTCCCGGTTTCGTCGCCGGTGGCGACGTTCACCCGCACCGAGAGATCACCCGCGCCGAGGCGTTGGGCCGCGTCGGTCAGGTCACTCAGCGGGCGGCTGATGGACAGCATGACCGCGAGGCCGAGGGCAAAGCCAATGAGGATGCCGACGAGGGCGATGCCTACTTGCGCGTACAGGTCACGGGTCTGGGTCTGGCGGCGGAAGTCAACGCCGGTTTCCAGCGCGGCAGAGGCGTTTTCGTAAAAAGCGGCATTGGCCTCGACGGCTTGGTGGGCCAGGGCCGTGAAGTCCTCCGGGCGCAGGGTGATGGACTCGGCTTGGATCATCTGCGTGTCAATCATTTCTCGTAGTTGCTGGGTGACGGCCAGGGTTTCCTGCAACGAGGCCTCCACCAGCGGGCGCATGACACCCGAGCGGTTGTTGGCGAGCGCCTTGTCCACATTGGCCTGCATCCCCTCTAGATTGATTTTCAGCCCACTGCTGAGGATGATGAGGTTGGCGCGGTCTTCGGGCGTCAACGTGGTTTGGTTTTGGGTGAGGCTGGCACCGAGGCGGGTTATTTGCCCGAGCAAGGTCTGAAGGGCGGGCAGTTTGAGCAACACCACATCCATCATATAGTAGGTGTCCAGATCGGGGTCGAGTATCAGAAAGGAGGTGTCGCCAATGTGGACGATGAAGGTGTTGAGGTCGTTGGTGAGGGCGTCGTGTTGTTGCTGGTGATCCGTTTCACTCAGCGATAATACGTTGGGCTTGAGAGCACGCCAATTCGCGGCCAAATCACTGGCGCGCATACTCGATTGCAGGGCCGCGCCATGCTGGGTGTCCACGGTGCTGAGGTCAATAAAATCCTTGTCAATTTGAGATTGCACGGCCGCCAGTTCGGTGGTGGTGGCCTGGCCCGCGCGCACCGCCCGCGCCATTTGCTCATGCCGTTGAACGTCTTGCAATAGATGTTGCAGGGGACGCAGATAGCGCGTGCCGTTCAGTTCGTATGTGCCGTACTTGCGGATGTTTTCGCGCTGCTGGTTTATTAATGGAAAAAATGCCGCCAACGGCACAATGAAGAGCAAACTAATCAGCACAAATTTCTGAGGATAGGTCAGCCGGTCAAGCATACGCAGAGAGAGTGTTGGGCGTCGCGGGGTTGTCATATATGTGTCCTTCGGGATGAATTGATTATGAGTTACGCAGTTGAGCGTGGGAGGGCTTTGCAAGCCCGATGTCATCGCGGTTGCAAACCGCTCCCACGCTCACGTAAGTCCTATTAATGTTATGGGCTTGTAAAAGAATAACTCCGCAGTTTAGTCGGGCACCACCTGTCAACGAATGTCAAACGAATAAACGAATGGTTGCACAATATTTGTTTACGCAAAGCGGTTTCCAATTCGTTGACAGAGACCTGCGGATTTATATTTTAACAACTCCTATGCAAGAATGAGTTTCTCAATATCCAAAATCAATGTCACCGTGCCATCGGGCAAAATGGCCGCGCCTTCCACTCCATCCACCAGACCGAGGTAGGGGCCGAGCGGCTTAATCACCATTTGTTGTTTGCCAAGGAGTTCATCCACCACCAACACTTCCGGGCCGCGCGTGAGCGACACGACGATGGCGGGTTGGGTGTGGCCGTTGGACGCGGACGCGGGGGTGGGGGCCTGGCCGAGCCATTCGTCGAGACGGCGCACGGGCAAGGGTTGGCCGCGTAAAAACAACACTTCGCGCCTCTGCATGGTCTGCAACGCCTCCTTCGTTAACAGCAACGTCTCGCGGACGGTATGCAGGGGCAAGGCATAGCAGTGCGCGCCCACGCGCGCCAGGAGAACGTGCAGGATGGCGAGCGTCAGCGGCAGTTCCATCACAAAGGTCGTGCCGCCGCCCGGCGTGGTTTCAATATCAATGCTCCCGCGCAGGCGGCGCACGTTTTGCAGCACCACATCCATGCCCACGCCGCGCCCGGATAAATCGGTGATGGCGCTGGTGGTGCTAAAGCCCGGTGTGAAAATCAGGCGGATGGCTTGTTCGTCGGTGAGCGCCTCGGCTTCGGCGGCGGTGAGCAAAGCGCGCTCCACCGCCACGCGCCGCAAACGGGCGGCCTCGATGCCGCGCCCATCATCGCTCACGCGCAGAATCACCATCTCGCCGCGCCGCTCGGCCGCCAGGCGCAGGCTACCCGTTTCGGGCTTGCCCGCTTGCCGCCGCTCGGCGGGCGACTCCAGGCCATGATCGAGCGCGTTGCGAATCAAATGAATCAGCGGGTCGTACATTTGCTCCGACACCGTGCGGTCAAAGGGCGTGCTGCCGCCCTCGATGACGAGTTGGGCGGGCTTGCCCAACTCGCGCGCCAGATTGCGGACGACCGGCACAAAGCGATTGAAGAGTCGTTCCACCGGCACCAGACGCACTTCCATGACCAGGGCTTGCAATTGCCGTGTCAGGCGGTTCATGGCCGAGGCGTTGGAGCGCAAGGCTTCGTCGCCCATACGCTCGGCAATCGCGTTTAAGGCATTGCGCGAGGTGATGAGTTCACCCACCATCGCCAGCAGTTCATCCACCGTTTCCACCTCCACCCGCAGGGTGGACTCGGTGGTCGGCGTGAGGGGGGCGGGCGCTTCGGCTTCCGGGAGGGCCGACACCCGTTGGCCGGTTTTCGCTCGATTGAGAATTAAGCCGCCGCGTCGGGCGGCGTCGAGTTGCGCCAGGAGTGATTCGATTTCGGTCACACCGGGGCCGCCGCGCGCCGCATCGGCCCGCATCGTGGCGAGACGTTGCACACCGTCAAAGGCCAAATCAATCAGCGCGGGGGTGACGCCCAACTTTCCAGCGCGGAGGTCGCCAAAGGTATCCTCCAGCCGGTGGGCCAGGCGTTGAATCTCCGTCAGGCTCATAAAGCCGGCCGCGCCTTTTAGCGTGTGCACTTCCCGGAAAATGGTGTTGATGATTTCGGGCGAGGGATTTTGTTCCAGCTGCGTCAGCAGGGGGCCGAGGCGGTCGAGGATTTCCTGCGCCTCCGTCAGAAAATCATCACGCATTTGCGCGAGGAGGTCGGCGTCAAAATCGGAGAGGTCGGTGGGCATTAGTCGGGTGGTCGGGTGGTCAGGTGGTCGGGCGGTTGGGTGGTCAGGTGGCGAGGAGCGCCATGACGCGCATCACCAGTTCGCTGGGCTTGAAGGGCTTGACCATGTAGTCGGTGGCGCCCAGCGCCAGGGCGCGCTCGCGGTCTTCGTCGCGGCCCTCGGTGGTGAGCATGAGAATGGGAAGCGTCTGCCACTCCGGGCGGGCGCGCGCGGTGATGAGCAGGCTCAGGCCATCCATGCGCGGCATGTTGATGTCCAGCACCACCGCGTTGAAACCAACGCTGTCCCGGTCGGTGTAGCGCTCCAGCGTTTCCAGCGCCTCCTGGCCATCGCTGGCGCTGACCACCATAAAGCCGCGCGTCTTGAGCGTCACTTCTAATAATTTGCGGATGCTGTCCGAGTCATCTACGACGAGGATTGTTTGCATAGGTCGTGTCCTGCTCAGGCGGTGGGCTTGCGATAGAGAAAGGCTTTGCCCACACGGGCCAACTCAAACGGGGAAACGGCGTGAGCCAGTGTCTCTACCAGGCCGAGAATCAAATGACCGCCGGGCCGCAGGGTGGCATATAAGTTGGCCAGGGCTTTTTGCCGGCTACGCTCATCGAAATAAATCAACACGTTGCGACACACAATCAAATCCATCCGGCCCAGTCGCAGGCCCAGGCTGG